>Ga0164241_10004063_pt1 | contig 14377 bp, 3 predicted proteins | sample OricomyardsoilBY_FD_108780 | JGI IMG/M metagenome (GOLD analysis project Ga0164241, IMG submission 108780) | Backyard soil microbial communities from Emeryville, California, USA - Original compost - Back yard soil (BY) | ecosystem: Environmental > Terrestrial > Soil > Unclassified | place: USA...
GGAGTCAAATGAAAGGTGCGTACCGGGTTGCGCCCGACGTGGATCTGTCTGCCCTGCAAGCTCCGGCGCGAAAGGCGATACCCAAGCGTCGGTTCCACCGGACGCCACGTAGTCGATACGCGTGGCGCGATACAGGTCGTCGTATTGGACCTTTCTCGTGACCGGTTTCGAACCCGCTGGCCACTCTTCCGCGGCCCGGTAGTCACGAATCTCGGTCGGGTTGCCTACGACGTCATAGGTAAGCTGCTGATCCTGCAGGACAAGTTGAAATGTACTCGGGGCATACGAAACCGCGTCGTAGGTCGGCGCAGGGCTGTAGTTCCCTGGAGAGGTCGTCCAAATATTCGGTGGCCCACGGTAAGTCTGTATGTCCCGCAGCCGCCGACGTGTGTCGTAATTGCTGTCCGTGCGCGTTCCGGCCAGGTCCCCATACACGATTTGCTCGATCTTGCCGTCAGCGCTGCGAGTGGTTCCGGCGACGAGCACGCCATAGGAACTATCGACCTTCTTCACGGTTCCCCGATGCGAGTATTCCGTAGTGACAGAGCTCGCGCCAGCCGAGCCCTGGAGCTCAGGCACCGTTGCGCCAGTAGTGGCACGCACCTCGCGGTCTGCAGCGTCAAAGGTGAAGTTGCGATAGTAGAAGCGTTGGCCGTAGCGCTGCTCAAGCGTATCCGAAGATACCCCCGCAGAAAGGGGCAGTGCCGGTAAAACGGCCGTCTGCGTCACGCGGCCTCGTGCATCGTAGCTATTCCACTGCGCCTTACCTCGGCTCCAGACTGCAACGAGCCGACCACGCAAGAGGGGGCTCAGGCCGTTGCTGGTCGACGTATTCGTCGCATAGGCATCGGGGCGTTTGATCCGCGAAGTTTCCGTGAAGGGCTGCTCTGGAGCTGCGTCGTACGAGTAAATCACTTCGTAGCCGCTCGGACCCAGACCGGCGCCTCCAGAGGTCGTCATGCTCGGAGGTGAATACGGCCCCTGTCCGCCACAAGGACTATAGTCTTCGGTCAGCAGCCGGCCGGCCCCATCGTACGTGAAGTTCTCACCGCAACCGCGCGCGTCGCTCGTTCCCACCAGCTCTCCCGCGTCATCGTACGCGTAACGCCACGCCTCGAGCCCACCGTCGTTCTGTGAAACAGGCGTGTTCGGTTCGGGATTGAAGTTCTTACTGATGTGGGGATCAACATTGAGGACGAGGTGCCCCAGCGAGTCATAACGCATCCAACGAACAACGGCAGGGTCGGCCTTACCGACGCGAACCCGGGTAATGACCTCCGGCTCGCCCGTTGCCAAGTATCGCGTTCGCACTTCCCGCGCTTCAATCGCGCCGCCCGCATGAATGCGCTCCGTGGTCACGATCGAGCGACCGTGACCGTCACTACGCGTGCTCGCGTAACTTCCCTGATGCGGACCGTTCTGCAGGTCGGCCGCATCGTACCGATCGGTCGACAGGGCGTGGTAAACGCTTTGAAGCGTTACCGTACCGTCGAGGTCGAACGTCTGAACTTGGCGACCAAAGGCGTCGTACCTTTGACGGCCGTATGCAGCATTCGGAACCTTTGCAAGTGGAAATTGGGCCGGATCCTCGTCGGTGAAGGACTGGATGTACTTCCGACTGACCGCAGACTTGGCATCAAAGACCTGAACCCCAGAGAGAATGTATTCCCCGGCGTCGTTTGCTGATGGGTCTGCCTGGCTCAAGCCGAAACGAGTTCGACCGAGACCGTCCACGAACGAGAAAGAGTCGACGTACGCGGCAATCGTTGGGTCAGCGCCGTCTTGCGTTTGCGTGTGAATAACTGAGAACTTGTTCTTGCTCGAAGTCGAAGGAAGCGTGTAGTCGATCTTGACTGACGCCAGGTTCGGCAGCAACCCGTTCGGCTGCGGCCGAGACAAGGCAGTTAGTCTCCCGAACGCATCGTAGTCGACGCGAGTGACCTGCAGCTGCATGTCGACCACCGTCGTAGCTGATGCCAGGCCTCGGTCGTAGCTCGCTGAAGAGGTTAATAGCGCGACGCCATCCGTCTGTCCGGCGCGTGCGTAAGTTCCGGACTCCGAGATCCCGGCCATCGAGCAACCGCCATTCGTGTGAATGGTTTCGGCAGTCGGAAACTCAGCATACGCGTCGTTCGCGTAACTAATGTCTCGGCAGCGAGAAAGAGGCAAAGAGGGTGCCCCCTCCTCTTGCGTCACCAGTCCCAGTGAGTTGTACCGGCTGACCGAAACCAAAATCTGACCGTTCACGGACTGAGTGCTGGGGTAAGGTGCCAGCTCGTGTGCCGGGACGGTGGTGAAACGGTGGAGCGGAACGACACCCTCGAGATCGGCACGAGTGGCAATTGGGTTGCCGTGCGAGTCATACTCTACATGCGTGTGACTACGCTGCTCCGTGTGCACGCTGCCAGCACGCCATGACTCCTCTGTGCGCCACAACCAACCCCCAGCATCTCCAGCCACCAAAGTCGGCTTCGTGACATGAACTATCGTTTCGTCGGCAACAATCCCAGTCGACGCGACCGGACACGCAGGTCCCGATTCGCACCCGAAATCGAATGCCACCAACTTGTTGCCGGCGTAGTCTACCTCCGACGCAGAACGCGTCAGAGCGAAGCCTGTCGCCCCTCGTTGCGGTATCAAGAACGATCGCTTCAAGAAGTCAGGTGTAATCGTCGATGTAGTCCCGGGACTCGAAACTTGGTCAGCAATTGGATTCCAGGTTGTGCCCGGAGGTGATAATTGTAACTCGACGGTCGGGATGCTATTCGCGGTGGCGGTCTGTGGACCCGCCGCAGTGTCGTAGGCCACCCTTTGTTTGTTGTTCTCGAAAGCGTGCCGGACTCGGCGTCCATCGAGACCGACGAACAAGTTGCGCAGACGGTAGGTACTGGACTCTGTGGCGAGGAACACGCCCGTTTCGTCGTACTTTTCGCTGAAGATCGGCAAACCCTTCAGCGCCTCGCGCGGGTTGTCGCGCCAGCGCTCCGCCAGAGAGCACTCGTCAATCCCATTGCCTGGTGTTTCGTCCTCGCACTCACCGAGCAAGAACGCTGTGTCAGTGTAGTCACTTGGGCTATTCGCGTCACCGACGCGCTTTGAGCGAGCTCGGGTGAACCCCCGAAATTCACGCTGGCGCCCCTCGAACAGCGGATCGCGATACTGGTACTCGGTTACGTACTTCCCCACGCCGGCCCCAGCGACATCGAGGTTATCCGACTCTGTAACGCGCTTCACCATGTGCGCGACCGAAGGCATCTTCATGGTCCAGGCGCAACCCCAGGGGTTGGTGACAAGCAGCTGCTGTTCCGTAGTCGGATCGCACTTGCGTTGCGACTCCGCCGCCAACATTTCGGCGGTCGACGTCGTGTATTCAATGTCGGTGCTCTTCCCGAGTCCATTCTCGACGCGGGTCAGGAGGAAGGACTTGGCGCTGCCTTCCAGGTCGACATACTGATACTTCTTGGCGTTCGCCCACAGGATATCACGTGTTCCCGAGCCGTTGACATCGACCAAACGCACGCGATTCGCATACGAAGGGCTCGCAGGCGTGCCCGAAATAGTATGCTTTTCGGTCCAGCGCTTGCCATCAACATTCAACCAGATGTCGATCGCATCGAACCGGACCTGCACGAGATCGTCGAGGCCGTCGCCGTTCACATCGTCCATCCGCAGACTCGCGCCTTGGATGTCCGAATAGTTCGGACCGCCCATCGAGATGAAACTGTTGGAGCTGAACTTGCCCGGCGTGCAGTCGCTGCGTTCACTTGTCCCCCAGACGCCATCGCCACGGCCCGGCCAATAGCGGATGTCACCGCGACGGAGGCGGACAAGGTCTGGGAGACCGTCGCCGTTCATATCTGCAAGTTGCGTATCTGGATCGCTGAACTGTACGGGAGTAGAGCTCCACGGGACGCAGGTCCGGATCGGCTCGTTCGAGAGGGTGCTCGTCGAACCAGACGCCCATTCGCCGTGTCCGAACTGCCCACTCCCCTGAGGCAACCGAACTAGCGAGAGAAAGGTTTGATACTCCGTACCTGTGCTCACCACGACGTCCACGAGGCCGTCGCCGTTGACGTCCATCACCCGTGTGTTGAGCGTATCCTTACCAAAGTCGATCTTTGGGTTTTGACCCGATGCCGTTGTTACGGCACTCCCCGCCCAGGCCCACGCGCCATTCTTCTGCGTTGGCGTGTACATCGAGTAGGTTTTCACCTGCGGCATGTGCAGCAAGTTGATCGCGCCATCGCCGTCAAGATCGAGGGGGGTCACGTTCAGATTGTGGAACGTGATGTCATTCGCGTTGGCCCCTAGTGCGCCCTGCACTGCCATGAGATTTGCAGCGCCGAAAGAGTCCGCTTTGCCTCCAGCGGAATTGAAGAACACTCCGTGACCGTTACCGTACGTGCCCACTGAAGTGTTCAGCACATCCGGCAAACCGTCCGAATTAATATCGAACAGCTCCGTCAATTCCTCATCAACGGAATGCGGCGGGCTGCTCTGTACCGTGTGTAACTCGTGGTTAAACCCCTCGAATCCAGGGAGATCCGCATTCTCCCCCACATGGCTGTAGCCGAAGGTCATGGGCGGCAGCGTCGGGCAATTCGTGACTGACGCTAGAGCTTCAATCGTTTGGTTCGGTTGCGTTGGGTCGACCGGCATGTCCGTGACCACCTGGCCACTCGATTCCGCCGGCGCGCTCTGCTCCGCTCCAGAGCAACGTCCTTCTACCTGCACGCTGTTCAGCAGCGAGGCATGCTGCGATGCATAGGACAGATGGTAACGACGAACCTGATGCCGCGCGCTATCCGCCAAGCCGTTGAACGTCTTGCTCGCTAGGTCTACCCTTGCAAGGCGAAGCGTTTGATCCATTCGCCAGCCACTGCGATACGAGAACGTCGGATCGCTCCGCTGCTCATAAACTAGGTGAGTGTGGTGAGCGAAGAGCGAGACATCCGTCGTGGTCGGGTTTGAGACCGGCGTGGTGTCGTAGATGTCCGACACGTAGGCCATTCCGCCATTCTGAAAGTAGCGGTACACTACGACGTTGTTGGGTGCCGGGGCATCTCCAGCGCCAGGCGGGTTTGCAAGTCCCTGACTGTCATACTGGCGGACCAAGTGCCAGCGATAGATCTGGTCGGGGTGCCCAGGATTCGTATCGAGAGCGGTGCGGTCGCTCGAACCATCGAGCGGCACACCGAGCTCCATCGTCACGCCGGTCTTGTCTTGAACGCGCCAGGTCCGATGGTCCGCCGACCAGAAGAATCTTTGGAACGAACCCTCCACGCGCGCCCTGAAGTATTGCGAACCGACGCTCCAGGACGGCATCGTCTCGTGTACGTCCCCGCAGCCCACAGTCGAGCTCCCGACGACGCAGATCGGAACCAGCTCCTGCCCACCATTAAAGACGAAATGATCTTGGTTGGCGTGAAACTCTGCGCGGTCATCGTAGCTCGGCACCCCACGGTCCGTCTGCCGCGCGATGAAAGGCACTCCGACCTCCCACCCCATTCCCGCGAGTCCAGAACCGCTCCCTGACGAATACGAGAGAGCAAGTGACGGCTGTGCGGCGCCGCGCGCGTGCGGCAAGGAAAACGGAACGCTCAACGTTGCGATGCCCGTCGAGAGTTGAGCAGAAAAGCTCTCACCCATGCCTTGGATCTTGCCGCTACCCTGCGGTAGCGAGATGGCCTTGCTCGTCACGCCGCTTTTGTCTGCACCGGTGGGCAAAGCGAGCGGTTGATTGAGCCCTGGTGAGTTCGTCGCGGGTGCAGTGGGCTTCGTTGGGTCAGCGGCTTGCACGCCGGGAAGCGTTAACTTCTTTTCGGCGTTGGCGACGGCAGCCGCGGCAGACTGCTCCACCGCTTTAGCCCCCTTGTCGTCCGCACCGGTTACGTCATCGCGAACTGCAGGCGGAGCAGAGTTTTGATTCCCTGTGAGCCCCGTGTGTTCGACTTTTTTTTCACCGGCTGTTAACGATGCTTGGGGTTCGGATTGAGCCCAAGCCATCACTGGGGCGAGCACGGCCTCCAGAAAGAAAAACAACGTGGCCGCAGCCGGCACTTGAGCGTGCCGGCGCAACGCTGCGAGAGCGCATGTCCCACTCCGTTCTCGAGTTCGCCGCTTATTCATAAACGAACGATTCCCGCGCTAGGGCAACCTGTTGGTCAACAGTCGCCACTCGCCTGACCAATGACCCGAGCAATAAAGCAGTCACTTAGCCCTCCGGATTTCACCCGCGAACAAGCTCACGTCTCCTCATACGATGCACGCCCCTGCGCGGTCAACGCTGTTCGGCTCTCGAACGCGTGACTGCCAATCGTGCGGACCGCACAATTGTGCGCGCACAATTGTGCGGTCCGCACATTGACCGAATAGCGAGACGCGCATATTCAACAATCTCTTCCATCACCACGCTTATTCGCACCTGCCCACCTTGTCTCATGCTGAGTAATGAAGGAGCGATCATGTGTTGCGCGCGAAAGGTGCTTGACGACACGTGTGAGTTCAGCGAACTTCACGCCCGGGTTGATGACGCACGCGGGAACGACTGTGGAGCCAACGTCGAACCTCTCCGGAGGCCGTACGCGAAGAACTGATTCCACTTGCAAACACATAGAGGAGCGCGTGTAGGACCAATGCTCAATCTCCGGTTCTTGAGTCGGCGCGCAATCTTTCAAGCCGCTTCCGCAGCCATATTTGTGGGCATTGCGCTCGTCTCGAATCACGCAGCCGCATACCGAACGGCGGGGGATCTTGCGGCCTTTAACGGGACCAATCGCGTAGCGGCCGCGACGCTTCCGTTGCGTTTTCACATGAGATCGGATTCGCTGCCCGAAGCCAATCCACTCGACCTAGAAGTCGCTGCGCGACGTGCGGTCGGCACTTGGAATCAAGCGCCATGCGGTACAGACTCGTTGTCGTTCGACGGGTCGACTCCCAGCTCCGCGGTTGCTGGCGATAACATCAACAGCATTGAGTGGGTGGTCGACTGGGGCGCTCGCCATTTTGACGCCAACGCCGCGTCCACCACGGACGTCCAGTACGTCAAGCTGGAGTCAGGCGAATGGCAGATTGTTGAAGCAGACATTTACCTGAATGCGAATTTCGACTGGTCAGCGTCGTACGACGTTCCAGCGGGCGCCAAAGACGCCAACGCTCCGAAGGACGTCCAGGCCGTTCTGACCCATGAGCTCGGGCACGCGCTCGGGCTGCTTCACCCCTGTGAGCAACGCGCAACCTCAGAAGCGCCAGCCTGTACCGTAGCGGATGAAGCCGCCTGCATGAGCCCGGTGTATGCCGTGCATCAACGAGACCTTGCGGCAGACGACACGGCAGGGCTGTGTTTTCTCTATCTCAGCGATAGCTGCGAAGACTCAGGGTGTCCGGACGGGCAAACTTGTGCGCAAGGCGTCTGCCAGGCGCTGTGCGCGGGCTCGCTGTGCGCTCAGGGTGAGGTGTGTGGCCCGCACGGTTGCGTAAAGCAGGGCTCTTGCGCGTTGTCTTCCTGCGCCGACAATGCGTGCGACACAGACGCCGACTGCGCGACGGGCGAGTACTGTGAGTCGAAGGTTTGTGAGATCGCTGGGGGCTTCGGAGACCCTTGTGCAAGTGATCGGCAGTGCCTGTCCGGGGCGTGTACGTCCGGCGTCTGCGCGACGCACTGCACCCAGCAGTCAGAGTGCCCGCCCGGTAATACGTGTGACGCTGACGCTGGACTTTGCCTGAGTGACCTCAAGCCGTTCGGGGCCGTCTGTCAGAGCCCAACCGAGTGTAGCGGGGGTGAGTGCCTCGTGGAGAATATGGGAACTCCGCAGTGCACGCGGGTTTGTGGTGACGCACTCCCCGCTTGCCCACGCGACTTCACTTGCCGGACAGCAGACGGCAAGCAGGTCTGCGCGCCCGCGCATCCCAACGCCCAAGGAGGCTGTGCGCTCGTCCCGGCGCCCGCCTCTGCTCGAACTTCCAGTTGGTTCCTAGCGCTTGCTGTTGCGCCCCTTTTCATCCGCCGTTCGCTCGCACGGTCGCGGCGCTCGAGATTTGTCACGAGGAAACTATGAAAACAATGAATCGCCCTCAGCTACCGTTCTTGGCGCTTCTGACCGGTCTGCTCGGCATCACCGGTTGTGAGTCGACGAAACCCACGACTGTCCACCTATTGGATGCTCCGGCTAAGCCATCAGCTGATGCCGAAGCTGAGCGCATGCGCCTGATGCAGAACATCAGCGTCGTGTATGAGCCCACCGGTGAGATCCAGAGCATCTCAGCGGCGAGCGTCCGAGACGCGGTGTTGGGCATTTGCCAAACAGAAACTCGGAAGATCACGGAGTGCAACAACGCGACTCTACTATCCTGCGCCTATGACCTTTGCGAGGCGCAAGAAGCGCTGTGCATGGCGAGGACGTACCTCGCCATGACGAAACCACAACCGAGCCCAATCAAACTGGGTAGCACTTGGACCGTGCCTCTGCAGGCGGCTTCGGCGAACGTAGGCCTCGCCGGGATGTCAAAGGTCTGGGCCAAGACAGCGGCAGATCAGTTTTCGATGACCTTGGAAGCGATGGGGGGGATACCACGTGCCGACAACGGAGATATCTATTTCGGCATGCAGTATTGTGGTGACGTCCATCCGGAGGGGACCCCCTACGGGAGAGAGCTTCCCATAGGCGGAACACTCGGTGCAATTTTCGCGAGTACTGGCTTCAAAGAAGCCTATTCAACATTCAAGGCTGCCAACGACCAAGTGATCCAATCGGCCTTGGATACCTCCGACGCAGAGCTGAGCTCTACATCATCTCCGGCGTTGGCTTCCCAGCGGTCGATTGCCAACTGGCGCCTCGGTGTCGCCGCGTTTGCGGCGGGTGGCACAACGGACACGCTACCCTTCAGCGATAGTGGAGCGTACTGCACCACCGGGAAGCCGCGTGAACAGGTGCGCGCAGCGATTGCGGTCTTCCGAGACGCCGGAGTCAATCCGGACGACCTCCGTTCCACGACGCTAAGTACCAATGACCTGCTCAACGGGACCACGCTCCATTCCCCGCTGGGAAGCGTGCGTCAGCGAATCGCCGAGTTCTACGACAAAGGGGAATTGCTGGACACGACTCTCGTGCCGCGCATTGAAGATTTTTTCAACATTGATATCACTGCTTTTGATGAAGCTCGTAAAGCGCTGGTCGAAGAAATAGCCGCCTTCTCGCGAACCAACGACACGCTCCCACTGCGGGTTCTATCGGGAGGCAGAACGTCGAGTATTCTTCGCTTTGCCGCGACCTCTGCCCCGCCGACGCGTTTACCGGCTGCATATTATGGCGCCCTTGCCCGCACGAACGGCGACAACGCTCTTTCAGCCGAGTATGCCGCGTACAATGCTGGTGACAGCTTCTACCAAACCAAGCGATGGTCGGACCACGGAACTCAGTACATCGTACTTCCCGCACCGGCCCGTGACCTCAATTCCGATATCGAGGGATTCATTGGGATGGCCAAGAAGCTCATGATGATCAGCGGCAATCTCCCCGCCACCGCGGAGCTGCCGGTCACCAATGGGTCGCCGACCACCATTCAATTGCGCGACGATGCGACGGCTCCGATTGGAGCAATGCTCGCGGCTGACGAGGTCTTGGGTCATATCGCGGTCCAAAGGGACATCGATTTTACGACGATCGATGTTTACGGGTTCGACGCAACCGACCGAATTCGGGTGGTACAGGGCGAACGCGCTCTCCGATGCGCTGTGCAGGGCAGCGTTGAGGGGGCCACGTGCAGCCTCAACGAGCTAATTGCGGATGACCTCCTTCTTACCCCGACCAATGACAGTAGCGACTTGCCGCCGACTCATTTCGGATTCAAGAAATCTGCGCGTTTCAAAGTCCGCACCAACTACTATTCAATGGAGCGCCACTACCTGCTCAAGCCGAAGGCAGGTGCACCAACGACTCTGCACGAGGGCGACTACGAGGCACTGATCGGCGCTACGATTGTGATGAATTCGCCTTACACGATTTTCTCGATCGTGAAGGGAATGGATGAACGAATCGCGAGTGCGATCGAACCGTCGAAGACTTCATGCGTGCGACCACGAAAAAATTGTGACGACGCCGAGTTCGACGAGCGGATCCCGCTCGACGACGAACTGAGTGACATGAGTGATGGCATCGAGAGTTCGTGGAAGCATTACCTGGACTTGGCTAAGCAGGCTGCTGCGAAGGCCGACCAACTCGGCGCGGACTACATTCAAAGCGGGCTTGACAACGACACGCGACTAGAAACCGTAGAAATCCGCCAGCAGCAGCAAGCCCAACAGGCCGATTCGTACTTGCAACGTCTACAGGCCATATGCGGTACCCAGGTGGATACGCGTTCGCTGATGCCGTTGCTGAAGGACGCGGCGGGAACTGGCTTGAAGACGACGGGGGGAGGTTGCTCCACCGCTTCGGATTGTGCGGCGACGAGCGAAGGACACGGCGCTTGGAAGTGCGTTCAAGATCATTGTTTGGTCGACATACCCAAGCTGCTGCTATCGTTCTCAACGAAGGATCCGTCGATTCAACGGCTCAGCGATTGCTTGAGCAACTCGACCACCACGCCCGTCGTTTCGCTCGGGGACCAGCCATTGTGCCTCTGGCGTGACCAGAACAACCCGAACTTGATTTGCAGCGGCGCAAAGCCGGGTGAATGCCCTTACGTCCAACCCGTAGACAAGGACACTCGCGTCCCACAAGCCTGCATCCTACGAGGCCTAAGCAGCACTCAGAGCGCAAATCAAGTCGCCATGGCCACTGTGCCGCTCGGAATCATCAGCACCGGCGCGCCGCCTGTGGGGGATGGGGGCAATCCGACAGATGCTCATCTCTACGAAGCGATTACGTTGAGCGCTCTAACACCGAGTGGCTGGCCGAATTGGAAGCCTCAATTCGAGTCAAGCCATATCCTCGATGACTTGCGCCTGGCACCATTCGCGCGACGCCTGAACTGGGAAGCTCGCGCCGGCGGTTTCTCGGCGATTACCTGGGATTCAACACCGATTTACGAAACCGGCTCGCCAACTGCAGGCATCAAGGCCGCCAAGTGGCCTTGCAGTTCCACCGGCGCCCCTTATACCCCGGGCGCTCGCCCGCTGGACTGCACAGATCCGGCGCAACGCTACAGCGCGAACATGACCATGCTTCGAGCCGTACTGCTGGCGAAAGGCTTTGTCGGAGATGCTGTATCGCCCAACGGCGGCCTCCGTTACCCAGAGGCGGTCCTGACAGCGGTACCCGGAGATGACGTCCAAAAAGATTGGTGCACGGCGCCAGCAGCTGCGAAGGACGAGCAGATCTTCTACCTCGACCAGAGCGGATTCAGGCACACCAGCTACAACGACGGGGCCACATTTGGGCTACAAGGCACTCGCGCCGTCAGAAATTTCCTCCCCTGGGCACCGTTCGATCGAGCGGAGTGCTTCAACCAAGCACACCTCTGGATCGAAGGAGTTGGGTCGCGGACCTACGGCACGGCCAGAGAAGCGATGTTCAAGTACCTGAACGGAGGCGACTCAAACCTAGATAGCATCATTGCTGTCGCGAAATGGGATAAAGAGCTTCACCTGTTGCCGAACACGAACAGCAATACAAATCCCGCGATCCTCTTCCCCCCCTTCGCGTCACCTTCGCCTGAGTATCTAAACATGCTCGCTCTGCTCGCAGCTAGCATGACAAACACCAGCGACTACGGCCGCGAGCTTCCCTTGTCCACGCTCGACTACCTCAACGCAATCGGGATTATCGCTGAACGGGCCAAGAGTCCACCTGCGGTAGATCTCTCGGCTCCTCCCGTGGTGAACACTATTGAGGACCTCAATAACGTTTCTGCGTATCTAGTCACCCTTGGCGACACGATCCGGCAGGTGGCAGCGAGGTCAATATTTGCGAATATGCCAGAGAAGGTTCTGGATGCGTTGCGCAGCAACTCGTCGGTCGGCGCGTACCCGCAGTTCGGCGGAGAGATGGCTGAGCAGCTCTCTATTACCCGTGGAGCACTCCTAAAGATTCGCGAAAATGGCCCCCTCTTGGCAAACGAAGTCCAACAGATGGGTTACGATCTGAAAGAAGTGAAGGGACTGCTTCAAAAAGCCAATATCAAGGGTGAGATCTCGAAGCTCCAGTTCATGTCCGAGATGACCAACCAGCTCACTGCCTGCGCCACGGCGCAGCTCGGTGCGTCGTCAATGGATCCCGTAAGTACGACGGGCCACGCTCTCGCGGCTTGGGTGACCTGCGGAAACGCTTTCGCGCAGATCAACATCGCGCAGGGCATAGCCAACCTCGCGGCCACGGATGCCAAGCTAGACGGCGATATTGCCATTGCGCAATTCGGCTCTCGCTTTGCGAGCCACGCCACCTCCATGCAAACCCTGTCGTTGCATCTCGGTGAAGGACAAGAAGATCTCGATAGCGCCCTCGCAAAGATCGAAAGCCTGCGCAACGAAGCGGGTAGCCAACTCGTAGACGCCATCTACGCCTCATCCGAGCAGGCTGCCCACCAGGCAGAAATAACCAGCGTGATTGGCAACCTGTTCGAAGGCAAACAGATGCGCTACCAAGCGGCGTTGTCGAACGCTCGCCGCATGAGCTTTTTGGCCAAACGCGCCATCGAACAGCGGCTCGGCGTCGAGCTGGCCGACATGAAAGACGACCTACCGTTGGTCGAGGCACCTCAGAAGTGGGAAGCAACAGCGTGCACGTTCACGGGTGTGAACTACGCGGCGCTCAAAACACCGGACAGCAACGGACCGAACAGCGGCCCCCAGAGTTTCGCCAACGGCTTCATCGGTGACTACGTTACCAAGCTGGAAAATGTCGTCGAGTCCTATCGCCTGGAAAACAATTTCCACGAGGGCACGGACACCGCTGTCATCTCACTGCGCGACGATCTGTTCAATGTTCGCGCAGAGTGCCCAGTAAAGGGTGCCAACCTGCTGTACGACGCAGGTCAACTCAGCCGAACTTCGAATCCCGGCTGGGGGCGCGAGGGCTGCCTGACCGAGGTCGTAGAAGGAGCGACCGTAGCAAAGGCCAACTGCGTCACGCCGACACCTCGCACCGACGGACCGACGTTTGCTGATCCAGTTACATCTGCAGTCCCTTCGTTCGACCTCGCGTTCGGCAGCGGGTCGACCGACAACTCAGCAGTCGTGCAAAAGGTTGATGTCCAACCTGGAGCGTATCGATTCACCTACTATACGCTAGCCGAAACTCCCTCCGCTGGGCAGGTCTGGTCTGACGACTCTGGGCTTTTCTCAATCGTTACCTACCCAACCGGTCCAACTCCAAGATTGGGCTGGCATCGCTATTCGATTGTCTTCCGGGTAAACAAGGCGGGACAGGTCAAGGTTGGCTTTAAGAAAGTCGCCGGGGCCCCAACCGGTACTGCGGCGGCGCCGATGCTCGAGCGCCTCACGACCCTTGACGTCACCGAACAGCCTGCTCTTTTGCCCTTCGTAAACACCGGCACCAATCTGGAGCAGATCCAACCCGCGTGCCCCGACACCGACGGCGCCGTGTTCCGTTCCACTCGCTGGGAGCGAAACTGCCTGAAACTGTGCGCAGACGGCTTCGGTGACAAGTGCCAGGGCGATCGCGCAAAGACCTACTGCTACTGGCAATCGGACTTCAACATCAACCAGCGCGACATCCAGCAGGGCCGCGTGCTCAACTTCGGTGGCTTTGCGCGCGGGAACTACAATTACCGCATCGACTCGCTGGCGCTGAACTTCGTCGGTAACCCTCGAGATTGTGGAAGTTCGGCCGCGCCTGAGTCATGCGCGGGTGCGGGTTACCTGCCCTATTCAATCGCTCACGTCGGCCCGTTCGTCGTGCGCAACCACTTGGGTGCGGACATGCCTGCGAAGGTGTTCGATGGCAACATCGAGCACGCTCGCGGCTTGGCGACCGAGCGATACATTACGAATCCGATTTCGAGCAGTGACTCCTCGCTGATCGAGCAGTACATGCGTCGAGAATTCCAAGGGCGTCCCCTCGATGGCAACTTCGTGATCAGGATCTGGGACGAAGACGGCGTGGATTTCAACTCGATCAAGGACGTGCAGCTCGTCCTCCACTACCGATACTGGACGAAGTTCAACTAAGTTGATGCAGCACTGAGCTTCGCTATCGCGGCGGAGGTCGAGTCATCGACCCCCGCCGCGCGGCGTTCTGTGGTCCGAAATGACTCAGAGCCGGCGCGCCGCTCAACGCTGGTCGGGACGACCAGCGCAGCCCTCACCTCCCCCGCTCAGCCAACCAAGCGCTCAAATCCCCGGCAAAAGCGTGCGGCTCATTCATCGTGATCATGTGACCCGAGTTCGCATAATGCCGAATGGCGACTGCGCGCGGCC
>Ga0164241_10004064_pt1 | contig 14373 bp, 13 predicted proteins | sample OricomyardsoilBY_FD_108780 | JGI IMG/M metagenome (GOLD analysis project Ga0164241, IMG submission 108780) | Backyard soil microbial communities from Emeryville, California, USA - Original compost - Back yard soil (BY) | ecosystem: Environmental > Terrestrial > Soil > Unclassified | place: USA...
AAACTCCGCGAAATAGAGTCTAAAATACCGCTGGGAAACAGGATGACTACAGCAGAAGAGATCGCAAATATGGTAGCTTTTTTACTCAGCGAAAAGTCAAGCCATACCACCGGCCAGATCATTTATGTAGATGGGGGATATGTACACCTTGACAGGGCACTGGCTAATCAATGATTACTGCCTTAAAGGTTAACGAATATTTTCTCTTATTCAAAAGCGAAACTGGTTAATTTTGCAGTCATTCTTATTGCTTTATGCAATCGTTACCATAGCAAAGCTACGATCAGCAATAAAGCCATCACACCACACTTATTTGAAAGCGCGGGTTTTTAAAAAACCGGTAACTAATTTGTCATTTTAAATTCTGAATAATATGAAACAGTTCGTAATGATTGCGGCTCTTTTACTGGCAGGATTTGCTGTATCAGCTCAATCGAAAGATGAGAAGAAAGTGGCAGAAGCCGTGGAGCAATTAAGAAAAGCATTGATCGATCCGGATAGCATTACGCTTTCTAAACTGGTATCGCCGCATTTAAGCTATGGCCATTCCAGCGCTTTGGTTGAAAACAAAGCTGCATTCCTTCGTACGTTATTGAGTGGTAAAAATGATTTTACAACGATCAGCCTTTCCGAACAAACCATTGATGTAGCTGGTAAATCAGCAATTGTACGCCATGTGTTTAACGGTGCTATGCTTGATAATGGAAGAACGTCACCAATAAAACTTCATATCCTGATGGTATGGCAGAAAAAAGGCGGCAAATGGATCTTATTAGCAAGACAGGCAGTACGGTTGACCTAAGCGATATAATTTTTAATACATAATAGAAATTGGAAACGATACTAAACAAGCAGTTAACGGTAAAGCAATTATCAAAAGTTGTTCCCTCACCTGCTCTATCTATACCCGGTGAAAACATAATCGGATTACCTGAAAAGGTTTTACAATTTGGGACAGGCGTTTTATTACGTGGTTTGCCTGATTATTTTATTGATAAAGCAAATAAGCAGGGCATTTTTAATGGAAGAATTATAGTTGTAAAGTCTACTGCAAAAGGAAGTACAGATGCGTTTGAAAAACAGGATGGCTTATATACCATTTCTGTAAAAGGCATCGAAGACAAGCAAACGGTCGAAGAAAATATTATCAACGCATCTATCAGCCGGGTATTGGGTGCCAGTGATGAATGGAGTGAAGTATTGCAATGCGCACATGATTCACAGATAGAGCTGATTATTTCCAATACAACAGAGGTAGGAATTACATTAGTAGAAGAAAACATTTCTGCAAATCCACCTTCTTCTTTTCCTGCCAAGCTCACTGCATTTTTATACGAACGATTCAAAACTTTTCAGGGAAGCAAGGAAAGCGGAATGGTCATCATTCCGACAGAATTGATTACGGATAATGGCAGCAAGCTGAAAAATATTGTACTGCAGTTGGCGGCATTCAATCAATTAGAAACTGAATTTATTAGCTGGATACAATCTTCCAATCATTTTTGTAATTCATTGGTAGACCGTATTGTTCCGGGTAAATTATCTGCACAGGATCAACAGGCTACTGAAGAGCAGTTAGGCTATTCGGATGAACTGATGATTATGGCTGAGCCTTTCCGTTTATGGGCAATCGAATCCAATAGCGAAAGAGTAAAAGAAGTTCTTTCATTCGGCAAAGTAGATGAAGGAGTAGTGATTGCGCCGGATATTGAAAAATTCCGTGAACTAAAGTTGCGTTTGTTAAATGGTACGCATAGTTTCAGTTGTGCGGTTGCAGCCTTAGCCGGTTTTGAAACGGTGAAAGATGCAATGAAAGATGCACAGCTTTCTTCTTTCGTTAAACAATTAATGATGGAAGAAATTGCCCGTTCCATGAATGATACATTGGTTACGTATGATGAATCAGTAGCCTTTGCCAATAAAGTAATGGATCGTTTCAGTAATCCGTTTCTTTTGCATAAATGGCTTAGCATTTCATTGAACTATACTTCCAAAATGAAGATGCGAAATGTGCCATTGCTTACGCGCTATTTTGAAAAATTCAACAAAGTCCCTTCATGTATGGCATTAGGCTTTGCGGCATATATTGTATTTATGAACAGCCACAAAGGCAATGATGGAGCTTATCATGGAGAAATCAATGGAAATACATTTGTGATTGAAGATGAGAAAGCAGGTTTTTTTGCAGAACAATGGGCATTGGGCAATACAGATACTATTGCAAAAGCTGTTTTATCCAATACTGAACTGTGGGGAACTGACTTAACACAATTGAAAGGTTTTACTGAAACAGTTGTACAAAATATAAATACCATACTTGCAGAAGGAATGGTAGCCGCTTTGAATAAAAGAAGCAATTAATAAGATACTTCCAATCTGTCTATCAAATAGAATTGTGCTGATGAAACATACTGTATTAAAGGTCCATCCGGATGACAATGTCCTGGTTGCTTTGCAGGATATTGCAAAAGGGCAATCCATTGTTTATAATGGTACCGGATATATTGTGCAAAATGATATCCCCGCCAAGCATAAATTTTTTACACAAGCTATGCATGCTGGTGATAAAGTGATTATGTATGGAGTATTGGTAGGTAAAATACAATATGATGTGCCGCAAGGCGGATTGATGACAACAGATAATACCAAACACGCCGCAGATCCATTCTATTACCGGGCTTCTCATTTTCAGTGGAAAGCACCGGATGTTTCAAAATTTGCCAATAAAACATTCAATGGTTACCATCGCAGTGATGGCCGTGTAGGCACAGCCAATTACTGGTTGTTTATGCCAACAGTATTTTGTGAAAACAGAAACCTGGATGTAATCCGTGAAGCATTGCATAACGAATTGGGCTATGCAGTGACAGATAAGTACAAACAATATTCGCATCAGTTATTAGAAGCATACCAGAAAGGAGAAGATATATCTTCGGTAAACCTGCAACCGGTAAATACAAATGACAACAGGCCATTTAAAAACATTGATGGCATTAAATTTCTCAATCACCAGGGAGGATGTGGCGGTACACGGCAGGATGCAGGTGTATTGGGAAAACTATTAGCAGCCTATGCTGATCATCCGAATGTAGCAGGTGTTACTATTCTTAGTTTAGGATGCCAGAATTTACAGGTACAAGAGTTGCTGGAAGATATTAAAACAAGAAACCCCCAATTTGATAAGCCCTTATATGTTTTTGAACAACAGCAATCACAAAGCGAAGAGCAGTTGATTGCTGAAGCGATACGTAAAACATTTGCAGGATTAATAGAAGCGAATAAACTGGAAAGAAAACCTGCGCCATTGGATAAATTAGTATTGGGTGTAAAATGTGGCGGCAGCGATGGCTTCAGTGGTATTTCTGCAAATCCGGCAGTAGGATATTGTTCAGATTTATTAGTCGCGTTAGGCGGTACTGTTTTATTAGCAGAGTTCCCTGAATTATGCGGAGCAGAACAAGATTTAATTGACCGCACCGAAGAAGAAGCAGCGGCAAAGAAGTTTATTAATTTAATGACCACTTATAACGAAGCGGCGCATAAAGTCGGTTCGGGTTTTCATATGAACCCATCACCGGGTAATATAAAAGATGGTTTGATAACGGATGCCATAAAAAGTACAGGTGCAGCAAAGAAAGGAGGGACATCACCCATTACAGATGTACTCGATTATACAGAGCCCGCTACAAAGCCGGGGCTGAACTTAGTATGTACACCGGGTAACGATGTAGAAGCGACAACCGGTAAAGCAGCGAGCGGCGCTACATTGATTTTATTTACAACAGGCTTGGGTACACCAACAGGTAATCCTGTTTGCCCGACTATCAAAGTAGCTACGAACTCAAAGCTGGCAAGAAGAATGAAAGATATTATTGATATTGATACAGGCCCTATTATAGAAGGAGAAAAGACAATTGAAGAAATGGGTGAAGAGATTTTAGAATATTGCATTAAAGCTGCAAGTGGCGAAGTAATTCCAAAAGCTGTATTATTAAACCAGGATGATTTTATACCGTGGAAAAGGGGAGTGAGCTTATAAAAGTCAGGAGACAGTAAGTCAGAAAGTCCGGAAGCGGACAAACTTTCTTCTGACTTTCGGTCTTTCCGGCTTTCCGACTAACTATATTAACCAACGCTGAACATGAAGAATTTCTTAGACGAAAACTTTTTACTGCAAACAGAAACTGCAAAGCGGCTCTATCATGACTTTGCCAAACAGATGCCTATCATTGACTATCACTGCCACCTGCCACCACAACAGATAGCAGACGATTTGATTTTTGAAAATCTTACACAAGCCTGGCTATATGGGGATCATTATAAATGGAGGGCTATGCGTACCAATGGCGTCGCCGAGCAATATTGCACGGGTAATGCATCGGATATTGATAAATTTCAAAAATGGGCAGAAACAGTTCCATATACATTACGCAATCCATTATACCATTGGACACATTTAGAATTACAACGCTATTTTGATATTCACGATATACTGAACGGTGATACGGCGAAAAAGATTTATACTACAGCTACTGAAAAATTACAAAGCAAAGAATATTCTGTACGCAACTTACTGCGCAAAATGGATGTGCGCTTAGTGTGCACCACAGATGATCCGATTGATTCATTGGAATATCATCAGCAATTAAAAAAGGAAGGATTTGAAATTCCAATTCTTCCGGCTTTCCGTCCCGACCATGCAATGAATATCAGCGATGCGCAGAAATTTATTTCTTATGTAAAAAAATTAGAAGCGGCTTCGGATGTATCCATTACATCATTCAATGATTTTCTTTCTGCATTACAAAACCGCCATGCTTTTTTTGCATCCATGGGTTGTAAAGTATCCGATCATGGATTGGAGCAGGTATATGCAGAAGATTATACCGAAGCAGAGATCAGTTCCATATTTGATAAGGTAATTTCCGGCAAAGCTGTTACTGATAGTGAAGATTTAAAATTCAAATCGGCAATGCTTGTCTACTTTGCTGAATGGGATTGGGAAAGAGGTTGGGTACAGCAATACCATCTCGGGCCATTAAGAAGTAATAACTCAAGAATGTTACGTGAGTTGGGGCCTGATACAGGATGGGATTCTATTGGTGATCTGCCGCAGGCGAAATCATTGTCAAAATTTTTAGACAGGTTGGATAGTCAGAACAAACTTGCAAAAACAGTTTTATACAATATCAATCCGCGTGATAATGAGATGATGGCTACGATGGCGGGCAACTTTAATGATGGCTCCGTTGTGGGTAAAGTGCAGTGGGGCTCAGGCTGGTGGTTTCTCGATCAGAAAGACGGGATGGTCAAACAGATGAATGCCCTGTCGAATATGGGATTGCTGAGCCGCTTTATCGGTATGCTCACGGATTCACGCAGTTTTCTTTCTTTCCCAAGGCATGAATATTTCCGCCGCATTCTCTGCGATTTATTTGGTACCGAAGTAGAAAACGGTGAACTGCCTGCTGATATAGAATGGATCGGTAAAGTGATACAGGATATTTGTTTTTATAATAATAAAAATTATTTCAACTGGCAGTTAGATGCCAAACCGAAAGCATTGAAACAAGCTAGCTTGTAATAATGAACAAATAACAATGAACAAGTATCAAGGAACAATACACCATAAACTAGAAATTTCTTACTACATTTGAAATCCTGCAATCGGTTGCAGCCATAAAAAATCTTACGAATAAATCAAAATTCTCCCCGCCGCAGAGGCGGGATATAAAACACAAAACGATGTCTAAAAAAGTAGTAACCCTCGGGGAAATTATGCTTCGCTTGTCAACTCCCGATTTCAAAAGATTTGTACAGGCCGACACATTTGATATTACTTATGGTGGTGGTGAAGCCAACGTAGCCGCTGCTTTATGCAATTATGGTTTGAACGGAACATTCGTTACCAAAGTGCCTAACAATGCGATTGGGCAATCCGCTATTAATCACCTGCGCCGTTATGGTGTAGATACGCAGTTCATCGCAAGAGGTGGCGACCGCTTAGGTATTTATTTTTTAGAAACAGGCGCATCTATGCGTGCATCACAGGTAATCTATGACCGTGCAGGCGCATCTATTGCAGATGTCGATGTGAGTGAATTTGATTTTGATAAAATGCTGGAAGGTGCTTCCTGGTTTCATACTACAGGTATTACACCCGCATTGAGCGATAAAGCTGCTGCATTAACAGAAGCGGCATTGAAAGCTGCTAAGGCAAAAGGCATTACCACAAGTATTGACCTTAACTACCGCAAAAAATTGTGGACGAAAGAAAAGGCAAGAGAAGTAATGACGAAACTCTGCCAGTATGTAGATGTATGTATCGGTAACGAAGAAGATGCCGATACAACATTAGGCTTCAAAGCAAAAGATACAGATGTAACCAAAGGAGAATTAAACCTCGATGGTTTTAAAGATGTATTCAAACAAATGAAAGATAAGTTTGGCTTTAAATACATTGCTTCATCCTTACGCGAAAGCCATAGCGCCAGCGATAATGGTTGGAGCGCATTGGTATATGATGGTACAGAGTTTTATCATACAAGACAATACGAAGTACGCATTGTAGACCGCGTAGGTAGTGGTGATAGTTTCGCCAGTGGTTTTATTTATGGACTGGTAACAGGTATGTCGTTAAAAGATTCAGCAGAGTTTGGTGTAGCTGCATCAGCATTAAAGCATACCATTCCCGGCGATATGAACCACGCCACACTCAGCGAAGTAAAGGACCTGATGAAGGGCGATGCAAGCGGAAGGGTACAACGTTAAATTCGTTTTTAGTTTTAAGTTTATTGTTTGATGTTGTAATTCGATACATTCCTATTGGAAGAACAATAAACTTAAAACCCAAAACCATAAACTTAAAGTATGATCATCGATACACTCGAAAACGCTTCGAAATATTTTTCTGTTCATCCATTGTTTGCAAAAGCATTTGCTTACCTGCAATCAACCGACTGGTCAACAGCAGCAGATGGAAAATTTGATGTGACAGAAGGTGTAAAATCTATTGTGAATACTGCACACGGTAAAACAAAAGAAGCCAGCCTGGAAAAATTTGAATGTCATAATAAAAATATTGACATACAATTTTGTATCAGTGGCACAGAGCAGATCGGCTGGAAACCAAGACAAAACTGCACGGTAGAAAAAGGTGGTTATAATGAAGAGAAAGATGTGCTTTACTATGGTGATGCACCAGATATGTATTTCACTTTACAAGGCGGGCAGTTTGTAATTCTTTTTCCAGAAGATGTACATGCACCTATGATCGGCGAAGGGGAAATAAAGAAGACCGTTATTAAAGTAAAAATATAATTTACTACACAGCCCACGGTTTAAACCGTGGGCTGGTTCAATTGATTGAATAAAAGAAAGTATCATGGACAAAAAACAATTAGCATTAGATACGATTATCGCACAGGGTATGTTACCGCTGTATTTTAATCCCGATGAAACAGTAAGTATTGAAATCTTAAGAGCTATTTATAAAGCAGGTGTAAAAGCAGTAGAGTATACCAATCGTGGCGATGCGGCTTTAGCCAATTTTAAAAAACTGGTAGAAGTGCGCAATGCAGAAATGCAGGGAATGTTGATTGGTGTAGGTACAGTGAAAAATGTAGAACATGCAAAAAGCTATGTAGCAGCAGGCGCTGACTTTATCGTAAGCCCCGGCCTTGAATTAGAAGTAGCGAAGTATGCGGATAGTGTTGGTTTATTATATGGCCCCGGCTGTATGACACCTTCTGAAGTAATGGCCGCAGAGAATGCAGGATTAAAATTTATTAAGCTATTCCCCGGTGATATGCTCGGCCCGAAATTTTTATCAAGCATAAAAGAAATTTTTCCCAAACTATCTTTCATGCCGACAGGTGGTGTAGATACTACTAAGGAGAATATTGAAGGTTGGTTTAAAGCAGGCGTAGTAGCTGTAGGGATGGGAAGTAAACTCATCAGCAAGCCACTAATGCAGGCCAAAGATTACGCAACAATAGAGAAAGCCACACAGGAAGTATTGGTAACAATACAAAGCGTGAAAGCTTCTCTTACAAAATAAAAAAACGATGCAGCAAGCCATAGGAAAATACAGGTGGACGATTTGTGCGCTGGTTTTTTTTGCTACCACTGTCAATTATCTCGACCGCCAGGTGATCAGTTTAGTTAAGCTGAATCTCGATAAAGAATTCAGCTGGACAAAAAGTGATTATGCCAATATCGTTATCGCTTTTCAGTTAGCCTATTCTATTGGCATGATCGGTGCAGGACGATTAATTGATAAGCTCGGAACAAAATTGGGCTATGCATTATCCTTGTTATTATGGAGTATAGCAGCGATGGGCCACGCATTGGTTCATTCCACCGCCGGCTTTATGGTAGCACGTTTAGGATTAGGGGTTACAGAGTCTGGTAATTTTCCCGCCGCTATCAAAACAGTAGCTGAATGGTTTCCTAAAAAAGAAAGAGCACTTGCTACAGGTATCTTTAATTCCGGTACAAATATCGGCGCTATCATTGCGCCTCTCACTGTTCCTTTCATTGCAGAAAAATATGGCTGGCGCCTTACATTCATTATCACCGGGGCCATTGGTTTAATCTGGCTGCTCTTCTGGTTTTTGGTATATGAAGTGCCGAAGAAACATAAGAAATTAAGCAAAGAAGAATTTGATTATATCCATAGCGATGTTGATGAAAAAGTAGATGAAAACGTAGTGCAGGAAAAAGTATCATGGGGCAAGTTGCTTGCATTCCGCCAGACATGGGCGTTTGCATTAGGAAAGTTTATGACGGATGGTGTATGGTGGTTTTATTTATTCTGGCTACCTGATTTCTTAAATGAACAATATCATTTATCCAATACCGAGATTGCATTTCCTATTGCATTGGTGTATACTATTGCAACAGTAGGTAGTATATTCGGTGGTTGGTTGCCTTTGTATTTAATAAAGAAAAACTGGCCAGTATACAAAGCAAGAAAAACATCTATGTTGATCTATGCGTTATGTGCTTTGCCGGTAGTATCGGCACAATACCTGGGAGCAAGCGACATGTGGTATGCAGTATGTATTATCGGTTTTGCCGCAGCAGCGCACCAGGCATGGAGTGCCAACATCTTTACTACGGTATCGGATATGTTTCCTAAAAAAGCCATTGGTTCTGTTATTGGTATTGGTGGTATGGCCGGAGGTATCGGTAGTATCATCATTTCCAAATCAGCAGGTTGGTTATTCGACAGTTACAAAGCCTTAGGTAAAATTGATGAAGGCTATATGATTGTATTTGTTTTCTGCGGTTTTGCCTATGTCATCGGCTGGTTGATTATGCATTTCTTAGTACCGAAGATGAAGAGGGTGGAAGTGTAAAAAATATTTAGATAATTTCAGAAGGTGTGGTTGAGGCTACACCTTTTTATTTTAAATAACATAACCTCATGTCAGATGATTGGATGCCAGAATTACATCCGGATTGGTACAAGGATATTTCTCCTATGCATTATTTAATCCTTGGAAGCTTTCCTCCGCATAAAGATAAAAGAGACTATCCTTTTTTCTATCCTAATACACGAAACAGATTTTGGAAAATACTTGCTGATTTATCAGGAGAAAAATTACAATGGGCAAAAATTGATGAAGCGAAAGCGGTGCAAGAACGTTATGAAATAATGAAGAGGCTAAAAGTGGGAGTTCAGAATTTGGGATACGAAATTCATAGAAAAAGGAAAAGCGCTTTAGATACGAACATCAGGATAATGGAATTTCATAATATTATTTCTATTCTTAGAACTCATCCTGAAATAAAGAGAATTTTGTTACCCGGTTTTTCGGCTACTCATAGTACGGCAAAATCGTTTATTAAATATCTTCAACAGAAAGAAATAACAGTTGACTCTATTCCTGATTTTAAGCCAGAGGCTACATTTAAAATATATTTCGATAAACGCTGGATTGATTGTGTAATACTAAACTCAACTTCTACAGCTTCAAAAATTAAGTATGAATTTTTGTTAGACCAGTTTAGGAGAAATTTGATGTAGTTTGGTGACAGTTTATGAAGTTGCAAATTTTAAATAACGCTTTATTCGATGATCTGAAATATGCAACAGGAATATGGATCTGAGTTAAACTCCACTCTCGTTTATCTGCATTCAATAATCACATACTATTTTTATTCACCCAGCGTGAAATGGAAAGAATTGACGAAATTCGGGATACTGAAGTCTGATTCTTAAATAAGAAGAAATACAAGTTGTTGGGATCAAAAAGATCAAATAAATGGCTTTGAGACAATGAAAGAAAACGAAATCAAAATATTTGAAGAACAAAAAGTAAGAACCATATGGAATGCTGAACAGGAAAAATGGTTTTTGTCCATAGTAGATGTAATTGCCGTTTTAACCGACAGTCCTAATCCGAGGAAATATTGGAGCGTTCTAAAAACGCGTCTCAAAGCAGAAGGAAGTCAGTTGGCTACAAATTGTAGTCAACTGAAAATGCAGTCCGCTGATGGAAAATTTTACCTCACAGATGTTGCGGATACCGAGCAACTTTTCCGCCTCGTACAATCTATTCCTTCACCTAAAGCAGAACCTTTTAAATTGTGGTTGGCGCAGGTGGCTTCAGAAAGAATAGACGAAATGCAAGATCCTGAATTAAGCATCGACAGGGCATTAGAACAGTATGTAAAATTGGGCTATTCCGAAAACTGGATTAACCAACGCCTTAAGAGCATTGAAATACGCAAAGAATTAACAGAGGAATGGAAGAAACGGGGATTGAAAGAAGGAGTTCAGTTTGCCACGCTCACTGATATTATTACAAAAGCCTGGGCTGATAAAACAACCAAAGAATACAAAGTCCTGAAGGGTTTAAAAAAAGAAAATCTTCGTGACAACATGACTAATACCGAGCTGATTTTAAATATGCTGGCAGAAGCTTCTACAAAAGATATTTCAGAAGCTGTGCAGCCAAAAGATTTTGAAGAAAGTAAGAAAGTGGCTAAACAAGGCGGCAATGTAGCTAAAGTTGCAAGGAAAGAACTGGAGGCAAAAACGGGTAAAAAAGTCGTTTCTACATTAAATGCAAAATCAATTCTTGGATTACCCGAAAAAGGCAAAAAAAAGAAATAGTTTCATAACACAATTTCCTTTCCAGCTCAACTAATCTCTACGTTTTGAGCATAGATGAAGGTTATAATATGAGCGATCCCACAGAACCCTTATTTAGCATCAATAATCCCTTACTTTGCATTCTCATTCTCAACCCATGTCCCTACGCACTGTCAATGTTACTCGCTATGTTACTCCTTTACGCGAAGGTGGTTCGCTGCCAGCAATAGCCGAGGCGGATGATGGGTTTTTATATGTAGTGAAATTTCGAGGAGCAGGGCAGGGAATTAAAGCGTTGATTGCAGAATGTATCGGAGGCGAGATCGCAAGATTGTTAGGATTGAAAGTACCGGAGATTGTATTTGCCAATTTAGATGAAGCCTTTGGACGAACTGAACCTGATGAAGAAATACAAGACTTATTAAAATTCAGTATCGGGCAGAATATTGCCTTGCATTATTTACAGGGAGCGATTACTTATGATCCCGGCATGCATACAACCGATGCGCTCACAGCGAGTAAGATAGTATGGCTCGATTGTTTGCTCACCAATGTTGACCGTACCTATCGCAATACTAATATGTTATTGTGGCATAAAGAGCTCTGGTTGATTGATCATGGCGCTTGCCTGTATTTTCACCATAGTCCTGACAACTGGAAAGAACATGCACTGCGCCCGTTCGCTGCGATTAAAGACCATGTATTGCTGCCATTGGCAACAGAGATGGAAAAAGCTGATGCAGAATTAAAAGGTATTTTAACCAAAGAAAAAATAGAAGCTGTTGTAGCATTGCTGCCTGATGAATGGTTAGAAACTGCTTTTGATAAACCAGCTGCGGATATACGGAATATGTATACGCAGTATATATTTAGACGATTGGAAAACTCTACTCATTTTATAAAAGATATCCTGCATGGCTGATAACAACTTATTTGAATATGCAGTGATCCGCTACGTGCCACGCCCGGAGCGGGAAGAATTCCTGAATATCGGGGTGATCATCTTTTGCAAAGCTTCCGGTTTTTTACAAATGAAATATGAACTGGATAAGCAACGCATACTCGCTTTTTATGAGAAAGCCGATGTGGAAGCATTACAACATTTCCTGGAAGGCTTTGAAGAAATTGGTAATGGTAGTTCCGCAACATCACCGATAGCAAAATTAGATACGGCAAGCCGCTTTCGCTGGTTGACCGCAGTACGCAGCACAATTGTGCAGACATCCAAAGTACATCCCGGCCTTTGCCTGCAACCACAACAAACATTGGAAAAACTCTTCAAAGAATTGGTACAATCTTAATCTTAACCTCAATCTCAACCTTAGTCTTATTCTCAACCTCCTCCCTCCCCATATATTCTCTCAATCGCGTCTTTATATTTTTCCATAATTACTTTGCGCTTTAAAGATAGCTTAGGTGTCATTTCACCGGTATCTACACTCCATTCGTTGGCTAATAATTGAAAGCGTTTTACCTGCTCCACATGGTTGAAATCTTTATTAAAACTCTCTACGGTATCACGGAATAATTCCAGCACTTTGGGGTTGCGGATCATTTCTTCATTACTTGTATAAGGGATATTTTGCTGGCGGCACCAGTCTTTCAGGTTGGCAAATGAAGGTACTATCAATGCGCCGACAAATTTTCGTTCAGGTCCTACAACTAATACCTGCTCGATATAAATTGATTCTTTTAATTTATTTTCCAATGGTAATGGTGCTACATATTTGCCACCACTTGTTTTAAATAATTCTTTTTTCCGGTCAGTGATTTTTAAAAAATGATCATCAGTTAATACACCAATATCACCTGTTAAAAACCAACCAGCTTGTATTACTTCACTGGTAAGGTCGGGACGTTTATAATAACCCATCATGATATTGGGGCCGCTGCATAATATTTCACCATCCTCAGCAATTTTTACATTCACACCATCTATCAATGGGCCTACGGTACCGAAGGGGCGGTTTTCTTCTTCAAAACGGTTGACGCTGATAACAGGAGATGTTTCTGTTAAACCATACCCTTCCAGTATCGGAATTTTTGCAGCAGTAAAAATGCGGATTAACCTCACCTGGCAGGCAGCACCACCTGAGACAATGCATTTTAAATTATTACCCAATCCTTCTCTCCATTTGCTGAATACAATTTTATTGGCCAATGCTAATTGCAGGTTATAACCCATACCCTGGTTTTTATTGATCTCAAATTTTTCAGCTAAACCATGTGCCCAGAAAAATAATTTCTTTTTAATGCCTTTTTGTTCGTTTCCTTTCTGCATGATTTTATCATACACTTTTTCAAGCAGGCGTGGTACTGTTGTAAATATATCAGGCTTTACTTCTTTCAGGTTCTCGCCGATAGTTTCCATACTTTCTGCATAGTAGATAGATGCTCCTTTAAACAAATAGAAAAAGGTAATCATCCTTTCAAAAATATGATTGAGTGGCAGAAAGCTTAGTGCTTTCATGTTGGGGAAATCGGGAAGGCAGGGAATGCACGCCGTTACATTGCTCAATATGTTTTTATGAGAAAGCATTACACCTTTCGGTGTGCCTGTAGTACCTGATGTATAGATTAATGTAGCAAGGTCTTCATAACCAATTTTATTGGCAATCGCGGGAATAGAAGCTATTGTTTCCTCATTGGCTTTATTCACTAAATCTTTCCAATGTTGTGCATTGGCTACATGTTCAAAAGTATAAATGCCTTGCAGGCTGCTTACTTTGTTTTGTATACTTAATACTTTATGATACGATTCCTCATCGTTTACAAAAACATATTTTACTCTGGAATCATTAAAAATAAATTCAAGATCATTGACACCGATAGTAGGATATACAGGAACCAATACTGCACCGATTTGTTGAACAGCTAAATCAAGTATCACCCATTCAGGCCTGTTCTTACACATGATGGCGATCTTATCCCTTCCTTCAATTGATAAGTCGTTGCAGCTGACACCGAGTTGTAAAAGCCCTGCGCTTAATCTATCAACCAGCCCCTTTACTTCCTGCGTGCTATAGGATTTCCAGCTACCACCTTCTTTGGCTACCAGCATAGTTTGTATACCGCCTTTAGCGAGCTGCTGTTCCAAACAATCAAACAAACGATGGGGGTTATTCATACTGCAAACGTTAATAGTAAATGTGGATTTTTCTTTTTTCAATTTACTGAAAATAAAGAGAAATACGGTGATTGTTTATATAACCTGAATTTTCTTTTATGAAGGTCTTTATATTCTTTTGTCTTGAAACAAAAGAATCAAA
>Ga0164241_10004066_pt1 | contig 14362 bp, 12 predicted proteins | sample OricomyardsoilBY_FD_108780 | JGI IMG/M metagenome (GOLD analysis project Ga0164241, IMG submission 108780) | Backyard soil microbial communities from Emeryville, California, USA - Original compost - Back yard soil (BY) | ecosystem: Environmental > Terrestrial > Soil > Unclassified | place: USA...
CGCTGGCCAGCAAGGACACGCCGGCCTGGCTCTACAACGACATCAAGCGCGAGCATCTGCTGCGCACGGGCTCGGTGGTGTTCCACGAATACTATTTCGACAATCTGGGTGGCAGCGGCCAGGCGGGCGCCGCCACCCGCAAGACGCTGGGCGATGCTTTCGGCACCTTCGATGCCTGGGAGAGTGAATTCCGTCGTATCGCCAACGGGCTGGGCGGCGGCTCCGGCTGGGTGATCCTCGGCTTCAACACGCACACGCGACAGCTCGAGAACTACTGGATGGCCGATCACGCGCATGGCCCGGCGGCCACACTGCCCTTGCTGGTGATGGACATGTACGAGCACTCGTACCAGATGGATTTCGGCGCGGCGGCGGCGCGCTATGTCGATGCCTTCTTCAAGAACATCCAGTGGGATACGGTGACGGCGCGCCTGGAGAAGGCGCAGAAGGTCGCCAGCGCGTAGCGCCGCGCGATCACCCCACGCTGAGGATATTGCCCGCCGTACCGGCCGACTCGCGTTCGACCAGCGTCGCCACCGTGGCATCCAGCGGTTCGGGCTTGCCGAACAGGAAGCCCTGGCCGAAATCCACGCCCAGCTTGCGCAGGATTTCCGACTGCTGCGCGGTTTCCACGTACTCGCCCACCGTCTGCAGCACGAAATCGCGCGCCAGCTGCACGATGCCGCGCACCGCGGCCTCGGATTTCTTGTTGGTGGTGATATCGCGGATGAAGCTGCCGTCGATCTTCAGCCGCGTCACCGGCAGCTGGTGCACATAGGCCAGCGAATTGGCGCCGGTGCCGAAGTCGTCGATGGCGATGCCGCAGCCGGCCGAGCGCAGCCGCCGCATCACTTCCGCGGCCATCGCGAGATTGCCGGCCGCCACCTGTTCGGTGATTTCCACCACGATGCAACCCTGGGGCAGCTTCGAGCGCTTGAGTTCCTGGATGAAGTGCTCGGCGAATTCCGTATCGCACAGCGACTGGCCGGAAACATTGATGGCCATGGTGATGCGCTGGCGCGCGAGCACTTCACGGTGCGGCGCCAGGATGGAAAATGCCTTGTCGACCACATAGCGATCGACCATGGGCAGCATCTGGAATTTCTGCGCCGCCGCCAGCAGCCGCGCCGGATCGCCGGGCTCGCCATTGCGGCCACGCAGGCGCAGCAGCAATTCGAAACCCAGTGGATGCTTGCGGTCGCGCAACGAGACGATGGGCTGCGTGAACAGCTCGAGCTGCCCCGCGCGCAGCGCCTCGCGCAGATCCCCGGCCGCATAGTCCTGGTCCTGGCGGCGGATCATGCTGGCATCGTTGGACTGATGAGTTTCGATGCGCGCGCGGCCGCGCTCCTTGGCCATGCGCAGCGCCATGTCGGCCGACAGCAGCGTGCGCGGCAGCGGCTCGCTCGCCACGTTGTACTCGGCAACGCCGGCGCTGAAAGTCAGTCGCGGAAAATCCTTCTGGTCCTTGATCTCGACACGTTCGAGTTCCGACTGCAGCTGCGTCGCCAGCTTGCAGGCGGCGGCCGCATCGACGCCGGGCAGCAGCAGCACGAACCGCGCGCCATCGAAGCGCGAGACCAGCGCACTGTGCGGCAGCAGCGGCGGTGTCATCAGGTGCGCAAAGGCGGCGACCACCATGTCGCCGACCTCGGCGCCGTGGGTATGGTTCAACGGCCGCAGGCCATCCAGATCGGCAATGATCAGCGCGCCATTGCCGCGCTCCCAGGCGCTGGTCACCGAGCGCAGGCCGCGCCGCGACAGATGCCCGGTGTCGGGATCGAATTCGCGCATCAGCCTGCGCGCCAGGCGCAGACCCTGCACGTGCGCGTTGACGGCGGCCCAGGTGTCGAAGCGTGGCGAGGACAGTTCGCGCGCGAATACCAGCCACGCCGGAAAGCGCGCCGAGCCGGTGTCGACAGGCAGCACCAGCAGCCGGCAGGCGGCACGGCGCGCGCCGCGCCCGTCCTCGCCCTGCACCACCGCCGCCTGTCCCTTGCTGTCATCGACCGAGGCAATACGTTCGGGTATGCCGTCGAATTCCGTGGCCACGGCCACCGGAACTTCCGTGCCCTTCACGGCCACGGGCATGCGCAGACGGCAGTGCGGCATCCACAGCAGCACGGCATCGGCCTGCATGCGCTCGCCGATTTCGCACAGCACATCGCGCAGCGCCACCCGGTCGCGTACGCGACGGCGCAGCTCGTGGCCCAGCCGCATCAGCGCCAGGTCGGCCTCGTGGCGGCCGGTGGCACTGGTATCTTTGGATTCTGTTGAGTTCATAATCCCTGAATCACAGCAGATCATTGCTGGTGGCAGTTCCCGAGGGCGTGACGCAGTTCCCAGCTGCGCGCGTGATATGTGCGATGGACAAATGTTTCTGCTGTTACTGCGGCAGCCCCACCGTGGTGCGGACGCCTGAGGGCGATCACCGGCCACGCCGCGTATGCCCGGCCTGCGGGGTGGTGCACTACGAGAACCCGCGCGTGGTGGTCGGCTGCGTGCCCGAGCACGAGGGCCGCATCCTGATCTGCCTGCGGGCCATCGAGCCGCGACGCGGCTACTGGACCATTCCGGCGGGATTTCTCGAGAACGGCGAGACGATGGAGGATGGCGCGGCGCGCGAGTGTTTCGAGGAGGCCCTGGCCACGGTCGAGATCGGCCCGCTGCTGGCGCTGGTGAACATTCCCGAAGCGCACCAGATACACGTGTTTTTTCACGCACGACTGACGGCGTCAGCTTTTGGCGCCGGCGAGGAAAGCCTCGATGCAAAGCTGGTCGGGCCTGAGCAGATCCCCTGGGATGAGCTGGCGTTTCCGTCCACGCGTTTCGCGCTGCAGTGCTACCTGAAAGAGCGCGAGCAGCCCACCGGCAAGCCCTACCTGACATCCCTCGCGCGGCGCCTTCCGGGCTAGAATAGTTGGCTCGAGCGCCCAGGAGTCCGCATGACTTTCGTTGTCACCGAAAACTGCATCAAGTGCAAATACATGGACTGCGTCGAAGTGTGCCCCGTGGACTGTTTCCACGAAGGCCCGAACTTCCTCGTCATCGATCCGGATGAATGCATCGACTGCACGCTGTGCGAACCGGAATGCCCGGCCGAAGCCATTTTCTCGGAAGATGAAGTGCCCGCCGACCAGAAGGATTTCCTGAAGATCAACGCCGATCTGGCCAAGCAGTGGCCGGTGATCACCGAGAAGAAGCCGGGGCCGGCCGACGGCAAAGAGTGGGACGGCAAGCCGGACAAGCGCGGCCTGCTCGAACGCTGAAAACGGGCTATTCGGCGACGTTGCCCAGGGCTTCGGGCGACGCCAGCGACTGGCGGATGTGCGCGAGCAACTGCGCCGGCGGCAGATAACCGGGAATCAACTCGCCGTTCTCCAGTACCACGCCCGGTGTACCGGTCACGCCCAGGTCGTGCCCGAGTTTGTATTCCCGGGCCACTGGCGAACCCGGGCAGGCACGCGGCTTGATCTGCTCGCCGCCCTTGGTGCGCGTGAAGGCATCCTTGCGGTCCGCCGAGCACCACACCGCATCGGCCTTGGCCCATGACTCGGTGTCTGGTCCGGTGCGCGGGAAGAACAGATAACGCACCCGAATGCCGAGCTTGTTGTAGTCGGCGATCTGGCTGTGCATCTTGCGGCACCAGGGGCAGTCCACATCGGTGAACACGCTGATGGTGTGCTGCGCATTGGCCGGACCGAACACCAGCATCTGTGACTCGGGCAGTTCCGACAGCCTGGCCAGCCGCAGTTCGCGCCGCCGCGTCTCGGAGAGATTCGGGAAGTCGCCCTTGTCAGAAACGCGATACATGTCGCCGGCAAAAACGTATTTGGCGTCGGCCGAGACATACGAGATGTCGGTGCCGTGGATCAGCTCGTAGATGCCGGCCACCGGCGTGGCGCGGAAATCCTCGGGCCGGGAGCCGGGAATTTTGGCGGCCAGCACCGCACGCGGATCGTCTTTGGCGATTGGCGCAGCGGCTTCTGCAGCCGGGGGCTTGCTCGTCGCGGGGGGATTGGCGGTTGAGGGCTTGCTCGTGCCCTGCGCGCAGGCCGCCAGCGGCAGCAGCACGACCATGAACAAGCTCAGACGGATGCTCATGCGTGGAAGTCTAGCACTGGCGCGGGCGGTTCATGCCCTGCCGTAACGCTCATCCGCGCGGATGATGCCGGCCGTGCATGTCCTTCATGCGCTCGCGCGCCACATGCGTGTAGATCTGCGTGGTCGACAGGTCGCTGTGACCCAGCAGCATCTGCACCACGCGCAGGTCGGCGCCGTGGTTCAGCAGGTGTGTGGCGAAGGCATGCCGCAGCGTGTGCGGCGAGAGATCTTTTTCGATATTCGACTTGCGGGCGTAGCGCTTGATGATGTGCCAGAAAGCCTGGCGCGTCATGTGATCGCCGCGGCGCGTCGGGAACAGATAGTCGGTGGTGCGGTCGAGCAGGATCTCGCCACGGCCGGTGCCGATGAATTCGCGCAGCCAGCGCACGGCTTCCTCGCCCAGCGGAATCAGCCGCTCGCGATCGCCCTTGCCCACCACGCGCAGCACGCCCTGGTTCAGGTTCATCTGCGAATACTTCAGTGTCACCAGTTCGGAGACACGCAGGCCCGTGGCATACAGCACCTCGAGCATGGTGCGGTCGCGACTGCCCAGCGGATCGGAAACCACCGGCGCATTGAGCAGCGACTCGACCTCTTCCTCGGTCAGCGACTTCGGCAGCGAGCGGCCGATCTTCGGCATGGCGATCTGCGCCGTGGGATCGTCACGCAGGCTGCCTTCGCGCAGCAGGTGCCGGAAAAAGCGGCGAAAGGAAGACAGCTGACGTGCGGTGGAGCGCGGCCGTGCACCGGTTTCCACGCGCCAGGCAATGAAGCCGAGCAGGTCGGCACGCGTCGCCTTGGTGATTACCACGCCGTGGGTGCCCAACCAGCGCGACAGCGCCATCAGGTCCGCGCGATAGGCCGCCAGGGTGTTGGATGACAGGCCACGTTCCATCCAGGCGCCATCGAGGAACCGGGATACCGCCGGATCGATCGATTCGGTGGCGGTACGGGCAACGGCGGCGATAGCAGTCTTGCTCACAGGGGTTTTCCGGTTCGGAGATATGGCATGTACCTGCCGGTGAGTATCGTCAGTCCCCCCTCCCCCCTGCGTGATGCCCTTCACAGCGATTGCTACGCGTTAACATAAAGAGAACCGGATCACACTATCGCCGCCCGCCACCACCCAAGTCATTGTGTCGCCGTCCCGAGACCGCCCCCGCGCGTTGACCCTTCCCTACCTGATTTATGCGGTAGTCGTTTTTATCGTACTGGCCATCGGCGTGCTGCTGCTGATCCTGCCCATTCCCGGGCTGCACCTGCGCCGCCGCATGGTGCGGCGGGCCGCCCGCCTGTGGCTGGCCCTGGCGGGCCTGCGCCTGTCGGTACTGCATCCGGAACATCTGCCCGCCGGTGCCTGCATCGTGGTGGCCAACCACAGCAGCTATCTGGATGGCGTCGTGATGTGCGCCGCGCTGCCGCCGGCGTTCGGCTTCGTGATCAAGCGCGAGATGAGCCGCGTGCCGCTGGCCAATCTGCTGCTGCGACGCATCGGCGCCCACTATGTGGATCGCGGCCAGGGACACCAGGGCGCGCGCGATACGCGCAAGCTGTTGAAGAAGGCCAACTCCGGTGGCGCGCTGGCTTTTTTCCCGGAGGGCACTTTCAGCCGGCAGCCCGGCCTGATGCGTTTTCGCAGCGGCGCGTTTCTCATTGCCGCGCGGGCACACATGGGTATCGTGCCCGTGGCCATTCGCGGCACGCGCGCCGCACTGCCGCCGGGTTCGCTGTGGCTGCGGCCCGGTCGCATCGATGTCGAGCTTGCGCCGCCGCAAGCAGCACCGCCATCGACGCAGGAATCCGATGTCGTCCAGGCGCGCGAGTCCGCGCGACACGCCATCCTCGAGCGCATTCCCGAACCCGATCTCGCATAAACTCGCGCCCATGATCGAGCGCGATGTCATGGAATACGATGTTCTCATCGTCGGCGCGGGCCCGGCCGGCCTCGCCTGCGCGATGCGCCTGAAACAGCTGGATGCCTCGCGCTCGGTGTGCGTGCTCGAAAAGGCCGCAGCAGTGGGTGGCCACGCGCTGTCCGGCGCGGTGATGGAGCCCGGCGCGCTCGATGCACTGTGGCCCGAGTGGCGGCAACATCAACCCGCGTTGTGCGTGCCGGTGGCGCGCGATGAATTGCGCCTGCTCACGGCGCGGCGCGCTCTGCCGCTGTGGGTGCCGCCGATGCTGCGCAATCACGGCAATTTCATTGTGTCGCTGAGCCAGCTGACGCCGCTGCTGGCGGGCCAGGCCGAGGCCCTGGGTGTGGATGTGCTGCCCGGATTCGCCGCCGCGGCGCCGCTGTACGACGCCAATGGCGGCGTGGCAGGCGTGCGCGTGGGCGATATGGGCCTCGATTCCGCGGGCAATGCCGGACCGGAATTCACCGCGGGGCCGATCATCCGCGCCGGCACCACGATAGTGGCGGAAGGATGCCGCGGCTCTCTCGCGAAACAGCTCATCGGCCAGTTCGCGCTCGATGCGGGCCGCTCGCCGCAGACCTTTGCGCTGGGCTTCAAGGAACTGTGGCAGCTCGCCAAAGGCCGTGGTGAACCAGGACTGGTGCAACACTGCCTGGGCTGGCCGCTGGATGCCGCCAGCTATGGCGGCAGCTTCGTGTATCACCTGAACGAGGATCGCGCCTACGTGGGCTATGTGGTCGGACTCGACTATCACGATCCGCGGCTCGCGCCCTTCGAGGCCTTCCAGCAGTTCAAGCATCATCCTTCCATGCGCGGCCTGCTCGAGGGCGGCGAGATCCTCGCCGCGGGCGCGCGCAGCATCGCCGCCGGTGGCTGGCAATCCATGCCGCGGCTCGACATGCCCGGCGCGCTGTTGATCGGCGATGCGGCCGGCACGCTGAATTTCGCCAAGATCAAGGGCGTTCACCAGGCAATCCGGTGCGGCAGCCTTGCTGCCGAGCATCTAGTGGCGAGCGGAGGTACCACCGGTTTCGATGCGCGCTGGCGCGAGTCCGAAGGCGGCGCCGAGCTGCGCCGCGTGCGCAACATCAAACCCGGCTTTCGCGGTGGGCTGTGGAAGGGCCTGGCCAATGCCGCGCTCGAAACTTTCACCGGGGGGCGCCTGCCCTGGACGCTGGCCAATCACGGCAATCACGAAATGGCGCGACTGGATGAGTACGACTCACCCGACCGCCAGTGGCAACGGCGCGATCTGCCGCCGCGCGACCGGCTGGCATCGGTGTTTTTCGCGCAGACCGCGCATCGTGAAACCCAGCCCGTACATCTGCATGTCGCCGAGATGGATCTGTGCGGCACGCGCTGCACCGCCGAGTATGGCAATCCGTGCACGCGCTTCTGCCCCGCCAGCGTGTACGAGATGGTGGACGATGGCGCCGGCGGCCGGCGCCTGCAGATCAATGCCGCCAACTGCGTGCACTGCAAGGCCTGCGACATCAAAGACCCTTACGGTGTCATCACCTGGACCACACCGGAGGGCGGCAGTGGCCCCAACTATGCCAACCTCTGAGCCCGGGCATGACCCGCACGAGCCGCACGAGCCGTTGACGCGGCCGGCGCGCCCGGGCCGGCTGGCCGCGCTGCGCGCCGCCATCGATGATGGCGCGGTGCGCAGCGCCGAACGCATGCTGTCCAAGCTGCATCCGGCCGAGATCGCGCAGCTGCTCGAATCGCTACCGCAGAAGCGGCGCGAGATCGTCTGGGAGCTGACCGATCCGGAGCTGGACGGCGACGTGCTGGTGGAGCTTTCCGATGAGGTGCGGGCGCAGCTCATCCGCGAGATGGATCCGGAGGAGCTGGCCGCGGCCACCGAAGGCCTGGAGATCGACGACCTCGCCGACCTGATCGCGCATCTGCCCGAAACGGTCACACAGCAGCTGCTGCACAACATGGATCAGCAGGACCGCGAACGCCTGTCGCAGGTGCTCGAGTGGCCGGAGGACAGCGCCGGCGGCCTGATGAGCACCGATACGGTGAGCGTGCGCGCCGATGTATCGGTGGAAGTGGTGCAGCGTTACCTGCGCATGCGCGGCGAGCTGCCGGAGCGCACCGACCGGCTGTTCGCCGTGGACCGGCACGACCGCTTCCTGGGCACCATCACGCTCTCGCGCCTGCTTACCGAAGATCAGGAGACACTGATCGGCGCGTCGCTGGACGCCGATGCGCCGCGCATCACGCCCGAAACGTCGGCCGGCGAGGTATCACAGATCTTCCGCGATCGCGACCTGGTCTCGGCGCCCGTGGTCGATGACTCGGGCCGGCTGCTGGGCCGCATCACCATCGATGATGTGGTGGATGTCATCGCCGAGGAAGCCGCGCACGAAGTGATGGCCGGCGCCGGTCTGCGCGATGAGGAAGACGTGTTCGCCAGCATCGTGCCCGCGACACGCCGCCGCATCGTGTGGCTGGCCATCAACCTGTTCACCGCCATGCTCGGCGGCCTGGTGGTGCAGCGTTTCGAAGGCACGGTCGAAAAGGTGGCGGCACTGGCCGTGCTGATGCCGGTGGTGTCGAGCATGGGTGGCATCGCCGGCACGCAGACGGTGACGCTGATCATCCGCGGCCTGGCGCTGGGACAGGTGGAATGGCGCGACGCGCGCTGGCTGCTGCTGCGTGAGATCGGCGTCAGCGCGCTGACCGGCACCGCGATGGCGCTGATCCTGGGCGGCATCACCATCGCCTGGCTGGGGGACTGGAAGGTGGCGCCCATCATCGGCGCGGCGATGGTGATCAACCTGTTCACCGCTGCCGTCATCGGCGTGATGGGACCGCTGACGCTGCGACGGCTGTCGATCGATCCGGCCGTATCGGCCGGCGTGATTCTGACCACCTTCACCGACTGCATCGGCTTCGCGACGCTGCTCGGACTGGGAACGCTGTTCCTGACCTAGTCCGGGGTGAGCAGCGCGCGGATTTCATCGCCCTGCGCCATGGCATCGCGATAGCCCAGCGCGATCATCTCGCGGGTGTATTCGCGTTCGAACATCAGATAGCTGGCCAGCTGCGCCCCCGCGGAATCGCTGGCACCCATCACACGCAGCAGCGCACGCAGCGCCGGTGGCAGCGTATCCATGTGGCGTGCCGCCACCTGCCGCGGATCTTCCGTGGGCGTCAGGAAGATCACACCATCGACCACGTGCGCTTCCGGCGCCAGCTGCGGCGCCACCTGCAGGATCTCGTTGACGCGGTTGATCTGCTCCAGATCCGAATAGATCTGGTCCGTGAAGAGATTGTCGAGCGCGTAACCGAAAAGCTGCCCCGGCGAGGGCGCCGCCTCGGGTGCCGAGCGGCGCTTGGAAACACCGCCACCGGCGGTGCCGCGCATGCCGATCACCAGCAGGCGGGTCGCACCCAGATGCAGCGCCGGGCTCAATGGCGCCATCTGCCGCATGGCACCGTCGCCGTAATATTCATCGCCAATCCGTTCGGGCGGAAACAGCAGCGGCACGGACAGGCTGGCCATCAGGTGCGGCAAGGTCAGTCGCGCGCGCCGGCCCACATGATTGCGGCGACTCCATTCCATCTTGTCACTGCGGCCTTCAAAAAACGCCACGGAACGCGCCGTGCCGTAGCCGGTGCTGCACAGGGCCAAGGCATCCAGATGGCCGCCGCGCAGGCTGCGGCCAATGCCGCGCCAGCGCACTTCGCGCGTGAGCAGCTCACGCAGCGGGGTATTGTCGAATAGCGAACGCGGCATTTTCAGCAGCAGGCCGCCGGATAGCAGAGACAAGGCCCAGTGCGCGCCGGCGCGCAGCATCTGCCGTCGGCCCACGTGAAACACATGCCCCACCCGAAAGTTGGCCCAGACGTGTTCGATAGCCGCGATGGCCTCGCGCCAATGCGCAGCCCGGGTGGCCAGCACGCTGGCGGCTACCGCGCCGGCTGAAGTACCCAGGATGATGCGAAAGGGATTTGGCTGCTGCGGCAGCAGCTCGGCCACAGCCTTGAGCACACCGACCTGATAGGCCGAGCGCGCGCCGCCACCGGTCAGCACCAGTGCGGGAACCGCTGGATTGGATGGAAGGTCCGAAGACATAGGCCTATGATTATCGTTCGCTTGAGACCCGTCTTACCTTAGGTTCCCTGGGGGCATTGTCATGTTCGCACGTTCCGTCCGCATTACGCCGTTCCGCATTCTCGTGACTTTCGCCGTGCTGGCGATGATCACGCTCGCCGTCTCGGCTGCCGCGCCGGCTTTCACGCCCGCCGAAGGCAACGCACCCAAGCCCGTTGCCGGCCAGGCAGCGCCGCAGTTCTCGCTGGTGGACCAGAACGGCAAGACCCACAAGCTGGCCGATTACAAAGGCAAGTGGGTGGTGGTGTATTTCTATCCGAAGGACCAGACGCCGGGCTGCACCACCCAGGCCTGCAACTTCACCGAGAACGTGTTTGCCTTCCGCAAGGCCAATGCGCAGATCCTGGGCATCAGCGAGGATGACGCGGCCTCGCACAAGGAGTTCGAAAAGGCCCTGTCCGGCGCGAACGACAAGATGAATGCGGTCAGCAAGGCAGCCGTGGACAAGCTGTCGGCCGAGACCAAGAAAGACATCGCCGAACATGGCCTGCCCTTCCCGCTGCTGGCGGACTCGAGCCATGACATCGCGAAGAAGTACGGCGTGCTGAACCAGATCAACACGCCGAACGGCGCGCTGGTGATCGCCTCGCGCGACACCTTCCTGATCGATCCCACCGGCAAGGTGGTCAAGCACTACGACGTGACGCCCGACAAGCTCGACGGTCACTCGAAAGAAGTGCTGGCCGACATCGACGCGATGAAGGCGAAGAAGAGCTGACCTGCACCTTCCAGGTCATGGAACGTGAAAAGGGGCGCTACGGCGCCCCTTTTTCGTTGCGACATCGTGCAGCGAGCTTCGCGTCAGGCGTCGCGGCGGACCCGCAGGATCTGCATGGAGTTCGTGCCGCCCTGCACGCCCGACAGCTCGCCCTTGGTGAGGATGATCTGATCGCCCACGTCCACCAGCCTGCGCTTGAGCAGCTGATCGAAGATGGCCTGGTACATGTGCACGGGCGTTTCGTGCGTCACGTCGTACAGCACCGGATAAACGCCGCGATACAGCGTCACGCGGCTGCGGGTCAGCTCCTGGCGCGTGAAGGCGAAGATGGGAATGTCGGCGCGCATGCGCGACATCCACAGTGGCGTCAGGCCGGATTCGGTCAGCGCGACGATGGCGCGCGGATGCATGCGCTGCGCGGTGAACATCACCGCCTTGGCGATGGCCTCCTCGGTGTTGGAGAACTCGCCGTCCATGCGGCGCGGGCGGCCCTGATGCCCCAGCTCGTATTTTTCGGCGCCGACGATCACCTCTGCCATCGCCGCCACGGCCTTGACCGGATACCTGCCCGCCGCGGTCTCGGCCGACAGCATCACCGCGTCGGTGCCGTCGAGCACGGCGTTGGCCACGTCGCTGACCTCGGCGCGCGTGGGCACCGGGCTGTTGATCATCGATTCCATCATCTGCGTAGCGGTGATGACGATGCGGTTGGCGACCTGCGCCTGCTGGATGATGGTCTTCTGCAGGCCGGTGAGTGCCGCATAGCCCATTTCCACGCCCAGATCGCCGCGCGCCACCATCACCGCGTCGGCCACGGAGAGAATGTCACTGAGATTGTCGATGGCCTCGTGGCGCTCGATCTTGGCCACCACATGCGCGGTGCCACGCCACTTGCGCAGCTCGTTCTGCGCGCGCCGGATGTCGGCGGCATCGCGGGCGAAAGACACCGCCAGGAAGTCCACCCCCATCTCGGCCGCGAGCTGGATGTATTCCAGATCCTTGTCGGTGAGCGCCGGGGCGGAAAGGCCGCCGCCCTGCTTGTTCAGACCCTTGCGGTTGGAAAGCTCCCCGCCAGCGCGGGTGATGCATTCCACGCGTGTGCCCTTCACCGCGGTGACTTCGAGCACGATGTAGCCATCGGCCAGCAGCAGCGTGTCGCCGGCGCGTACATCCTTGACCAGGTCCTTGTAGGCGCATCCCACCTCGCGTTCGTTGCCGGCGCCGGGATCGAGCGCGATGTCCAGCGCGAAGGGCTGGCCTTCGACAAGGTGGATCTTCCCCTTCTCGAAGCTCTCGATGCGGATCTTGGGTCCGGACAGATCGGCGAGAATGCCCACCGGACGGCCCACCGCCTCGGCCGCGGCGCGGATCGCGATGATGCGCCGGCGCTGTTCTTCCTTGCCGCCGTGGGAGAAATTGATGCGTGCCACATCCAGGCCCGAGCGCACCATTTCCGCCAGCACGGCCGGGTCGTCCGTGGCCGGACCCAGGGTGGCCACGATCTTGGTCCGCCGCAGAAACGCTTCGCTGTTGTCCAATTGAACCTCTAGTTTTCCGCGCGTTCTTCGAGCGCGGCCACGGCCGGCAGACGTTTGCCTTCCACGAATTCCAGAAAGGCGCCGCCGCCGGTCGAAATGTACGAGATACCTTCCTCGACGCCATACTTTTCGATGGCGGCCAGCGTGTCGCCGCCGCCGGCCAGCGAAAAGGCCTTGCTGCTGGCGATGGCGTTGGCAATGGTACGCGTACCCTCGCCGAACTGGTCGAATTCGAACACACCCACCGGGCCGTTCCACAGCACCGTGCCGGCGTCGGCGATCAGCTTCGCCAGCCGCTCGGCGGTGTCGGGGCCGATGTCGAGGATGAGTTCTTCCGGACGCACGTCGTGGATGCCGCGCACATCGGCATGCGCCGTGGCGGCGAACTCCTTCGCCACCACCACATCGCTGGGCAGCGGGATATCCGAACCGCGCTCGCGGGCGCGAGCCATCAGCTTGCGGCAGGTGTCGAGCATGTCCATTTCGCACAGGCTCTTGCCCACCTTCACGCCGGTGGCGGCGAGAAAGGTGTTGGCGATGCCACCGCCGACGATGAGGCGATCCACCTTGTCGAGCAGCGCCTCGAGGATGGTGAGCTTGGTGCTGACCTTGGAGCCGGCAACAATGGCCACCAGCGGGCGTTGCGGCTTTTCCAGCGCGCGCTCCAGCGCCGACAGTTCGCCCACCAGCAGCGGCCCCGCGCAGGCGACGGGCGCGTAGCGCGCGACGCCATGCGTGGAGGCTTCGGCGCGATGCGCGGTGCCGAAGGCGTCCATCACGAACACATCGCACAGCGCCGCCATGCGCCGGGCGAGATCTTCGCTATCTTTCTTCTCGCCCTTGTTGAAACGCACGTTCTCGCACAGTACCGCGTGACCGGGCTCGACGCTGACACCGTTGAGCCAGTCCTGTACCAGAGGCACCTTCTGTCCGAGCAGTTCGGACAGGCGATCGGCCACGGGCGCCAGTGACAGCGCCGGATCGGCCTTGCCCTCCTCGGGCCGGCCCAGATGCGACAGCAGGATGACGCGCGCGTTTTTTTCCAGCGCCAGGCGGATGGTGGGCAGCGCGGCGCGGATGCGCGCATCGCTGCTCACCGCGCCGTCCTGCACGGGCACGTTCAGATCCTCGCGGATCAGCACGCGCTTGCCGGCCAGATCGAGCTTGCCCATCTCCAGGACTTTCATGGCGGGCGATTACTTTGCTTTCGACCAGGCCAGCGCGGTATCGAGCATGCGGTTCGAAAAGCCCCACTCGTTGTCGTACCAGGAGCACACCTTCACCAGCGTGCCGTCGATGATCTTGGTGAGGGTGGCGTCATACGTGGAGGACGCCGGATCGTGGTTGTAATCCACCGACACCAGCGGCGCATCGGTGTAGGCCAGCACGCCCTTCAGCGCGCCATTGGCCGCCGCCTTCACCAGCGAGTTGATCTCGTCCGCCGTGGTTGCGCGCCGGGGCTTGAAAGTCAGATCGACCAGGGAGACATTGATCGTCGGAACGCGGATGGCGAAGCCATCGAGCTTGCCCTTGAGCTGCGGCAGCACCAGACCCACGGCCGCCGCGGCCCCGGTCTTGGTGGGGATCATCGACATGGTGGCCGAGCGCGCGCGGCGCAGATCCTCGTGGTACACGTCGGTGAGCACCTGGTCGTTGGTGTAGGCGTGCACCGTGGTCATCAGGCCGCTCTCGATGCCGATGGCATCATTCAACACCTTGGCCAGTGGCGCCAGGCAGTTGGTGGTGCATGAGGCATTCGACACCACCGTCATGCCCGAGGTGAGCGTGTCGTGATTCACGCCGTATACCACGGTGCCATCCACATCGCTGCCGCCCGGTGCGCTGATCAGCACTTTTTTTGCGCCGCCCGCCAGGTGCGCGCTGGCCTTGGCCTTGCTGGTGAAGATGCCGGTGCACTCGAACACAATGTCGACACCGAGCTGGCCCCAGGGCA
>Ga0164241_10004067_pt1 | contig 14362 bp, 14 predicted proteins | sample OricomyardsoilBY_FD_108780 | JGI IMG/M metagenome (GOLD analysis project Ga0164241, IMG submission 108780) | Backyard soil microbial communities from Emeryville, California, USA - Original compost - Back yard soil (BY) | ecosystem: Environmental > Terrestrial > Soil > Unclassified | place: USA...
AGAGGGCGCGGAGGCCCGACAGGATGAAGCCGATCGCCAGCTCGACGCGCTCGGCCTCGGTGTCGGCGTCCCCGGCCGTCGAGACCCACGCCCCTGCCGACGACATCGCGCCGAAGAAGATCCGCGCGAAGGCCTGCTCCATCCCGGCGTCGACGTCCCACTCGCCGGCGGCGAGCACCGCGCGCACGATGTCGAGGACGTAGTCGAAGGTCGACCGCTCCTCCTGCTCGCGGAAGCGCTCGTGGCCGAGCACCGACGGCCCGTCCTGGATCACGATCCGGCTGTACGACGGCTGCCGCACCACGTCGAGGAACGCGCGCAGTCCGGCCATCGCCCGCTCCCACGGGTCTCCGTCCCCGTTCAGTGCGCTCTGGACCTGCCTGGCCCCTGCCGACTCGACCTTCTCGAACACGGCCTCGAAGAGCGCCTGCTTGCCGGAGTAGTGGTGATAGAGCGCCCCTTTGGTGACCTCGGCGCCGGCCACGATGGCGTCCAGCGAGGTAGCGGCGTACCCGTGCTCGGTGAACAGCCGCTCGGCGACGTCGACGAGGGACCGGCGGGTGCTGGCGGAGTACTGGGCCCGACGGCTCGTGCCCGGGTTACCTGCGGGCGTGGCCGCGGGCCGCGCCCGCGCACTCCTGGTCACCGGCGCAGTCTAGGGGTGGATGTCTCACCGAGCCGGTGTCTAGGTATTACCTAGAGGTCGTGTGCTACAAACGTCCCGTGCTACGACTGACCCAACGCCGCGTGCTCGCCGGCGCCGCCCTGTTGTGCCTCCTCCCGCTCACAGCCTGCGGCGGTAGCGACGACGACACCACGCTCACCGTGCTGGCCGCTGCCTCGCTCACCGAGACCTTCACTGAGCTCGGCCACGAGTTCGAGCAGCAGCACGACGGCGTGACCGTCAAGTTCGCCTTCGACTCCTCGGCCACGCTGGCGCAGCAGGCGACGCAAGGTGCGCCCGCCGACGTGCTGGCCACCGCCGACCAGACGACGATGGACAGCGCGAAGTCGGCGCAGGCCGAGACGCCGCAGGTGTTCGCGACCAACGTCATGGTCCTGGCCACCCCGGCGGACAACCCGGCACAGATCCAGAAGTTCTCCGACCTCGACAAGTCGTCGGTGAAGTTCGTGGTGTGCGTGCCGACCGCACCCTGCGGGAAGATCGGCCAGGCGTTGCTCGAGCAGAACAACATCACCGGCAAGCCGGTCAGCCAGGAGGTCGACGTGAAGTCGGTGCTCGCCAAGCTGACCGAGGGTGAGGCGGACGCCGGGATCGTGTACACGACCGACGCCGTCGCGGCGGGCGATCAGGTGACGACGGTCGCCATCCCCGGAACCGACCAGCAGACCACGACGTACCCGATCGTCACGCTGAAGCAGTCCGACCACGAAGACCTGGCGCAGGACTTCGTCGACCTCGTGACCGGCTCCACGGGCCAGCAGATCCTGCAGAAGGCCGGCTTCGGCAACCCGTGACACCATGGTCGTCTCGGGCCTTGGTCGGGGGAGCCGGCGCGACAGACGTGCCCGCGCCGGCTCTCTCTCCAACTCTCCACTGCAGCGATGAGCCACCTAGGCTGGGGTCGTGGTCGACTACCTGCGCATCGGTGAGGTGGCCCAGCGCGTCGGCGTGAGCGTCGACACCTTGCGTCGCTGGGAGGCGGAAGGTCGGATCGCGTTCCAGCGCCGTGGCAACCAGCGCGTCCTGCCGGCCGGTGAGCTGGCCGGCTTCCTGACCTCGCTCGCGGGCAGTGAGCGTACGTCGAGCGCCCGCAACCGGCTGTCCGGCGTGGTGACCTCGGTCGAGCGGGACGGCGTGATGGCCAAGGTCGAGCTGGCCTGCGGTGACTATCGGGTCGTGTCGCTGATGAGTCGGGAGGCGGCCGACGACATGGGCCTCGCCCCCGGCGTCGCCGCCACCGCGATCGTGAAGTCAACCAGCGTCATGGTCGAAGTCGAGCGAGGTCGTTAGATCCCGACGGAGTCGGGATCTAACGACCGCAGCGAGCGCCGCAGCGAGCTGGCTCGCAAGGCGGCCTGAGCCCCAGCCGCAGCGAGCGCCGCAGCGAGAGCGAGCGCGTGCGACTCACCGATCCCGGGTCGCGGCCCGGGTCACCCGGCGCTGTCTCGGGTGCGCTTTCAGACGGACGGCCGCGGCGTGCATCATGGAGCCATGGTCGATGTGCGGGCGGGGATGCTGCTGCTCGCCTCGCCGGAGCTGCTCGACCCGAACTTCGTGGACACGGTCGTGCTGATCCTCGATGCGGACGAGGACGGCGCGATGGGCGTGGTGATCAACCGTCCGTCACCGGTCCCGGTGATCTCCGTCCTGGCCGGGTGGGGGGACATCGTCGCCGAGCCCGAGGTGCTGTTCCGGGGCGGTCCCGTCTCGCCCGAGGGCGCACTCGCCGTCGCACTGGTGCGCGACGCAGTCCTCGTGCCGCCGGGGCTGCGCCCCGTGACCGAGCGGCTCGCGATCGTCGACCTGGAGGGTGAGGCAGACGACATCGACCAGGCCGTCGATGGCGTCCGGATCTTCGCCGGGTACGCCGGCTGGGGGTCCGGTCAGCTCGAGAGCGAGATCGAGGGCGGCGACTGGTACGTCGTACCGTCGCTGCCGCCGGACGCGTTCCAGGCCGACCCGAGCGACCTGTGGCGCGAGGTGATGCGCCGTCAACCGGGCGAGCTCGCCTGGCACGTGAACCGGCCTGCGGACCCCGAGCTCAACTGACCTTGATCCAGGCTGACGACGACGCGCCGATGGCCGCGCGGAGGGTGAGCGACGACCCGGGAAAACCGGACCAGCTGTCGTAGGCTGGTCGGGTGGTTCCCACCGGCTTCTCCCCGTTGACCGACACGGCTGTCGACGAGCGTGTCGAGGAGCGCACGGTCCCCACCGACGAGGGTGACCACGAGCGGTTCAGCCACTACGTCGACAAGCACAAGCTCACCGAGGCGATGGTGATGGGCACGCCGGTCGTAGCCCTCTGCGGCAAGGTCTGGGTGCCGAGCCGGGCTCCGGAGAAGTTCCCGGTCTGTCCGGAGTGCAAGGAGCTCTGGGAGTCCTTCAAGCCCGGCGACGACGGAGACGGCGACGAGTGACTGCTCGGCCCTCGTCTGACACGGAGGCCGTCCCACCATCGTCAGCCCTGACTCCGGCGTGGCCGGAGCGCGCGGCCTGGGGCACGGCCACGTCGCTGCGTGCGTGGCAGACCGCCGCGCTGACCGACTACTTCGATCGGTCGCCCCGGGACTTCCTCGCGGTGGCGACGCCCGGCGCGGGAAAGACCACGTTCGCGTTGTCGGCGGCCGCCGAGCTCCTCGGGCGCCGCATCGTCGACCGGGTCATCGTGGTCGCGCCGACGGAGCACCTCAAGCTCCAGTGGGCGGAGGCCGCGGCCCGTACGGGCATCCCGATCGACCCGACGTACGCCGCAGGCTCGGGGAAGACCTCGGCCGACTACGTCGGCGTCGCCGTCACCTACGCCGGCGTCGCGGTCAACCCCCTCGCCATGCGCATCCGCACCGAGCGGTTCAAGACCCTGGTGATCCTCGACGAGATCCATCACGCGGGCGACGCCCTCTCGTGGGGCGAGGGCGCGCGCGAGGCGTTCGACCCGGCGGCCCGGCGGATCGCGTTGACCGGCACCCCCTTCCGGTCCGACGTGAACCCGATCCCGTTCGTCACCTATGCACCCGGCGCCGACGGGGTGCCGCGGTCCCTTGCCGACTTCACCTACGGCTACGGGCACGCGCTGGCCGACCGAGTCGTCCGGCCGGTGCTCTTCATGGCCTACTCCGGAGACCTGGCCTGGCGCACAAGCGCCGGTGACGAGATCGCCGCCCGGCTCGGCGAGCCACTGACCAAGGACCTGGCGGCGCAGGCGCTGCGCACCGCCCTCGACCCCTCGGGAGAGTGGATCCCCTCGGTGTTGGCGGCCGCCGACCGTCGGCTCACCGAGGTACGCCGGCACGTGCCCGATGCTGGTGGCCTCGTGATCGCGACCGACCAGGACTCGGCGCGGGCCTACGCCGCGCTGCTGAAGAGGATCAGCGGCGAGTCGCCGACCGTGGTGCTCTCCGACGAGAGGGCGGCGTCGAAGCGGATCGCGGCGTTCACCGAGTCCGAGAAGCGCTGGATGGTCGCGGTCCGGATGGTGTCCGAGGGGGTCGACATACCTCGGCTGGCGGTCGGTGTCTACGCCACGAGCACGTCGACACCGCTGTTCTTCTCCCAGGCGGTCGGGCGCTTCGTGCGCGCCCGGGCGCGGGGCGAGACCGCGTCGGTGTTCCTGCCGTCGGTGCCGACGCTGCTCGGGTACGCCGCGGAGATGGAGGTCGAGCGCGACCACGTGCTCGGGCGGACGGTCGCCGACGAGGACGACATCTTCGCCGCCGAGCAGGAGCTCCTGGCCCGGGCGAACGCCGACGGGGGTGCCTCCGACGAGCTGCTCGGCTCCTACGAGGCGCTCGGGTCGCAGGCCCGTTTCGACCAGGTGGTGTACGACGGCGCCGTGTTCGGCCACGCCGGCGAGGTGCACGTGGGGTCGGACGAGGAGATGGACTTCCTGGGCATCCCGGGCCTGCTCGAGCCCGACCAGGTGCGTGAGCTGCTGCACCACCGGCAGCGCTCTCGGCGTACCCCCGCGGCCGCGCACGAGGACCTGCCCCGGGTGTCCACCCACGAGCAGCTGGCGGTCCTGCGGCGAGAGCTCAACGGCCTGGTCGCGGCGTGGCACCATCGCACGGGCCAGGCCCACGGCGTCACCCACGCCACGCTGCGCAAGGAGCTCGGCGGACCCGCCGCCGCGGTCGCTGACGCCGACCAGCTTCACGCGCGGATCAACCGCCTGCGCGAGTGGGCAGCCAAGCGCTCGCGCTGATGCCATTCTCTGACTAGAGTCAGAGAATGACCGAGACGGACGTGCTGCGCCGGTTCAACCGGGCGTGGAGCCAGCGAGTGGGGCTGCTCGAGGACTCCTACCTCGGACAGGGCCGGAGCCTGGGCGCTTCGCGGCTGTTGTTCGAGATGGGGGTCGACGGAGCAGGTGTCCTGGACCTTCGCCGGCGCCTCGGCCTCGACTCCGGCTACCTCAGCCGACTGCTGCGAGGGCTCGAGGACGACCGGCTCGTCGAGGTCCGGCCCGACCCATCGGACGGCCGACGCCGGGTCGTGGTCCCGACCGCGAAGGGACGGCGTGCCATCGATCGTCTCGACGAGCGGTCGGACGAGCGGGCTGCCGCGCTCGTCGGCTCCCTGGGCGAGTCGCAGCGACGCCGCCTCACCGAGGCCCTGGCCACCGCAGAGCGACTGGTGCGCGCGGCCACCCTTGAGATCGAGGCGATCGACGCCGGGTCGGACGACGCACTGGCCGCGGTGGGACGGTACGCCGACGAGCTGGGCGACCGCTTCCCGGACGGGTTCGACCGCGGCGACCTCGCGGACGAGGCACCGGCGATGAACGAGCCCGAGGGTCGGTTCCTGGTCGGTCGGGTGGACGGCGTGGTGGTCGCGTGCGGTGGTGTCCGACGCCTCACCCGGACACGTGCCGAGATCAAGCGGATGTGGGTCGACGATGCCTGGCGGGGCTGCGGGCTCGGCGCCCGGATGCTCACGGCGCTGGAGCAGGCGGCGTACGACCTCGGCTACCGCGAGGTCTACCTCGACACCAACGCCACGCTCGTCGAGGCGATCGCGATGTACGAGCGGGCCGGCTACCGACACATCGAGCGTTACAACGACAACCCGTACGCGCAGGCGTGGTTCGCCAAGCGCCTCACCCGGCGGCGCTGACCTCGAACGGTCGGGCGCCCGGTCCGACCCTGGTGACGACCTCGCGGGGCTGCTGGACGCGATGGCCGTGGTCGCACTCGAGCACCGGGTGGACGACCGCGCCACAGTCGCGATGCTGGAACTCGACGGGCGGGCCGTCGGGATCGGCCAGGTAGCGGTCGCCCCAGTCGGCGATCGCGACCAGCACGGGGTAGAGGTCGAACCCCTTCTCGGTCAACCGGTACTCGTGTCGCGCGCGCTCGCCCGGGTCCCGGTAAGGCTCTCGCCGCAGGATGTCCTGCTCGACCAGGAGTGCGAGCCGGTTGCTGAGGACCTGGCGCGGGATGCCGCTGTGCCGGCGGATGTCGTCGAACCGGCGTACGCCGTTGAAGACCTCACGCAGGACCACGAACGTCCAGCGTTCGCCCAGGATCGTCATGGTGCGGCCGACCGTGCAGTTCTCGGCCGACCAGGCCAGGGCGGCAGGTGCGGAGCTCATGGCACCGAGCCTAAGTCTTGTTGACAGACCCAGCAACGTCGGCGAGGCTGGGTCCGTGACCGAGACTCAGACCGACAGGGCCACGCTCGACGGGTTCGAGCAGCTCCGTGCCTTCTTCGACGGGCGGCTGCCCGGCGCCCCGATCGCCGACACGGTGGGGCTGGAGAACTTCGGCGGCGAACCCGGCTCGATCCACGTCGAGCTGGTGCCGGAGCGTCGTCACTACAACCCGCTCGGCACGGTCCACGGCGGCGTGCTGGCCACCCTGCTCGACACGGCGGCCGCCTGCTCGGTGCACTCGACGCTCGCCCCGGGTGAGGCGTACACCTCGGTCGACCTGACCGTGAAGTTCCTCCGCCCGGTCACCACCGACTCCGGCCGGCTCCGCGCCGAGGGCTCCGTGCTCCAGCGCGGACGACGTACGTCGCTGGCCCAGGCCCATCTCTACGACGCCCAGCGCCGCCTGGTCGCCCACGCCACCTCGACCTGCATGATCTTCGCGCCGGAGGGATAGTCCCTGACGTTTCCGTTCGGGGGCCGGCCCGGAGCTAACGGAAACGTCAGGGACTATCCCGAATGGGCCAGCGGGAGGACCCGATAGGGGATCTGGGTCGCCAGCGCGATGACCGTGGAGGAGCGGACGATCGCGGGGTCCTTGAGGACCAGGTCGATCACCCGCTGCAGGTCGGAGTTGGAGCGGGCGACGACCCGGGCGAAGAGGTCGCCGGCGCCGGTGATCGTATGCGCCTCGAGCACCTCCGGGATGGTGGCGAGATGCCGGGCGACCGCGTCGTGGCCGCCGTGCTCGGCGGTCTCCTGACGGATCTCCAGGGTCAGGAAAGCCGTCACCGGGAAGCCCAGCGCCTCCGGCGAGAGCTCCGGCCCCCAGCCCGTGACCACGCCCGCGGCCACCAGTTTGTCCAGTCGGGCCTGCACGGTCCCGCGGGCGACCTCGAGGCGGCGCGATGCCTCGAGCACGCCGATCCGCGGGTCGTCGGAGAACAGGGCGAGCAATCTGCGATCGAGGTCATCCATGATGGCCCACTCTATAGACACATTGCACAGCGATTCGTCGTACTGTTGCGCATGTTGTCGTTGCCCGGCAAGGTGAGCCACATGACGACCACCCACGAGACCCCCTCCACCGGCGGCGCACTCACCGCCGACGAGCTCAAGGCCGATCTCACCGTCGACCAGCTCAAGCAGCTGGTCGGCCTCGTCGAGTACGACGCGAGCAGCGACCCGTTCCCGGTCACCGCGCAGGACTACGTCGGCTTCGTCGTCGGGAACGCGACCCAGACCGCGCAGTTCTACCAGCTCGCGCTCGGCATGGATCTCGAGGCGTACTCAGGCCCCGAGACCGGCAACCGCGACGCCAAGTCCTACGTGCTCCGGTCCGGCAGCGCCCGCTTCGTCTTCACCGGCGGCGTCGCGCCCGGCAGCCCGGTGCTGGACCACCACCGCAAGCACGGAGACGGCGTGGTCGACCTGGCGATGGAGGTGCCCGACGTCGACAAGTGCATCGAGCACGCCCGCTCCCAGGGGGCCACGATCCTCGACGAGCCGCACGACGTGAGCGACGAGCACGGCACCGTCCGGGTCGCCGCGATCGCGACGTACGGCGAGACGCGGCACACGCTGGTCGACCGGTCGAAGTACGCCGGCCCCTTCCTCCCCGGGTACGTCGCCGCCACCACCAAGGTGACCCGCCCGGAGGGACATCCGAAGCGGCTGTTCCAGGCCATCGACCACTGCGTCGGCAATGTCGAGCTCGGCCGCATGGACGAGTGGGTGGAGTTCTACAACCGGGTCCTCGGCTTCACCAACATGGCCGAGTTCATCGGCGACGACATCGCCACCGACTACTCGGCGTTGATGTCGAAGGTCGTCGCGAGCGGCAACCACCGGGTGAAGTTCCCGCTCAACGAGCCGGCCATCGCCAAGAAGAAGTCGCAGATCGACGAGTACCTCGAGTTCTACGAAGGCGCCGGCTGCCAGCACATCGCGCTCGCGACCGGTGACATCCTGCGCACGGTCGACCTCCTCCGCGACAACGGCGTGGAGTTCCTCGACACCCCCGACGCCTACTACGACGACCCCGAGCTCCGTGCCCGGATCGGCGAGGTGCGGGTGCCGATCGAGGAGCTGAAGCAGCGCAAGATCCTGGTCGACCGCGACGAGGACGGCTATCTGCTCCAGATCTTCACCAAGCCGATCGGCGACCGCCCGACGGTGTTCTACGAGTTCATCGAGCGGCACGGCTCGCTGGGCTTCGGCAAGGGCAACTTCAAGGCCCTCTTCGAGTCCATCGAGCGCGAGCAGGAGCTCAGGGGAAACCTCTAAGGCTCCGAGGTCTCGTCGCGGACGACCTCCCCGCCCCTCATCACGAACGGGATTTCCTCGAGCAGTCGTACGTCGTGCGTCGGGTCGCCGGCGACCGCGACCAGGTCGGCGTACAAGCCCGGCTGGACCCGGCCCACACGGTCAGACCACCCCATCAGCTCGGCTGCGCTCAAGGTGGCCGACCGGATCGCCTCGAGCGCGGTCTGGCCGTGCCGCACCTGGTAGGCGAGCTGGCGTGCGTTCCAGCCGTGCGGGTAGATGCCGCTGTCGGTGCCGAAGGCGATCTTGACCCCGGCCTTCAGGCACTTCTCGAACATCGCGCGCTGGGCCCGGGTCGTCTCGTCGTTCTTGCGGAGCACATCGGCCTTCCAGCCGTCGCGTCGGCCGATCTCGGCGATGTAGTCACCGTCGTAGATGTCGGCCACCAGCCAGGTGCCGTGCTCGGCCATCATCGCGACGCCCTCGTCGTCCATCAGCGAGCCGTGCTCGATCGAGTGGACGCCGCCACGGATCGCGCGCTTGATGCCCTCGGCTCCGTGGGCGTGGGCGGCGACGTGCGCGCCGTGCAAGGCCGCCTCCTCGACGGCCGCCCGGATCTGTTCCTCGGTCAGCTCCGGCACGCCGGGGTTGCCGTTGTCGGACATCACCGCGCCGGTGGCGATCAGCTTGACCAGGTCGGCGCCGCCGTACAGGATCCGCCGCACGACGCGGCGTACGTCGTCGACGGTGTCGGCGACCCCTACCCGCAGCTCGGGTGGCACCAGCGGCTCGGCATCGGGAGCCAGACCGCTGATGTCGCCGCCACCGCCGGTGCAGCTGACGAACGCGCCCGCGACCATCATCCGCGGCCCCGGCGTCCACCCGGCATCGATGGCGTCGCGCAGGGCCACGTCGACGAACGCGCGGTAGGTGCCGACGTCTCGCACGCAGGTGAACCCGGCCCGCAACGTGTCGCGCGCGTTGCGGACGCCGGTCATCGCCTCCTGCGCGCCGGTGCGCGTGAGGAGCTCGGTGTACCCGTGACCGCTGTCCTCCTCACCGACCAGGTGGGCGTGGCAGTCGATCAGTCCGGGCAGGAGCGTGTGACCAGTCAGGTCGCGGACCGGGACGTCGCTCGGCACGTCCGAGGCCGACACCACGTCCGAGATGCGTTCGTCCTCGATCACCACCGCGCGATCCGGAAGCAGCTCACCGGTGGCAACGTCGAGGACCAGGTCGGGGCGGAGGGCGTGCGTCACGCCCGGCAACTTACCCGGAGGTCTCGGGCACACGCGTGCTGCCGCAGATCGCCAGGGGTGCGCCGTCGCAGCAGTTGGCCTTCATGTGACAGTGCGGGCACAGCCAGCGCGTGGCGATCGGGTCGAAGTCCTCGCCGCAGTAGTCGCAGGGCACGCCTCGCACCGTACGACGCGGTCGGGCGCCGAGCTGGAGCGCCGCGCCGCGTGGCCGGAAGGCGTCATGTGCGATGGCCCGAACGGGTCTAACGTCGATGGTTTCCTACACACCGGAAGGAGTCCGGAATGAAGTATGTCGTCACCTGGGAGGCGCTTCCGACCCTCACCGAGGAGACGGCCAAACGGTCGCTCACGGTGTTCAGCAAGTGGTCGCCCTCCCATCCGGAGCACTTCCACGCGTTCCTCGGCCGCGTAGACGGCAACGGCGGCTTCGCCGTGATCGAGACGGATGACGCCGCCGAGATCACCAAGGACACCGCACCCTTCACGACGTGGTTCGAGTTCCACGTCTACCCGTGCCTCGAGATCGCCGACCAGGCAGCGATCAACACCGAGGCCCTGGCCTTCCTGGAGTCGATCAGCTGAGTGGAGAACGCCGGAAGGGCGGGCTCGTGGCTCCGCCCACCCGGCGTGTCTGCTCCGGACCCTTCAGTCCAGGTCGCCGACGAGAACCGTCTCGGCCTCTTCGGCGGGTGTCCCGTGGGAGCTCCCCTCGAGCGCCCGGGTCAGCAGCGGTGCGCCGCAGATCATGATCGCCACACCGACGGCGACCATCACCGCGCCGAACACGAACGGCGCGTGCACGTGCTCGTGCGGCGGCAGGCCGAACAGCTTGAGCGCGACGTACGGGCCGATGGCGCCGCCGCAGAAGCGGACGAAGGAGTACGCCGCACTGGCGACCGGCCGCTCGACGGGAGCCACGCCCATCACCGCCTCGGTGATCAGCGTGTTGTTGTTGCCGATGAACGCGCCCGACAGCACGATCCCGGCGGTCACGACGACCGCGTGGTCGGCGTACACGGCCATCACGAGCAGGTCGAGCATGAAGAGGACGAGGGTGCCGATGATGGCGGGGACGGTGCCGACCAGCCGTTGCACGCGGGGCGCCACGAACACCGAGACGACGGCGACCAGCACGCCCCAGCCGAAGTAGATCCAGCCGATCTCGATGATCCCGGCGTCGGGCAGCGCGAACGGGCCCGCTGCCAGGATCGTGAAGAAGCCGATGTTGTAGAAGACCGCGGTCAGGGCGGTGAGCAGCAGCGGCTTGTGCCGGAGCGCGCGGAACGGGTCGGCGAGCGAGGTACGCCGTCCGGTCGGGGGAGTGGCCGGCAGGAGGAACGCGGTCGCCACCAGGGCGATCACCATCAGCACCGAGACGCCGAAGAACGGTGCCCGCCACGACTGCTCACCGAGCAGCCCACCGACCAGCGGACCGGAGGCGATGCCGATGCCGAGGGCGGCCTCGAACAGGATGATCGCCTGTGCCGTGCCGCCCGTCGCCGACATCACGATCGTGGCCAGCGCGGTGGCGACGAACAGGGCGTTGCCGAGCCCCCAGCCCGCGCGGAAGCCGACGACGCTGCTCACGGAGTCGGACGAGCCCGCGAGTGCCGCGAAGACGATGATCAGCACGAGGCCGGAGAGCAGCGTCCGCTTGGGGCCGATCCGGCTGGAGACGACGCCGGTGACGAGCATCGCGACGCCCATGATCGCCATATAGCTGGTGAACATCAGCGACACCTGGCTCGGCGTCGCGTCCAGGTTCACCGCGATGTCCTTGAGGATCGGGTCGACCAGGCCGATCCCCATGAAGGCGATCACGCACGCGAAGGCGACCGCCCACACCGCACGGGGTTGGGCGAAGAACGAGCCGGACTCGACCGGGGCGTCGTGGGACGGGTGGACGTGAGTGGACAAGAGCTTCCTTTCGAGCTGAGCACTCGAATACTACATAGGTAACCTATGGATCGCCGCATCCATTCCGGGGTGACCCGCGTCACTCCGGGTGCTGCCGGTCCGGTAGACATGGATCTCCCCTCGTCCGGAAAGGTCCTCGGAACCATGTCCACACCTACGCCCTCACGCCGCGGCGTCCTCACCGGCACCGCCGCCCTCGCCGCCGCCGGATACACCGCTTCCACCGTCGAGTCCGCCGCCGCGGCCGGCCGCGACACCCACCACACACGGCTGACGATCCTCGGCACCACCGACCTGCACGGGCACGTCTTCAACTGGGACTACTACACGAACGCCGAGTACGACGACGCCGCGCACAACGACGTCGGCGTCGCGAAGGTGCAGACCCTGATCAAGGCGCAGCGCGAGCGGGTCGGGAGCGGCCCCCTACTCGTGCTCGACGCAGGCGACACCATCCAGGGCACGCCGCTGGCCTACTACTACGCGAAGATCGAGCCGATCACCGAGGGCGGCATCCACCCGATGGCGAACGCCATGAACCTGATCGGGTACGACGCCGCCGCGCTCGGCAACCACGAGTTCAACTACGGCATCCCGCTGCTCCGGAAGTTCGAGTCCCAGCTGACCTATCCGCTCCTGGGCGCCAACGCGGTCGACCCGGCCACCGGCCTCCCGGTGTTCACGCCGTACATCACCAAGAAGTTCCGGATGCCGCAGGGCCCGGACCTGAAGGTCGGCATCCTCGGCCTCACCAACCCCGGCATCGCGATCTGGGACCACGCGAACGTGTCCGGGAAGATCGACTTCCCCGGGCTGGTGGAGCAGGCCAAGATCTTCGTGCCCAAGCTGAAGAAGCTCGGCTGCCACATCGTGGTGATCGCCGCCCACTCCGGCGCCGACACCTCCTCGTCGTACGGCGATGCGCTGCCGTACCCCGAGAACGCCTCGACGCTGGTCGCCCAGCAGGTGCCCGATGTCGACGCGATCCTGGTCGGCCACGCCCATGTCGACATCCCGCAGCGCCTGGTGACCAACGAGCAGACCGGGCGCGACGTCCTGCTGTGCGAGCCGGACTACTGGGGCATGCGGCTCGCCGTGATGGAGCTCGACCTCGTCCGCCACGGAAACCGCTGGCAGGTCGCCGACGGCGGGCTGAGCTCCCAGACCCTGAACTCGAACGTCGCGGCCGAGGACGCGCAGGTCGCTGCCGCCGTGCAGGCGCAGCACGACACGGTCATCGGCTACGTCAACTCGCCGATCGGTACGTCGCTCGAGGAGATGTCGGCGGCCCGCGCACCCGTGGAGGACGTGGCGATCATCGACTTCATCAACTTCGTGCAGGCCGATGCGGTCAAGGAGGGGCTGACCGGTGACGACGCATCGCTGCCGGTGCTGTCCATCGCCGCGCCGTTCAACCGACAGGCGTCGTTCCCGTCGGGCCAGGTGACGGTGCGCGACGTGGCCGGCCTCTACATCTACGACAACACCCTGCTCGGAGTGAAGGTGACCGGCGCCGAGGTCAAGGACTACCTGGAGTTCTCCATGGAGTACTTCCAGGAGGTCAGCAGCGCGGGCCCGCTCCCGATGGACCAGGTGACCAACGCCGTCACCGACCGGGCACCCAACGGCACGCCGGACTACAACTTCGACACCATCGCCGGGCTCGACGCCCGGCTGACCTACGACGTCGACCTCGGCCAGCCGGTCGGGTCGCGGGTCACGAACCTTCAGTACGCCGGGACCGCCATCGTCTCGGACATGGCGTTCGCAATGGCGGTGAACAACTACCGTCAGGGCGGCGGTGGCGGGTTCCCGGCGGTGAAGGACGCGCCGGTGGTCTACAACCGGCAGATCGACATCCGGCAGCTGCTGATCGACTGGGTGACCGCCAACCAGACGATCGACCCGAGCCAGTTCGCCACCGTCGACTGGCGACTGGTCTACGACGGGACCCCGATCACGGTCACCTGAGGCTCACCCGAGAAGGCTCAGAGTCGCTCGTCCATCACGTCGCGCAGGACGGCTACGGCGTGGGCGACGTCGTCGGCGGTGTGGCCCGTCCGAGCCAGCCGCTCGGCGACGGCCCGGCCGTTGTCGCGGCGGGCGTCGAGCAGCCGCTGGCGGCCCTTCGGGGTCAGCTCGACCAGTGCCCGACGGGCGTCCGTCGGGTCGGCCTTCTTGGCGACCCACCCCTGCTGCACGAGCTGCCGGACGGCGCCGGACACGGTGGGCTGTGACGACCGGTCGGCGTCGGCCAGAGCGGTCACGCCCAACGGTCCGCTCTCGTCGAGCAGCGCCAGGATCCGGATGCCCGCGGGCTGCCCGACCCGACGGCGTACGGCTCTGACCAGACGGGCGGCCTGGACCACGAGCTCGCTGCTCTGCTGCTCGAGGTCGGAGGGCACGCGGGCAGGATAACGGCAGGATGGCCGCATGCCGACGTACATCGCGTTCCTGCGGGCGATCAACCTGGGCTCGACGCGGAAGTTCGCCAAGGCCGCGATCGTGCGGGCGTGTGAGGACGCCGGGTTCACCGACGTCGAGACGTACATCAACTCCTGCAACGTCCGCGTGACGACCTCGATGCGG
>Ga0164241_10004068_pt1 | contig 14358 bp, 12 predicted proteins | sample OricomyardsoilBY_FD_108780 | JGI IMG/M metagenome (GOLD analysis project Ga0164241, IMG submission 108780) | Backyard soil microbial communities from Emeryville, California, USA - Original compost - Back yard soil (BY) | ecosystem: Environmental > Terrestrial > Soil > Unclassified | place: USA...
GCGCTTCCCGACCAACACGACAATTCTCGGCGAGTTCATCGACGGACCCTCGCTGTCCCGGCCTTCCCGGGCGTTCTCGCGGACACCTGCGTCGCGTCAGAAGGCGGTAGGGTAACTGTGAATACCGCTGGCTCGGCCCGGTCCGGGAGCACACGCGGCAGGCGTGTGGTGTCCGGCGGGCCGCCGGACACGGATCGGAGTTCGGAGGCTTGGGCGAGCCGCCCAAGCCAACACGCGAGCGGCGTGTGCTCCGGGAAACCCGGTCCGCCGCCAGAGTGATCGGATGCCAACTCGCGCAGACAAACGGCTACGATCTCAATGAAGCCACTATGATGTGGCCGAGGCGTGATCGCCTGCCGCGCATCGAGCAGGTTTGTTGGTATGCGTTAAATCGTCCGGCTCGTTCGCTGGCGGATAACTTATCCCCTTTTCTCGAAGGAGGTTCTTTTCTCCGCGCGCCCCGCTTCAAATCCTCACCTGTTTTTTTGCCGCGATGATTGCGACGACGCTGAGCCTGCGGCCCGCATTGCTGGCGATGGGAACGGGCGAGGGATGTTTCCGGAATTTCAAGAATCGCGCGCTTCCTTGACCGCGGAAATGCGGGCGGGCTTTGGGCGTCGCGCGCATTCGTTCCCCCCGCCGCGCGGCCAACTCACCCGAAGACGGACCAGCCGGTGCGTTGCACGAGGCGTTCGAGCGCGGCGGTGCCGAGGAGGGAGTTGCCGTTGGCATCGAGGCCCGGTGCCCACACGGCAACTACGGCGCGGTTGGGCACGATCGCGAGGATGCCGCCGCCGACTCCGCTCTTGCCCGGCAGGCCGACACGGAAGGCGAAATCACCCGCGCCGTCGTAGTGGCCGCAGGTCATCATGAGGGCATTGATGCGGCGGGCGCGATGTGACGAGACGACGTTGAAACCGGTCAGCGGATTGCGGCCGTTCGCGGCAAGAAAGAGACCGGCTTGCGCGAGCTGGCGGCAACTCATCGCGATGGCGCATTGGTGAAAATACACACCGAGCACCTCGGCGGGCGCGTGGTGGATCACGCCGAAGGAGCGCATGAAATGCGCGAGCGCCAGGTTGCGATCGCCGTGCGCTTGCTCGGATTGCGCGACGAGGCGGTCGATGTTGAGGGTGTCGTCGTTGGCGAGGAAACGCAGGAAGCGGAGGATCTCGCCAATGGCTTCCTTCGGACGATGACCGCCGAGGATGATGTCGGTGACGGCAATGGCGCCGGCGTTGACGAAGGGATTGCGCGGGCGCCCATTCTCCCGTTCCAGCTGGACGATCGAGTTGAACGCGTTGCCCGAAGGTTCGCGGCCGACGCGGTCCCAGACGCGATCGCCGACCTGCCCGAGCGCGAGAGTCAGCGTGAAGAGTTTCGAAATGCTCTGGATGGAAAACGCCTCATCGGCGTCGCCGGCGGTGATGACGGCGCCGTCAAGCGGAGCGATGGCGATACCGAATTTATCCGGGGAAATGGTGGCGAGTTGCGGGATGTAGTCGGCGACGCGGCCCTTGTCGACGCGCGCCGTGAGTTCGCCGCAGATTTCGTCCAGGAGCGGTTGAAGCGAATCCATGCCTGAGAAGATGGAGGCACGGGCGCGGCTGGCCAGCTTCGGAGAAAAAATGGGTGCCGCGAAAAAGGCGGCGCGATTTGTCCAGGCGTCCGTTGAGGTGCGGGAATTTTTTTGTGCGGTCTTCAGACGAGCGGAGATTAAAGAGGGAGCAGCCATGCCGAATGACGCCGAGTTACTTCTCCTCTATGCCGAAACGAATTCACAGGACGCATTTGCGACGCTGGTGCGACGGCATCTTCCGTTTACTTATTTCGCGGCTTTGCGGCAGGTGGGTGGAAACGCGCACCGCGCGCAGGAAGTCGCGCAAGGTGTGTTCACGTTGCTCGCGAAAAAGGCCCGCGCCTTGTCCAGGCATCCGGCGCTCATCGGCTGGCTTTGCACGACCACGTATTACACGGCGGCGAAGTTACGGCGCGCTGAACAGCGTCGGTCGCAGGCGGAGGCAAATGCCGTGAGCGAAGCCGATGAGTCCGTGGAGAATTGGGATCAGCTGCGTCCAGTGATCGACGATTTGCTGCTGGGTTTAAAGGAACGCGACCGCACCGCGGTGCTGCTGCGTTTTTTCTCGAACGAGCCGTACGGCGAGATCGGGCGGCGGCTTGGGCTGACGGAGAACGCGGCGCGGATGCGCGTCGAGCGCGCGCTGGAGGTTTTGCGGACAGCGTTGAGCAAACGAGGCGTCGTATCCACTTCCTCGGCACTGGGCGCGCTGTTGACCACGCAAGCGATCGGCGCGATTCCGCACGGGCTCGCCGGGGCGGTTTCGGCTTCGGCCTTTTCGGCGGCCGCGGGGGGCGGGGGCGTTTTGTTTTTTATGGGATCAACACTTATCAAGGTCGGCGTCGTGCTCGGGATATTGGCCGCGGGATCGGCGGGGTTCTTACTCCATCGCCAGTCGGCGCAGGAAAACGTGAGGCTGCGCGGCGAATTGGCGGACGCGCGCCGTGAACTTTTGGCGCGAACTGCGGAGGAGCGATTTTCCACGAACGCCGGTCGCTCGCACACTCCTGCGGAGGTCGCGGCGTCGCCGGGCGCTTCGTCCGCAGTCAGTGAACCGGCGCGAGGGCAGGCGTTCCCGGATCTTCAGAAAACGCTCACGCGTTTGGATGATCTGCGGAATGTCGGACGGGCCACGCCGGCGGATGCGATTCAGACGATTTTGTGGGCGATCGTGAATGGTGACGACCGGTTGTCCGACATGATTATGCTGAATCGTCCGGCGAGAGAGAAGGCTCCCGCGATGATGGCGGCGCTGTCGACGGGTGAGCGGAGCCGTTATCCGACTCCAGAGAACGTGGCGGCGCTTTACCTCTCGAAGTTTGTGCTGGAGCAGATCGAGGCGGTGAAGGTCCAGAGCATTTCCAAGAGCAGTCAGGATACGGTGGAGGTGATCCTGACGACGGGCGAAAAATCCGGAGAGGGCAGGGCCGAGATTTCGATGCAATGGACGCTCAGTGGATGGGCGTGGAAAATGAAACCCAGTTTGATCGAGGCGGCTAAAAAAGATCTGGAGATTCGGCGGAGGAATTCGCCGGGCGGCGCGGCGAGTGAGACACTGGCGAGGTGAATGGCTGCGGTCGAGGGCCGGCAGTTTGGGAGATGCGGTTACTCCGGCTGAAAGGCACCCGGGATGTAACTGGGACGTGTGGGCCAGCCGAGCAGGCGGACGATGTCTGCGGGCTCGGGGACCGCGACGGGCAGCGCGCGGGAAGGCCGGACATTTTTAAGGTCGGGGCTGCGGAGCAAACTACGCGGGGCCGCGGCGAGAAAACGGCTGTGGGCTTCGAACGACGGTTGTTTCTGTTGGAACGCGTCGAGCGCGGAGAACGTATCGAAATTTCCGGTACCTTCGGCGGGACTCCAGTTGAGCAACGGCCGCGCATGGCCGGCATCGGGGCGCGCGTAGAGGTTGCAGTCGGCGGCGGCGAAGGGCGGCGTGGTTAGTTTGCCCGTGAGAACGGCGGCCTGTTCGACGCGCAGCAGCGCACGCGGGAAGCCGGCGTCGGTGACGAGCAGGTTGCCGATGAACGTGTGTCCGTCGCGTTCGTCCACGTCGGGGCCGGTGGTGGGATGCCAGCCGAAATGATCGGCGGCCGAGCTGCGTTCGTTGCGCTCGAAGAAGGCGGACGCGTTGATGAAGGTATTCTGACGGACGTTTGCGCGCGAGCTGTTGAGGATGCGGACGCCGTTCTCGCAATTGACAAAAACATTTCCGGCAACGGTGACGCCTTTGGATATTTCGAAGAAGAAACCGTCGAGGCAGTTCTCGACCCAGTTATTCACGAAGACGCCGTCGATGTTGCCGACATCGTACCAGACGCCGTTGGAGTGCGGGTTATCGAGGATGAGATTGTCGCGGCAGACGACGCGGCGGGTCTGGTTGAAAATTTTAACCGCGGACGGGTAGTAACCGGTGAGCTCCTCGACGTTGTTGCGCGCGATGATGTTTCGCTCGAGGAGACAATCCGAAGAGCCAATCACGTAGAGTCCTTCGGTGCTCGTGTCGCTGACGAGGCAGTTGCGAATCACGAGGCCGTCGCCGCGAAAATAGCCGGCGACGCGCGAGCAATGCGTGATAGCGCAATCCTCGATGACGGTGCCGACGACCTCCTTGCCGAAGGTGGCGGGATCGGCGAGGCCGATGGGATCGTCGGTCGGCTCCTCGGTCGAGGGGACGGCACCGCGGGCGCCCTCCACTTCGAGCGCGCGGTAGGCGTATTGCGTGAAAGTAATACCGCGCAGCGTGTAGCCCCGGTGGTCGTTTTCCTTCCCGTGGGCGACCTTGCTCGTACGAAGAAGGCCGATGTCCCAAGCGGTGATTTCGACGAGGCGATTTGTAGGGTCCGTGTGGATATACACGAAGCCGGCGTCGTAATCGATGAAGTAGGAGTCGGTGTCGAGTTCGCCTTCCCAGCCGGCGGAACGGAGCGGCGCGCCATCGATGAAAACCATGTCGTTGTTGAAACGATGGAGCGGCGTTTTCATGCCCTCGCGATCGCGGCGCCACCAGTCGCGGGGTTTCGAGGGAAAGAGCGTTTCCCACGGCGTGCGCCAAAGACCGTCGCGCAGGGCGGTCCATTCCGTGGCGATTTGGGTGCCTTTGAAAACGGGCTCCTCGTCGCCGTAGGGCTGGAGCGTGATGCCTTGGTTGAGGACGAGACCGCCGGTCCGATAAGTGCCACCACGCAGGATGATGGCGTCGCCGGTCACCACGCGGGCGAGGGCGGATTCGATGGAGGTCGGCGCGGCAAGTGTGTTGCCGGAGGCACCGGCTTCGCCGTCCGGCGCGACGTAGAAGACGTGCTTCGCGTCACCGGGAACTGAATACGTGTGAGGCTGCGGACCGTAAGGACCGCCGGAAGGCTGGGCGTGAAGGCCGACGGAGAGGAGGAGACACGGCAGGCTGAGCAGGAGGCGGAGAGAACGGAGGCGCGACATGGGGTTGGGGGGATTCCATCGGCGAGCGCGTGGCCGGGCAAAGGGCGATCCGTTCAAACATTGGGACCACGGGCGGGGCGGGTTTCGCGGATCGTGTTGCCGGACGAAGTTATCGCGGCAGGCGCGGATCGGGACGCACACCTCGGGTGGGTGATGGCGCGAACGTCCGCGCATCGAGTTGAAGCTGGCGGGCGTGTTTTCTGGAGGCGATCCGCGTGGGATTTGCCGACCGTGAGGAATGTGGGCGGCTAGAATTTCAGGTGCTTCACGGTGACGCCCTGGTTGATGAGTTGCTTGAGCGAAGCGATGCCGATGGTCAGGTGATCCTCGACGTACGCGGCGTCCACCAAGCGGTCGCTTTTGCTGGTTTTGACGCCGTCGGGAGTCATCGGTTGATCGCTCACCAACAGCAGCGCGCCGGTGGGGATTTCGTTGAAGAAACCGGTCATGAAGATCGTGGCGGTTTCCATGTCGATGCAGAGGGCGTGGATCTTTTGAAGGTAGGCTTTGAACTCGGTGTCGTGCTCCCAGACGCGGCGGTTGGTCGTGTACACGGTGCCCGTCCAATAATCGCGCGCTTTCTCGCGGATGGTGGTGGAGATGGCCTTCTGCAAAGCGAAGGCCGGCATGGCGGGAACTTCGGGGGGAAAGTAGTCGTTGCTCGTGCCTTCGCCGCGGATGGCGGCGATGGGGAGGATGAGGTCGCCCAGTTCGGCGCGGTGTTTGATGCCGCCGCATTTGCCGAGGAAGAGCACGGCCTTGGGATGGATCGCGCTGAGCAGATCCATGATGGTGGCGGCGGTGGCGCTGCCCATGCCGAAGTTGATGATCGTGATGCGGCCCTTGGTGGCGTTGGGCATGGGCTTGTCGCGTCCGCGAACAGGTACGCGATGCCACTGCGCGAAGAGTTTCACGTAGCGCTGAAAGTTCGTGAGGAGGATGTAATCGCCAAACTCATCCAGCGGCACTCCGGTATAGCGCGGCAGCCAGTTTTCGACGATCTCGCGGCGGGTTTTCATGTGAGAATTAGGGAGGGAAATGGCGCGAACGATTAGATGTGAATCGCGGAAGAACGCGTGAACGTTTCGTTTTGGATGCCGCGGTTGCAACAGGCTGAGCGCCTGCGGCGGGAAGGCAAATTGCAAGCCAGCGCGCGCGCTTTTTCGATGGCTCTTTGCATGGCTTTCACCTGCCTTGGCGCACGCCATGTTTTTCCCCGCGTCCTCTGGCTTCTCATGCATGTCGAAAACACGGCGGAGCAGTGAACGCGCGCCAACCCACGTTTCGAAGAAAAGACGTCGAAGCGCGATCAGCCGCTGGATGCTTTGCGGCGCGTTGTCCCTGCTCGCGGCGGGCACGGGATTGAAAGCGCAGGAGACGGGGCTGTCGCCGGAGATGTTGAAAAAGATGACGGTGGAAGAATTGCTGAATCAGGACGTGGTGTCGGTTTCGCGGAAGCCGGAGCGTTGGGGGCAGGCAGCCGGTAATGTTTTTCTGATACGCGGCGCGGGCGCGGTGAGAACCGGGGCGGCGACGGTGCCGCAGATCCTGCGGCTCGCGCCGAGTTTGTTTGTCGCGCAGACCAGCGCGTCCAATTGGGCGATCAACGCGCGCGGGTTTGTGCGCAGCACGGGACAGTCGAACAAGTTGCTCGTGCTGGTGGACGGGCGGTCCGTGTATTCGCCGTTGTTTTCGAATGTCTTTTGGGACGCGCAGGATGTCTTCGTCCCGGATCTCGATCGCGTTGAGGTGATCAGCGGGCCGGCGGGTTCGACTTGGGGCGCGAACGCCGTGAACGGCGTCATCAATATCCTCAGCAAGTCGGCGCACGAGACGCTTGGCGGGGTGTTTTATGCGGAGAGCGGGACCGAGACGAAGGCGCATTTCGGCGCGCGGTACGGCGGAACTTTTGGGCGCACGGGCGCGTTGCGAGTGTATGCGCAACACGCGGAACACGACGCGACGTTGAACGCGTTCGGCGCGGAGGACGGACGTGACGCGTGGTCGTCTTCGCAGACGGGATTCCGGGCGGACTGGGGCGTGGCGGGGCAATCGGCGTGGACGTTCCAAGGCGACGCGTTTCGCGGCCGCGCGGACAATGGCGGGGCTTTGAAAACGGCGAACGACGGTGCGAACGCGCTGCTGCGCTTGACGCGCTACCTGACGCCGGATTCACAGCTCACCGCGCGTATCTATCATGATTATACACGGCGCAATGACCGGGACATCATCGAGGACCGGTTGCACACGACGGATTTTGAATTGCAGCACCGGATCAATTTCGAGGGCGGGCAGGAGCTGCTCTGGGGCGGCAGTTATCGCTCGATGGATGAGCGCATCGATCACACCGTCGGCTACGTTATCCTGCCGCCGTCGCTGCGTTTCGGCCTGGCTTCGCTGTTTTTCCAGCATCAGATCGGCGTCTTCGATGATGTGGTGCGGGTGACGACGGGGCTGCGGTTGGAACACAACGATTTCACTGGCTGGGAATATCAGCCCAATGTGCGCGCTTCCTGGAACGTGAATGACCGCCATCTCGTGTGGGCTTCCGCATCGCGGGCCACGCGGACGCCGTCACGGCTGGACCGCGATTTTTATGCGCCGGCGGAGCCACCTTACATTTTCGCGGCGGGCGGGCCAGACGTCGCCGCGGAAGTTGTCCACGCGTATGAGCTGGGCTGGCGCATGCGTTTCGCGCAGAATTTTTCGGCGACGGTCACGGTGTATTATCAAGATTACGATCACCTCCTGACCACAGAGCTGACCTCGCCGATCGTGCTGGCGAGCAAAGGCGCGGGGCGGAGCGCGGGCGTCGAGGCGTTTGTGGACTGGCAGGCGACCGCACGGTGGCGGATGCGTTTTGGGATGTTCGGCGTGGATCAGGACACGCGATTAAAATCAGGCAGCCTGGACAGCGCGAAGGGCTACGCGGAGAGCAGTTTTCCGACGCATCAAATCCAGCTTCGAAACAGTTTTCAGCTCACGAAGAAACTGGCTTTGTGGACGAGTCTGCGGTCGGTCGGCAAAGTGCCGATGCTCGATGCCGGCGGGCAGCCGGTGCCCGCGTACACGGAGCTCGATGCGCGTCTGGCGTGGGATCTGCGGCCGGGCGTCGAGGTTGCGCTGCTGGGGAGAAACCTGCTGGATGGTTCTCATCCAGAAATGGGGACCGATGCGGCGCGACGCGAAATCGCGCGGAGCGTTCAGGTCTCGTTGCAATGGGCATTCTAGGTACATTTCGCGGCTGGTTTTGCGCGGTGGCTGCCGGCTTGTTGCTGGCGGGGGCGGCGCGCGCGCAACCACTGCGTGAATACGAAGCGAAGGCGGCGTTTCTCTATAACTTCGTCTCGTTCGTCGAGTGGCCGGAGAACGCGTTTGCGGACGCGAAGGCGCCTTTCGTCATCGGGATTCTCGGCAACGATCCGTTCGGCCGCGTGCTCGATGACGTCGTCGCCAATGAACGTGCCAAAAACCGTCCATTGATGGTGAAGCGGCTTTCGCGCGTGGACGAAGCGGAGGATTGCCAGATCGTCTTCGTGAGCGCGTCGGAGGCGCGCTACACAGCGGAGATTTTGCGGCGTTGCGGGGACCGGCCGGTGTTGCTGGTGGGCGATTCGCCGGGCTTCGCGGAGGCGGGCGGCACGGTGGGTTTTCGCATGGAGGGGGCGCGCCTGAAACTGGACATCAATGTCGATGCGGCGCGCGCGAGAAATCTTAACGTGAGTTCGAAACTGCTTCGCGTTGCCCACGTGATCGGGAAGGAGACCGTCGAATGACGTGGCTTCACGACATCGCCCTCCAGCGGAAGCTGCGTATCGCCATGCTCATTACGAGCACGCTGGCGTTGTTGCTGGCCTGCGCCGTTTTTCTCGCGGTGGAGTGGGTCGGCTACCGGCGGAATCTGGCGCAATCGATCACGACGCTCTCACGCGTGACGGCGGAAAACAGCACGGCGGCGGTGGCGTTCGCGGACAAGAATAGCGCGAAGCAGATCCTCGAGTCGTTGCGGACGGAGCAGCAGATGGTCGCGGTCGCGCTCTACGACGCGGACGGGCGGCTTTTCGCGTCATATCTGCGCGAAGGTGAATCGGTGCCGACGGAAGCGCCGCCGATGTCTGAAGGCGTGGAGTTTGCCGGTGGCCGCGCCGTCATCGTGCAGCCGGTGGTGGAAAACGGCCACCGGCTCGGCACGCTGTATCTGCGCGCGACGCTGACGCAGATGTACCGGAGGATGCAGGTGTACGCGTTGGTGGTGATCGGGGTGCTGGCGTCGTCCGTCGTGCTGGCGTGGCTGGTGGCGTCGGTCCTGCAGGGCGCGATTTCGCGACCGATTTTGGAGCTCGCGGAAACGGCGAGCGCGGTCGCGGACGGCTCGGATTATTCGTTGCGCGCTCGTCATGTGAGCCGCGACGAACTCGGCGTGTTGACGAAGGCGTTCAACATCATGCTGGAGAGAACGCAGGCCTCAGTGGAGAAAGCCGCGCAGGCGCGCGACCAGGCGCTCGCCGCATCGCGGGCGAAGGATGAATTTCTCGCGGCGCTCTCGCACGAACTGCGCACGCCGCTCAATCCGGTTTTGATGCTCGCGAGTGACGCGGCGGGAAATCCGGATCTACCTGCGGCGGTGCGGGAGGATTTCGCCAAGATCGCGAAGCACGTGAACATGGAGGCGCGGCTGATCGACGATCTGCTCGATCTCACACGGGTGACGCGCGGCAAGCTGGCGCTCGATCTGCGTGTGTGCGACGTGCACGCAATCCTGGGCGACGCGCTGGTCACGGTGCAGCCGGATGTGGAGATTAAAAATCTCGTCGTGGAAGCGGGGCTGGGCGCGGGGAGAAGCCTTGTTCGCGCGGACGCGGTGCGCTTGCAGCAGGTGTTTTGGAACGTGTTGAAAAACGCGGTGAAGTTCACGCCGGTGAACGGCCGCGTTTCCGTGAAAACGGAAGAGGCGGACATCGCGGGCAAGATTGTTATCACGATTACGGATACGGGCATCGGCATGACGGAGCGCGAGATCGAGCTGGCCTTCGACGCGTTCACGCAGGGCGAACATGGCGATCGGGGAGGAAGTCATCGCTTCGGCGGCCTCGGACTGGGACTGGCGATCACGCGCAAACTGATCGAATTGCACGGCGGCTCCATTCAGGCGGCGAGTGACGGGCGCGACCGGGGTTCGCGTTTCGTGCTGGAGCTGCCGCTCACGAGGGAAGCCGGCACCGGCGAGAGAAAAGCGGACGACGTTGACCACCCGCAGCGCGCGACGCAGATGACGACGACGCCGTTTCCCGCGGCGACGACCGGGCGCAACCGGTCACGCGTGCTCGTCGTTGAAGACCACGCGGCGACGCGGACGACGCTCGCGCATCTGCTCGGGCGCAGGTATTTTCATGTCATCACCGCCGCGACGCTGGAGGAGGCGCGGGCGGCGGTGAAAACGAATGGCTTCGACCTGATCGTCTCGGACATCGGCCTGCCCGATGGCAGCGGTTACACCTTGATGAAGGAGATCCGCGCGGAACATCCGGTGGTGCCGGGTATCGCGCTGAGTGGATACGGCATGGAGGACGACATTCATCGCTCGCAGGCCGCCGGGTTTGATGCGCATCTGACGAAGCCGATCGATGTGAAAACGCTCGACGATTTGATCGCGCGGCTGCTGCCGGGACGCGCCGAAGGCCCGTGAGAATTTGAGCCGCGGCGGCGGGCTGCGAATGGCGAAGCCGGGGGACACCGCCGAACTGCGAGCCGTGGCCGGCGGGCCGCCGGACACCACACGCGGGCCGCGTGTGCTCTCCGGACCGGGCCGATCCAGCAAAATTCTCAAGCACCCGACTGCCGTCTCACGCGTTGGGGATTACGGCCACCGTTCTCTTTGATACGCTCTAATGCGCAGGCGAAGGGCTCGAAGTTCGCGGCACAGGCGTCTCCGCCGAAGCGATACGCCGGAGAGTCGCGAGGGATTCGCGGACGAAACGTTTTTGCAGGCGGCGCGCGAGTGGCCACGTGAGTCGGACGGGCCAGAAACGCGGGCGGGAAAAGGCGCGCAAGTCGTACCACACCGAGCCGTCTTCGAGCATCTCGATCATGAAGCACTCCTCGCCCTGCTCGACGTGGGACGTGAGCGTTCCGTACGCGAAACCGGACCTCCGGACGGGCGCGGATTCCTCGATGACGTACGCGATGCGGCAGCCGCTCATCCACCAAAGACCGCAGGCGTGGGCGAGCATCGTCAGCGTGAGGCCTGGCTGGATCGGTTCGTCGTCGGGGCGGATCGCGGCCCACGGTGCGGGAAACATTTCCCAACGGTGCAGGGCGATGCGGGCGCGACGCCAGACGTCCTCGCCGAAACCGAGGTGTATCCGATTATGGTCTACACGGTAGCCTGGCGGGCGGCCGGTGGCGGAAGCACCGATGGATGTATAGCTAAATGGAGCGGTTGTGTTGAGCTGACGGAAGGTTGCGATCGCGGAGGCGGAAGGTTTCAGCAGGCCAAAGCGCGGAGCGGTGGGGAACGCGGGCGAGGTCATGATGAGGGGCGACGATTGGACGTTATTTTCGTTTCGACTGGTTCCAGCGTTCGGCGAGTTCGATGGCGGCGGAAGGCCAGTCGGGGTGGCGAAAGACGAAGTCGTTTTCGAGGAGACGCGTGGGGATGACGCGCCGGCTTTTAAGGAGAAGTTCGGTGTCGGTGCGGAGGAAGAAAGCGCCGATTTTCAGGAGCCAGGCGGGCGAGCGCATGCCGAAGGGAACGAGGAGGGCGTGGCGGAGAATGGTCTGGAACGCGGCGTTGGTGAGCGGGCTGGGGGCGGCGAGATTGATGGGGCCGCTGAGGTCTTCGCGGGAGAGGAGAAAGCGGATGGCGGCGGTGAAGTCGTGTTCGTGAATCCAGGAGACGTACTGACGGCCGGAGCCGTGCGCGCCGCCGAGGCCGCGCTTAGCCAGTGCGGCGAGTGTATCGAAAACGCCATGACGGTCGGGACTCATGACCATGGCGGCACGAAGGGCGACGCGGCGGGTGTGCGGCGTGGGGGCGGAGAAGAGCGTTTCCTCCCAGGCGCGGGCGATGCGGATGGATTCGTCCCAGTAGCGGGGAACGTCGGGCTCGGAGCCGCCGATGAGGCCGGTGGCTTCATCATTGGGCGCGTCGAAGCGGTGGGCGTAGATCGTGGCGGTGCTCATCTGCAGCCAGGCGCGCGGCGGACGGGCGGCGCGGGAGATCGCTTCGCCGATAACGCGGGTGGACTCGACGCGGGAGGCGAGCATCGCGGTGAGATTTCGTTTCGTGTAGCGGCAGTTGACCGAGCGACCGGCGAGGTTGATGACGGCGTCGGCTCCGTCGATTTCGGAGGACCAAGAACCGAGGGTGCGGGCGTCCCACGGGATGACGCGGACGCCGGAGAGTTTGGCTTCGGGAAGCAGTGCGGCAGATGCGGCCGAACGCGTGAGGAGGACGATGTCGTGCGGCGTGGCAGCGGAGCCGCTGGTGGTGTTTTCCGCGGTGAAGTCGCGCAGCAACATGCGGCCGATCTGGCCAGTGGCACCGGCGAGGATGAGTTTCATGGGGCGGGCGTTTCGTACTTGGGGAAAACGAGCCAGGCTGCGATGGCGCCGGCGAGTGGCCCGACGGCGAGGTAGAGGAGGAACAGGTCGAGCACGTTGGATTTCATCGGGAGCGAGAATGCGAACTCCCACGTCGGTGGCGCGAAGAGAAGCCCGAAGAGCGCGCCCCAAATGACAGCTGTGGCGCGTCTCGTCGCAATGAGGCGGCGAATGGATTCTTTTTCCAGAAGCCACCAGAGCAGCGTCGTGGGTAGAACGCAGTAGGCGAACGCGAAAGGAAAAATGAATAGCTGAGCCGGGATAATGGAGATGATCGCTCGCAATGTGTGCGCGTGGTCTCCGAAGACTGCACAGAGTGAAATAGACAGACCTATGACCAGTGGTGGCGTGAATGCCAGTGTGGCCCAGCGACTGAGGCGGGGGCTGCGAGTCGGTGGCGCGTTGTAGGCGTATTTGCCGAGGTGTGACATAGGCTATTCGCAGCCGCTGAGCCCTTTTTCACGAACACGCTCTTGCTTTCGCGAAAGCCGTTTGATCGCCAAGCCGAGAAGAAATCCTACGAACATTCCCAACCCTGGGAGGATGAAAAAAGATCCGTCGAAAATTTCGCCGAATCCTGCGGAATCAGAGAATGCGATCACATTGGTGATGTTGATCAAAACGCCGGCAAAAGCACCGCTTACCCCGGATAATAAGCACGCGTTCCATGTATTTGCGGGATAGCGCCGGTAAACCCACTCCAGCAACATAGCGTGAATGAGACTTGGGAGAGCTGCTAATTTGTACGCGTAGATGACTGCAACAGGTATGTAGTACAATGCGGTCATGAGGCTATTCGCCCAATCATTGGGTTGAGCTGATTCTGAGAAAAGAGCGCCAATCTCGATCGCAGACATAATCAGAAACGCTGCGATCAGCGGCGGACCAACAATGTTGAGTGCTATACGGGCTGGGCGGTTCATGGGGGGATTTTTCTGACAGGATTTCGGGATGAACAGGATTCGGACAAGGGCGGATGGGCGGTGCGGCTACGTGCTGGCTGCGGTTCAGCCGATGAGTTTGAAGACTTTGTCGCCGAGGCTCGCGAGGCGTTTGAGGCCGGAGGGGGAGAGGGATTGGGAGCGTTCGCACCAGCGGGAAGTGAGCTCCATGAATTCGGCGAGGTCGGCGAAGCGTTTGAGGGTGGAGGCGGGTATCGACTTTGCGGATGCGGCTTCGGCGGCGCATTCCCGGAGGAGGTTTACGGTGGGATCGAGTTCGCGGCGGCGGCGTTCGCGCAGGATGAGGAGAAACATTTCCCAGACATCATCGAGCGTGGCGAAGTGGTCGCGGCGGTCGCCCATCTGGTGGACGATGCGAACGAGGCCCCAGCCTTGAAGTTCCTTGATGCCGGTGCTGACGGCGGAGCGGGCGATTTCGAGGGTGGCGGCGATTTCATCGGCGGGAAGTGGCTGAGGGGAAATCATGAGGAGCGCGTGGATCTGGGCGACGGAGCGGCTGATGCCCCAGCGGGCGCCCATCTCGCCCCAGTGGAGAACGAATTTTTGAGTGGTGGGTGTGAGTTTCATGGAGGAGTAAAATGGCGGATGGCGGATCTTATCTTAATTTCAGTAAAAACTGAAATATCTGTTGTTGTCGATTTATAAAAGCAGTCGGCGGCCGCGCCGGAACCAGGTTGCCGGAGAGCGAAGACCTGAGTGAAGGACAGGGAAATTAAACGGAATGACGGACACCCGCGGAAACGCCGGCGGAGAATCGCGGAAATCGGCGAGGCGGGA
>Ga0164241_10004069_pt1 | contig 14358 bp, 17 predicted proteins | sample OricomyardsoilBY_FD_108780 | JGI IMG/M metagenome (GOLD analysis project Ga0164241, IMG submission 108780) | Backyard soil microbial communities from Emeryville, California, USA - Original compost - Back yard soil (BY) | ecosystem: Environmental > Terrestrial > Soil > Unclassified | place: USA...
GGACACGACGGAACGAGAGACAATAGTTTCATCTACAAGATTTGTTTCCCGTTTCGTATTCTTACCTACCGAGATAATCGACTCGTAAAGTGATTCCACGAAATCAGTTAGTTCGTAGCGAAAGACAGTGTTACCCACAACCAACCCAGTTTGTAAATGAAAATAAAAACTTTGTGTGATGTGCATCAGAAAGTCAAAACTGTCGTTGTTATTTCGGATAGTGCCGTACGTGTTATCAATTAACTCTTGTGTAGATAACATGTAAGGACGAATGGAATATACGCCTTGACAGAATACAGTGATGATCTTATTAAAATCATCCGTGTTTTTTCCTTTCTCTAGAAAGAGTAAAGAAACTGCATTCTGAATTGCTTTTTCCAATGCAGTGAGATAATAGTTATCGGCGGCTAGCATGATAACTCCTTAGAGGTTGTTGGGTAAATGCATGGCCGTAAAATAACGACTGGCTACCTGTGGGGCTTTGGAACGGGTATTCAGTTTATCCAAGGTTTCTTGGCGAACACTACCGTCTCGGATAATGAGATTTTCCATTAGGTGGAATGCTTTAGAATCTCCTCCTCTGTCCTTCACAAACTCACGTGTCGAGTTATTGTAGCCTTGGGCCAATAACATGTTAATTTCAGGAGAAGAGATAGCAGATGCTTTTGACTCACCTGTAGCTTGATCGGTACGCTGATCGATGTGTTTGTTGTTCTTCGCAGCGGATAGTTTATATTCCAACATCTGCACAAAACGACGAGAAGGAAGATCTACCACAAAACGAGGATAGAGGGATAAGTTCTTTCTACCCGTTAACGGAGATGCTACCCACATGTATTCGAAGATAGGAATGTTTAACTTATCCGCTACCTTCTTAATGCGCTCTTGAGAGAGCTTCTCGTCCGATCCATTAGGAACAATTAAGTGGATGTGAGAACGTCCCTCTTTCACTGACTGTACAAAATCAGCGTATTGCTTATCCGTCATCTCACCTAACACTTTCAAGATAACTTCTTTATTGCCTGCACCGGGGAGTAAACTCTCTACGGCGTTGGCTAGAAACTCTGTTGCTTTAGCACGGTTACCCATAACTCACCTCTAGGATACATGTTGTACTAAAAAGGGAACCACGATTTTCCGAAAGTTATCTAACCATTCGCGTAAGAACCAATGAACATCCTTACCTTCTCTACCACGCATTTCTTCAAGGCAAAGGCGAACGTCAAGAGAATCTACATTAGTCCTACTGCATGATACCATCCAATAAACATTGATTTCATGTAGCTGAGCTGCAAATGGTTTATTAGCATCAAACCGTACTTCATTTACAAAACGCTCTGCCAACAAATGTCCGTTGGGGTTATTCATTAAACTTTTGTGAACTTCTTCGTATAAGGAGACGATCGCCATAGTTAGCCTCTATTGCATCCAGTATGGTTTATAAGTACCCGCTCGAATGTTCAAGAGATCAGCTGCATGGAGATACTTCTTCTCATGATCGTATTCCAATGGCTGCCAGAAGCTTCGAGTGGTTGATAATATTTCATCGCGGTCATAACCCATTTTAGTAAGGTCTTCCAATAACGTCTTTGGATCACAAAATAAGGAGGGATCGATGACATGAGAGTGGAACTTCTTCAACAAGCTCAGCTCGATGGTAAGTTCCACAGCTCGACGAAGCATTGGATCTTCGTCTAATTTATCGCGTACCGTGGTACGTTGCATCTTAACAGAATCATAAAGATCCATGAACCAATGATCGCGATTACCGCCAATGCCAAAACCTTCTGCTTCATTTTTTAGGTAATGGAATTCCGTTAATGGCATAAGCACCCCCTTGCGCTGGGAGAATAAGAAATCATAACTCCAACCCGCAGGACCCCCTTTCGAGCGAAGCGTAAGGAACTTAGATTCCATTAAATCAGTATCACCTTCTTCACGCTCACCTGCTGATGGATAGAAAGGTTCTTTACTGTCTTTGTGTGCCATTGTTTTAGTATTACAAACATACCACAACGTGTTCATCATGAACGGCCAGTTACGTGGAACGTGTTTCAGTCCTAACCCATTTTGTAGATAAGTCAATTTCTTAATAGGGATTGCTCTGGTGTCTGTAACAATTTCTTTATCGACGTGGGCTGTCATAATCCAATAACCGCCAACACGAGCAGGATAACTTCCCATACGTTGAACGATTTGGGCTTTAGCACCACTTGCGGTCATGGCCGTGATTAGTGTTTCTTTATCACCAGGATTGTTCTCTTCCAATACGTTTTCAATCTTCTCAATTGTAAACAAAGAGAACGAATCGTATTCTGAGATGGAAGGGACAATAGTTGTTAAGTGGGCTCCTGTTTTTGGATCGATAAACGGAAGCGTCATTGTATTCGCTTTCAGGTTTTCTTTCTTAATTTTATTACTGAGACCTGTTACGGTACGTCCCCATAATTCATCACCCGTAATAACTGAACCATCGGTCATCCACAGACGACCAGAATCAATAACAGGTTCACCGTCCTCAAAGTTAGCAGAACGATAAATATCCGCCATACGTGTAGGGGTGATAGACGGAATTTCGAAGTCGGCAGCCAATCCATTTGCCATCCGATAATTACCTAATGCTTTTGTTAATAAAAAATGGGCCTTGGTGGATTTTCCCATATTCGACATACCCCCAATACCGGAGGTATAACGCAAACCACCACTGCAAAGCATTTCCCCGTGTTTACCTTTATGGACATGTCCAGTTGACAAATCGATAAGCGGGCAAAGATTTAAGCCGGGGTGAGTAAAATTTGCTTTTGGTGCGATGTCACTGAAATCCATGATAGCTCCTGATTTAGGGGTGTTATTCTACAGAGTATGTAGGTTTAGCCTTTAATTTTATAGGAGCAATTCGTCCTGTCCCTTTTCTCTATTCTAACGGAGTTAACATGAACGTCTCTATTGAACAATTAAACACCGAACACGAAGTACTGACAATGGAGTCTTCTCTATTATCTCCATTGGACTTAGTTCAACGCTTACCTGTATTTGTAAACAATGTCAGTAACTTTGTTAAAGGTATTTTCACTTCTGAAATCAAAGGAGCGATGGAATACAAACCTAATCGCAAGACAATGGAATTGTTACAGAAAGGGGTATTTGCAAACTATGCTGAAGTGGTTGTACAGAAACCTGTGGGATTGGTTGTTAACTACGGTGAGTATATCGAATCCTTGCAAGCAAGCGACGCGGTTGTAGCTTCCTTGATTTCTCGTTCCTTGTTACCGTATCGTAATTGGATTGGTAATCTGATTAACAACCCAGCGGATTTAGTCTCACTTCGCAATACTCGCATTGTAGGCGATATCCGTATTCATGAACGCGAGAAAGCAGCTGCTATTCTCAGTAAAAGTTTTAACATGCAAAAACAATCCGGCACTACAGCATTCGGTAGTCTGTGTCCTCAAGCTAAAACATGGCCTGCAATTACTGAAGGGGTTGTTGCCTTAGATAAGACGTTGGGGATTGTTAGTCGTAGTACAATTGAACGTGAGATTAACATTATCTCTACTCAACTTCAGTCACTTATCACAATGATTGAAAATGATAAACAAAATGGTGGTAAAGGTATAACACCTAACAATGCAAAAGTGTTGTCAGATGTTACTTACGCTATTGCTAAAGAGTGTGAGTTCTATGCAGCTCATTACTATCGTGTCATGACATTGATTGCGAGTATTCGTCAAGCTGAAGATACTTTACTTCAAGTAACCGAGTAACGACGGCAAATATAGGGAGAGGATTACCTCTCCCTATGCTTTATGCGACTACGCAGCGACTGGCTGGTAAAACTTCATAAACTGTTCTGAAATATCCAGCGTCATCTCTTCGCTTCTTCCATAACGAAGAACAGGAGGGGAAGCCGCTACAATTCTTGAACAGATATTGTATACGGTTTTTGTTTCTCCTTTCTGCGCAGCTCTCAGTGCTTGTTCGCATAGTTCCTCATGCGCATCGTCACTCCAGATGATCTTGTGCATCATCATGGGCAACTCCAAGCCACTCACATTATCGGCGAGCTTAAGTGTTTCATTGATCTCGTTCAGACGATCTTTAATCACTTTAAACCCGCTGCGCAACCAATCAACTTCCGGCATGGCAGCTGCAATCACAGAAGAAATAAACGCAATACGCTTACCTCTCTGATCTCGCACTCCCGTAAACTTGACGATTGCGTTGCACGTTGCCTTAGTACAAAATCTTGCTATGTCTTTAGCTAACTTCATAAAAAAGGTCCGTTAGAAAGATTAAAGAACCAGTGAGTAAAAACTCTACTCACCACCCGTCGCACACTACGGAGCTTTCCAGACGAGATTGGAATATACTCCGCTCCAAACTCCTCGTGCTGTATCGGTTTCTATAACGACCGCAAACCGATGTCCAAATAACCCATCCTTCCATACAATTACAGTCACCTTAGGGTTTTCATCTGCTATACTCGATAAGGCATTCCTATCTGGCATATCGATGTTAAAGGTGAGAATAAGTTCCTTCTTCCCTATTTCTTGGTCATAGATAACAGGGATTGTGATCTGCTTAATACCTACCGGTAGCTCTTTCTTAAAAACTGTTTTAACCTCTCCTTTCTTGTTGGTCATGAAATCATAAAACCAACTCGTTACATCACTAACGCTGAGGATAGGATCATTGGCTTTGTATTGCAAATAACGCTGATAGAGTTTCTCGTATTCTGTTAAGATACGATGTGACAAAAGAGGAGGATTACATTCTTCCGTAATGACTACTTGTCCGGGTAGTTCTAAATTAGCGTTTTGCTTACTGGCTCGTTTAATACTGTGGTCTGCATTAAACAGAATCTGATACGCGTTGCGGTTAGAGAATATTTCGGAGGTAAGTGCTCGAATAACAGCACCATCTCCTTTCATGACTTCTTGTTGTTTCCGTCTTACCTTTTCCAATAAAGGTTCAGGTTCTTTTAACATAACAACAGAGAGTCCTAAGTTAGGAATAGGTTTCCCTATCTGCTCCTCTTCCTCTTTCTTCAAACGTCTAGCAAGGGTATAGATAGTCCAGCCATCACTATCCTTAACAGGGTCAACGTCAGCTGTAAAATACCATCTGCCTGAACTTAACAAACGATGATTCTCGTAGGTGTAAGCCCAATAGTCTTCGGTTTTATAAAGAGCGATGTAACGGTGGAAAAGCGAGTAGTCTATCTTCCAATCTGACTTAGGTAGCTTCGCCATTTTGTCCGCCAATCCATCGCCTAGGGACGGCGTATTTACGGCGTAACCTTTCCATTTAACGTCAGTCCCCATTGCTTTGAATTGTTCAGTTAACGCTAGGAACTCTTCAATAAACCTGTAATACGTTTCAGGTACTTTTTCTACACCCTCATCATTAAATCGATCGAGCTTATTCGTTACAATGTCAGCGGCCTTATTCCAGTTACGTATCAATGGACTGGGCACAAACATAAGAACGTCATTCAAGGGTTCGCCCAATGCAAACTCCCCTGTTGCAACGACCAAGCGTTCTTTAAGGTATTCCAGTACAGCGGCTGAAATAGCTTCCATTTGTTTTATTTCTGGATTTGTTTCTACCTTTTCTAGATACACTCGTTCGAAATAATGTTCCACACTGACTGCTGGATACTTTGGATCTTTTTCTAAATTATACCCAGTAGCAGCAGGGAAACCTTTCTTACAGCCATGTCCTTTCTTAGGTACTTCCGTATTATATTCGTAACCGTGAACACCAACCGAGGTATATTGTTTAAACAATAAAAACCCGAAATACAAAACAGCCCCTCGTTTAATGGGAATTACTACGTCACTCATTCGTTATCTCCTAATAGAGCAGATTCATTCAATTAACTGTCCTTGTTAATTTTAATGGTGCTCCGCCAATTCTTTATCTTTCGCTTCAATGATTTTTCGATAACGATCATTCTCTTTATCTAACCGAGAAACTTCTTCTTCTAATCGCTTGATGATACCCTGATAAAACACAGGGTCAAGGTTCTTTTTGGTGCTTTCAATTTCATTTTCTAAAATCTGAATTTTAGTAACTGTCAAGGAAAGATCTTTCTTCAACTTATCGCGTTCTTTCATTGTGGTGGTAACAATGTCGAAATATAAAATATTCAAGACAAAGAAAAATACCGTAGCAATGATAAAGAAAGCTGATACTCTGTTCCTGTAGATGATCTCAGGAAGAGGTTGTTTACCAAAAAAACTTTCCTTGAGGTAGGGGAAAAGTGCCCGAAGGAACTTGAAGATTACCAGAAACATAATCTACGCCTCTCATTTTATGGAATGGTTTAATCTAGCTATTGTAAACACTAGCTAGAATACTGTCAAATGTTTTCTCTTTTTAGGGAGTGTACTATGTACCATGTCAACGGGTTTGTCAATATCGGTGCTCTTCAGAATAATACCTGGGGCACGGTATCTCCTATTGGAGAAATTTCAGAGCTCTCTCGTACCTTTTGTAAAGAGAAAGGTATCTTCAGTAAAGACGATGCTCCTGGCATCGAATTAATCTCATTACATGTCAGAAAGAACGATGGAACCTTAGCGCCTTTACCGGATGCTTTAGCGGATCGTTTAATTGACATGATGAAGTGGATTTACGATGAAGCGACTACTGGCGATCTTGGTAGTTCTTCTGTAGCTATCGCTCAACATATTACCCAAGAGTACGGTAGTGTGATTGATACCTTAACCGTAGGGGCTCCTTCGTCTAATGGTAACATTGTACTGCCTTCCTCGATTGGTTTTTCTTTCTTGGATATTTTAACGAACAACTCTGTTAAGGTGTGGTTCAGTGACACGCATATTCAGAACGAATATCCTGAGTATGAATTTGAAATCATTACTCCCGTTAACAGTTTGGATGTTCTCTTCCAAGACAAGGCGACCATTGAAAACGCATTAGCGGCTTTTACTCGTGCTATGCTAACAGCTAAGATTAATGAAATCCAAGGTCAGTATTTATTCACTCACATTTTTACTGACACCTACAAAGATATTATCTCAGCAGGAGCTAATGGATTTCTATTAACCGACTGGACGATTATCGGGTACGGTCCTCAAACCACTAACCCTGATTTGCGTAAACAAGCATTAATTGAATATGTGTTGGACAACAGTAGTTATGATGAAGAAGATTGGACTGAGCGCTTTCCTGAATTGTTTATCTCCACGGAATGTGTCATCGTGCCTCACTGGGATATTAATAGTATTCCCAATGCTGAACTTAGCAGTAGCTTATATTCCTCTATTTTCCTACCCAACATGGGGCTGGATTACTTAGATGCATTAGGACTAACCTACGGCAGTGCGCACATAGAGACAACGTATCGCATGGTTCCTTCTACGTATAAAGGACTTGGGTTTTCTACGGTGTTGAATCCTCGTAATGTGGATGGAGAGATTGTCTTCAATGCGAAGTTTTCTGACTATCTTCCTATTTCTCCACAACAGTCTGACTTTGGTCACATGTCTCAAAAGACACAGCGTTTTGTGAACTTGTTGAATAACATGTTGCCCATAGCGGAAACCATGACACCGATCTCTGGTGTTCCTACGGGAATGGCGAGAATTAAACGTGATGAGTGGACATATCTAGGGGCTAGTATTGATGGGGTTCTCTATCTCGTAGTTCCTCGTTATATGATCGTAACGTAATAGGAGTAGTGCGCAATGGCACAAAAAAGAATAACCCCCGTACTGTACACCAAAGGGAACTTTACGTTCAATACTCCATTTGATGTCAGTATTGGGAACAACACGACGTTTACGTGTATTGCTATTCGGTCATTTGCGGAACTCGTGATTAAAGATAATATCAATGTCTTTAGTACATACTACGCTCCGAATAACATCGACGAGGCTATCTTCAGTGAGGATGTATCTTTAGGAGCCAGTATCGTTACGTTGCAAGATGGTTTAGGGCAAACTTTCTATGTTCCTGACACGTTTATTAAAACGATGCCCGATATGAACGTAGTGCCTTATTGCAATATAGTGGGCAGTGTTGCATTAGGGCCTTTACCGGATGCTCTTGATGTGTCTTTCTTGATTGAACGAATCAAAGATGCTGTGAAGAGTGGATTAGGTATTGATCCTATTGTTAAGATACATAAAGCACCTACCACAGATGCAATCAGCGTTGATCAACATGTCTTGAATGAAACTGCTCGCCAAGCAACAATTACCAACAATGATACCTCTGAAGGTAGAATTGTAGCACTGCAAAACTTGGTAGAGAATCAAAATGATCAAATCACGAAGTTAACCCAAATTTGTGAAGACCACGGGTTCTTTAACTAAAAAAATAAAGGGGGGCGTTGCTCCCCTTTTATGCCGCCATTTAGCGGTATGGTTACAGGTTGTTAATCGCACAATACAAATGCAAGAAAATCCAATATTACACAAACACCAACGGTCACAACCATCGCACTGCCAATAGAACTTCCAACGATGTTGTTAGTGTCTTGTGGTGTTGCTGGTTTAGAATCTATCATACCTCACTCCAAGAAAAATATATCGAGGAGAATGACCCCCTCGATATACATGCACAATTTAATTACAGGGTACGGTGATAGCCAAAAATGCCCAGTGGATTGTAGAACATACTGGTGAACTCGAAAAGAGCACTGGACGTTTTATCTTTCCAGTCTTTCTTAACAGGTTCAGCTTGCGCGATGCTTTGGATGAATATTGCTGTTTTAATGTCTTCCGACACTTCATGCGCAAACAGCGTAGCCGTTGTTTTACTGTGGATTGTTTTTGCAATTTCAAGGTATTGGATATACGTATCCGCTACCGTGTCATCTTCATTCCAGCACAACTTGTTAGCTGCTTCACGTGCTTCTGCAACACCCGCCGTACGTTCTGCTTCAGTTAGTGCTGCGTAAATGGAAGGCCAGTTGTTAGGCTGTGAATCATCAATGGCTTGGATAACTTGGGCAAGGGCTTTGATAGGTTGGTTCATGTCAATAGTTTCCTGAGTGTGTGCTTCAGTTTGAACAACAATATCTGCTTGTTCGGTTGATTGATTTACTTCGTCTTCGATTTTCCATCCGAACAAAGGCAAGTCCAGATGTTTACGCGCTATTTGGGTTTTACCCAACGCACGCATGTACACTTGCAAAAACAAGTCGTATTCAGGAAAGGAATCTGAGAAGGGCAAGTTATCCAGAACACTCATGTCATCTACAGCTTCCATCATCCCATCCGTCTTTATCACAATAGGTTGTAGACCTAGTACGATGAAAGCGGCTAAGATAGCAGAGAAGTTAAGTCCTGCCATTCTGACTCTTGGGGCATGTTCTTTAAACGCACCATACATGTCTTCTAGCAGAACACGCTCTTTGTTAGGCACTACAGAATTGATGTGTTGTGCCAACGCAAGAAACTCTTCGGATTGTTTTATGACCATAACGTCATTGTACCAACCTACATGGTATTCTTCCGTTACAGTGGCTGTACTATCGTTTACTACTTCCATCTGAATGTCCTCTGTTGATTTGATTTTAGCAGCGGCTGTCATTATGGCACTGAAGTAAATAGCCTGAGTAGACGCACTGGTGTCCTTATCCAAGAGCTTTGCCATTTCCCCTGTCCATTGCCGCATTCCTTCACTGTTACTTGGATTGTAAAAATCCACTGTTTTCAGAATGCGTTTCAACTTTTTTACGACGCGACTCACCATGGTAGTGTTTCGCATTTGTTTAAAGTTGTTAACCTGACTTTCGGTGTTTTGCAACACTACCGCCATTTGTAACACTTGTTGACGAAGCTCTGGCAGGGAAAGATCAGTAAAGCCATTGACGACTTTACGATTACCGACCTCCCCTGTTTTAAGCACCATCGGTTCGTTGATTTGCGACATAGAGCCTATCTCAGCATTGATATCACGTTTTGGCATTGAGAAGTAGGTACGTGTCATTTCTCTACACGCATCGACATAGGTCATTGCCTCCGGGAACTTCTTTAAATCCTGCACATTGAGCTTGTTAGCCCAATCCAGAAATATAGCCCCCAGATCTTCACGAGTAAGATCCATGGGTTTATATCCTGTAAAGTAATCGTATTCACGCAATTCAAATACGATTACATCCAAACAGCTGTCCAGGTTTTTAACAGGATCGGCAGCCAGCCAATCTTTGTTTTGAGTCAAGGGAAGGTTATCCAATGACTCAAAACTAATAAACCCTTCTAAGCAACGAGTAAACGCATACACCAAACCTTCGACTAAGTCGTATTGTTTAGCAATAGCATTCAGCGCTCGAATAGATGCGCTTTGATCCAACTCAACATATTCTGGTCTAAAAGGGGGGCGAGAAGAAGAAGATGTGTCAGTAACTGCAAGCATTTTTTAATCTCCTATTTTTTAATTAAAATGTGACAATCAATTGGGCGGACTCGAACCACCAACACCATGTATTACCATGTATTCTACCGATTGAATTACAACTTATCCTAGTAGTGATATATGTCTGAAAAAAAGTACATTGCAAAAATAACATAGAGAACCAGGAGCGAACCCCCAGTTCTCTATGTGACTTAGCCAATTTCTAACATGGTGTATTGGGTATTACCGGCACGCTGATTAACGACATACGCATCTATTGCGTAGCACGTAAAGATATCGATCAACAAACGACGATAGTCTTCGAAGTTCGGTGAGAACTCTTCACGTGTTTCAGTAAGTGCATCTGTGAAGTGACCATCTATAAGAAAGGTCAGTTGCTCTTCTGTTAACGATGTATCGTCTGGATCATTCCAATCGATGGATGTCACCATATTTTTAATATCGTTGTAGGCGCGTAAATCATCTTCGGTAAAAATGACTCTAGTCACACTTACAATACCATTTTGAATTAACATCCAGATGATGCCTTGGTACAACAATATATCAAGATCACCAAGTGGTTTTTCTAATTGCTTCCACGCATTGAACTGCGCTTCCTGACGGCAGGAGTCTTTTTCATCGACTACAACATTGTCAAGTGTTAGACGTAAGGTTATGCCAGTTTCTGACTTAGCCAAGTTAAGCGTTTGTGTTCTTGTGTAAGTCAACAAAGTTAACAGACTCTGAATAACGCTTTCGTTTTTAGTTTCTGGTGAGTTCATTGGGTAAATCTCCTAAGAATTGTAATAGCTAGAATGTAAATAAAACAGGGGTATCCCTGTAATGATATATCGATGAAAACGAGTAGGAGTTAACTAGACGTAGTTTGTTTGTGTTGCTTCTAAACCGTCTTCTCCTTGGTGTTCCATATGCCACGCAAAGATAAGGTCTTTATTAAACTCTTTATCTTGAGAATGTCCTTGAACGCCAAAGAAAATATCCTCATGTTCCGCTGACTCAACAATGAGGTGGACTAAGCAATCTCTCCCCGTAGGCGGTTGATAGCGGGATGTTTCATTGGCGTCTAGTTGATAATCAAAGGATACAAAGATAGTTTTAATCGTATTTTCTTTATTGTCGAAAATGTTATCTTCAATCCAGTTTGCATACTCTCGATAACTTCTTACCGTTACCCACGAATCACAAGTAGGCATTTTGCGTTTTTGTTGAGTGTCTTCTATCGTTCTTACATCGTCAATAAAGATACCTAGTTGATAGTGACGACCTAAATAATCATCCAACAACTCTTGGAGTTTGGTTGGCATTACAGGTTCAGTAGTAACAGGAACAGCAGGTCTACGTTTAGAATACTTGCTTTGTTTTTGTGCCATTATTATTCTCCTATTTAACAAAAATAAAAGAGAGAGGTTTCCCTCTCTCTACTTAACTATAACTGAGTTCTTGTCCAATCGCTGCAATAAACTTACTGCGTTCAAAACCTCGATTGCTTTTACCGCTGGGATTTACAGTACAAAGAAACAAGACGAGTTCTTCGCTGGGGAATTGCAACAACAAGTAGAAAAGCTTACCATCATCTAACTCAAAGGTAATGACCATGTTAGCATCTAACTGTTCATACAACCTTCCGTTATCGTAGTTCTTTACTTTGCCTTTCTTTGCTTCGTCGTTGGTACATTCTTGTTTCGTTAAGCTCCCAGAAAGTCCTCTACAATACACGAAACGTTGTTCGCTGTAAAACAGATTCAGTTCTATCTGAAAAGGATTTTTCCGATGTACAATCTGGGAAACTATAAACAAGGCATCCGCGATGTCATGACTTACCGCATCAGGAGACCAAGGATAATGTTTACCTAAAATTTCCAACACTTCTGTAGCGAGAGTTGTTTTGGTACTAAATGCATGGTGTAATTTTCGTCCTAAGAAACCTCCTGTAATGAGGAGGAGCCCTATCACTATTAATATTTCATTTGTAGTCATTCCATATCTCCATTGTTATATTGACTATAAATAATGGTTATTATTTAATTTAAAATAGATTTAGGGATACCTTAGGCTCTTCACTCTTCGCATCTGAAAACACAATGAAAGGGTTCTCATTGTTAATAATCGGATACGCACCCTCTACAACAATGTCGAGCTTTTCGTAAATATCCGTTCCCATGTAGATTAACAATTTTTCAACAGGAAGCGAATATTCTAAACGACAATAAATGCCCAACATGGTTCGTTGTATGTCTTCGAATAACTTTACTCGACTGAAATAATACTCCCCGTAAGGATGAGCATTGTGTTGCGTTTTATCATTAGGATGATCTTTCACCATCAGTAGGTAATGGCGGAAGTTTGACATTTCAGACATCTCTAACGACAATCGGTTTAACTGCAACATGGCTTGATTCTTAATCAGTAGCCTTGCAGTCTCCATTCGACTTACGGTTACTTTACTGCCGCTCTTTGATCTCGTTGTTACTTTAACAACAGGACTGAACAATGCATAACACGAACGCAACGCATCAATTTGAACTCTGCGCGCTGCCATGGCCTTTTCCACCAATGTCAATAACGCATCATGTTCACCCACTATCTTTTCCATTTTAGTAATCAGTGGACGATAGAACACCCACGCTAACCAATAGCGAATGATATACCATTTACGCATCTTATATCTCCTAGTTTAATGAGGTCCGTAGTAATCGTAAACGTAGATATTAATATCCACTTCGTTAAATACGTTCTTCAATATTTTTACTATATCTTCCCAACTCCCTCCCGCTAAGTTAGTCCCAAAGCGAGGGCAGTGAATAGCAGGGTTTTTATGGAAGGGACTTTTACGTCGCATCTGCATGCTTAATTTGATTAAACATTCTTGTATGGCCGGATACCGAATAGGAGGAGGTGAGCCCTTAACATAGGTACCGCGCTGACCAATCATGTTAACCACAGTGATGTTTTTCTCTACAACGATATATTGGTTATCGCCGAGACTTGATAAACGTTTTGCAGTGTATAAACTTTTAAATGCTGCTTTAGTGCGAGGCCATTTACTCGCTAATGGTAACACGAAACCCTTACCCCACTTACCAGCATCATTACAACAATGAATGATGTAATTCATATCGTTTTCAGGATTCAGTTGAGGATTAGTTGCATCCCCTGATAAAGTTATTATTTTCACTGTACTTACCTTACAACAGGGTGAGAGGGACAATATACGGACAGGAAAATCCTGTCCGTATAGAGCAGTTATTTCGCTTTCGCAAAAGCCATTGACATAGCCGTTACTTTCACCACTTTAGGCGGTTCAGGTATTTCTGCAAAGCGAGGATCGTTGCGAAAAAGGAGTTTGATTAAATCACTCAACTCAACTTCTTCTTTGGGAGAAATTGTAATGTCCAGCTTTTCATGGAAACGCGTTCCATTAGGAGCAAACTTTTCCAACCATGCACGACGACCACTGCCTGCTCCTAAATCACCGGGGTGTTGAAGAAACGCGGCGATGACGGATTCGTATTGCATCATGGCCAGTAATGAGGTTCGGATATTGCGCCCTAGCATGAGGTTATTCTCTACCAAGGTATTCGCAATCGTTTTAGGGAACCCCTTGCTAATGTAATAATGGAAAGAAGGACGTTTGATAGGTTTAAGATTACCGGTAGCGGTAGTAGCTTTTTCTTTTTTCATGTTATTTATCTCCTAGTGACTTACGTTATTGGTGTGTACAACAAAAGACTAATACGTCATCCATCCTAATTTTTTTAAATTAAGTAAGGACGTTAAACGAGATTCGGTGAAGTGTTCTATTTCATTCAGGATTCTGGACATTTCTTCTGTTGTGGTGGTTGCCATTAGACGCTGAATAACGTCTTCGTTATTTACTTGATGTCTGGGGTCTGTTAGGAAGTCAGTTAAAAACTTTATTCCTACCTCGTTGTTATTCTGGACCTCGCTAATCGTTCGTAAACAACCAAA
>Ga0164241_10004070_pt1 | contig 14357 bp, 11 predicted proteins | sample OricomyardsoilBY_FD_108780 | JGI IMG/M metagenome (GOLD analysis project Ga0164241, IMG submission 108780) | Backyard soil microbial communities from Emeryville, California, USA - Original compost - Back yard soil (BY) | ecosystem: Environmental > Terrestrial > Soil > Unclassified | place: USA...
CGGCGGCCTCGCGCTGACGACGCTGCTGGCGGCGACAACCAACGTGGCGGGAGCCACCGCCGGCTCCGCCCTCAGCTCGATCGGCCGCATCGACAGCGCGATCAGCATCATCTCGACCGAGCGCGCCAAATACGGCGCCGCCATGAACCGCCTCGACATCACCGTCTCGAGCATTCAAACGATGCGCGTCAACCTGGCCGCCGCCAACTCCCGTATCCGCGACGTCGACGTCGCCGAGGAGACGAGCCAATTGGCTCGTAACCAAGTGTTGTCTCAGGCCGGGACCTCGGTGCTGGCCCAGGCCAACCAGATCCCGCAGATGGCGATGCAGCTGCTGCAGCGCTGAGCGGCCGGCTACGGCCATGAGACGAGCTTCCGTGTCAGGAAGGGACCGCCGCCGGCCAGAGTCACGCCGGCGGCGCGGCCCCGGTCCCGGCGGCGTGTGGGTGCTCCACCGCCGGCCGCGCGCTACCCCTCGCCGGCGCTCGAGTGCGACAGTCGCTCACCTAACTGGGCTTGGCGACGAAGTTTTCCGTTCAAGCCTACCGAGGGCCCTCCGTTCATGTGTCCCGACGGGCAATGACGCCCCGACGCAGCGCGGTTTTCGCGCTGCGGCCTCCATGAAGGAGAATCTCGATGGCCCTAGTAATTCAGACCAACGTCGCCGCTATGTCGGCGCAAAAGAACCTCGGCGCGAACCAGAAGATGCTGGCGGGCAGCTTTCAAAAGCTGTCCAGCGGCTTCCGCGTCAACACTGCGGCAGACGACGCGGCCGGCCTTGCCGTCAGCGAATCCATGAAGTCGCAGATCCGCTCCTACACGGTAGCGGAACGCAACGCGGGCGACGCGATCTCGATGGCGCAAACGGCAGAAGGCGCTCTCGGCGAAGTCCACGACGTATTGGGTCGTATGCGCGAGCTGGCCGTCCAGTCGTCCAACGGCTCGCTCACCGACACCGATCGCGGCTACCTGAACACCGAGTTCAGCGCGCTGCAGTCGGAAATCGGTCGTATCCAAGGCTCCACGAAGTTCAACGGCGTCTCGCTGCTCAACACGGCTGTCGCTACCAACCCGGTGAAATTCCAGGTCGGTCTGAACAACGTCGCCTCGGATCAGATCGACGTGACCTTCGGTGGCGTCGACCTCTCGGGTGTCGGCTCCACCAACGCGAACGTCTCGAGCGCCAGCGGCGCCTTGACCTCGCTGGCGGCGATCGACACCGCGATCGGCAGCGTCTCCAGCTACCGCTCGAAGTTCGGTTCTGCCATGAACCGTTTGGATGTTGCCACCTCGAACATCCAGACCATGCGTCTCAACATCTCGGCGGCGAACTCACGCATCCGCGACGTGGACGTGGCGACGGAGACGGCCAACCTGTCGCGCAACCAAGTGCTCACCCAAGCTGGCGCCTCGATCTTGGCGCAAACGAACCAGCTGCCGCAGATGGCCTTCGGCCTGATCGGTCGCTGATACGAAGTGAATGCTCGCGGGCGGCGCGGATGGACAACCTCCTTCGCGCCGCCCACCGCATTCTTGAAGCAAGGGTCAGGAGGACTGCGTAATGGCTGGAACGATCTCGTTTGGCGGCATCGGGTCCGGGATGGACACCGAGGGTATCGTCACGGCGCTGACGGGCGTGGAACGCACGCAGCAGGACGCCCTGAAGGCCAAGCTCACGGCCACGAACTCCTCGATCTCGAACCTTTCCAGCGTATCTTCGCTGCTGTCCAAGCTGAAAGCGGCGTCCGACGCCCTCGACACCGCCGCCGAGGTTGGCAGCTACAAGGCCACCTCCGGCAACTCCGCGATCGTCGCCAGCGCCAACGGCCTGGCCACTCCCGGCAAGTACTCGATCACGGTCGACAAGCTCGCCCAAGAGCAGCGCACCTACTCCAACAGCATCGCGTCGGTCGGCACGGCGCTGAACCAGAACGGCACCCTGAAGCTCGGCGTCGGCAGCGGCGCGACCAAGGACATCGCCATCTCCGGCACCGACACGATCGACGACGTGATCGGCAAGATCAACTCCGCGGGGCTGCGGGTGACGGCTTCGTCGTTCTACGACGGCAGCACCTATCGCATCCAACTTCGCGGTCAGGACACCGGCGCCGCGAGCGCCCTCAGCATCACCGAGGTCGGCACCAGCTTCGGCTTCGACGTCGCAGAAAATACCGTCCAAAACGCGCAGGACGCCGAGCTGCGGCTCGACAAATTCACGATCAAGAGCGCCACCAACCAGGTGACGGGCGCCATTCGCGGCGTGACGTTGGCGCTGACGAGCGCCTCGACCGATCCGATCACGGTGGCGGTCGACAGTGACGCGGACTCGCTGAAGACCAAGCTCAACACCCTGGTCGACACCTATAACCAGGTCATCAGCAAGGTCAAAGATCTGGCCGGCAGCGGCAGCATCAAGCCCAAAGACAGCCTGCTCGCCGGCGACTCCACGATGCGCGCCATCACGAGCCGACTTTCGAGCGCGCTGCAGACGGTCACCGGTGGTAGCGGCGCCTATCGCACGCTCGGCTCGATCGGTTTGTCGCTCGATCGCAGCGGCAAGCTCTCGCTCGACGCCGCCAAGTTCGACAAGGCGATCGCCGCCGACGCCGCCAGCGTGACCAAGCTACTCTCGGGCGCCGACGGCGGCGCCAACGGCGTGATGGACGTCGTGTCGTCCACCGTCGACGCGTTCACCCGCACCGGCTCCGGCCTGCTCGTGAACAAGAGCGACTCGCTCACCTCGTCCATCAAGCGCCTGCAAGGCCGCATCGACTCCGAAGAGGCGCGCGTCAACCGCTACGCGGACATGCTGCGCAAGCAGTTCACGCAAATGGACTCGCAAGTGGCCGCCTACAAGTCTCAGTCTACCTACCTAACCTCAGCCGGATACTAGTCCCGTCATGACTGCACCTTTCGCCGCCGTCGAATCAGCCGCCCACCGCTACAGCCAGGTCCGCATGACCACGTCCTCGCCGGGCGAGCTGTTGCTGGCGCTGTACGACGGCTTGTTTCGCTTCCTGAACGGCGCCAAAATCTGCGTCGAGCGCAAAGAGATGGCGCGCGCCCGGGAGCTGCTCTCGAAGGCCTACGCGATCATCTCGGAGCTGTACATCGCCCTCGATCATAGCCAAGCTCCGGAGCTGTGCGCGAACCTCGAGGCCCTCTACGGCTTCGCGATGGATCGGGTGCAGCAAGCTTCACGCAAGGGTCTCGTCGAGCCGATCGACGAGGTGATCCGCGTGCTCACGCCGCTGCGTGAAGCGTGGCAGATCGCCGTCCCCCAAGCTGCACGCGAGCAGCACGAGGCCGCCAAGGCCTCCGAGAGCCGTTGAGTGGCGACCGATCGCGTCCCCGCGACGCCGCCCGCTTCGTCTGGTGCCACGCCCGTGTACTCCGGTGACTCGCGCACCGGCGTGTTCATGGCCGAGTTCAAGGCCGGCGCGCGCGTGCCCGTCAATGTCTCTCGCGCGCGCAGCTATCCGGGCCTGCCCAGCTCGGCGCCGAGCACCCTGCCCTTCTACGCCGCCCTCGAGGATCTGAGCCTGGACGGTCCCGTGCTCGACGCCGGCTCCGGCGCCGGTGAAGGCGCGCGAGCCCTGCGCGAAGCCGGCTACGACGTCGTCGCCGTCGAGCTCGACCATTGCGCTGCCCATTTTGCCCGCGAGTATGCCGCTGGCGTCCGCGTGCTCGAGGCCGATCTGTGCGCGACAGCGCCCGTCGCGGGCATGGCGGGTGCGATCGTCGCCGACACGCTCGGCCACGTCGCCGAGCCGGAGGCCTTCTTGCGCAACGTCCGCAGCTGCCTGGTCTCCGGTGGGCGCTTGCTCGTGGCGGAGCCGCTCGCCCAGCTCACCCAGCGCTTGATCGCGCCCGCCCGTCGCGCGTTCACGCCGCAAGAGCTGGGGGCGATCTTGACCCGCAGCGGCTTCGTCGTCGAGGGCTGGCTCAGCGTCACCGGCACGTTCGTCGCCTGCGTCGCGCGGCGCATGGAAGACAGCGCGCTCGACGTCTTGAACGACGCCGGCAACCTCGCCGCCGCCGGAGAGTACACGGTCGCGCGCGAGCTGCTCGCCGCCACCCGCACCGAGCGGCGCCCGCTCGCCCTCGAGCTGCTGCTCGCCCAGGGCGAGCTCGCGATGGCGGAGCGTGCCGGAGACCTGGCCGCCCGCGCGTTCTTTCAGGCGCGCGAGCTGGAGCCGCTCGACGCGCGCGCGCTCACCGGCCTGTCGCGCATCGCCCTCAGCATCGGTGAGCACGACGACGCGCTGCGCCTGGCCACCGACGCCGTTCACGCCCAGCCCGCGTCCGCGCTCGCCGCCGCCACCCTCGCCATCGTCGGCGAGCGGCTCGAGCGTCCCGAGGCGTTCAACGCCTGGCGCGCCGCCGTCAACCTCGCCCCCGACGACGTCGGTATCGTCACCGGCCTCGGCCGCGCCGCCGCTGCCCGCGGCGAATACCACTACGCGATCTGCGCGTTCGACCGCGCCCGCGCCTACGGCGACGAATTCGGCCCCGAGTTCCACGTCACGCTCGGCTGGCTGCTGCTGGCCGACGGCCGCCGCCACGACGCTGTCCTCGAAGCGCGCCACGCGCAAGCGCTCTCGCCCGACGACGAGTCCGCCCGCGAGCTGTTCGAAGCCGCGTCCGTCACGCAGCTCGACTGACGAGCGGCTGCGCGTCGGCTCGCGGCGCGCGGCGGGACCGAGGGACGCTACGGCAGTTTCTGCGATTCGGGCTGCGGTGCGGCAGCCCCGAGCTCAGATGCTGTAGCGCAGCGCCGCCGGTGACGACGCGCTCTGTTGGCGTTGCACCATGTCGGCGAGCGTCGTGGCCTCGAGCACGGCGACGCTGGCGGCGTGGGCTTCGCGCAGGGCGAGGCGCACGCCGCACGTCGCCTCGTCTTTGCAGCCCTCGCAGCGTCGGTACGCGGTGCGGCTCAGGCACGGCACGGGGGCGATCGGGCCGTCGAGCACGCGCACGATCGACGCGAGGGTGATGGTGTCGGGGCTGCGCGCGAGCAGGTAGCCGCCACCGCGGCCCTTGCGGCTGCGCACGAAGCCGTGCTGCTTGAGCTCGGCCAAGATCGCTTCCAAAAACTTCTTGGGAATGTCCTCACGCTCCGCGACGTCCGCGATCAGCATGGGCTCGCCCTGCGGCGCCGACGCGAGCAGCGCCAGCGCCTTCAGCGCGTACTTGGTCTTCATCGTGATCAAGCGCCGCGCAGTGTAGTGCGAGACGGCGCGCCGCGCACCAAGCCCGTCGCCGGGCTCACAGCTCGCAGCCGGAGGCCTTGTCGTTCTTGGTGACGAAGCAGATGTCGCCGTCGCCAGGCCCGCCGTTCAGGCTGTTCTTGCCCTCGAAACCATCGAGCAGGTCGTCGCCGGCGCCACCTTCGAGGTCGTCGTCGCCGTCTTCGCCGTAGAGGTAGTCGTCGCCCTCGCCACCCTTCAGCTCGTCATCGCCCGCGCCGCCGACGAGGATGTCTCCGCCCGGCCCGCCGTCGATCACGTCCGCTTCGGGTCCGCCCCAGATGCGGTTGTCGGCCGCGCCGCCGGTGATGGTGTTGGTGCCTTGGCCACCGTACACGTCCTCGACGCTCGCGGTGACGTCGACGCCTTCGTCGGCCTCCCCGTCGTCGGCGCCGGCCCCCATCGTGATCACGATCGCCGCCTCGCGGGCGCTGAAGTCGACAGCGTCTTGCCCGTCTCCGCCGTCGAAAGTGTCGGCACCCGCGGGCGCCGCGCCGGCGTCGAACCAGTCGTTGCCGATGCCTCCTGACAAGTAGTCGGCCGCCGCTCCGCCCACCAGCTGGTCGCCGGCGCCGCCACCGTAGATCTCGAGCGGCAGCGCGGCGGGGTCGATGCCGAGCGCCACCCCGTCGGCTCGAACTTGGTCGTTCTTCGCGCCGGTGCTGAGCACGATCCGAGGCGCGCCGCTGATCGTGAGATCGGCGCGCTGATCGGCGTTCAGATCGACGAGTAGCTCGCCCGCTTCGGAGCCGACGTGAATCACGTCCGCGCCGTTGGTGCCGAGCACGGCCACCCGATCGGTACCCTCGCCGAGCGCCACCGAGATCGAGCCGGCTTCGCTGAGCGCGCCGCTGAACGGCTCGTCGGAAGAGTCCAGATACAACACGTCGTCGCCGTCGCCGCCGCTGATCGACAACGCCAGGACCGCTTCGGCGGTGGCGGGAGCGCCCGCTTCCGACGCGCAATCGACGCCGTTGGCTTGAACCACGCCCGCGTGCACCGCGAGCCTCACTACCGGCGCCGTTTCGTCGATCGTGATCGCCAGCGTGCCGGTGGCGGAATCGAAGCCGCCGACGCACCCGCTGGGCGCGTCCTCCGAAGCGTCCGACACATCGACCCCGTCGAAATCGAGCGAGTCCGCGCCGCCGTCGGCGCCGCCCGCGCCGGGGCCGCCGGGCTCGATTGGACCGCCCGGATCGACGTGGGGGCCCGCGCCGGTGCCAGAGCTCGCGCTACCGCCGCGGTCGGATTCACTGCCGCCGCGACCAGAGTCGCTACCGCCGTGCTCCACACCCGAGTCGGCTCCGCCGGCGGCGGGTGAGCCGTCGGCGCCGCCCGCGCCTTCGCCGGCTCCGCCCGGCGACGCGCTGGTCGGCTCAGCGGAGTCGTTTCCACAACCGACGACCAGCAGCGCTGGCGTCGAGATCAACAAGCAACCGATCACGTACGCCAGGCCAAGCTTGGTTTCCATTCGAACGATCCTTTCCCAAATCGCGACGCTCGATACGGCTCACAGCGTCGGATATTTACCCCGCCGCGCCCGTCGCGCGGCGGCGGGACCCGCCGAGACCGACGCGGCTTCGAAGCCGCGGGTCGTGACAGCAGCCTCGACATCGCACCAGCGTGAACGCCTGTACGCCGATTCGATGCTTGGTTCGACCAGCTAGCAACGCACGTTTTCGTGTCGGGTTAAGAGGCGAAGCGCACAAAAATAACGCTTTTTCGCGTGAAAAACGGCTCAAGGCCAACACGCGGCCGTCGTTCCTGCTGCTCGCAAACACAGAGTTGGCAGGGCGAAAACGACGCCCGCCACAGGACGTAGCGACCGAGGCCCTCCGCCAAGGTCCGATCGTGCACGCGCACACCTTGAAGGGGAGTAACCACATGATCAGAAACAAGACGCAGTTGTTGAAGGGTTTGGTGATCACGTTGACCTCGGTCCTGCCGGCGACGTTGCTGGCAGGCTGCTCGTCGGACGTCAGCGATCCGAAGCCGGAAGAGGTCAGTGAATCGGCCGCCGAGCTCGGCGTGGCCGTTCCGACCTGTTCGACGGCCGGCTCGTCCGGATACAACACCACGACCTCCGCCCTCTCGATCGCCATGAATACGCCCAACGTCGTGATCGGGGTGGTGGGCGGCTTCGTGACCGTCAACGGTTACCCCTGCGTCAAGGGTACCGGTGTCCAGCTCACGCCCGCGATGGTCAAGAAGATTGCCATCACCGGCAGCAGCTCGAACAACGAGAAGGTCGTCGTCGACATGCTCTCGGGCAGCTTCGGGCCGAGCGTCCTGGCGTCGACGGGCGGCATCGTGATCGACCTCGTCAGCGGCACCGGCGACTCGTTCTCGCTGCGCGGCACCGCCGCCGCCGACAAGTACACCGCCGGCACCTCCAACGGCGACAGCTACTTCGAGGTGAGCGGCGACGCCGTCGCCGACATCCGCGTGTCGAACGCCGACAGCATGGCCGTCTCGCTCAGCGGCGGCGCCGACACCTTCAATGGCCGCGGCGGCACGTTCGCCGCCACCCACCTCGGCCCCGGCACGATCACCACGCTCGCGGCGCTGGCGGCCGGCATCACCGTCAACGGCGGTGACGGCGACGACACGATCACCGGCGGCGACGGCGTCGACACGCTCAGCGGCGGCAACGGCAACGATCTCTTCAAGACCAGCAGCGGTGCCTCCGGCGACGGCGCCGACACCTACTCGGGCGGCGCCGGCAACGACAAGATCGACTACTCCGGCCGCACCTCCCCGATCGCGGTCGTTATGGACGGCGTGACGCTCTCGGGCCAAGGCTTCGCGGGCACCTGGCCCACCACCCCCGGCGGCAGCATCGAGGGTGACGTCGTCGGAGCCGACATCGAAGACCTCGTCGGCGGCTCGAACAACGACATCCTGCAAGGCAACCAGGTCTCCAACAACATCAAGGGCGGCGCCGGCAACGACGTGATCTGGGGCGGCCCCGCCGGGAGCCCCTGTACCTCCGACGTCGACGTGCTCGACGGCGAAGCCGGTGATGACAAGTTCGCGATGACGGCGACGTCGGACTGCGGCGACTCGCTGACCGGTGGCACCGGCGTCGACACCGCTGACTACCAGCTGCGCACGGCGCCGCTCACCATCATCCTCGATGGCGGCGCTCTCGACGGCGAAGCGGGCGAGAAAGACAACGTCAAGAGTGACATCGAGATCGTCATCGGCGGCACCGACAACGACGTCATCACCGGCTCGGCCGCGAGCGACACCCTCCACGGCGGCGCCGGCAACGACACGCTCAACGGCGGCGCCGGCGACGATACGCTGATCGGCGGCACCGGCGACGACACGCTCAACGGCGAGGCCGGCAACGACACCTTCGACGAAGGCCTGACCGATGCCCTGATCGCGATCGCCCAAGACAAGGGCGGCGGTGGCGACATCATCAACGGCGGCAGCGGCTTCGACACCGTGACCTACGCCGAGCGCACCGCGAGCGTCACCGTCACGCTGTGTGTCGACGCGAGCAAGATCACCGGCGCCTCCGCGTTGACCGGCGCCTGCGCCGACGACGACGGCGAGACCGGCGAAGGCGACAAGATCGTCAACGTCTCCCACGTGATCGGCGGCGACGACGACGACACGCTGACGGGCGCGGCGAGCGACGACACGCTCGAGGGCGGTGCCGGTAGCGACACCATCCACGGCGGCGCCGGGTCCGACACGATCTTCGGCGACGCCGACGACGACTCCGTCTACGGCGACGCGGGCGACGACATGGTCGACGGCGGCGCGGGCGACGACCTCGTCAACGGTGACACGGCGGTGGCGGGTGCCGGCAGCAACATCGCGGACGGCGACATCTGCGTCGCGGACGCGGCCGACGCGACCGTCGCGCCTGCCAACTGCGACCTCTGATACTGGTCTGCGCGTTACGGTGTAAATAAAGGAGAGCGCGAGGCGCTCGGCGAAAGCCGGGCGCCTTTCGTTTTTTTGTATACGATGCCGCGCCAATGGCCGGCGTGACCATCCCTTCCCTGGCCGCCGCTCATCTGCGGCTCGGGCGCGCGGCGGTCGGCATCTATCTGGCCGCGGCCGCGGTCGCGCTCTCGCTGCTGGGCGCGTTCTTGTTCACCGAGCATTCGCACACCCAGGCCGAGCTGCGCCGGCAGGTGCTGCTGCAGAGCGCCGATCGCGCTCACGCGCTGCAAAACCACCTCGAGCTGTTGACCCGTGAGCTGCGCCGCCTCGGCCTGCGCTCGGAGGTCGATCTGTTCGACCAGAACCTGGAGCCGGAGCGCAGCCTGCTGGGCGTTTCCCACGGCAGCAGCAGCTTCTTCAACCTGGGCGTCGCGATCCTGGGCGTCGACGGCGCCGTGGTTTGGGCCGAGCCCAAGCGCTTCCTGCCCGTCGGCAAGCAGTTCGGTAGCGAGCCGTGGTTCACCGAGCTCCCGGCGTCGCCCAGCCTACGCTTCGTCGCCGTCGAGCCGGAGCGCGTCGAGGACGCCACGCTCTACGTCATCTCACCCATCTTGCGCGACTATCGGTTCCGCGGCGCGATCCTGGGCGGGATCGACGTCGGTTCCAGCCACGTGCTCAGCATTCAAGATCGCTCGGTGGCGGGCGCGACGACGATCTTGACGACGATGGACGGCAAGGTGGTGTTTCCGGGCCGGCCCCCCGCGTTCGCCCGGACCCCGGCCTGGGACCGGCTATTTTCGGGCGGCGGCGGCCGCGACAATCGCCTCGCTAGCTTCGAGCTCGACGGTCGGCGTCAGGTGCTCGGCATCGCGCCGCTCGAGGGCGGAGAGCTGAGCCTGCTGTTGGTGGTCGACGAGGGGACGCTGTTTCACGACGCGCGCGAGCGGCTGCGCATGCGCTTGCTCGTCGGACTGTCGCTGGCGATCTTGCCGCTGCTGGCCCTGGTGCTGCTCCTGCGCCACTCGCTGCGCATCTTTCGCGAAGGCGAGGAGCAGGCGATGCGCGAGGAGCGATTGCACCGCGTCGGCGAGGCCGCCAACCTGATCGCCCACGAGGTCAAGAACTCGCTGAACGGCATCCGCATGGCGGCGGAGCTGGCGTGCGGCCCTCCCGAGCCCAAGAGTCGGGCCGAGCGCGCGTTGATCGAGCTCCGCGGCGAGATCGAGCGCCTCAGCAACTTCACCGGCGACTTGATGGCGTTCTCCAAGGGCATTCAGCCGCGACCGATCCCGCTCGAGCTGAACGAGCTGGCGGAGAGGCTGCGCTCGCTGTTCGAGGCAGCGGCCGAAGACGCCGGCGTCCGCCTGTCGCTGCGCGCCGCGACCGCCCCGGTGTGGGTGTCGGGGGACCCCCAGCTGCTGCGCGTCGGCGTATCGAACCTCGTGAATAATGCCCTCCACGCCGCTTCGACGCGCAAGCGGGGCGACGACCCACCCTTCGTCGAGCTGGTGGTGGAGGCGGGCCCGGGCGTCGCTCGACTTTTGGTGGCAGACAATGGCGATGGTGTCCCCCAGACGCTCAGACCGCGGCTGTTCGAGCCGTTTCAATCGGGTAAGACCAGCGGCGTCGGCATCGGCCTTGCGCTCAGCAAGCGCATCGCCCAGGCGCACGGCGGCGATCTCGAGCTCACCGCCGGCGACGTCGGCGCCACTTTTTGCCTCAGCTTGCCGCGGGAGCGCCCATGAAGGCTAGCGTGCTGATCGTCGACGACGAGCGCGTGTTTCGCGTGCTCGCCGAGGAGGCGCTCAACTCCGAGGGCTTCGAGGTGAGACAGGCCGCCAACCTCGCCAAGGCCCGCGCCGAGCTAGGTCGGTCACAGCCGGACGTGGTCGTCCTCGACCGCCGCCTGCCCGATGGAGATGGCCTGGAGCTGCTACGTGAGGAGTGCGGCGAGCACGGCAACGGCTCGCTGTTCGTCGTCGTCACCGCCTACGGCGACATTCAAAACGCAGTCGACGCGGTGCAGGCAGGCGCCGTCGACTACCTGACCAAGCCCGTCCAACCCACCGATCTGGTGATGAAGCTGCGCAAGGTGCTGGAGGTACGCGGGCTGCGCGATCAGCTCGCCCGCGTGCGCGGCCGGCAGACGCAAGCGCCCGAATCACCGAGCCCCAAGATGCGCGCGGTGGTCGACACGCTGCGGCGTGTGAGCCAGAGCCCGCTCACGCCCGTGTTCATTTTGGGCGCGTCGGGCTCGGGCAAGCAATACGCAGCGGAGCGCCTCCACGCCATGAGCCACGACGGCAACGGCTCCGACGCCCCGTTCATCGACGTCAACTGCGCGGCGCTGCCGAGCAATCTGGTCGAGAGCGAGCTGTTCGGACACGAGCGCGGCGCCTTCACCGACGCCAAGAGCTCGCGCCGCGGGCTGATCGAAATGGCGGACGGCGGCACCCTGTTCCTCGACGAGATCGGCGAGCTGCCCGAAGCCTCCCAAGCCAAGCTGCTCAAGTTCCTCGACTCGATGCGGTTCCGACGTGTCGGGGGCGAGCGCGAGCTCGAGGTTTCGCTGCGCGTGATCGCGGCGACCAACCAAGACGTCGACGCGCTGGTCAAATCGGGCCGTTTCCGCGAAGACCTCTACCATCGCCTCAGCGTGTTCGTGGTGCAGGTGCCGTCGCTCGCGCAGCGCCGCGAAGAGGTCGCGCCGCTGGCCCAGTCGTTCCTCGAGCAGTGCGCAAAAAAGACGAAAAAGCGCATCGATGGCATCACCAAGCCCGCCCTCGCCCTGCTAGAAAATTACGAATTTCCTGGCAATGTCCGCGAGCTGCGCAACATCATCGAGCGCGCGGTCATCCTGGCCCAAAGCAGCCAAATCGCCCCCGAAGATCTGGTGCTACGCGCCCCCGCCGGCCGCCCCGAAGCGCACGCTTTTTTCCAGGTCGAGCTCGAGCCCGGCCACGCCCCGCCGACCATCGAGGCCATCGAGCAAGCGTACGTGATGCGCGTGCTCGAGCACCACGAAGGCCGCCGCATGGCCGCCGCCCAAGCCCTCGGCATCTCCTATCCCACGTTCTTGAAGCGCCTGCGCGAGCTCGGCATCGCTCCGGAGTGAGCCCGCGCGAGGCAGCCCACGACCGCCCATCGCGGGTTCAGGTGCCGGTTTTTTCGAGCTCGCTGCGTGAGGCGAGCGCGGCTTCGACGACTTCGCAGATGCCGTGCCAGGCGAGCAGATGCAGCTCCTGGACGCGCGGCGTTTCGGCGTCGGGCGCTTTGAACGTATGGTCGGCGACCTTGGCCACCGCGTTGCCGTTGCGCCCCGTGAAGCCGATCGTCGTCGCGCCGCATTCCCGCGCCACTTCCAGGGCGCGCACGACGTTCGGGCTCTTACCGCTGGTGCTGATGCCTACCACCACGTCGCCATGACGGGCGTGCGCGCGCACCTGGCGCGCGAAGATCTCTCGAAAGTCCCAATCGTTACCGACGGCGGTCAAGATCGACGTATCGGTCGTGAGGGCGAGCGCCGGAAACGGCTCCCGCTCGAGCGCGAAACGACCGACGAGCTCGGCCGCGATGTGCTGGGCATCGGCGGCGCTGCCACCGTTGCCGCAGAACATGATTCGGCGCCCGGCCTTGAGGGCGCGCGTGATGACCGACGCTACCTCGGCGAGGGCCGGCACCGACTCGGTGATCAGCTTTTCGTGGGCGCGCAGGCTATCTTCGGCGATGCGGCGCAGGGTATTTTCGAAGCCGGGTCGCAGGTCGCCGCCTTGTTCGGAGTCGGCGAGCAGCACCTCGACAGCTTCTTCGACGGCGCCCGCGCCGCCCTTGGCGCTCAGCACGCGTGAGGCGGTTCGGCGCGCCGCGCGCGAGGCGTCGGCGGGCGCAAGCGACATGCCTACCAGCGGAAACGCGAGCGCGTCACGATCCGCGTCGCCGACGAAGCAGATGCGCGATAGCGGCACGGCCGCATTGGCCGATAGCGCCTCGAGGGCGGAGACCTTGTCCTTGGCGGCGGGCAGCACGAACTCGGCGCCGGCCTTGGCCGCGATCGCCATGACGAGCGGGCCTTCCTCGCCCGTGACGAGCGCCACGCGTATCCCGGCGCGGCGCGCGCGAGCGAGCGCGTCGAGATCGCGGAAGGCGATGCCCTTCGACTCCTCACCAGAAGGAGTGATGGTGACGGAGCCGTCGGTGAGCACGCCGTCCACGTCGAGCGCCAAGAGGAGAATGTCCGAGCTCATGATGTCACCAGCAGGTCCTTCCGCCGTCGATGACCAGGTTCGAGCCAGTCATGTACGATGATGCGTCCGAGCACAAAAACACCAGCGCGGCGCGGTACTCGTCTTTGCGAGCCATACGGCCCATCGGGATCAAGTTGGTCAGCCGCTCGACGAAGTCTTCCGGCTGGCCCGCTCGAACGCCGCCCGGACAGATGGCGTTGACGCGAACGCCGGCCTCGGCCCAGTAAGTCGCGAGGTATTTGGTGAGAGTCACCAAGCCTCCTTTAACGACCGAATAGGTGACGGGCTTAACCGGCTGCTCTTCGGGAGCCAGGCCCGGCCGCCGGTAAATGCGCTGATCGGGGCCGATCAGCCCCAGGTCGGAGGCCACGTTCACGATCACACCGCCGCCGTGCGCCGCCAAGTGCGCCCCGAACACCTGGGCGCACAAAAACGCCCCCGTGAGCCCGACCGAGAGCTCGCGGGTCCACAGCTCGAGCGAATAGTTCTCGAAGCGCGTCGCGCCGAGCCCCGCGCCTTCCACTTTGGGGTTGAGGGCGGCGTTGTTGACGAGGCCGTCGAGGCGGCCGTGGGTCGCGAGCACGCGCGCCAGCGCCGCCTCGCACGACGAGCGCGAGGTGACGTCGAGCTCGACCGCGCTGGCCTGGCTCGCGTAGCGCGCGTTCGTCTCGCGAGCTACCTGCTCCGCGTCCGCGCCGCGCACGTCGGCCACCACCGGCACCCCGCCCGCTTCCGCGATGGCCGCCGCGTGCTCGGCCCCGAGCAGGCCCGCGCCGCCGGTGATCAGCACGACTTTTCCGGAAAGATCGAAGGCCTTCATGACGGGTGGCGCCCCCCGAGGCTCGGCATCGTCGGCGCTTCGCCGGCGAGCCACGATTTCACGGCCGCTTCCAGGGCCGGGATCTGATCGACGTAGTCCAGCTCGACGATCTTGCCTTCGACCACGAACGGCAGCACCACC
>Ga0164241_10004071_pt1 | contig 14354 bp, 13 predicted proteins | sample OricomyardsoilBY_FD_108780 | JGI IMG/M metagenome (GOLD analysis project Ga0164241, IMG submission 108780) | Backyard soil microbial communities from Emeryville, California, USA - Original compost - Back yard soil (BY) | ecosystem: Environmental > Terrestrial > Soil > Unclassified | place: USA...
CGCCAGCATCCTCATCGGCAACGGCAAATTGGATCTGCTCAAGGAAACGCTCTCCAAGCTCATCAGCCAGCACGCGGCCAGCAGCGAACTGCTCCTGTGGTTCGGCCGCGAGCGCAACGAAGATTACGTGGACATCCTCGGCCCGGAAGTTTTCCGCGCGATGCTCACCGCGATGGAACGCGACCAGTTCAATGAAAAACGCTCGAACCGCCTGCGCGATTTCATCCTCGAAGACCAGCCGCTGATCGCCGAACTGACGGCTTCCGCCGACATCGAGGTGGTCAAGGATTTGACCCGCGCCCTGAAACTCTCGCCGGTGTTTGACGACATGGACAAGCGTTCACTGCTCGCGCGGCTCGTCAAGGCGCATCCCGCCGTGCAGTCGCTCGTCAGCGGCGAGCAGACCCGGCAGGAATCCACCCTGCTCGTTTCCTGGGAAAGCCTCGAACGCCGCCGGGTGGAATATCAGGATCTCGTCGAGAAAAAAATTCCGGCGAACTCCAAGGAAATCGCCATCGCCCGCAGTTACGGCGATTTGCGCGAAAACCACGAATACAAGGCCGCGAAGGAAATGCAAAAAATTCTCATGCGCCAGAAGGACGAACTGGAAGTCGCCTTGAACCGCGCGCGCGGAATGGATTTTGTCAATGCCAAGACCGATGTGGCCGGCCCCGGCACGGTGGTCACCGTCACCGACGCCGTTTCCAACCAGACCGAGACCTTCACGATTCTCGGCGCATGGGATTCCGATCCTGACCACGGCATCATCAGCTACCTCACGCCGGTCGCGATGGCGTTGGTCAATCACAAGGTTGGCGACGAAGTGGAAATTGAAATGCACGGCCAGAAACGCCGGCAACGGATTGAAGCCATCGCCGTTTGGAAAACGGAAGCCGCGCCGGCGCCGGCCGTCTGAACTAATTCAAAGCAAAACCGGAAGCGGAATCATTCCGCTTCCGGTTTTTTATTTTTGGCATTCGTCAATGGCTTCACACCTTGCCGCCAAAGCTGACGTAATCGTCCAAATCAAGCCAGTCGAACCAGGTGCCGATGTCCTCGCGTTTCGGCGCGATCTTGCCGACCTGTTCGTTAAAATAGCCGCGCGATTCCACATCCGTCGGCACGCGCTCTTCCTGATATTTAGTCCAGGCGGCGATTTGCAGTTCGCAGCGCTGGTGTTTCGCATTTTTTTGAATCCACGCCAGCACTTCGCTGTCACTTTTCGTCAGCTCTTTTTTCAACGCTTCGGGATCAATGCCCGTGAATTCCAGAAATCGCTGGTCGAGCGGACAGGCATAATGATATTCGCCGTTGGTGCCGGCCAGCGTGGCGCGGCCTTTGTCCAACATGCGCGGCAGGATGACATAGCCGCCGAGGCGCACGCGGGCGCTGCGGGGCGGGAACTTCGTCAAATCGGGAGTGTGTAATGACATAATTTATTATCTTGGTTGTATTTACAGTTGTTGTGATGCCGCGTTGGCGGCGAAGGGTAATTTGCCCTGAAAATGCTGAATTGCAAGTGGCGCGGGAAAAAATTATTTTAAGCGGGTGAAACACTCTGGCAAAGCGTCGGGCGCGGCGTTGAAACTGATCGGCCTGTCCGCCGTGGCCGTGCTGCTGCTGCTGGCGGCCGCGCTCATTGGCAAGTTTCTCGGCACGCTGGTGCTGGGACTGGCCGGCGTGATCGGCGTCTTGTGGGTTTTATTTGTCATCTTCACGTTTTATTTTTTCCGCGATCCCGACCCCATGCCGCCCAGCGGACCTGGCCTGGTCATCGCGCCCGGCCACGGCAAGGTGGACACGATTGACACCACCACCGAAAGCGAATTCATGGGCGGCGAATGCCAGCGCATCTCCATTTTTCTTTCCGTCTTCGACGTGCATGTCCAAAACGCGCCGGTGACGGGGCGCATCGCCTTTTTCAAACATTCGCCCGGCCAGTATCTGAACGCCATGCGGGCGGACTGCGCGCAGTTCAACGAGAATGTCCTGATCGGCATTGAGTCGGTTGATCCGCGCGACACCAAGGTCGGCCTGCGCCTCATCGCCGGCCTGATCGCGCGGCGCATCGTGCCGTTCGTGGCGCAGAATGAACCTGTGCAGCGCGGCGAACGCATCAGCCTCATCCAGTTTGGCTCGCGCGTGGATGTCTATCTGCCGAAAACCGCGAAAATCAAAGTGCGGCTCGGCGACCGCGTGGTCGGCGGCGTGAGCGTGCTCGCGGCCTTTGAATAAAACCCATGGCTGAACCTTCACAAAAAAATCCGCCGGCGGGTGAAGACGGGAAGTTGAAAATTTATTTTCTGCCGAACCTGTTCACGGCGGGCAATCTTTTCTGCGGCTTCGTGGCGTTGACCAAGATCGTCGAGGCAAACCTCACCCCGGACGCCAACGGCTTCGTCAACTGGATGCCGATCAAGTTCGCGCTCGCGGCCATCTTGCTCGCCTGCATCTTTGATTTGTTTGACGGCCGCGTCGCGCGCATGGGCGGTCACGAAAGCCCGTTTGGCCGCGAGTTTGATTCACTGGCGGATCTGGTTTCGTTCGGCGTCGCGCCGGCCTTTTTGGTTCATCGCGTGGTGCTGCACGACGTGTTTATGAATGAATACACGGAGTTCGGCTGGTTTATCGCCTCGATTTATCTGATCTGCGGCGCGTTCCGGCTGGCGCGGTTTAATTGTCTTTCTGCAATGAAAGCGCCGGGCGCGGGCAAGGATTTTCTCGGTTTCCCCATTCCGTCGGCGGCGGGGCTGGTCGCCTCCCTGACGCTGTTCATCATCAAGCTGAACGAAAAGGAAAAGAACCTTGGCCACTGGGCGTATCTGCTGCCGGTGGTGCTGGTCTTTCTTTCGGCCATGATGGTCAGCGAGGTGCGCTATCCGAGCTTCAAATCGCTCGGCCTGCGCTCGACCACGACGTTTTTGAAACTGATGATCGCCGTGTTGTTCGTCGGCAGCCTGCTGGTTTTGCGCGGAAAAATTGTCTATTACGTTCTGCCGTTGTTCTTCACCGGCTACCTGGTTTACGGTTTCATCCGCCCGCACATCTCGCGGGCGTGGCGGCGGGAAATCGAGGAGGAAGACGACGAAGAGGACGGAACCAGCTGAATGGATCTGCACGCCATTTTATTTGCCGGGCTGGTGGGCTTCGCCTTCGCGGCGCTGTTCTCTTCCATCCCGGTCGGGCCGATCAACCTCACCATCCTCAACGAAGGTTCGCAGCGCGGCTTCCGTTGGGCGATGCTCATCGGCCTTGGCGCTTCCACGATGGAGGTCATCTATTGCGCGCTGGCCTTCACCGGCTTCTCCTCGCTTTTCGACGACCACCTGGTGAAGGCGGCCATGCAGCTTTTCAGTTTTCTTTTCCTGCTGTTCATCGGTGTGAAATTCCTCAACGCCCAGACGATAAACGTGCCGACAAAGCTCGACGTCGCCTCGAAAAAAATCGAGGCGCAACTCGGTAAAAAACTGCACCCGCACTCGGCGTTCATGACCGGCTTTGTGCGCGTGATGGGCAACCTGGGCGTGCTGCTGACGTGGATTGTGCTGGCCGCAAACTTCATGGCGCACGATTGGGTTGAAAACCGGTTCGCCGCCAAGGCCGCGTGCGTCCTCGGCGTCGCGCTCGGCACGAACACCTGGTTTCTGGTTTTCAGCTACGGCGTGTCGCGCGGTCATGGAAAATTCAGCGAGGCCACGCTGCTGCGGTTGCAGCATGTTTCCGGCGTCTGCCTGATCACCTTCAGCCTGTTTGATGCCGCGCACATCGTCTGGCAGCTTGCCCGTCACAAATTTTAGAAAATTAAATTTATGCTTAAAGCTGGAATCGTCGGATTGCCGAACGTCGGCAAATCAACCCTGTTCAACGCCGTCACGCGCACGCGCAAGGCCGAGGCCGCGAACTATCCGTTCTGCACCATTGACCCGAACGTCGGCATCGTCACCGTGCCGGACGCGCGGCTGAACGTGCTGAAAGACATCGCGAAAACGAGCGTCATCATTCCCGCCGCGATTGAATTTGTGGACATCGCCGGCCTCGTCAAAGGCGCGGCTGCGGGCGAAGGATTGGGCAATAAATTTTTGACCCACATCCGCGAAGTGGACGCCATCGTGCAAGTCGTCCGCTGTTTTGAGGACGCGGACATCCATCACGTTTCCGGCAGCGTTGACCCCGTGCGCGACATCGAAATCATCAACACCGAACTCGTCATCGCTGATTTGGACAACATCAAAAAACGCCGCGAGAAATTATCGAAGGACGTAAAACGCGGCGACAAAGCCGCCGTCGCCGAAGATTCCGTGCTCGCCAAATTTGAACCGGTTTTGGACGCGGGCAAACTCGCGCTCACTGTTCAACTCACGCCCGAAGAAAAAGTTGTCGCAAAAAGTTTTTTCCTGCTCACCGACAAGCCGACCATTTTCGCCTGCAACGTCAAGGAATCCGATCTCGCGCAAGGCGACAAAAATCCGTTCGTGCAAAAAGTTCAGGAATACGTCAAAACCCATCTCGCGTGCGAAGCCGTCGTCATCAGCGCGCAGATTGAGAGCGACTTGATAGATTTGTCCGCCGATGAAGCGAAGGAATTTTTGAAAGAACTCGGCGTGAGCGAATCCGGCGTCGGCGCGCTCATCCGCGCGACGTATCATCTGCTCGGCTTGCGGACCTATTTCACGGCGGGCGAAAAAGAAGTCCGCGCGTGGACGATTCACGCTGGCGATACCGCGCCCAAAGCCGCAGGCGTCATTCACTCCGACTTCGAACGCGGTTTCATCAAAGCCGAAACTGTCGCCTACGACGATTTGGTGAACTGTGGCAGCGTTGCCGCCGCGCGCGAAAAAGGTTTGTATCGCATGGAAGGCAAAGAATACATTGTGAAAGATGGCGATGTGATGTTATTTAAATTCAATGTTTAAGTTTATGAGAACAATTGTCACGACTTTTGCCGGTTTCATTTTTATTTTTGCGGCGTTTTCCAAAAATGTTGAAGTCAAGCCGTCGGGAGTTTACAAAACCATTGACGTAAAATTGCAAAACAAAACCATCAAGTTGCTGCAAACTACCAAAGGCAAATCGCTCGAAAAATCCATCAGCAACATTACGAATTCTCCTGAAAAATATGCTCCACCAGTTTTTTATTTTCTATCTTCAATTCTTTTCAACGAAAATAAAAAGGATGACGCAATGTTTTGGTTTTATGCCGGTCAGTTGCGTGGACGCATTGATGCAAATATCTGCGCGGACAAATCTGCGGCCGGCGCAATTGGTGCGTTAAATGACAAATTTGGAACCCCAATTAACCAATATGCATTTAAGGACATTCCAAAACTCACAAACATCGTAGAAAGAGTTTTGGCGTGGGAAGAAAAGACGCCCTGCAATTATGACCGTAGATGGATTAATCTCGAAGGAATGAATGCTTTCAACAGCGACACAAATTCTCCATTGAGTATTCCAAAAGAACAATGGGAAGACATTCGGAAAAAAACACGAGACGATTATCGTTCGTCATTTTACGAAGCGCTGAAGATGATAAAGTAAATTTATCCCAATTTGTAACGCCGCATTTTCGCATCTGCTTCATGCGCCCAAACGTCAATGCCGCCGCGCAATTTTACTTTCATCACGTGGCAGCAAAAACCAATGTTCTTTCGCGCCGCGAACCGTGCCGCAGATTTTGCAGGCGGATTTTCCTTCGCGCAATTTGCGCCAGCCGGATTTGTGCGCGCATTGCAACGCGAGAAATTCCCAAGCCAGGCCTAATTGCTGATAAATTTCCGCAAAACGACGCGCCTGAGCCGAATCGCGTTTCAACGACGGATGCCGCGACACAAAATCCATGCTGCGAAAAAGCTGATTCAGGTCGCGTTTAAGTTTTGCATTTGTTTTCACAAATTTAATCCGTTGCATTGAGCAAAAACAAATCGCGTAACTTCGTGCGAATTTGCCGACGACGCTCCAAGCTGACTTTTCCGCGTCGTCCGAATAATTTCTCCGATGGCACCAGAAATATCGTTGCACAGTTGCAAAACGTTTCCCAATCAAAGCCGTCAGCTCCATTCAATAGAACTTCATAAACATGCGGTTTCCGACTTTGCCGCTGGCTAGTGCAATAAAGCACGTTGACCATTTTTGCAGACGCGCAAACGTCCGGGTGAGAAATCAAAATAACTGAATGTTCGCCGCGTTCGGGAAATTCGTAACGCCAGATGTCGAATTGGTCTTTCATTCCGGCAATTCCAATGAACTGCCTTTAGCCAATTGCTCAATGTGACGATTGTAAGCCGGCGTAATGTATTTTTTTAATGAGCCGCGCGGAAACGCCTCTTTCGCTTCAGCGCGAACGACAGTCAGCACCAGCCGACCGTTGCCTTCATTTTCGTAGGCGAAAATCTGCTTGGGTTTCGCGTCGGGAATTCGGATTCGTTTGTGGGCGTCCACCGTCAATGTTTTCATGGTGGGAATTTACCATTGCATGTCGAACGGTCAAGAAAGATGAAATCGTAAAGGTTATCCCAATTTGTAACATCGTATTTTAGCATCCACTTCCTACGCCCGCGTCAATGCCGCCGCGCAGAAGCGCACGTTCTGCAAACCGTATCCGAGGAAATGAGCCGCCGCATCCAGGCCGTTTTTTGCCCGCGTGATCAATCATGCCAATTTACGGAACAACGCCTGCCACACGGACGAGTCCTTTACTTGTGATGCGCGCGCAGTCTGTTTAGTCTCCGCGCATGGATGCCTCGGACTGGAGCGGCCTGAATGATGACGAGTTGCTGGAGAAAAAAATCTCCCAACTCGGCTTGAAGCTGGCGGACTCAAAGCTTCAGCCGTTGATCCAACAGCTCTACGACGAATTGTCGCAGCGCGGACTGGCTTTTCATCCGCCCTGCCACATCGGCGACGAATGGTTTGTGCCGGTCGGCATCCCGGCGATTTTCATTCCGTTCTTTCTGACGCACGACCGGCTGCGGCAGTTGGAACGCAAAATTATTCTCGAAGTAGAAGGCGACCCGCCGGAGATGTTTATGAAGCTGATCCGGCATGAGGCCGCGCACGCCTACGCCTATGCGTATCCGTTTGTCCGCAAACGCAAGTGGCAGCGGATTTTTGGAAAATCTTCCAGCGATGAAACGCCGTCGTTTTACCGGCCGCGTCCGTATAGCCGGAATTACGTCGTGCATTTGGATGACTGGTATGCCCAGAGCCATCCCGACGAGGATTTCGCCGAGACGTTCGCCGTGTGGCTCACGCCGGGCTTTGACTGGCGCGCGCGTTACCAAGGCTGGGGCGCGCTGGAAAAATTGGAATATGTGGACGAACTGATGCGTTCGCTCACCGGCCAGCCGCCGCTGCCGCCGCCGGAATTTAACGTGGCCGACTACGACTGCCTGAACATCAAGCTCAAGGCTTACTACGCCAAGAAGCGGAAGGAGCATGAAGATTCGTTTCCCGATTTTTACGACCGGGATCTGCGGCAATTATTTGACGCCAATCCCGACGAACCGGGCCGCGTGAAGGCTTCGGCCTATTTGCGCCGCCATCGCCGCGATCTCGAAAACGCCGTCTGCCAGTGGACGAATGAAGGCAAATACCGCGTCCACCAATTTCTCGCGCGCCTGATCGAGCGCTGCGACCAGTTGGGACTGAAGATCAAGTCCTACGATCCGAAACAAAATCTGCAGGTGGCCGCCTACCTCACCACGCTGGTGATGAACCACCTGTTCACCGGCAAATTCAAGCGCACGAAATAACCGTGAAGAAAAAACTCAAAATCCTCGCCCTGTTCGACGCCATCGCGCCCACGACGATTGATCAGGATTTGACGAAAGAATTGCAGACCGAGGACTGGAAAACCGAGGCCAACGTCCTCGCCGCGCTCGCCGAACTCGGCCACGCCACCGAGCATCTCGCGATCTTTGACGACCTCAACCTGCTCCAAAAAAAACTCGATGGTTTCCAGCCCGACATTATTTTTAATCTCGCGGATCAGTTCAAAAACAACCGCGCCTTCGATCAGAACATCGTTTCCTTTCTGGAAATGCACGGCGTCACCTTCACCGGCTGCGGTTCCACCGGTTTGACGCTGTGCAAACACAAGGCCATCTCCAAAAAAATTCTCGGCTACCATCGGATTCACGTTCCCAACTTCACCGTCATTGCGCGCGGCAAACGCTGTCTCCGCCCCGCGCGCCTCAAGTTTCCCATTCTCGTGAAGCCGTTGAAAGAAGAGGCGTCCTACGGCATTTCGCAGGCGTCGTTCGTCGAGACCGACGAGCAACTGCGGGAACGCGTCCAGTTCATCCATACGAAACACGACAACGACGTCATCGCCGAGGAATACATCGCCGGGCGCGAATTTTACGTGAGCCTGCTCGGCAATCACCGGCTCGAGGCCTTCCCCATCCGCGAACTGATCTTCAAGGAAGTTCCGCCCGACGAACCGAAGATCGCCACCTACCGCGCCAAATGGGACGAGGAATATCGCAAACGCTGGGGCCTGCAAAACCAGTTCGCCGAAAATCTTGAACCGGCGCTGGCCAAAGAAATTGTCGCAACGTGCAAACGCATCTACCGGCTGCTGACCATTGACGGCTATGCGCGCATTGACCTGCGCGTCACGCCCGCCAACGAGATTTATTTCATCGAAGCCAACCCGAATCCCATTCTCGCCGCCGATGAAGACTTCGCGCAATCCGCGCTCAAAGCCGGCCTGAATTATCCGCAGCTCATCGAACGCGTCATCCGCACGGGATTGAAGACGGCGCGGGAGTAAAATGTGGGGAAGGCATGTCAGCGGGCAAAATAACTGCGGCTGTTGCTTCAATTCATTTGAGCATGATTTGCCATTCGATTTTAGGCGGGCGGAAAATAAATTTTTTGCGGGAGCTTCATGCTGGATGAAATCGCCGTCGTCGTGATAATTGGTGCAGCCCAGTCCCGCAGTCGTTTTGGCTGATAAAAATATCGCGATAAAGCCTACAGGGGCTTGTGATGGATGTGCTGGTGCGCCGCCGCGATGAAGCCTTTGAACAGCGGGTGCGGCTGGTGCGGCTTGCTCATGAATTCCGGATGAAACTGGCTCGCAAGATAGAACGGGTGATCCTTGAGTTCGATCACCTCGACGAGCTTGCCGCCCGGCGACAGGCCGCTGAACACGAAGCCGGCCTTCTCGAATTTGTCACGGTAATGATTGTTGAACTCGTAGCGGTGGCGGTGGCGTTCGATGATGACAAACGAGCCGTAAAGCTGGCCCGCCTGCGAACCGACGGCCAACTGGCACGGCTGCGCGCCCAGCCGCATGGTGCCGCCTTTTTTGGTGACTTTGCGCTGCGCGTCCAGCAGCGCGATGACCGGCTGCGGCGTGTTTTCATCAAATTCCGTGGAGTGCGCCTTCTCCAGCTTCAAGACGTTCCGGGCAAATTCAATCGTGGCGATCTGCATGCCCAGGCACAGGCCGAGATAGGGAATCTTGTTTTCCCGCGCATACTTCGCGGCAAGAATTTTCCCCTCGATGCCGCGTTCGCCGAAACCGCCCGGCACGCAGATGCCGCCCAACCCGTGCAATTTTTTTTCCGCGCCATCTTTTTCGATTTCCTCGGCATCCACCTGCACGAGTTCCACGCCGCAGTCGTTGGCGATGCCGCCGTGGATCAGCGCTTCATAAACTGATTTGTAGGCGTCCTGGAGGCCGACGTATTTGCCGACGACGCCGACGCGCACGCGATGCTGCGGCGCGATGAGCTTGCGGATGATCTCCTGCCAATGCGCCATGTTCGGCGCGGGCGTGGTGAGGTTCAGCACGCGGCAGACGAGGTCGTCCATGCGTTCGCGCTGGAGCATCAGCGGCATTTCGTAAATGGAATGATCCACGTCCTTCGCCTCGATGACCGCCTCGACCGGCACGTTGCAGAACATGGAAATTTTCTCCCGCAATTCCTTGTCGAGCGGTTTTTCGCAACGGCACGCGATGATTTGCGGCGCGATGCCGATCTCGCGCAGCTTGGCAACGGACTGCTGCGTCGGCTTGGTCTTCAGTTCGCCCGCCGCCTTGATGAAAGGAACATAGGTGACATGGATGAAACAGGTGTTGCCATAGCCGGCTTCCAGCGCGAACTCGCGGATGGCTTCCAGAAACGGCAGCCCCTCGATGTCGCCGGTCGTGCCGCCGATTTCCGTGATGATGACGTCGGCCTTGGTTTTTTCGGCGAGCGCGTGGACGCGGTTTTTGATCTCGTCGGTGACGTGCGGAATGACCTGCACGGTGTTGCCGAGATATTTCCCCTCACGCTCGTTGTTGAGGACGGTCTGATAGACCTGGCCGCTCGTGAGATTGTTCATCCGCGTGAGCTTCACGTTGGTGAACCGTTCATAATGGCCGAGGTCCAAATCCGTTTCCGCGCCGTCATCGAGCACATAAACCTCGCCGTGCTGATACGGCGACATCGTGCCGGGGTCAACATTCAGATACGGATCAAATTTTTGCAACGCGACCTTGAGGCCGCGATTCTCAAGCAGCGTGCCAAGCGCGGCGGCGGTCAAGCCTTTGCCGAGCGAACTCACGACGCCACCGGTTACAAATATGAATTTCATTTCAAATTAATTTTTGCCACAGATTGAATAAAGACTTCAAAGCGAACAAAGCCAATTGGCAATTGAAGCAATTTGTTCGTCGTCGGTCAAATTAGCTGCATTGCTTAATTCTCCGCGCCGCAACATTGTCCAAATTTCCGAAGCCATTTTCTTTTCAATCGCTGCGCCAATGAAAAAAATTTCTGGCGAATGTTTTTGTTTTTTGAAAGCAACATGAATTCGATTCAATGCCGAGCGCGCCGTTTTCCAATGTTCATCCGCTCCTGCGGGGTCAATACCCCCTTTTAATTCGCCGAGCGCAACATAAGCGCACGCAGTTTTGTGGGTGGTTTTAGAAAGAGTTTCGGGCGGGCAGTCAAACAAGCACAAGTCCACGTTGTTCCGAAATAGCGGAACGGTGAGATTGTAAATCAACGTTCGGACTTTTCCAGCGCTTTCCCACGACAGTCCGCGCAAACGTATTTCAATGCCTGTATCGTCCGCTGGTGTCCGTGACCAAACCGATGAATCGGAATCAAGCCATTGGTATTTTTTGCCGGCATTTTTCAAATGGGCGATGACCAGGCGTGTCAGTTTGCATTGCGCGAGAAAACCACCGACATTTCGCATTGAGCCGCCCAAAGTATCGCCGCGCGTCAGCAAAAAACGGAATATCAATTCCTCAACGAAATTTGCTCCGGCAGGTTCGAGAAAATTTTCTATCAGTCCGATGATGGCTTCTTTTTTATCAGAGTCATGCAAATGATTAGCCGCCTTGCCTGAAACGCCGGCGGCGGTCAGCAGTGCGATCTGGATGTCTTTAATTTTCAGCAAATCCATTGGCTTCTTCACTTCTGACGCGGATGCTTTTAACGCCCGGGCTTGAGCCACGAACGGAGTTGCGCGACGATTTTTCTCCAACGCCAGCGCAACGAATCCGGCGCGCACGGCTTCATAAGAAGTTTCCAAATCTTTGGACGATTTCAGATGCTGGAGATATGGTTTTGCCATTTTATTTTTTCCGCCAGACATAAACGCACTTTCGCAATGCTTCGCGTCCATGAACGCCCATTTGCTGGCTGCTGTTTCCTTTTCCGTTTGGAAGCACAAAAATTTTTTCAACTTCAAAACCAAGCTGCCGCGCAAATTCGGACAAGATGATGTCCACAGAAATGCTCGCGCCGGCGTATCGCACATTGTCGTTGATCATAATGAACGGCGCGCCGCGTTTGAGAACCCGGGCGCATTCTGAAATGACACAGGCCATTTCGTAAAAGTAACCACGTGCCATTCGCGGAATACCGTCATTGTTCAATAAATCCAGTTCACGTTGATTGTCGAGATACGCGAGAATTTTTTGCAAAAGTTTTTGTTGATCAGCAATTTGAACGGCTGATTTCCAAACCGGATTTATCGTCAGTAAATCTTTGGCGCGATTTTCAACCGTGCAACTTAACATTTCCTGACGCAGTTTCACCAGCCCCATTTCGTCAACGCCGAGCAAGGCAAGTTCGAGCGCATAAGTGCGCGTGTAATCGTAGCGATTGCAATAAGGCGGCGAGGTGATGATGCAGTCGTATGATTTTTCAGCGAGCTTCGGCAAAATTTCCAGGCAAGAACCGTTATGCAATCTCAGATCCGTTCGCGAACGAGTTCCAACGAAAAGATCATCCGGCAATTCCGTCGCGCGCAAATCCGTGACGATTTCCATTAACTTTTCACAAATCGCTTTTTTGAAAGGCAAAATTTCGCCTTTGTCGAATGGCTTTTTTCCTTGATGCCGATCGGAGCGATAATCCCATCTCAAATACTGGCCGTCTTTGCGCGTAAAGCTGATGTTTTCCAAAATACATAACAACGCGAACAATAAAACGTTCCGCACACGCTTGTTTTCTTTTTCAATCGCCACCAAAAAATGCTCGATTTGTTTTTGAGTTTCCTTCGGATACGCATTTCTCGTAATGCGAAGTTCCTTCAGTGAATTTTTTTCTTTGGTATGTTCCCACGGTTTTTCGTCGGCCCATTTCTGAATCGTTTTTACATCAGACGATTGAAGATCCCAATCTATCAATTGTTTGGTTTCAATAATGCGCTGACCGATGGGTAATAATTCAATTCCTTCCGCCTTCATTTCAAACGTGCCGGCGGCAAACAAAGCTGTTCCAATTCCTGCGAATGGATCCAACAACACTCCGCCCGGCATGCGATGCTGGTTAAGAAGAAATTCCACCAGACCCGCCGAAAATGCTTCTTTGTATTTGAACCAACGATAAACGGCGCGTCCTTTGTTCGCTTGAAAGCTGACCAAAGATCTGCTCAAAAACGGCTCAATCAGAAATTTATTTTCATACTGGCGTTCATATTCGGCGTTGAGCTGATAAATTTCTTCCAACTCCAGCGATCCGGGATTTTGTATGGTGATGATTTCTTCGTTCGCGTCTTGTTCAAGTGCGAAGGGCTGCGACGACTGAAGAATTGCTTCGAGTGGACTCATTTCAAATTGCTCCAAAGCCTATGCTAACCGCGAATTTTTTCACTGTTTAATTTTTCTTCCGCGTTATCTGTATTCATCCGTGGCTAATAATCTCCTCACGCGCTGCACATCTTCCGGCATATCCACGCTCACGCTGTCGTAATCCACTTTCACGACCGCGATCTGGATGCCATTTTCCAAGGCGCGCAACTGTTCCAGTTTCTCCGCGTTTTCCAGCGGCGACACGGGAAATTTCACCAGCCGCAACAGCGTCTCGCGCCGGTAGCCGTAAATGCCGAGGTGTTTCAAAAAAGGAAACGCCGCCAACTGCTCATTCGCTGGACGGCTGGCGGCCTCGCGCAGATACGGAATCGTGCGCCGGGAAAAATATAACGCGTGGCCGGCGGCGTTGACAACGACTTTCACGGCGTTCGGATTGTCCAGTTCAGAAAGGTTCTTGATGGGTGTCGCGGCGGTGGACATTTCATTTTGCGTCAGCGCGGTGGCGACCGCGTCAATCACGTTCGGGTCAATCAACGGTTCATCGCCTTGAATGTTCACGATGGCGTCGCAGGCGATTCTTTCCACAACTTCCGCAATGCGGTCGCTGCCGCTCGGATGTTCCGGGCGCGTCATTTCCACGCGGCAAAAATTTTGCGCCGCTTCAAAAATGCGCGTGTCGTCCGTGGCCACGATAACTTCGCTCAACGATTTCGCACGCTGACATTGTTCGACAACGCGCTGGATGAGGGGCCTGCCCGCGATGAGCGCGAGCGGTTTGCCGGGGAAGCGGGTGGAGGCAAAGCGCGCGGGAATGATGCCGATAATTTTCACGGGGCTTGATTAAGCCACAGATTGAACACAGATGAAACACAGATTTTGATGGCGGCGTAAATTAAATTTTCCTGGTGGGGCGAGCGTTCCCGCGAGCCGCAAACGTTTTAAGGTCTGGCCAAGCCCGGATTGCGGGGACGCTCGCCCCATCAGGGAGGTCAGTTTGCCTTCGCCGCTTGCGGTTTGGAGTGGCGATGAAATTTCATTTCCACGCCAAACGCGCCGTGTTCGCGCCAGCCGAAATAAAACGTGAGCCAGCTCCGCTCATACGAGATGAACGGCAGCAGCACGATTTTGCGCCGCGCCACTTCAAAATCCCAGCCGCCGTTCGGATCGGAATTCCGTCCGGGATGACGGCCGCTGCGGACGATGTCTTTGTCGGCCACCCCGATGATGTAGAAATTGAAGTTGTGAAGCGGATTGCGGAACCGCCACTTCATCGCTCGGTGCGGGTCGTCTGGCAGATACCATGCCGGCG
>Ga0164241_10004072_pt1 | contig 14353 bp, 12 predicted proteins | sample OricomyardsoilBY_FD_108780 | JGI IMG/M metagenome (GOLD analysis project Ga0164241, IMG submission 108780) | Backyard soil microbial communities from Emeryville, California, USA - Original compost - Back yard soil (BY) | ecosystem: Environmental > Terrestrial > Soil > Unclassified | place: USA...
CGCTCGGCGTCGGCGCGGGTCGGCGCGCCGGCCTCGACGAAGACCGTGTCCTGACCGTCGCCGCAGTCGACCCGGTCGGCGCCGTCGTCGGCTGCGCGGATCGTGTCGTCGCCCGCACCGGCGTCGATCGTGTCGGCACCCGGCCCGCCGATGATCGTGTCGCCACCGTCGCCGCCGGTGAGCTCGTCGTCGCCTGATCCGCCGTCGAGCTGGTCGGCGCCGTAGCCGCCCTCGATCGTGTCGTCGCCCGCGTCGCCGCGGACGTTGTCGGCGCCGTTGTTGCCGTAGAGCAGGTCGCGCGCGGGGCCGCCGTCGATCGTGTCGTCGCCGTCGCCGCCCTCGATCCGCTCGGTGCCGGTCTCGCCGAAGAGCTGGTCGTTGCCCTCGTTGCCCTTGATCCAGTCCGAGCCGCGCCCGCCCTTGATCAGGTCGTCGCCGGGGCCGCCCCACAGGCGGCGGTCGTTGCCGAACGACTTCTCGACGATCTGGTCGTTGCCGGGGCCGCCGAAGATCCGGTCGTCGCCCGCGCCGCCGTCGTAGGTGTCGTCGCCGTCGTCGAGGTGGACCGAGTCGTTCCCGGTCCCGCCGTCGCCGCTGTCGTCGCCGGCGCCCGCGTCGATCCGGTCGTTGCCGGAGTCGCCGTCGATCCGGTCGTTCCCCGGACCGCCGGTGAGCTTGTCGTCGTAGCTGCCGCCGGTGAGCGTGTCGTTGCCGTCGCCGCCGTCGAGCACGTCGTTGTCGCGGCCGCCGCCGAGGACGTCGTCGCCCGCGAGCCCGTCGAGGCGGTCGGGGAGGCGCGTGCCGCCGATCGCGTCCGGCCCGGCCGAGCCGACGACGTGCGCGGTCCCCGGCTGGACCGCGATGCCCTGCGGGGCCTCCCCGGCGATCGGCAGCGCCCGGATCCGGCGGTGCGAGAGCTGGCTGACGAGCGAGACCGTCGCCACGCCCCGGTCGGCGACGTACACCCGCGCACCGTCCGGAGACCACGCCGGCACCCCGGGCCCGGCGCCGACGCGAGCGCGCACGACGTGCCGGGTGGAGACGTTCACGAACGCCGCGACGGAGGCGGCGCTCGCCGCGCGGGCAGCGGCGCCCACCGGCGCGGCGCCCACCACCATCGTGCTGCGGTCCGGCGAGAGCGCCATCGCTGCGCCGAGCCCCGGGCCGAGGCGGATCGGCTTCCTCGCGGGCTTCTTCGCGCCGGGCGCGATCTTGGACAGGCGGCCGCTCGTGCTCGCGACCCACGCGTTGCCCGCGGCGTCGAACGCCGTGCCGGCCGCGCCCGTGACCCGCACGCGCCGCGCCTTGCGGCCACCGACGTCGACGAGCGCCACGCGGTTCCCGGCGAGCGCGACGGCCGCGGCGCCGCCCTGCTCGGAGGCCGCGACCGCGCCGCGGACCGTCCCGTGCAGCGCGATCCGCGCGCGCACGTCGAGGGTCTCGGAGTCGAGGACGTAGAGCCGCGTCGTGCCGACCGCGAGCAGCGGCCCACCGGCCGTGCCCGTCGCGACCGAGGAGATCGGCTCGCCGAGGTCGCGCGTCAGCGCCGCGGGGATCACCGGCTGGCTGACCGCGGTCTCGCCGAACGCCGCGCCGCCGGCCGCGCCCGGGACCGGGGTGGCGCCGGGCGCGGTGCTCGCGGGCGCCGGCGTCACCGACAGGTCGACGCTCGCGACCGCCGTCCCCGCCGCGAGGTACGCGCGCTTCCCGCCGGGCGCGATCGCCACCGACGTCGCCGGCCCGGGCAGCGCGACCCGCGCGACCTCCGCGTCGGTGTTCGTGTCGAGCAGCACCGCCTGCGGCACGCCGGTCGCCAGCACGATCACGCGCGCCCGCGCCGGCACGGCCGCGAACAGCGGCGCGAGCGCGGCGACGAGCAGGAGCGGACGCGGCCGGACGACCATCCGACCTCGTTCGCACCCCCGCGGCGTTCCCCTCCCCGACGGGCGCGGTCTCCCAGCGAGGGCGGCGGAGCCCACCCGCGCGGCGGGGCGCTCAGCCGCGCGGCGGGCGGCCCTGCGCGTCGGCCGCCGCACACACGAGCGCGGCGGCTTCCTCCGGGTCGTCGCAGACGTGCAGCAGATCGAGGTCCTCCGGCGCGACCATGCCCTCGCCGGCGAGGCGGTCGCGGAGCCAGCCGACGAGGCCGCCCCAGAACTCGCTGCCGAGCAGGACCACCGGGAACGGGCGGATCTTGTGGGTCTGGACCAGGACGAGCGCCTCGAAGAGCTCATCGAGCGTGCCGTAGCCGCCGGGCGTCACGACGAACGCGCTCGCGTAGCGGACGAAGACCAGCTTGCGCGTGAAGAAGTAGTGGAAGTCGAGCGAGATGTCGAGGTAGGGGTTCGGCTTCTGCTCGAACGGCAGCTCGATGTTCAGGCCGACCGAGAGCGCGCCGGCGTCGCGCGCGCCGCGGTTAGCCGCCTCCATCGAGCCGGGGCCGCCGCCGGTGATCACGGTCAGGCCGCGGGCGCCCAGCGTGCGGCCGACCTCGCGCGCCAGCTCGTAGTACGGACTGCCCGGCGGGGTGCGCGCGGAGCCGAAGACCGTCACCGAGCGGCCGGCCTCGCTCATCACCGTGAACGCGCGCTCGAGCTCGGCGCGGATCCGGTCGAGCCGCTGGTCGTCGGCCATCACGCTCTGGACGAGCGTGATCTCCGCGCTGAGGATCTCCTCGTCGCTGGTCCGCGGCTCGCGGGGCTGCTGCTCGTCGTCGGCCATGGCCTCGACGCTACCCGCTGAGGAAGCGGCCGAGCAGCCCGCGCGAGCGCGCGACCAGCCGGTAGCCGGGGCGCAGCGCCGGCCCGAGCGCCACCGCCACCGCCGCCGCCCGCGGCCGTCCGAGCGCGCGCAGGATCGGCGCGACCGCGTCGCCGCCGGTGTGGACCGCGCCGTCGGGCGTCACGGCGTGCGCGGCCCGCATCCGCTCGGCCTCCGGCATCGCGGCCAGCAGCGCCCGGCCCTCGTCGGAGTCGAGGCGGACCGGCCGCAGCCGGGTCCCGTCCGGGTCGCGGGCGAGCAGCTTCGCGAGCGACCACCGGCAGAAGCCGCAGTCGCCGTCGTAGAGAACGGGCAGCGCCACGTCCCCTGGTCTACCGCACCCGGCGCGCGAGCCGCGCGCCGGCCTCCGTCCGATCGGCCTACAGCCCGGCGGGATGCCGGACGACGTAGCCGTCCGACGTGCGCATGTCGGACTGCCAGCGCGTGCCGTTCTTCGAGCGGCCGCTGGTGTCGAACCGCAGCCCCGCGACGACCATGTAGGCGTGCGACGCCTTGCCGTAGACCGTGACCCACTGGCCCGGGCCGTCCTCCCCGAACGTCTCGAGCCCGGTGGAGTCGCGCGCGACCTTCAGCAGGTCGGCGCCGTGGAGCGCGTAGGAGACCGAGCCCGAGCAGTCGTAGCCCGAGTCGTCCCACTTGCCGTGCCCGCCGCCGTACTTGTAGGGCTTGGTGGCGATCGCGTTCCCGGCGGCGATGATCTGCTGGACCGCGACCGGCGCGCTCGCGGGAGCGGTCGCGGTGCCGTCGGGGTTGATCGTCGCCTTGTCGCCGGGGGCCAGCGTGGGCACCGGGGGCGGCGTGGTGCCGGCCGCGGTGCCGGCGCCCGCGTCGTCCTCGCCGAGGTTGAACCCGCCCTGGGAGACGACCGAGCGCAGCGCGTTGATGTCGTCGGAGTCGAGCGTGCCGTCGACGGGGCGGTCGGCGCGCTTCTCGAAGCGGCGGGCGGCCCGGTAGGTGCCCGCACCGAAGCTGCCGTCGACCGAGACCTTCATGCCGATCCGGTTGAAGAAGTCCTGGAGGATCTTGACGTCGCGGCCCTTCATCCCCCGCTTGATCGGGACGCGGTCGCCCAGGTGCTTGACCTTGACCTTCAGGCCCGGCTTGACCGCCGGCGTCCTCGCCCGCGTGGACGAGTGGGCCGACTGGGTGCTCGCGGCCTCCGTGCTGTACTCGGCGCCCCCGCCGGTGTCGGCGAAGGCGGCGGCTGGCGCGGCGAGACTCAGCGCAGCAACGGCGCAGGCCAATCGGCATGACATAGACAACGGAACGACCTCTTTCCTTTCCGGTGCCTACGGGGTGAGCTGACGGGCTCGCGCAGAAAGGACAGCGCTACATCACACCTTTGTGACGATTCGCCCCCGGCTCGGCGGATGCCGAACCAATGGGTCCCCCGCTCTTCGTCTGGGGATAGACGAAGACTCGGCTGAGTTACGACGACCTGCACTCTAACCGCTCCGGCGACGGAAAGTCGCGATTATGAATCGCGACCCCCGCCATCGGAGCGGTGAACGGCGTTGCTACACCTTGAACTGGAGCCAAGGCGTCTTCGACGCCTTGAACGGCGCCTTGGCCGCGAACGTGGCCTGGACGCGCCAGGTCGCCTTCGCCAGCGTGACCTTCAGCGTGAAGGGCTTCTTCGCCGTCTTCGTGTACTTGTGCGCGGTCTTCCACTTGCCCTTGACCTTCTTCTGGAAGGTGACCAGGACCTTGTGGGTCGCCCGGAACCCGAGCACGCCGGTCGTCGGAGCGGTGACCTGCACCTTCAGGGAGCGCTTGGCGCCCTTGCCGGTGAGCTTCAGTGGCTTGAACGCCGTCTTGACGTTCTTGATCTTCGACGGATCGGCCTTGACGATGTGGAGCGTCTTGCTCGTCGCGTTGCCGTTGCCGTCGAGCGCGGTCACCGTCAGCGTGTGGTTGCCGTAGGCGAGCTGCTTGCTCCCCTGCCACGTGATCGCGGCCGGCAGCGTCTTCGGGAAGTCCAGCGGGCTCGTCTTGCCCGTCGTGAAGTTCCGGATCAGCTTGCCGTCGGCGGCGAGCGAGATCCGGCCCACGCCGCTCGGGTCGGTCGCGCTGACCGAGATCGGCAGCACGTCGAAGAAGATCCCGTACTCGGTCGGGGACGAGATCGTGATCGCCGGCGGGTCGAAGTCGCCGCACGGCTGGCCGTCGAACGCGTCCTTGCCGGCGACGACGTCCTGGAACGCCTGCAGCGACGGCTTCGCCGCCCCGTCCGGGCGCTCGAGGCCGAAGCGGTGCTCGGCGATGTCGTCGGCGGGGTCGCGGAGGTTGAACCAGAGGGCGTTCTCGACGTAGTCGTAGCTCTTCAGGCAGTGGTAGGCCTGGCCGAGGAACTTGGCCTGGTCGGCCTCGCTCACGCCGCCCGCCTTCTTGCCGGCGAAGAGGCCGGACGCGCAGGTCTGGCCCGTCGTGCTCCAGCCGAGCTCCGTGATCCAGATCTTCTTGCCGGAGTCGCCGTACTTGACCATCGTGTCGCGCACCGAGCGGATGCCCAGGAACGAGAACTCGCTGATCTGGCCGTCCGGGTTGCGGTAGAAGGAGTCGGGACCGACGATCGAGCAGGCCGTGTCGGTGTGGGTCGAGACCGCGTCGAACGCGCCCGCCGAGCTGCCCCCGAGGTTCTGGTAGACCTTCTCGAGGAAGTTGTAGTTGTTGCCCGTGAGGCCGCCCATGATGACCGTCGCGCGGCCGGCCACGGCGGAGTAGGAGGCCTTCAGCAGCGACGCGTAGGTCGCGGGATCGCCGCCGGAGTTGCCCCACCAGATCTTCTCGTCGGGCTCGTTCCAGACCTCGATCGCGGCGATCTTGCCGGAGTAGCGGCCCGCGAGGTCAGCGACGTACGAGGCGTAGCTCGAGATGCTCGACGGCGGGGCACCGGAGCCGGACACCACGAGGATCGGCTTGATGCCGGCCGCGGAGTACCCGTTGATGACCTGGTCGTACTGGATGTAGTCATCGCTGCTCGGTGCCGTCGGCGCGGCGCTCGGGTAGCTCAGGAAGATGCGGGTGAGCTTCACGCCCGTGGCCTGGGCCGCGGAGAGCTCGGAGAACTGGCTGACGTTCAGGCCGGGGGTCGCGGCGCCCGCAGAGGCGGGAGCGGCGAAGGCGGCGACGGCCAGCGCGGCCAGCAGAAGGGACTTGCGCACGAAGGGGACTCCAAGGATCGACGTGGGGACTCAGGCTGCTATCGGCACAGCCGGAACGCGACCTTAGCCCGTTAGCAGGATGGCGCGCACGAGCGCGAGCGCCACTTCCGCCCGTGTGCGCAGGGTCCCGCGCGCCACGTGCTCCTCCGGCGCGTGCGCTCCCCCGCCCCGCGGGCCGAGGCCGTCGATCGTCAGCGGGATCGTCCGCGCCATGTTGCTGGCGTCGCTCGCGCCGCCGCGGGCGCCGCCGAGCAGCGGCCGTCCGAGCAGCTCGGCGGCGGCCAGCAGCGCGCCGGCCGTGGCGTCGCGAGCGTCCATCCCGGGCCACACGCGCAGCATCCGCGGCTCCAGCCGCGCGCCGCCGACCTCGGCGGGAAGCGCCGCGAGGACGCGCTCGAAGCTGGCGTCGGAGTCGGCGCGCAGGTCGCAGGTCAGCTCGCCGGCCGCAGGGACGACGTTGAACGCGTCGCCGGAGCGCATCACGGTGGGCACGGCGGTCAGCCGCTCGGCGCCCGCCGGGTCGTGCAGCGAGGCGACGACGCGAGCCGCCTCGGCGAGCGCGAGCAGCGCGTTGGCGCCCTTGTCCGGCGCCGAGCCGGAGTGCGCCGAGCGCCCGTGGGCCGTGACGAGCAGCGTCCCGGCCGCCTTGCGCTTGACGACGACCTCGTCGACGCCGTCCGCCGAGGTCTGCCCCGCCTCGAAGCACAGGCACGCGTCGAAGCCGGCGAAGCGCTCGGCGTGCGCGAACGGCGCGGTCCGCCACTCCTCGTCGCAGACCAGCAGCAGCGCGGCCTCGGCGAACAGCGCCGGCTCGCGCGCGAGCGCGCGAAGAACGCCGATGGCGAGCACGTCGCCGCCCTTCATGTCGACCGAGCCCGAGCCGTAGAGGCGCTCGCCGTCGGCGGTCAGCGGCCTGTGGTCCTCGTGGGCGATGACGGTGTCGACGTGGCCGAGCAGGACGACGCGGCGCGTGCCGGTGCCGCGCACGCGCGCGACGAAGTCCGGGGCGTGGCCGGGCGACGAGCACGCCGGGCGCTCGACCTCCGCGCCCTCGGGGAGCAGCCCCGCGACGATCGCCAGGCACGCCTCGGCGCCGGCGACGTCGCCCGACGGGGACGAGACCGCGACCAACGCCTCGAGCTCACGCTCGGCGCTCGCGGCGATCTCCTTCGCGGCGCCGTCCACCCAGGGATCCATGCCGACGCAGGCTACGTCGTGCCGCGGGCCCAGCGCGCCAGCCGCCGGTGGCGATGGCGGAAGACGGCGGCGAACACGGGCGCCAGCAGCACGCCGGCGCCGGGGACGCGCGGCACGAACGCGACGCGATCGGTCACCCGCGTGCCCAGTCCCTCGGGCGCGAGCGTGCGCTCGTGCTCCCACGCGCGCTGGCTGAGCATCGTCGAGCGCTCGTGGAAGCCGACGCCCTCGTCGACCCGCTCGAGCCGCACGTCGTCGTAGTCGAACGGCACGACGCCGAAGAGGAAGAGCCAGCAGCGCCCAAGGCGGCCGTCGGCGGGCACGTCCGCTGGGGCCAGCGACCTCACCGCCTTCGGGAACCGCATCCGCACGATCGGCATCAGCTCCCCGTTGACCCCCTCCGGAGTCACGATCCGCGCCCACACGGCGGCGGGCGACGCGGGCACGACGGTGCTGACGGTGAACGTGGGCACGGGTGGGCGCGAGCGTATTCGGGTCTGCTGCGTTTCGTGGGTGGTCTGCCGTGTGGCGTGTGGTGCTGCCGGCGCGTCGGAGTGCTGTGGTGTTCGTGGTGGCCGGTCGCACGGGCGCTGCGGATCTGGGACGTGGACCCTCTCATGCACGCATACCGTGCGTCAGAGGGTCCACGTCTGAGAACCCACCCGCACACGACAGCGCACCACCAACCTCCCGTTGCCCTAGCCGCCGCCGTAAACGTCGCGCAGAACGGGAGCGCCCGCGGAGAGCGCAGGCGCCGCGAAGCGAGCGGCGCCCCCTACGCCACCGCCCGCTCGCGCGCGTGGATCGCCTCGACGAGGTCGGTGATGATCCCGCGGAGCTCGAGCTCGAGGTCCTCGTCGACGAGCTTGTCGTCGAACGCGAAGGCCTCGTCGGCCTGGGCGACCGGGAGCTCGCGGTCGACGACGCGGGCGCCGGCGACGCCGAGCGCCTTGCGGAGGTCGCCCTGCGCCCAGACGGCGCCGAACATCCCGGGACTGGCGCCGACCACGGCGACCGGCTTGTTGCGCAGCGCCGCGGCCTTGACCGGGCGCGAGGCCCAGTCGATCGCGTTCTTCAGGCCGCCGGGGATCGAGCCGTTGTACTCGGGCGTCGCGAAGAGGATGCCGTCGGCCTCCTCGATCGCTTGGCGGAGCACGCCGACCTCGAGCGGGACGAGCGTGGTGTCGTCGTCCTGGTCGTAGATGGGAAGGGACTTGATGGCCGCCGGGTCGAGCTCCACCAGCTCCACCCCGGGCGGCAGCAACGCTGCCGCCGCCCGGAGGAGGCGCCGGTTGAGGGAGTCGCGCCGCAGCGAGCCGCTGATGCCGAGAACGCGCATGTCGGTCCTAGGACTTCGCGAGCTCGAGCTCGACGACGAGCTTCACGTCGTCGGCGAGGGCGAAGCCGCCCTTGGGGAGCGGGGCGTTCCACTCGAGGCCGAACTTCGTGCGATCGACGATCGCCTCGAGGGTGACGCCGATCTTCTCGACGTCGCCGAACGTCACGGCGGGGTCGGTGATCGTGCCGCGGGCCTCGACCGGGTGCGTGTTGCCCTTGATCGTCAGCTCGCCGTCGGCGACCAACTCGTCGCCGTCGCGGCGCAGGGAGGTCGACGTGTAGGTGATGTCCGGGTACTGCTCGGTGTCGAAGAACTCCGGCGACTTGAGGTGCTCGGCGAGGTTCTCGTCCTTGACCACGATCGAGTCGGCCTTGACCGTGCCGACGAGCTTCGCGCCGGCGTCGTCGGCGACCAGCGAGGCCTCGACGTCCTCGAACCGACCGCGGAACGTCGCGACGACCATGTGCTTGACGGCGAAGCTCGCGGAGGAGTGGACGGGATCGATGGCCCAGGTGCCCTGGGGAATCGTGGTGGTGGTGCCGGTGGCGGCCATGTGGCGCTCCTTAGATCTTGTCGAGAATTCGGACCGTGGTCCGTTTGTTGCTGGTACAGTAGCAAACCGGACCGCGGTCCGCAAGTACGATGCCCACCGACGTGACCCCCACCCCCTTCGAGCTCCCCGTCGTCAGCAACGCTCCCCGCGAGCGGGCCGACGCGACCCGCAACCGCGAGCGGATCCTCGACAGCGCCCAGCGCCTGTTCGCCGAGCGCGGCGTCGACTGCGTGTCGATGGACGCGATCGCCGAGGCCGCCGCCGTCGGCAAGGGCACGCTCTTCCGCCGCTTCGGCGACCGCTCCGCGCTCGTGCGCGCCGTGCTCGAGGAGACCGAGACCGCGTTCCAGGAGGGCTTCATCCGCGGCCCCGCCCCCCTCGGCCCCGGCGCGCCGCCGACCGAGCGGCTGATCGCGTTCGGCAATGCGCTCCTCGACCTGATCGAGAGCCGCGGCGACCTGCTGCTGGCCGCCGACACCGGCGCCCCCGGCACCCGCTTCCGCCACGCCGTCTACGGGGCGTACCGCGCCCACGTCGTCACGCTCCTGCGCGAGTGCGACGCCGGCGCCGACCTCGACCTCGACGTCACCGCCGACGCCCTCCTCTCGGCGCTGAGCGTCGAGCTCGTCGTGCACCAGCGCCACGGGCGCGGCATCGCGCTCGCCCGACTGAAGGCCGGCTGGGAGCAGCTCGCGCGTGCCGTCACGGCGTAAGCGGCTCCCCCCGGTGCGAGCGGCGAAGACGCCCGTCGAGCTCGCCCCCGACAAGCCGAACGTCGAGCTGCACGATCACCCGGACCGCGGGCGGATCGTCGCGCTCGCGTTCCCGTACGACCCGACGATCGTCACCGTCGTCCGCCGGATCCCGCACCGGCGCTTCGACTGGGACGACCGCACGTGGTGGGCGCCGGCCGACGACTGGGTCGCGGTGCACGTCGCCGACGTCCTCTCGAAGTTCCCGGAGCTCGTGCCCAGCGACGAGGTCGCGACGTGGCTGTCGGCGATCGAGAAGCGCTGGATCGGCCAGGTCACGACCACCCGCCACGACGGCCGCGGCTGGTGGAAGCTGCAGACGCGCGCGGGCAACCTGCCCGACGCGCTGCTCGACGGCTCGGTCGAGGTCGACGGCGCGACGCTCGTCTCGCTCACCGAGGCGCACGCGGACGCGCTGCGCGAGCAGCGCAGCGCCCGGCTCGACGCGGCCGCGCAGCGGTGCGTGCAGATCGCCGAGATCGGCAAGACCCCTGCCACCGCGCGCCTGGACCACGTCAAGGGCGTCGACGGCGGGGCGCTGCGGCTGGAGGTCCTCTGGGACCCCGAGGCGGGCGAGGCGTTCGACCGGCTGCCGGGCGCGGAGGGGCGCCGCGTGATGCCCGACCCGTGGCTCGCCGAGCAGCTCGACGCGTTCATCGCGCTGCACGAGGTCGAGGTCACCGTGGCCGCCGAGCCGATGCTCGAGGAGCTGCGCCGCGAGCACGCCGAGGCGTCCGAGGCCGTCCGCCGCTCCCGCGCCACGGAGGCCGACCCGATCGAGGGACTGAAGCTCGGCGGCACGCTCGAGCCGTTCCAGTGGGCGGGCGTGCGCTACGTGCTCGACGCGCGGCGCGCGTTCCTCGCCGACGAGCAGGGTCTCGGCAAGACCGTCGAGGCGCTCGCCGCGCTCGAGGCCGACGACGCCTACCCGGCGATCGTCGTCTGCCCCGCCTCGCTGAAGCTCAACTGGGCGCGCGAGGCGGCGAAGTGGCTGCCGCACCGCGAGGTCGCCGTGATCGACGGGCGGATGGCGGTCCCGCCGTCGGGCGACATCACGATCCTCAACTACGAGGTCGTCGCCGCGCACCGCGAGGCGCTCAGCCGCGCAAAGCCGCGGGCGCTGATCATCGACGAGTCCCACTACGTCAAGAACCCGCGCGCCAAGCGCACGCAGGCGGTCCGCCGGCTGGCGTCGTCGGTCCACCGCGACGGCATGACGCTGTGCCTCACCGGCACCCCGGTCCTCAACCACGCCGAGGAGCTCATCGCCCAGCTGCGCGTCCTCGACCGCCTCGAGGAGTTCGGCTCCGGCGCCGCGTTCGCGCGCTGGTTCCAGCAGGGCGAGCGCTCCGAGGAGCGCCTGCACTGGCACCTGCGCCGCCGCTGCTTCGTGCGCCGGCTCAAGAGCGAGGTCCTCCCCCAGCTGCCGGCCAAGCGCCAGGTCGTCGTGCCGGTCGGGCTCGACAACGAGGAGGAGTACCGGCTCGCCGAGGAGGACGTGATCGCCTGGCTGCGCTCCCAGCCGCTCGACCTCGCCGACCTCGACGCGAAGATCGCCGCGACGCTGCGCGCCGAGCGCCTCGCCCAGCTCGGGACGCTCCAGCGGCTCGCGGCGCGCGGCAAGCTCCACGCGGCCCTGAACTGGATCCACGACTTCCTCGCCAGCGGCGAGCCGCTCGTCGTCTTCGCGCGCCACGTCGAGGTCCAGGAGGCGGTGCTCGAGCGCTTTCCCGACGCCGCGCACCTCATCGGCGCCGACACGACGATCGCGCGCGAGGCCGCGGTCCAGGCGTTCCAGGAGCCCGACGGCCCGCAGCTGATCGTGTGCGCGACGCGCGTCGCCGCGCAGGGCATCACGCTCACGCGCGCGTCGAACGTCTGCTTCCTCGAGCTCGAGTGGACGCCCGCGATGCACGACCAGGCCGAGGACCGCTGCCACCGGATGGGCCAGCACGACGCGGTCACCGCGTGGTACCTGCTGGCCGCCGACACGATCGACGAGACGATGGCGCGGCTGATCCAGCGCAAGCGCGTGCACGTCACGGCGGTCACCGAGGGCCGCAAGCTCGACGGCGACTCGCTCGCCGAGGAGGTCGTCCGCGAGCTGCGCGAGGGCCGGCCGTTCCGGCACCTGCGCGCCGTCGTCTGAGGTGACGGGCGCGCGCCGGCGCGGCGCGCGGACACACGAAGGCCGCGTCGCCCCTCCGGTGGGGCGACGCGGCCTCGGTGCGCTCCCTGGACCGTCTCGCTGTGCCTAGGCGATCGTGTGGTTGGCCGCGAAGATCCCGTCGGGATCCCTGCGGGCCTTGATCGCCGCGAGGCGGTCGTAGGTCTCGTCGCCGAGCGTCGTGCGGAGGTCCTCGCCGTGCTCGTTGAACGTCAGCGGCAGGCGCCCGCTGCTCCACGGCGCGACGGCCGCGCAGAGCGCGTCGAGGTGCGCCAGCACCGGCTCGCGCAGCTCCGGCACCGGGAGGGCGCCGACCGCGTAGACCAGGTACTCGGCCTCGACGTGCCCGGCCGCGCCGTGCGTCGCCCGGGGCTGGGCCAGCGCGCCGCCGAGGTGGCGGACCTGGACCATCGTCAGCGGCGAGCCCTCGCCGGAGACCGCGAGGATGCCCTCGACGGCCTCGATCGGCAGCCGGTCGGCCGTCGCCGCGCGCAGCGCGTACGGCAGCGGGTCCTCCGGGTCCATCGCGACGTGGCCGATCTCGGCCGCGGTCAGCGGGCGCATGACGTCCATGATCGGCGCCCCGCCCGCCTCGTAGATCGGATAGAGCAGCGCGCGGGCGACCGCCTCGTCACCGAGGTGGACCAGCCCGACGTTGACGATCGAGCGGCCGCGGATCGGCGCCGGGATGTCCTCGAACGGCGGGACGTTGGTGATCGAGAACGTCAGCGACGAGTCGGCCGTGGCGTGGCGCGTGGCCTCGCGCCAGGCGCGGAACACCGCCTCGGCACGGTCGCCGGGGAAGGCGACCTGGCCGCCGAACATCCGCGGCGCGCGCTTGAGCTCGATCTCGATCGCGGTGACGATCCCGAAGCTCCCGCCGCCGCCGCGCAGCGCCCAGAACAGCTCGGGGTCCGAGCTCGCGGTCACCGTCACGACCTCGCCGCGCGCGTCGACCAGCTCGATCGACACGACGTTGTGGGCCGAGAAGCCGTAGCGGCGGCCGAACCAGCTCAGCCCGCCGCCGAGCGTGTAGCCGACCACGCCGACGTCGGCGGCGCTGCCGGCGATGCCGACCAGGCCGTACTCGCCGGCGACCGCCATCAGCTCGCCCCAGCGCACGCCGGCGCCGACGCGGGCGGTTTCGCGCTCGACGTCGAGCGTGATCGCGCGCATCGCGTTCGTGCGGATCGCGACGGTGTCGACCATCGTGTGGTGGTGCTGCGCGCCGTGGCCGCCGGCCTGGCCGGTGACCTTCAGGCCGGCGCGCTTGGCGTAGCGCACGGCGGCGGCGACGTCGGCGGCCTCCGCGGCCTCGACGACGACGGCGGGGCGCTGGTCGACGGTGACGTTGAACGCCATCCGGGCGGCGTCGTAGCCGGCGTCGCCGGGAACGTGCACGTTGCCGCGGACGGCGGCGCGCAGCGTGGTGGCGTTGCTGACCTGCTGGGGGATCGTTGCGTCCATGTCTCTCGTTCTCCGTGGGAGCGGGCGGTTCGGTGTGCTGCGCATACCTTCGGCGCTGCGCGGCGATCCGGGAACGGGGGCCTCCAGGCGAGTCGCGGTGCGGATATCCGCACTCGTGCCTTACGGTCAGTCCATGGACGTCGAGATCCGCGGCGAGATGATCCGCCTGGGCCAGCTGCTGAAGATGACCGACACCGTCGGCAGCGGCGGCGAGGCGAAGGCGCTGCTCGCCGAGGGCGGCGTGCGCGTCAACGGCGAGCCCGAGGCGCGCCGCGGCCGGCAGCTGCACGACGGCGACGTCGTGGAGGCGCTCGGCCGCGAGCTGCGGGTGGTCAGCCCGCCCGGATGAGGTCGGCGGCGCGCTCGCCGACCATGATCGCCGGCGCGTTCGTGTTGCCGCCGGGGATCACCGGGAACACCGACGCGTCGGCCACGCGCAGGCCCTCGACGCCGCGCACGCGCAACGCCGGGTCGACGACGGCGAGGTCGTCGGTGCCGATCCGGCACGTGCCGACCGGGTGGTAGAGCAGGTTGACGTTGGCGCGGACCCAGGCCTCGACGTCGGCGTGGTCGCTGACCCCCGAACCCGGGTGCAGCTCCTCGCCCACGACGGCGGCGAGCGGCTCGGTCGCCGCCCATCCGCGGGCGAGCTCGACGCCGGCCACGAGCGCCGCGACGTCCTCCGGCTCGGCCAGGGAGTTGGTCAGGATCCGCGGCTTGTCGAGCGGGCTCGCGGTGCGCAGGCGCACGTGCCCGCGGCTCTTGGGCGACACGAGCACCGGCCCCGAGGTCATCGCGTGGCCGTCGTAGTCCTCGAAGCCGTTGTCGACGAAGTACGCGGGCGCGAAGTGGAACTGGAGGTCGGCGGCGGGCAGGCCCGGGCGGCTGCGGACGAACGCGAACGCCTCGGCGACCGTCGAGGTCAGCGGGCCG
>Ga0164241_10004073_pt1 | contig 14352 bp, 10 predicted proteins | sample OricomyardsoilBY_FD_108780 | JGI IMG/M metagenome (GOLD analysis project Ga0164241, IMG submission 108780) | Backyard soil microbial communities from Emeryville, California, USA - Original compost - Back yard soil (BY) | ecosystem: Environmental > Terrestrial > Soil > Unclassified | place: USA...
AGCATGGCCGAATGGTGGATGGAAGGCGCGCTGGAGCGGCTGGCCGACAGCGGCCATGCGACGACCAGGGCGCTGCTGGAGACATGCACCGTCCATATCGTGCCGAACATGAACCCGGACGGGAGTTTCCGCGGCCATCTGCGCACCAATGCCGCAGGCGTGAACCTCAACCGCGAATGGCATGCACCGAGCGAGGAGAGGAGCCCCGAAGTGCTCCACGTGCTGAAGGCGATGGATGCCACCGGGGTCGATTTCGCGATGGACGTGCACGGCGACGAGGCGATCCCGGCCAATTTCCTCGCCGGCTTCGAGGGGATTCCGGGCTGGACCGAGGCGCTGGGCGAAAAATTCTACGATTTCGGCCGCCGGCTCGCCGCCAACACACCTTTGTTCCAGACCGAGCAGGGTTATGAGAAATCCGCGCCGGGCAAGGCCAATCTCTCGATGTCGACCAACCAGCTTGCCGAGCGCTACGGCGCGGTGGCGATGACGCTCGAAATGCCGTTCAAGGACCATGATCCCAGTCCCGATCCCCGGACGGGCTGGTCCGGCGAGCGCTCGAAGCAACTGGCGTATGCCTGCCTCGCGACGATCGCCGAGGTGATCGACAGCTTGTGATCGCGATCCGAGATGGCGGGCTGGGCGACCGGCAAGTCGAGGCGCTGATCCGCCATCATCGCGACGAAGCGCGGGCGACGACGCCCGCATGCAACGCGCATTCGCTCGATTCGCACGGGCTGGCGGCGCCCGGCGTGCGCTTCTTCTCGGCCTGGGAGGGCGACACCCTGCTCGGGATCGGCGCGCTGAAGGCGATCGACGACGCGCATGCCGAGCTCAAATCGATGCGCACCGCGCCGGAGCATCTGCGCAAGGGCGTGGCGCGCGCGATGCTCGACCATCTGATCGCCACGGCGCGCGCGGGCGGCTTCGCGCGCCTCAGCCTGGAAACCGGCACCGCCGCGATGTTCGCGCCGGCCATCGCGATGTACGCGCGCTACGGCTTTGAGGATTGCGCCGCCTTCGGCGGCTATCCCGCGAGCGCGCACAACCGCTTCATGACGATGATACTGTAACGGCGAATCTTACCGGAGAAACGCCTCCCCGGCGAAGGCCGGGGGCCAGTTACGACCGGCCCGGTGCTGGGCCCCGGCCTTCGCCGGGGAGGCGTGTAGTGATTGGATGCGCGCGAAGCGTCCGCAACGATCAGACGAACAATTCCGCCAGAAAGTCCTTCATCGCCTGCCAGCTGCGGCGGTTGGCCTTTTCGTCGAAGGCGACACCGGGGCGGAGCGGCGGCTTGCCCTCCAGCTCCTTGTCGGTGAAGGCGTGGCCGGCATTGCCATAGGCGTGGATCTGCCAGTCGGCTTGGCGCTCGGTCAGTTCCTGGCCCAGCGCGACCACGCTTTCGGGCGGGCCGATCGGATCGTCCCAGCCGTGGCAGACCAGCACCTTGGTTTCGATCGGATCGGCCGTCGCGTAATCGGGCCGGTCATAAACGCCGTGGAAGCTCACCACGCCCAGCACGTCTTGCCTCGCGCGCGCCATGTCGAGCGCGCACTTGCCGCCGAAGCAGAAGCCGATCGCCGCGGTCTTCGCCGCATCGACCGCGTTGAAATCCTTGAGCACCTTGAGCGAGGCGGCAAGCCGGTCGCGCAGCAGCGCGCGATCGGCGTTGAGTTCGTTCATATATTCGGCCGCATTCTCCGAGGCGCGCGTCTTGCGCCGCCCCTGCCCGAACACGTCGCAGGCAAAACCGACATAACCGAGCTTGACGAGGTTCTCGGCATGGACATTGTCCTCTTCCTTCTGGCCGAGCACGTTGGGGATGACCAGCACGCCCGGGCGCGCGGATTCGACCTCGTCGTCCCACACGATCACGCCCTCGAACGGGCCGCCGGGGCCTTCGTACACGATCGTCTGGCGGGTGATGGCCATTGGCTGCTCCTCAATCCAGTTACCCTGAGCTTGTCGAAGGGCTGCCCTTCTCCTAACCGCCAGTGGAGAGAAAGTCAGGCCTTCGACAGGCTCAGGCTATTCGGAAAAAAGAGAGAAGCTGATCGATGCCCACGCTCGTCCTGATCCGCCACGGCCAGTCGGCCTGGAATCTGGAGAATCGCTTCACCGGCTGGTGGGACGTGGACGTGACCGAAAAGGGCGCGGCCGAGGCGAAAGCGGCGGGCGAGCTGATGGCGGCGAAGGGCCTCGACTTCGACATGACCTTCACCAGCCTCCAGAGGCGCGCGATCAAGACGCTCAACATCGCGCTGGAGGCGATGGGCCGGCTGTGGCTGCCGGTCGAGAAGGACTGGCGGCTGAACGAGCGGCATTATGGCGGGCTGACCGGGCTCGACAAGGCGGAGACCGCCGCCAGGCATGGCGACGAGCAAGTGCATATCTGGCGCCGCAGCTTCGACGTGCCGCCGCCGCCGCTGGAGCCGGGCAGCGCGTACGATCTCTCGCACGATCGCCGCTATGCCGGGATCGCCGTGCCCGCAACCGAGAGCCTGAAGGACACGATCGCGCGCGTCCTACCGTATTGGGACGCGCGTATCGCGCCCGCGCTCAAGAGCGGCCAGCGCGTGCTGATCTCCGCGCACGGCAATTCGCTCCGCGCGCTGGTCAAGCATTTGTCCAACATCCCCGACGATGAGATCACCGGACTGGAGATCCCGACCGGACAGCCGATCGTGTACGAGCTCGATGGCGATCTGTCGGCGATCGATCGGTATTATCTGAGCGAACGCTGATCGGGCGCACGATTGCCCTTGCCTGCCCCTTTGGCTAACGCCGCGCGATGGAACCCCTGGTCGGCATCATCATGGGCAGCACTTCCGATTGGGAGACGATGCGCCATGCCGCCGATATCCTGACCGAGCTGGGCGTGGCGCACGAGACCAAGGTGGTCTCCGCGCACCGCACGCCGAAGCGGCTTTATGATTACGCCACCACGGCCGCCGACCGCGGGCTGAAGGTGGTGATCGCCGGCGCGGGCGGCGCGGCGCATCTGCCCGGTATGGCGGCGGCGATGACGCATTTGCCGGTGCTCGGCGTGCCGGTGGAATCGAAGGCGCTGAAGGGCGCCGACAGCCTCTATTCGATCGTGCAGATGCCCGGCGGCGTGCCGGTGGGGACGCTGGCGATCGGCAAGCCCGGCGCGATCAATGCCGGCCTGCTCGCCGCCGCGATCCTCGCGACCAGCGACGCGGCGTTGGCCGAACGCCTCAAGGCCTGGCGCGCGCAGCAGACCGACAGCGTGGCGACCGATCCCGCATGACTCCGCTGCCCCCCGGCTCCACCATCGGCATCCTGGGCGGCGGGCAGCTCGGGCGGATGCTCGCTTCGGCGGCGGCCGAGCTCGGCTATCGCACGCATATCCTCGCGCCCGATGCCGAGAGCGTGGCGGCGCAGACCGCCTCCAGCTTCACCCGCGCCGATTATCACAGCCGCATCGTGCTCGACGAGATGGCGGCGCGCTGCGACGTGGTGACCTACGAGTTCGAGAATATCGCGCTCGATCCGGTCGGTTATCTTGCCTCGAAAGTGCCGGTGCACCCCGCGCCGCAAGCGCTGGAAACGGCGCAGGATCGCGCGACCGAGAAAGCGTTCGTCGGCGATCTGGGCGGGCGCACCGCGCCGTGGCGCAAGGTCACTACGCTCGACGAACTGAAGGACGCGCTCGCCGCGATCGGCGCGCCCGCGATCCTGAAGACGCTGCGGCTCGGCTATGACGGCAAGGGCCAGGTGCGGATCGCCGATGCCGAAGAGGCAGCGGAGGCGTGGGACGCGATCGGCGGGCGCCCGGCGATCCTCGAAGGGTTCGTCAGCTTCAGCCATGAGTTCTCGATCATGCTGGTGCGCGGGCGGAATGGCGGAATGGTCAGCTATCCGCCGCCGTGGAACGAGCATGTCGACGGCATCCTCGCGCGCTCGACGCTCCCCGCGCCGCAGGAGATCGCGCTGCATTGGGCCGAAGCCGCCGCGCTGACCGGACGGATCGCCGACGCGCTCGATTATGTCGGCGTGCTGACCTGCGAATATTTCGCCACGCCCGACGGCCCGGTGTTCAATGAGATGGCGCCGCGCGTCCACAATAGCGGCCACTGGACGATCGAGGGTGCGGCCTGCTCGCAATTCGAGAACCACATCCGCGCGATCTGCGGCTTGCCGCTCGGCGACACCGCGCTGACCGGCAGCCGGGTCGAGATGGAGAATCTGGTCGGCGACGCGGCCGGTCGCTGGCAGGCGATTCTCGCCGAACCGGGCGCGCACCTCCATCTCTACGGCAAAGGCAACGCCCGCCCCGGCCGCAAGATGGGCCACGTCACGCGGGTGACGCGCTAGGGTCCATATCCCATTGGAACGCGGTCGTGACGGAGCCGATTTTGGTGCCAGGCCAGGAGCAAGGAGGGAGCGATGCAGATTGCATCGTGACCGACGCGTGACGCCGCCTTGCGCCAAAATCGGCCCGCCGCTTCGCGGTCGCTCGGAAAAGCGCGCCGAGCATCGTCGCTTGCTTGCGCGTAGCTTCGGCTACGCGTCTGCGCTGCGCTCCTCGTCGGCGGGCTTTTCCGAGCGATCACGATCCGCGTTCCAATAGGATATGGACCCTAAAGCGTCGCCACCCAGCGGTCCCCGATCTGCTGCAAGACATCGAGCGGGGTGCGGCCATGCGCGAGCACCGCGCTGTGGAATGCCTTGAGATCGAATTTCGCACCCGCTTTCGCCTTGGCCTTCTCGCGGATGCCCGTGAACACCGAATGACCGAGCTTGTAGCTGCACGCCTGGCCGGGATTGACGCAATAGCGCTCGATCTCGCGCGCGGCGAAACCGGGCGTCTCGCCTTCCTGCTCGACGAAGCGCTGGATCGCCTGCTCGCGCGTCCAGCGCAGATGGTGGATGCCGGTATCGACCACGCAGCGATTGGCGCGGAACAGCATGAACTTGAGATAGCCCAGCCGGCCGAGCGGATCGTCGTCATACATGCCGATCTCGTCGGAGAGTTGCTCGGCATAGAGCGCCCAGCCCTCGCCATAGCCCGAGAAGAAGCCGATCTTGCGGATCAGCGGCAGGCTGGTGTTGGAGAGCGCGAGCCCTCCCTCGAGCTGATGGCCCGGCAGGCCTTCATGATAGACCGTGGTCGCCAGGCAGAATTTCGGCCAGTCGCCCGAATCCTTGAGGTTGAAATAGACCAGCCCGGGCCGCGAGCCGTCGAGCGCCGGGCCCTGCGAAAAGGCGGCGGCGGCGCCGGCTTCGGTCTGCGGCGGCACACGGCGCACCTCGAACGAATAAGACGGGATACGCGCGAAATACTCGGGCAGGCGCTTTCGGATCGCGTCGAGCCGGCCATTGGCATAAGCGATCGCCTGCGCCTTGCCGGCGTCGGTATTGGGATAGAGCTGGTCGGGATTCTTATAGAGCGCCGCCATACGCTCGCCGACGCTTCCCTTGGTATAACCCTGCTTCTTCAGCGTTTCGTCGAGCCGGGCCGACAGCATCTCGGCCTGATCGAGCCCGAACTTGTGGACTTCGTCGGGCGACAGGCTGCTGGTCGTGGTGGCGTGCAGCGCGACGGGATAGAAGGCAGTACCCTCCGGCAGCTTCCATACGCCCGCGTCGTGCGTCGCCTTGGCACGCAGGCTGTGGGTGAAAGCGATCTGGCGATCGAGCGCCGGCAGCACCTGCGCGTCATAAATCTTCGCCGCATCCGCCGCATAATGGTCGGCGAGGCCCTTGGCCTTCGCGCGACGAGCGAGCGACTGCACGACCAAAGCGCTGGCGGCGGGCTGGCGGGTCTTGCCCATTTGCTCGAGCGCGAGATCGAGGATGAAATCGGGCGGCACGACGCCCAGCCCGGCATCGTGCTTCATCCGCTCGGTCTGGTCGTCCATCTGTCCGGCGAAGGCGGACAGGCGCTGGAGATAGGCGTCGGCGTCGCCTGCGGTCTCGATCTTGTGCTTGGTGTCGAGGAAATCGGGAACGGACTGATAGGCGCCGGACAGTTGCGACACGACATAGGGCGAAGGCCCGTAGGAGGAGCCGCCGAAATCGAACTTCTGCACGGCTACGGAAGACCGTTGCCCGTAGAGCACGCAATCGAGATCGATCTGCGCGTCGGGCGACAGCGCTGCGCGGTTCACCGCCTCGAGCGACTTGAGCTCGGCGAGCGTCTCCGCCTTGGTGGCGGCGATCCCGGCCGCCGATTGATCGGAAAGCCTGGCACGCAGATCGGCGTTCGTGCCCTTGTCGAGCCCGAGATTGGTAGCCATTTCGGGCGAGCGGCGCAGCCGCGCCTGAAACAGTTTGTCGAACAGCGGCGCGAGCTGCCCTTCGGGCGCGGCGAAAGCGGAGAATGGCAGCGCCGCGCCGGCGGCGATCACGCTGCCCGACAACATCAACTGGCGGCGATCGAACATCATGGTCATGGCGGCAACCCCTTCCGTTTCGGTCCTTTTTTGCAAGTCTGGCACTGTCGCGCGGGCAATGCCAGCTATTTGACCACCGGCAGATCGATGAAGCTTTGCCCCGCACCGCCCACGGTCACCTTCTGCTCGGCCTTCACGTAATCACCCGGCTTGGCGAAGAAGATGTTGGGCACGAAGGTCTGCGGATTTCGGTCGTAGAGTGGGAACCAGCTCGACTGGACCTGCACCATGATCCGGTGCCCGGGCAGGAAGACATGGTTCACCTGCGGCAGGTTCCACTGATAGGGCAGAGGCGCATTGGGCGTGAGCGGCTTCGCCTCGCTCAGGCTCTCGCGATAGCGGCCGCGGAAGATGTCCATCGCCACCGGCAATTCATAGCCCTGTAGGCTTTTGTCGTAGGGATAAACGTCGGGATAGACGTCGATCAGCTTGACGACCCAGTCGCTGTCGCTGCCGCTGGTGGACGCGGTCAGGTGCACGATCGGCGTTCCCGCCACCGTCACCGGCGCGGTGAGCGGATCGGTCTCGAAGCTCAGCACGTCGGGCCGCCCGTCGACGAAGCGCTGATCGTCGACCAGCCAGTTATGCCAGGTCGAGCCCTCGGCATAAGGCGGAACATTGGGCCGCGCGCGATACGTGACGGGATGCGCCGGATCCGAGACATAATCGGCGGTGGCCGCTGCTCCGGCATCGGCGGCGAACCCCAGCGCGCCGCCGGGCTTGAGGTAGAGCGGCGTCTCGGAGGGCGCGGTCGGCCAGTGATCGAGCCGCTGCCAGTCGTTCTTGCCGGTCTGGAACATCGCCACCGGCGCCACGTCCATCGACGGTGCGTCACTCTGCAGATAATGCGCGAGGAACGGCGCGAGCACGTGCCAGCGCCACCATTTCGACGTGTCCTGATCCCATTTGATCGCGCCGAGCGCGCTGCCGTCGCGGATTTCCTGGCCGTGATACCAGGGCCCCATCGACAGATAGACCATGTCGTTGCGGGTGTCCTTGGGCTCCAGCGCGCGATACACGGCGGCGGCCCCGTACATATCCTCCTGGTCCCACAGCCCGCCGACCAGCAGCACCGGCACCTTCAGCGGCTGCCCGCCGAGCACCTTGTCCATCGCCTGATCCTGCCAGAACGCGTCATAGGCCGCATGCTGGGTGATCTTGTTCCAGAAGCCGAGCTGCTCCAGCCCTTGCGCCTTGCCCACCGCCCCGGCGGAAACGTTCTTCAGGAAATAATCGTAATCGTCGGCCACGTCGGTCACCCACGGCGTATCGGCATCGCGCGTCGCTTCCTGGCCCAATATGTACGACATCATTTCCTCGCGGAACGCGCCGTTGTGGAACCAGTCGTCGCCGCGCCAGCCATCGACCATCGGGTTCATCGGCACCGACACTTTCAGCGCGGGATGCGGATTGACGAGCGCCATCAGCGGCAGGAAGCCGTCATAGCTGATCCCCGAAATGCCGACGCGGCCGTTCGATTCGGGCACGTTCTTCACCAGCCAGTCGATCGTGTCGTACGTGTCGGTCGAATCATTGGTCTTGGTCGGGTTTTCCTTGGTGCCGGGGAGCGCCGGGTTCATCATGTAGATGCCCTGGCTGCCATGCATCCCCCGCACATCCTGGATCACGCGGATATAGCCGGCCGCGGCGATCACGTCGGCGGGACCGTCGCCATGCGCCAGCACGCCGAGATAGCTGCCGGTATCGGGCTTGGTCTGTCCTTCGGCATCATAGGGGGTGCGCGTCAGCAGGATGCCGGCGTCGTGCGCGCCCTTGGGGATCAGGATCACGGTGTGCAGCTTCACGCCGTCGCGCATCGCGATATCGACCACGCGGCGGGTATATTGATAATCCGCATCGCGCGCCGCGAGCTTGGCCGGCCGCTCGTCATAGGATTGCGCGACCGCGATCCCCGAAACGCTCGCCAGCGTCGCCGCCAGCGCGGCCCCGATCACCCATTTCCGCATGTCTGCTTATCCCCAAAAAAGTTCGGGGCCCGCCTCCGGTTCGTGGAAGCGGGCCCCGATCGATGTCATCCTGGTCTTCGCCTCAGCCGACGCGCTTGCCGCTCATCGGGAAGCTGCCGAACGCACCGGCGCCGACCGTGCCGGTCACCGTGTCGCCGTCGATCGTGGCCTCGCAATCGAGCGTCATCGGCATCGGCACGGAGATCGACATCTTCCAGCGGATCGTGTTGCCGTCGACACTACCATCGGTGATCTCGGCGGTGCCCATCGCGCCGGCCTGGCTGCCGGTCCAACCGTTGCCGCTGCTCTTGACGGTCAGCGTCGCCTTCTGATCGCCCAACGGCGACTTCACGACCGTTTCGTAGGTGCCGTCGACTCCAGCCATCATGCTCTCCTGAAAATCAGTTGCCGCCCGCAACCGAAGCGGCGGGCATGACCTCCACCGGCAACCCGACGGAGTCAAGCTGCGGCTTTATCTGATCGACATCGCCGACCACCACCCAGACGAAGCCATTGGGATCGATCGTTCCCTTAATCGCCGTCATCACCTGCGGGATCGTCAGCGCGTGATAGCGCGCGGCGATCGTCGCGTAATAATCGTCGGGCCGCTTGAAGAGATCGTTGTTCTGCATCGCGCGCAGCACCGCGTCCGAGGTCTCGAAATTGCCCGAGAGCGAGCGGATCGCGCCGACCGTCGCACGATCGAACTCGTCCGACGTCATCGGCTTGGCGCCGAGATAGGCGTTGATGTCGCCGCGCAGCGAGGTGATCGATTCTCCGGTCTTGTCGGCCTGCACCGGCGCCTGGACGAGATAGGGTGCGGCCATCTCCTTGCGATCGAAATAGCCGTAGGAACCGTAGCTCCAGTGCCGCGTCTCGCGCAGATCCTCGTTGATCCGCGACAGGATGCTGCCGCCCAGCCCATCGTTGGCGACCTGCAGCGCGAGCAGATCGTCGGTGCCCTTCAAGCTGTTGGGCGCGCCGCCCATGATCAGCGATTGCGGCGAATCCTTGCGATCGACCAGCACGATCCGCGGCTTGACTGAGATCGCGGCACTGGCCGGGAAGCTCTTCACGCCCGGCGCGCCGGTCGCCTTCCAATCCGCGAAATGCGCGTTGAGCGCGGCCTTGATCTCGGCCAGCGGGCGATCGCTGACGATGAAGATCTTGGCCTTGTCGGGCCTGAGCCACGCCTGCTGGAAGGCGATCAGATCGTCGCGGGTCAGCGCCGCCACCGCCTTGGGATCGCCACTGCCGTCTTCCTTGGCATAAGGCGAACCGGGCGCGAACACGATTTTGGGCAGCGCGCGCGCGGCCAAGCCGTTGGGATCGGTCAACTCCTGCGCGATCTGCGCGAGCTGCTGATTCTTGACCCGCGCGACCTCGGCCGGCGCGAAGGCCGGATTGCGCACCACATCGGCGAACAGATCGAGCGCCGGCGCGAGATTGAGGCTGGGCGTGAACACGCCGACCGTCGAGCGATCCGAATCGGCATATTGGCCGATATTCGCGCCCAGGCTTTCCTCGTCCTTGGCCAGCGTCTCCGAATCGCGGGTGGTGGTGCCCTCGTCCATCATGCCGAGCGTCAGCGCCTCGGTGCCGAGCTTGTCCGAAACATCGGCCGCGGTGCCCGCGTCGAAGCTGACATTGATGCGCGTGAGCGGCACCGTGGTGCGCTGCGCGTAGACCAGCTCGATCCCGTTATCGAGCTTCGCGCGCTCGACCTTGGGGAATGCCAGCGCGGGAATATCACCCACAGCCGGCAGCGGCCCGCGCGTGCCCTTCACGCGATCGTCTTTGCCCGTGTCAGGGACCGGCTTGGGCGGCGCGGATTCCTCATAGGCGTCGCGCGGCCCCGGCACGATGGTGAGCGCGTAGACCGGGCGGCCGAGCCACTTCTGCGCGACCGCCTTCACGTCCGCGGGCGTCTCGGCGGCGAGGTCGGCGAGCTGCTTCTTGTAGAAGCCGGGATCGTTCGAATAGAGTTCGCCGGACGCCAGCGCTACCGCCTTGCCGCCGAACCCGCCGACCGATTCATAGCCGGCGATCGTGCCGCTCACGGTCGTGGCGACATACCGCTCGACCTCGTCGGCGGTCGGGCCGTTCTTGAGGAAATCGGCGAGAATCTCGTCGATCCGCTTGTCGACCACCGCCGGATCGACGCCCGGCTTCACCACGACATAGATCGTGAACTTGCCGAGCTGCGAGAAGCTCTCGTTCGAGACGCCGACCTGCACCGCGAGCTGTTCCTTGCGCACCAGCTCGTTCTTGAGCCGCGACGAGGAGAGCCCGCCGAGCACACCCGCCGCGACGTCGAGCGCGGTCGATTGCTTGTCGTTGATGCCGGGCACCACCCAGTTGCGGGTGATGAGCGTGGCGGCGACGCGATCCTTCATCGTCTCGCTCACCGGCTTGGGCAGCGTGGGGATCGGCGCCGGCGGCGCGACGCTCTTCGGCCCGGCCGGGATGGCGCCGAAATATTTCTCGACCATCGTCTTGGCGGTCGGAAGGTCGATGTCGCCGGCCAGCACCAGCACGGCGTTGTTCGGCCCGTAATGGTCGTGGAACCAGCCCTTCACCGTCGCGAGCGACGCGGCGTCGAGATCGGCCATCGATCCGATCGTGGTGTGGCCGTAAGGATGATCGGGCGGGAACAGCCCCGCGGTCACCTTGTATTGCATCATGCCGTAAGGCTGATTGTCGTCCTGCCGCTTCTCGTTCTGCACCACGCCGCGCTGCTGGTTGAGCACGCTCTGCGTGATCGCGCCGGTGAGCCAGCCCATCCGGTCGCTCTCGAGGAACAGCGCGCGGTCCAGCGCCGCGCGCGGCACCGTCTCGAAATAATTGGTGCGGTCGAAATAGGTGGTGCCGTTATAGTCGGTCGCGCCGACCTCTTCGAGCGGCTTGAAGAACTCGCCGTGATTGTTTTCGCTGCCGTAGAACATCAGATGCTCGAACAGGTGCGCGAAGCCGGTCTTGCCCTTGGGCTCGAACTTGGAGCCGACATTGTACCACACGCTGACCGCAACGATCGGCGCCTTGCGATCGGTCGAGACGACGACCCGCAGCCCGTTCTTCAGCGTGAACTGCTGGTAGGGGATGTTGACCTCTTTCACGAGCGCGGAGACCGGCGCGGGCTTGTCCATCGCGGCGGTGGCGGCCGGCAGCGTGGCAGGCGCGGCGGCGAAAACGGGCGTGGCGAGCGCGAGCAAGCCCACGCCGGCGAGCGCGGTGATACGGACGGACATTGTCGGTGACTCCCCCTACGAACTGTATTGGATAACTATAGCGGCGGCACCGGCAACGGCAAGTGACGGATCAAGGCCGATAAACCCGTTCGACATGTCCGCGAAGCTCGGCGGTGCTGAACCAGACCGGCTTGAGCTGGTGCTTCACGAAAAGCGGCGCCTGATCGGCATAATGGCGCGAACGCGGCCGGCTGACCGCGGCCCCGAAGGGCTGGATCGATCGGGACGTGACCTTCCCCTGTTTGTCCCAGTCGACGAACATGATGAAGCTGTCGCCATGCTTCACCACCAGCCGGCCGTCCGGCGCCTCGTCCCAATCGGCTGCCGCGCGCAGCGTGTCCGGCCCGCCGTCCATCGGCAGATCGACCGTGCCACGGCGCAGGCGCAGCACGTCGCCATAGGGCGGATCGAGCCGACCGTAATATTTGAGGAGGTAGGCGGCCGCGTCCTTCAGCGTCGCGCGCGGATCGGCCTCGGGCTTGCGGAAATAATGCCAGCTATTGCCCGCGTGGAGCAGCAGGGCGGCGAGCGCGTCCGCCGGGTTGCGCCCGTCATATGACCAGTCCCAGCGCGCCAGCAGCGCCTTGGCGCGATCGAGCGTGGCGTCACCCTTGCTATCGACGGCCAGGATGTCGGCGAACCATTTGCCCGCCCAGCTCCGCTTGCTCACCGCCACGTCGTATTTGATGCGATAGAGATCGGCGGCGCTGATCGATGGATCGGAGCCCAGCAGTTCGAGCGCGCGGGTCGAGCGATTGGTGGTGTCGGTCTCGATCCCCAGCAGCGGCGACCAGTCCTTCGGGTTCATCTCGGAGCCCGTGCCCGCTGCCATGAACGGGGTGTTGTTCGAATTTTCGAGGAAGCCCGAAGCAGGGTTCACATTGCGCGGCACCATGCTCCACGGCACGGTGCCGGGCGTATAATCGCGCGAGGTGTCGCCGGGCAGCAGCCTGGCATAATCGAAGCCGGGCTTCCGGTTGGGGAACGTCGCATTGTAGAAATAGGCGATATTGCCCTTGGCGTCGCCGTAGAGGAAATTGGTCGCGGGCACGCCCTGGATCGCCATCGCGCGCTGCCATTCGGCGAAGTCGCGCGCCTTGTTCAGCCGGTAATATTGCTCGACCATCCGAAGCTGGTCGGCGCCGGCATAGCGGATCGCATAGGCGCCCGAAGCGTTCTCGACCACCGGGCCCTGCACCGCGCGATAGACCGTCTTGGGCACCGGCAGCACGAACGGCCCCCACAGCTTCACGGGCAGCCACACGCGTGTCTTTTCGAGCGGCCGCCATTGGCCATCGAAGCGGTAATGCCTGCCGTCTGCATCGAGCGTCAGCTTATAGACGTCGGTCAGATCGGGGCGGTTGACCGTGTTGGTCCAGCCGAGAAACGGGTTGTGCCCGAGCAGCGGATAGGGTGCGCCCGGGAAGTTCGCGCCGGCGAAGTTCCAGCCCTGCCCCGAATGCACCACCAGTTCGTACCAGGCGACGCCGCCCGTCCAGGGCTGATGCGAGTTGGAGACGAGCCGGGTATGCCCGTCGCTCGACCGTTTCGGCGCGACGACGAAGCCGTTCGAGCCGTTCTCGCCGGGGTTTGGCCCGAGCGGCGTGAAGTCGGGCGCGTCGGGCACCGGCCCGGCATTCTCTTTCGGCAAAGGTTCGTTGCCCGCCAGCGCGCCGAGCACCTGATCGAGCCCGAAGAAGAAGGGCGAGCGCACCACGAAGCCGGTCGCGACATCCTGCCCGTCGACCGGAAAGAGCTTGACGAGCTTCACCTCGTCGGGGTGGCGCGCCGCATAGGCGTTCATCCCCGAGGCATAGCCATCGAGCAACGCGCGCACGTCAGCGGGCTGCTTCATATAATCGCGGTCGACCGTCGCGCGCGCGTCGAGCAGATGCACGACATAATCGGTCTTGGCGCCATCCTGCCCGTCGAGCGCGCCGAGCCGCCCGCGCGTCATCGCCAGCACGTCCTGCATGGTCGGGAAATCGTCCTCCGACTGCGCATAGGCGATGCCATAGGCGACATCCGCGTCGGTCTTGCCGTAGATGTGCGGCACGCCCCACGTATCGCGCGCGATCACCGTGTCGTAGTGACGCTCGGGCGGCGGCGCGGCGCGGGTGGCGAGCAAAGGCTCCCAGACGGCGAGGCCGACCGCGATGAGAACCAGCAACAGCAAAATTCCGCCAAATGCCTTGCGCATTCCTGCCTCTCCGCCGATTTTGGTGAGTGTCCTACACGATGCGGAGGTGCTTACAATCGTGTCAGCAATTGGCGCCTCCGCACCCTTGTGTTGTATAATTGCAACACTACATTCCCCTCTCCATTCCAAGGGGCCAGCATGAACCTCGAGAAATTCACCGATCGCGCCAAGGGCTTCCTGCAATCGGCGCAGACCGTCGCGATCCGCATGAACCATCAGCAGATCGCGCCCGAGCATCTGTTGAAGGCCTTGCTCGAGGACGAGCAGGGCATGGCGGCAGGGTTGATCGCCGCGGCGGGCGGCGATGCGAAGCGCGCGGTCAGCGAGATCGATCTTGCGCTCGCGAAAACCCCGGCGGTCTCCGGCTCGGGAGCGCAGAGTGCGCCCGGTCTCAACAACGATGCGGTCCGCGTGCTCGATTCCGCCGAGCAGATCGCGCAGAAGGCGGGCGACAGTTTCGTCACCGTCGAGCGCTTGCTCGTCGCGCTCGCGCTCTCGCTCAATACTGCCGCGGG
>Ga0164241_10004074_pt1 | contig 14351 bp, 12 predicted proteins | sample OricomyardsoilBY_FD_108780 | JGI IMG/M metagenome (GOLD analysis project Ga0164241, IMG submission 108780) | Backyard soil microbial communities from Emeryville, California, USA - Original compost - Back yard soil (BY) | ecosystem: Environmental > Terrestrial > Soil > Unclassified | place: USA...
ATCCGCCCTAGCGGCGATGGGCGCGGGCTCCACCGTCGGCACGGTCTCTGTAGTCCTCGCCCGTCAGACGACCGTGCCCAATCATCTCCTGGGGAGGGTCATCGCGGGCTTCCGTGTGTTCGGCAACGGCGCCGGGCTGCTGGGCGCATTCCTCGGTGGCTTGCTCGCGGCAAAGCTCGGCGTCGCGAGGATGCCCTGGTTCTCGGTCGGGGTACTGGTAGCGGTCGCTCTGCCGCTCGCCTGTGGCATCTGGACGGCGGGCATCTCAGACCGGTCGAAGGCCCAGGCGTCGCGGGTTTCCGGGTCGTCAATGATCCAGAACTCCGCCCGTAGCGCGCAGAACTCAGCGAGCGAGTAGCTGTCGCCGTCTTGGACATGTAGTCATTCAGGGCTACAACTGCTTCACTGGGACTAACCAGCAAGAACGCCGGGCGAGTCATGGTCGACTCGCCCGGCGTTGCTGCTGGTCAGAGCGGTAGCGGGGGGGTTTGAACCCACGGAGGGCGTGAACCCTCACGCGCTTTCGAGGCGCGCTCCTTCGGCCGCTCGGACACGCTACCGCCGAGAACGATACCGGAGCGGTTTGCCGGGGTCCGAGGGCGGCCGGGTGCGTGTGCATCTGTGCAGAGTGTTGCTCGTTGGTCTTCTCTCGTTCACCCGATCGGGGCATCATGCGGTGTCCCCTAATAAGGGGGTGAGGGGTCTACGGGAAGGCCGGCACGGTGCGGAAGAGGGAACGGCAGGGAGTGGTGCTGCTCGGCATGGCGGTGTTAGCGCTGGGAGTAGTCATCCCAGCCAGCGCTGCCGCGGGCGACACGCGGATCCACGACATCCAGGGGAATACCCGGCTGTCCAAACTGGACGGGCAGCAGGTTTCGGACGTTCCGGGCGTCGTGACCGCGGTTCGGGCGTTCGGGTCCGCCCGGGGGTTCTGGCTGCAGGACCCGACGCCGGACGCCGATCCGGCTACCAGTGAAGGCATCCTCGTGTTCACTGGATCGAGCACGCCCACTGTCAAGGTGGGTGACTCGGTCACGGTCAGTGGCACCGTTGACGAGTTCTATCCCGACGGGGCGCCCGACAAGTCTGTTCAGCAGTCCGCCACCGAGCTGACCGGGGCTACCTGGACCGTCGAGTCCAGCGGGAACGCGCTGCCGGCTGCCGAGGTCGTCGGGGCGCGGACCGTGCCGGACGCGATGGCGCCGGACGCCGACGGCGGCAACGTCGAGGCGCTCACGCTGCGTCCCAAGAGGTTCGCCATCGACTACTGGGAGTCGCGCGAAGGGATGCTCGTTCGGGTGGACGACGCGCGGGTCGTCGGGCCGACCACCGAGTTCAACGAGGTCGTCATCACCACCAAGCCGCGGCAGAACCCGTCGGAGAACGGCGGCACGATCTACGAGAGCTACCGCGACTCGAACACCGGCCGGCTCAAGGTCGAGTCGCTGATCCCGTTCGCGCAGCACCCCTTCCCCAAGGCCAACGTGAACGACACCCTCGCGGGCGCGACGTCCGGGCCGGTCGACTACGACCAGTTCGGCGGCTACAACATCCAGGCCACGGCGCTCGGTGACCTCGCCTCCGGCGGTCTGCAGCCCGAGACGACGCGCCCGCAGAAGGACGGTGAGCTCGCCGTCGCCACGTACAACGTCGAGAACCTCTCGCCGGGCGACGACCAGGCGAAGTTCGACACGCTCGCGCACGGCATCACGACCTCGCTCGCGAACCCGGACATCGTGTCCCTGGAGGAGATCCAGGACAACAACGGTGAGACCGACGACGGCACGGTGGCCGCGGACGTGACGCTGCAGAAGTTCGTCGACGCGATCGTCGCTGCGGGTGGCCCGCGCTACGAGTGGCGCGAGATCGACCCGGTGAACGACCAGGACGGCGGCGCGCCGGGCGGCAACATCCGGGTGGCTTTCCTGTTCAACCCCGCCCGTGTGTCGTTTGTGGATCGCCCGGGCGGCGACTCGACGACCGCGGTGACGGTCACCGGTGAGCACGTGCCGGCGCTGTCGGTGTCGCCGGGCCGGATCAACCCGGCCAGCGAGGCGTGGACGGCGAGCCGCAAGCCGCTGGCCGGCGAGTTCACCTTCCGCGGCAAGACGGTGTTCGTGGTGGCCAACCACTTCAACTCCAAGGGCGGCGACCAGCCGATGTACGGCCGCTTCCAGCCGCCGACCCGCAGCAGCGAGGCGCAGCGGACGGCGCAGGCGACCGAGGTCAACAACTTCGTCGGCCAGCTGCAGCGCATCGACCGGCGGGCCAACGTCGTGGTGCTCGGTGACCTGAACGACTTCCAGTTCTCCCCGGCGCTGCAGGAGCTGACCAGCCACCACCGGCTGCAGGACCTGATGAACACGCTGCCGCGTGACGAGCGTTACAGCTACGTGTTCGAGGGCAACTCGCAGGCGCTGGACCACGTGCTGGTCTCGGGCCGGATGCGCACGGACTACGACGTCGTGCACGTGAATGCGGAGTTCACCGCCCAGGCAAGTGACCACGACCCGCAAGTTGTCCGGTTGACGGTCGTCGGGTAGGGAATACTGCCTGGACGTTCAGCTGACGTGGGAGACGAGGAGGACGTCATGGCTGACCAGCAGGACCGGGGGGACGCGGTGGAGGAGCAGCGCCCCAAGGGACGGCATTCCGCGCCGGACGGCGCGGACCGCCACCCGTTGATCGATCTCGACCGAGACCCGAACCCGGGCGTCGCGGACCACGCGAAGCCGGACGAGGGCTGATCGAAGACACGAAATGCGAAACGCCGGGCATCGACATTGATGCCCGGCGTTTCGCCTGTTCAGAGCGCGGAGGATGCGGGATTTGAACCCGCGAGGGGCTATCAACCCCAACACGATTTCCAATCGTGCGCACTAGGCCACTATGCGAATCCTCCGCCGGGGAGCCTACCGGAGCCGGTCGGGCGGTCCGCAGCGCCTCGTCGGCACGTGTAAAGCCTGTTGGACGGGGTAGGCCTGCTTGGCAACACCCGGAGCAGGAGGTGAGGACTCATGCCTCACGACAACGATCTGAACATCGACAAGGGCACCGGCGTCGGTACCGACGGCAGTCTGCACAGCGCCAAGGAAGACCTCTTCGACCACGGCGCCGACCGCAGCGGCGAGGAGAGCGACGGCGTCGGCACGGACGGCAGTCTGGTCAACCCGGAGAAGCACGACGACGTCGTGCGGGACGCGACCGACCCGGCCTACCCGGCGCGCGAAGGCGGGATGAACCCGCATCGCGACGAGGACGTCCGCTAGCACCGAAGTAATCAGCGGCGACCTGGCTCGGCCAGGTCGCCGCTGATCACGTTGTGAGTGTTGCCACGGCTGCCCGTTGTGCATGCCGTGGGGTCGAACGGCGATGATCTGCGCAACGCTGTCGACCGAGGGGTTTCTCGATGCGTCGGATGTGGTGGCTGCCGGCACTGCTCGTGATCGTGTGGCTCGGGCTCGGGGCCTTCGGCGGGCCGTATGCTGGGAAGCTCGCCGAGGTGGCCGAGAACGACAGTGCCGCGTTCCTGCCGGACTCCGCCGAGGCGACCGAGGTCGCCCACCTGCAGCGCCAGTTCACCGAATCCGATCGGGAGACCATCCCCGCAGTCGTCGTGGCTGCCCGGGACGGGGGCGTGACCAGCGCGGACGCCGACTACCTTGCCGGGCGCGCCACTGCGCTCGCCCGGGTGGACGGGGTGGCGGCGCCGCTGCCGCAGGCCGTGCCGTCGGAGGACCGCGAGGCGTTGCAGCTCGTCGTGCCGATCCACGGGAGCGGCGCCGACCCGGGCAAGGTGGTCGAGGAGGTCCGCGACGTCCTGGCCGACGGCGAGCCCGACGGGCTGACCGTGCTCGTGACCGGGCCCGCCGGACAGATCGCCGATCTTATCCAGGCCTTCGGCGGCATCGACGGGCTGTTGCTGCTCGTGGCCGGGCTGGTCGTCATCGTGATCCTCGTGGTCGTGTACCGCAGTCCCGTGCTGCCCTTGCTCGTACTCCTCTCCGCCGTGCTGGCCCTCGGGGTCGCGAGCTTCGTCGTCTACCAGCTGGCCGACAGCGGCACCCTCACGTTGAACGGGCAGAGCCAGGGCATCCTGTTCATCCTCGTGTTCGGCGCGGCCACCGACTACGCGCTGCTGCTCGTGTCCCGCTTCCGCGAGATCCTGCGGGACACCGAGGACCGTTTCACCGCGATCAAGGCGGCCTGGCGCGCCACCCTCGCGCCGATCACCGCGTCCGCCGGCACGGTCATCCTCGGGTTGCTGTGCCTGCTGTTCTCCGAGCTCAACTCGAACCAGGGCCTCGGGCCCGTCGGCGCGATCGGGATCGGCGGCGCGCTGCTCGCCTCGCTGACGTTCCTGCCGGCCGCGCTCGCGCTGCTCGGGCGGGCCGCGTTCTGGCCGTTCCGGCCGAAGTACGGCTCGTCGGCGCCCGAGCACACCGGCCTGTGGGGACGCGTCGCGCGGCTCGTCGGCGCCCGCCCGCGCGTCGTGTGGATCGTCACCACGCTCGTCTTGCTCGTCGGCGTCGCGTTCCTCCCGCAGCTGAAGGCGGGCGGGACGGCGCAGTCCGACCTGTTCCTGACCGAAGTGGACTCCAAGGTGGGCCAGCAGGTGCTCAACGAGCACTTCCCCGGAGGCTCGGGCTCGCCCGCTGTGGTGATCGCCGACGAGTCCGCGGCGCAGGACGTGCTCGCCGCGACCCGCGTGCCCGGCGTGTACGCGGCGGACGTGGCCGGCAGCCGCAACGGCAAGGTCCTCATCCAGGCCGTGCTGGACGACCCGGCCGACTCGGCCGCCGCCTTGTCCACTGTGGAGCGGATGCGTACCGCGGTGCACGCCGTGCCGAGCGCGGACGCCAAGGTGGGCGGGCAGAGCGCGATCCAGCTCGACGTGCGGCAGGCGTCCGAACACGACCGCTCGCTGATCATTCCCATCGTGCTCGGGGTGATCTTCCTGGTACTGGCGTTGCTGTTGCGTGCGCTGGTGGCGCCGCTGCTGCTGATCGCGACCGTGGTCCTGTCGTTCGCGGCGACGATGGGTGTGTCGGCGCTGGTGTTCAACAACCTCTTCGGCTTTCCCGGGTCGGACCCGGCGATCCCGCTGTTCGGCTTCATCTTCCTGGTGGCACTGGGGATCGACTACAACATCTTCCTGATGACACGGGTACGCGAGGAGTCGGTCGCGACCGACACCCGCACCGGCACGCTGCACGGGCTCGCGGTGACGGGCGGCGTGATCACGTCCGCGGGCGTGGTGCTGGCCGCGACGTTCGCCGCGCTGGCCGTGATCCCGGTGCTGTTCCTCGCGCAGATCGCGTTCATCGTGTCGTTCGGCGTGCTGCTGGACACGATCGTGGTGCGATCGCTACTGGTGCCCGCGTTGACGATCGACATCGGACCGAAGATCTGGTGGCCCGCTCGGCTGTCTCGCGCGCCGCGGAAGGCGGCTGAGGATCCGGTGCTCGTCGAGTAGCTCGGCTTTCGTTGACATGGCTTGGAAGTGGTCGGTGTGTGGTGGCCTCGCACCGGTATGGGCGAGCAGGGGCACGAAGGCGTGTTCGGTTCGGGGCGACCCGCCTCGGTGTGGGCATGGCGGGCGGGGATAGTCCTGAGGATCGTGTGGGATGCGGCGGCTGGGCGGGCCAGTCAGGTTGCGGGTCGAGTCGTGCCGGTGCCGCCTCGCGGTCGGTGGCGAGGTCGTGCGGGTTGAGTTTGGAGGTGTGTCTGGAGACGGGAGAAGAGTGTTCAAGATCAGTTTGTGACGACCGACCTGAACATCACCTGGGCCCTGGCCAACCCGAAGCTGGACGAGCGCCAGGTGCTGATGGCCGTGCTCGACCGCGACTGCAGCGTCCTCGCCAACCGACCCGGGCTGCTGATCATCGCCAACAAGGGCTACGTATCCCACGAACTCGACAGCTACCCGGCCGAACGCGAAGTGCGGTTGCTGCGCCCCGTCGTATCGCAACCGCACCCCACACCCCGCCCAGCACCTGCTCAAACCCGTCCGGCAACTCATCGAGTCGGTCAACCAAACCTTGAAAGGCCGGCTCGACCTCGAACGCCACGGCGACCGCACCATCGACGGCGTCACCGCTCGCATCGCCCAGCGTCTACTCGCTCTGACCGCAGCCATCTGGCACAACCGCGCCACCGGACAACCCACCACCCGATCACTGATCGCCTACGACCACTGAACAGGGTTAGGACTTACTCATCTAGACGCTTGATTCCAAGGGTGGTGGTTAGGACGAGGGTGTCCATGATCATTGTGTGACGAATGATGTAGACACCCTCGCGACCGCACTCTATGTCAAGACCGATGACCTGCTGATCCAGGTGCCGCGGTTGGCGCCGTGGCGCCCGAAGGTTGGTATTCAGCCGCGGCTGACCGACGCCGAGTTGGTGACCCTTGCTGTCATGCAGGCCTTGCTGGGGTTCACTTCCGAGGCCCGGTGGTTGCGTCATGCCCGCGCTCACCTGGGTCACTTGTTCCGGTACCTGCCTCAGCAGCCGGGCTATAACAAGCGGTTGCGGGATGCGGCCGGGTTGATCAAGACGGTGATCCGGTACCTGTCCGCGGACACCGCGCTGTGGACCGATGACGTGTGGGTGGTCGATTCCACCCCGGTCGAGTGCGGCCGGTCCCGCGAGACCACGAAACGCTCCGAGCTGGCCGGGTGGGCCGAGTACGGCTACTGCGCCAGCCACTCCCGGTTCTTCTGGGGCCTGCGGCTGCACCTGGTGTGCACGCTGGGCGGTCTCCCGGTTGCCTACGCGCTGACCGGCGCGAAAGCCGACGAGCGGCAAACCCTGCTCGACATGCTCGCTGCCGAGCCCGCCCTGATCATCGAGCGGTCCGGCCAGACGCTGATCGCGGACAAGAACTACTACGGCCGCGAGTTCGAACACACCCTCAACCAAGCAGGGATCGAACTGCTGCGCCGAGCGCGCCAGGGCGAACCCGCACGGCCCGGCGCCCGATTCGTCAAGCCGTTGCGCCAAACCGTCGAGTCGATCAACCAGACCTTCAAAGCCAGCTTGATCTGGAACGACACGGCGGCCGAACCCCGGCCGGAGTTCTCATCCGCGTCCTGCAACGCATCCTCGCCCTGACCACCGCGATCTGGCACAACGACAAAACCGGTCAACCCATCAAACGATCACTGGTCGCCTACGACCACTAACCCCTCGGAATCAACCATCTAGTGCGGATCGTCGCCCCTGCCGAGCGTGTTCTCGGGAGTCGCGCCGGGGCGTGACCACTGCGGCGTGGGCCGGCCGGTCGGGCCCCAGTCGGAGTTTCCGTCGGCGTCGGTGCGCCAGTACCAGCACGAGCCGTTCGGCCGGCCCCCGTCGGGTGCGAACGTCGACCCCTCGAGCCAGCCGTCCGGGTTGTCCTCCCAGGCCTCGCCGCGACCGTAGGGCGTCATGTCGAGCAGGCCCATGGAACTGTTGACCCGCTCGTTCCCGCGGCCGGTCGTGGCGTAGGTGAGGAACACGCGGTCGCCGTCACGCAGGTAGCAGGTGATCGAACCCATGTGGTCGCCGACCGGGCCCGGCAGGCCGCGCACCGAGTACCAGGGCTGGGTGTAGCCCATGAACTCGACGTAGGGCGCCACCTCGCCCCACGCGCCGGTGGTCAGGACGGCGAACGAGACGCCGCGCGCGTTGAGGTAGACGGCGTCCTTGAGGTGCCACGGGGTGGTCGTGCAGCCCTCGCACTGCCCCTGGTGCGGCGCGCCGTCGTACCACATGTGCTTGTAGACAACGAGCTCGTCGCGACCCTGGAACAGGTCGAGGAACGGGACCGGACCGTCGGGTCCGACGACCTCGACGGTGCCGTCGAACTCCACCATCGGCAGCCTGCGGCGGGCAGCGGCGATGGCGTCGCCCTCGTGGGTGTGGGCCTTCTCCCGGACCAGGAGCTCGTCGCGGGCGGCCTGCCAGGTGGCCAGATCGACGACGGGCGGGCGGCCGGGCAGCGCGGTGGTCTGCTCCTGCGACATGGTTTCTCTCCGTTCCCTGCTGTTTGTCCCCTCATCAACGCAACGAATGCCCCAGCCCCGAATCGACATGCGTCAGGTGCCGAACTCCGCCCGCACGCCGAGCAGCCGGATCGGCCGGTCGTCGGTGAAGCGCGACAGTACCTCCAGCGCGGCCGCCTCGATGTCCGCCGCCGCGCTCGTCGGCGCGGGCAGCGTCATCGACCGGGTGTGGGTGAAGAACGGCGCGAAGCGCACCTTCACGGCGACCCGCGCGGCGGGCCTGCCCTCGGCCACCACGTCCTGCGCGACCCGCCGGGCCAGCATCGCGACCTGTTCGGCGATCTCCGCGGGCGCGGTCAGGTCCTGCTGGAACGTCGTCTCCCGGCTGCGCGAGCGGACCACGTACGGCGTCGCGCTGACGACCGTGCTGCCCGCGCCGAGCGCCAGCGTCCGGCACCACGGCCCGATCGTGGGACCGAGGCGGGCCGCCAGCACCTCGGGGTCGGCGCGCGCCAGCTCGGCGACCGTGGTGTAGCCCAGTTCGGCGAGCTTGCGCGCGGTCTTGCGGCCGATGCCCCACAGCGCCTCGGTCGGCCGGTCCGCCATCACCGCGACCCAGTTGTCCCTGGTCAGCTCGTAGACCCCGGCCGGCTTGGCGAACCCGGTCGCCAGCTTGGCGCGCAGCGTGTTGTCCCCGATGCCCACCGAGCACGACAGCCCGGTACGCGCCAGCACCTCCCGCTGGATCTCCCGGGCGAGCGCCCACGGGTCCTCGGTGGACACGCCCAGGAACGCCTCGTCCCAGCCCATCACCTGCACGACCGCGTCGAACGAGCGCAACGTGGTCATCACGACCTCGGACGCCGCGTCGTACGCGGGCGGGTCGTGCGGCAGGAACACCGCGTCCGGGCACTTGCGCGCGGCCACCCGCATCGGCATCCCGGAGTGCACGCCGAACTCGCGTGCCTCGTACGACGCGGTGGCCACCACGGACCGCCGCTCCGGGTCGCCGTTGCCGCCCACGATCACCGGCCTGCCGCGCAGCTCGGGGCGCCGCAGCACCTCGACCGCCGCGATGAACTGGTCGAGGTCGACGTGGAGTATCCAAGCCGCCATGCCGACAGTGTGGCGCGGGATAGCATTCCGCGCGTGACCCAGCCGGAACACCAGCAGCCGACCCAGCAGGCGATACCCCAGCAGCGGGTGATCGCCGGGCGCTACGCGGTGCTGGAGGAGATCGGCCGTGGCGGCATGGGCATCGTGTGGCTCGCCGAGGACCGCACGATCGGCCGCCGCGTCGCGATCAAGGAACTGCACCTGCCCGCGGGCGTGCCGGACGACGAGCGCAAGATCCTCGAGGAACGCGTGCTGCGCGAGGCCAGGACCGCGGGGCGGCTCAACGACCCCGCCGTGGTCACGGTGTACGACGTGGTGCAGGAGGCCGGCAACACCTACATCGTGATGGAGCTGATCCAGGCCCCCACGCTGTCGGCGGTCGTCGGCAGGCAGGGCCCGCTCCCGCAGGAGCAGGTCGCGCGGCTGGCCGAGCAGCTGCTCTCCGCGCTGGAGGCCGCGCACGCGGCGGGGATCGTGCACCGGGACGTCAAACCCAGCAACATCATGGTGCTGGCGAACGGCCGGGCGAAGCTCACGGACTTCGGCATCGCGCAGTCCTCCGACGACCCGCGGCTCACCACCAGCGGCCTGCTCGTCGGCTCGCCGAGCTACATCGCACCTGAGCGGCTGCGCGGCCAGGAGGCCGACGCGGGGTCGGACCTGTGGGCACTCGCGGCCACGCTGTTCTACGCCGTCGAGGGGCACTCGCCGTTCGAGCGCAACACCACGGCCGCGTCGATGCACGCGATCCTCAACGAGGTCCCGTACCTGACCCGCTGCCAGGGCCCGCTCGCCTCGGTGATCATGGGCCTGCTCAACGGCGTGCCGCAGGCGCGGCTGACCGCCACCCAGGTCCGCGGGCTGCTCGCACAGGCCACGAACACGCCACCGACCGGCACGCAGCAGACCGTCTTCAGCGCGGCCGGCTACAACGGCGGCACCGCCATGTACCCGGGCCCGGGCGCCACCCAGCTGGCCACCGGCCCGCAGCGCGGCGCCGCGCCGTCCCGCGGCAAGCGCGGACTGCTGCTCGCCCTGGTCGTCGTGCTCGTCCTCGGCGCGGCCGCGGGCGGCTGGTTCCTCGGCCGGGCCCTGATGGCCGACGACCAGCCGGCCGACGCGGCCAAGGGGCCGACCTACTCCTACGGCAAGGGCGGCGGTGACCTCAACGAGTTCGCGCTGTCCGGAGGCTCGTGCTCGGCCGCCCTGCTGCGCGCGGGGCGCAGCTACTCCTCGGACAGCGGCTCCAGCTCCACCTGCGAGGACCCGCACGAGTTCGAGGTCATCGAGTCCAACGTCTTCAACTTCAACAGCGACGGCCTCGACTACCCGGACCCCACGGCCTTCCGGACGTACGCGGAGTCGGTGTGCGCGATGATCTTCCGGACCAACCTGCTCGATGGTGCCGACACGGACAAGCTGTCCTACGTGACCCTCTATCCGACGAAGCAGTCGTGGGACGACCAGGCAAACGACGACTCCGAGGACGGCGGCAACCGGACCGTCTACTGCCTCGTCGCGAACCGGGACACCAACCAGCAGCTCCAGTCCCAGCAGGTGAATCCGATCAACTAATTCACGCGTACTGTTTGCTGCATGGCTGTTTCCACCGACGAGCGCGCCGCGTTGTGCGACCTGTTCATCGAGCTGGGTCCCGATGAGCCGACGCTGTGCGAGGGCTGGCAGACCCGAGACCTCGCCGCGCACCTGGTGGTCCGCGAGCGCAGGCCGGACGCCGCCCCGGGCATCCTTCTCCCGGCCCTCGCCGGGTACACGAAGCGCGTGCAGGACGGCTACGCGACCAAGCCGTGGGCCGAGCTCGTCGACCTGGTCCGCGGTGGCCCGCCCGCGCTGTGGCCGACCCGGATCCCGGCCCTCGACAAGGCGATCAACAGCGTCGAGCTGTTCGTCCACCACGAGGACGTGCGGCGCGCCCAGCCCGACTGGAAGCCGCGCGACCCCGATCCCGAGCGCGACGCCACGACCTGGGCGGCCGTGACCCGGACCGGTCGGCTGACGCTGCGCCGCAGCCCGGTCGGCCTGGTGCTGCGCCGCCCCGACGGCAAGGAGACCGTCGTCAAGCGCGGCCCGAACACCGTGATCCTGGCGGGCGAACCGGGTGAGCTGCTGCTGTTCGCGCTCGGCCGCGACGCGGTGCACGTCGACTTCGAGGGCGAGCAGCGCTCGATCGCGGTGGTCAAAGGCCTGACCCGAAGCCTCTAACTCGAGGGAACCTGACATCCTCTTCACCGGTCACAACACCGGGACCTGAGGAGGTCGAGGTGATGCAGGACCCGACACAGGCGCGGACCGTGCCGGCGAGTCCCGGCGCGCGTGTGCTCGCCGGCCGCTACGAGCTCGGCAAGGAGATCGGCCGCGGCGGCATGGGCATCGTGTGGCTCGCCGAGGACCGGATGATCGGCAGGCGGGTCGCGATCAAGGAGTTGCACCTGCCCGCGGGCGTGCCGGACGACGAGCGCAAGATCCTCGAGGAACGCGTGCTGCGCGAGGCGCGCACCGCGGGCCGGCTCAACGACCCTGGCGTGGTCACCGTGTACGACGTGCTGCAGGAGTCGGGCAGCACGTACATCGTGATGGAGCTGATCCAGGCCCCCACGCTGTCGGCGGTCGTGCGCGAGCGGGGCGCGCTGCCCCAGGACGCGGTGGCGCGGCTGGCCGAGCAGCTGCTCTCCGCGCTGGAGGCGGCGCACGCGGCGGGGGTCGTGCACCGGGACGTCAAGCCCGCCAACATCATGGTGCTGCCGAACGGGCGGGTGAAGCTGACCGACTTCGGCATCGCGCAGTCCACCGAGGATCCGCGGCTGACCACGAGCGGCATCCTCGTCGGCTCGCCGATGTACATGGCGCCGGAACGGATCAAGGGCGCGGAGGCGGACGCGGGCTCGGACCTGTGGGCGCTCGCGGCCGTGCTGTTCTACGCCGTCGAGGGCTACTCGCCGTTCGAGCGCTCGTCCACGGCGGCCACCATGCACGCGATCGTCAACGAGGTGCCGTACCTGACCCGCTGCCAGGGCCCGCTCGCCTCGGTGATCATGGGCCTGCTGAACTCGGTGCCCTCCGCGCGCCTGTCGGTCGACCAGGTGCGGGGCCTGCTCGCCCAGGCGAACCGCACCCCGCCGGCCGGCTTCGCGGGCGCCACCGCGACCGTGCCGCACCACGGCGCCCCGATACCGCACACGAGCCCGCTGGTACCCGGGCTCCCACTCGCCCGGCGGCGCCGCTCGCCGGTGTTCACGGTGACGGTCGTCGTGGCGGCGGTGGCGCTGGGCGCGGCGTTGTTCGTCGGCGGCTTCTTCACCCGCGGCGCGGTGTCGGCGGGCCTGGCAGGCGACGATCGCCCGGCCAACCTGGACGCGGCGATCACGCACGGCGAGGGCGGCACGCTGGCCGAGCTGAGCTGGAACGCCTACCCCGAGGGCGCGTGCCTCAACGGCAGGCTGGGCGGCGGGCAGCGGATCACGTCCTCCGCGCAGGTGGAGTGCGCCGAACCGCACGACCTGCAGTTCTTCCACTCGGAGACCCAGCTGCGTGCGCCGGAGGAGTACGAGGAGTTCCCGAACCCGGTCTACCCCGACGCCGCCGAGCTGACCGCGTACACCGAGAACCTCTGCACGCTGGTGTTCAACTCGAAGTGGCTGATCGCGGACCGGTCCGGCCTGCGGTACCGGGCGATCATCCCCACCAAGGCCGAGTGGGACAGCGACCGCTCTATTTCCTGCGTGCTGTATCGCGCCGACGGCGAGCAGCTGACGCGTTCCTACGTGGCGTGACGAGGTAGCGTCTTGCCCATGAACACGTGCCCGACCGCCAGACCAGGACGGCCGTTCGGCCAGGTGCTCACCGCGATGGTGAGCCCGTTCGACGCCGCGGGGAAGCTCGATCTCGACGCGGCGCAACGCCTCGCCGCCCACCTGGTGGATCTGGGCAACGACGGCCTGGTGATCAACGGCACCACCGGCGAGTCGCCGACCACGAGCGACACGGAGAAGAGCGATCTGGTCCGCGCGGTCGTCGACGCCGTGGGGGACCGGGCGAGCGTCGTCGCCGCGGTCGGCACCTACGACACCGCGCACTCGGTGCACCTGGCGCGCGAGGCGGAGCAGGCGGGCGCGCACGGGCTGCTCGTGGTGACGCCGTACTACTCGCGGCCGCCGCAGGCCGGGCTGCTCGCCCACTTCACGGCGGTCGCGGACGCCAGCGACCTGCCGAACATGCTCTACGACATCCCGCCGCGCTCGATCGTGCCGATCGAGGTCGACACGCTCCGCAGGCTCGCCGAGCACCCACGCATCCAGGCGGTCAAGGACGCCAAGGGCGACCTGTTCGCCGGCAGCCAGGTCATCGCGAGCACCGACCTCGCCTACTACTCCGGCGACGACGCGCTGAACCTGCCGTGGCTGTCGGTCGGCGGGGTCGGCTTCGTCAGCGTGATCGGCCACGTCGTCGCGGGCAGGCTGCGCCGCCTCCTGGAGACCTACGAGGCGGGCGACGTCAGCACCGCCCGGACCGTCCACCGTGGACTTCTCCCGGTCTGCCGGGCGATGGGTAGGGTCGGTGGCGTGATCTTCGTGAAGGCAGCGCTGCGCATGCGTGGCTACGAAGCGGGCGACCCGCGGCTGCCGCTGCCGCCCGCGACCCAGGAACAGATCGGCGCGATCGCCGCGGACCTCGGCGACGCGGGCGTGCCGCTCGCCGAGGCCCCATCGTCCAATGTGGCCGCTGCCAGAGTCGCGCAGGCCGACGCCGCCGCCGCGTACATCGCGACCACCACCCACACCAGCGCCGGCGAGGTTCATCGGTGACAGCAGGAAAGATGGAGCCGCCGGCCGCACTGGCCGACGGCGGGCTCAGGGTCGTCGCGCTGGGTGGGATCGGCGAGGTCGGCCGGAACATGACCGTGTTCGAGTACGGCGGCCGCATCCTGATCGTCGACTGCGGTGTGCTGTTCCCCGAGGACCAGCAGCCCGGTGTCGACCTGATCCTGCCGGACTTCCGCGCCATCGAGCCGCGTCTGCACGACGTCGACGCGATCGTGCTGACCCACGGCCACGAGGACCACATCGGCGCCGTGCCGTTCCTGTTGCGGCAGCGCCCGGACCTGCCGGTCGTCGGCTCGCGGTTCACGCTCGCGCTGGTCGCGGAGAAGTGCAAGGAGCACCGGCTCACCCCGCACCTGCTGGAGGTCGCCGAGGGTGCGCGGCTCCGCCACGGCATGTGGGACTG
>Ga0164241_10004075_pt1 | contig 14349 bp, 11 predicted proteins | sample OricomyardsoilBY_FD_108780 | JGI IMG/M metagenome (GOLD analysis project Ga0164241, IMG submission 108780) | Backyard soil microbial communities from Emeryville, California, USA - Original compost - Back yard soil (BY) | ecosystem: Environmental > Terrestrial > Soil > Unclassified | place: USA...
CGAGCTGCTCGCCGATCTGCTGCATCGATCAGACATGGACCGATCAGACCTGGACCGATCAGACCTGGACCGATCAGAGGCAGAGCGTGCCACCCCATCCCGAGGAGGAACACCATGAGCACCAAAGTTGCCGACCGACTGCTGGAGCGACTCCGTGAGTGGGGGGTCGAGCAGATCTTCGGCTACCCCGGTGACGGCATCAACGGCCTGCTGGGGGCGTTCTCCCGAGCCGACGACCAGCCACGGTTCATCCAGGCCCGCCACGAGGAGATGGCGGCGTTCGAGGCGGTGGGGTTCGCCAAGTTCGGCGACCGGCCCGCCATCACCATGGCCACGTCCGGCCCTGGCGCGATCCACCTCCTCAACGGCCTCTACGACGCCAAGCTCGACCACGTGCCGGTGGTCGCGATCGTCGGTCAGACCAACCGCACGGCCATGGGCGGCAGCTACCAGCAGGAGGTCGACCTGCTGAGCCTCTTCAAGGACGTCGCCAGCGACTACGTGCAGATGGTCACCGTGCCCGAGCAGATCCCCAACGTGGTCGACCGGGCGATCCGGATCGCGATGACCCGCCGCGCGCCGACGGCGATCATCATCCCCAACGACGTGCAGGAGCTGCCCTACGAGGCGCCGACGCACGAGTTCAAGATGGTGCCGTCGAGCATCGCCATGAGCTGGCCCTCGGTCACGGCTGAGGGCGAGGCCGTCCTCGCTGCGGCCGACCTGCTCAACTCCGGCAAGAAGGTTGCGATGCTTGTCGGTCAGGGGGCCCGTGGGGCGGCGCAGGAGGTCGAACAGGTCGCCGAGCTGCTCGGTGCCGGCGTTGCCAAGGCACTCCTCGGCAAGGACGTGCTCGCCGACGAGCTGCCCTTCGTGACCGGCTCGATCGGCCTGCTCGGGACCCGGCCGAGCTACGAGATGATGATGGGCTGCGACACGCTGCTGACGGTCGGGTCGAACTTCCCCTACACGCAGTTCATGCCCGATCTCGGCCAGGCCCGCGGCGTCCAGATCGACATCGACGGCAGCTTGATCGGGATGCGCTATCCCTACGAGGTCAACCTCGTCGGCGACGCTCGGCGTACCCTCCAGGCGCTGATCCCGTTGCTCGAGCGCAAGCAGGACCGCGGCTGGCGCGAGGACATCGAGAAGCAGGTGTCCCGCTGGTGGGAGGTGATGGACTCCGAGGCTCACGTCGCCGCGAAGCCGATCAACCCGATGCGGATCTTCCACGAGTTCTCCAAGCAGGCGCCGGAGAACTGCATCATCTCCTCCGACAGCGGGTCCGCGGCGAACTGGTATGCGCGCAACATCAAGATGCGTGGCACCATGCGCGGCTCGCTCTCCGGGACGCTCGCCACGATGGGCCCGGCCGTGCCGTACGCGATCGGCGCCAAGTTCGCCCATCCGGACCGACCGGCGATCGCCTTCGAGGGCGACGGCGCGATGCAGATGAACGGCCTCGCCGAGCTGCTGACGATCCAGCGCTACTGGCGCGACTGGAGCGACCCGCGACTGGTCGTGGCGGTCCTGCACAACAACGACCTCAACCAGGTCACCTGGGAGCTGCGCGCCATGGGGGGTACCCCGAAGTTCGTCGAGTCCCAGGCGCTTCCGGACACGTCGTACGCCGAGTTCGCCGCCTCGATCGGCCTCGAGTCGAAGACCGTCACGGACCCGGAGCACCTCGAGGACGCCTGGCGCGAGGCGCTGTCGGCCGACAAGCCTTACCTCCTCGACATCCATTGCGACCCGGACATCCCGCCGATCCCGCCGCACGCCACGCTGGAGCAGATGACCGACATGGCCGAGGCGCTGATCAAGGGCGACCCGTCGCGGTGGGGCGTGATCAAGGAGGGGATCAAGACCAAGGCCCAGGAGTTCCGCTGGTTGCGCGAGGGTGAGTGAGCAGACGTTCTCGACGCGCCCAGAGACGCTGCGTCAGTACGCGCTCCTGGCCGACGGCGAGCGCGGTGCTCTCGTCGGGCCACGCGGCGACATCGCGTGGCTGTGCGCCCCGCGCTGGCATGACGAGGCTGTCTTCTGCGACCTGCTCGGCGGACGTGGGATGTACGCCGTCCGGCCGGCGGCCCAGCGGTTCGTGTGGGGCGGGAGCTATCAGAGCGGCACGCTGATCTGGCGCAGCCGCTGGGTGGCCGGCGCGGACATCTTGGAGTGCCGCGAGGCGCTCGCCTTCCCCCCGCGCCGGGATCGGGTCGTGCTGCTCCGCCGGGTCGAGGCGGCCCGCGGACCGGGACGAGCGCAGGTGCTGCTCGACTGCCGTGGATCGTTCGGGGCCGACCAGATGCGGATGAAGCGTGCTGACGGCCCTGCCAGCTCGGTGTGGACCGGGAGGACCGGTGGGCTCTACCTCCGCTGGACCGGGGTCCCCGCCCAGGTGCAGGTGGAGACCGGCGACGACGGCGCCCTGAGCTTCGAGCTCGCCCTCGACGATGGTGCCCGGCACGACCTGGTGCTGGAGGTCTCCACCGAGCCGCTGGACGACGACCCGCCGGACGCGCCGAGGCTGTGGCGGGTCACCGAGGAGGCTTGGTCGTCGGCGATCCCGAAGGGCCGGGAGTCCATCTCGTCGCGCGACACCGAGCACTCCTGGGCGGTGCTTCGCGGGCTCACCAGCCTGGACGGCGCGATGGTCGCCGCGGCGACGACCTCACTTCCCGAGCGATCCGAGGCGGGGCGGGACTACGACTACCGGTACTCGTGGATCCGGGACCAGTGCTACGCCGGGCAGGCGGTTGCGGCCGCCGGCGGAGGTGAGCTGCTCCAGACCGCGGTCACCTTCGTCCGCGACCGGCTGCTCGCGGACGGCACGCAGCTGATGCCGGCGTACACCGTGGACGGCGACCCGGTCCCCGAGCAGCGACCGCTCGATCTGCCGGGCTATCCCGGCGCTCCGGACGTGCAGGTCGGAAACCGGGTGCGGGAGCAGTTCCAGCTCGACGCGTTCGGCGAGGCGCTGCTGCTCTTCGCAGCAGCCGACCGGCTCGACACTCTCGACGCCGATGGGTGGAAGGCCGCGGAGCTCGCGGTCCACGGCATCGTCGAGCGCGGCGAGGAGGAGGACGCCGGCATCTGGGAGCTCGAACCGCGCCGCTGGGCGCACTCCCGGCTGACGTGTGCAGCGGGACTCCGGGCTGTCTCGGCGCTGCGGCCCGACCGCGCCGCCTCCTGGCTCCAGATCGCCGACCGACTCGTCGACCGGGCCAACCGCGACTGCCTGCACCCCAGCGGTCGGTGGCAGCGGGCGCCGGACGACGCCTCGGTCGACGCCGCCCTGTTGCTGCCGGCGATCCGCGGTGCGGTGCCGGCGGACGACCCACGCAGCGTCGCCACCTGGCGGGCCGTGATCGAGGACCTCACCATGGATGGGTACGTCTACCGGTTCCGCCAACAGCCGGGTCCGCTGCACGCGGCCGAGGGCGCCTTCCTGCTGTGCGGGTTCCACCTGGCGATCGCCACGCACCAGCAGGGCGACGGCTACGGGGCCGTCCGGTGGTTCGAGCGCAACCGGAGTGCCGTTGGTCCGCCCGGACTGTTCACCGAGGAGTTCGACGTCGTCCAGCGGCAGCTGCGGGGCAACCTGCCGCAGGCGTTCGTCCACGCGCTCCTGATCGAGAGCTCCCACGTTCTGGCCACCGACCCGAGGAGGACCACATGAGCCCCCACAGCAAGGAATCCGACCACCGTGTCATCGTCGTGACCGGAGCCTCCGCGGGCATCGGCCGCGCCAGCGCCCAGGAGTTCGCCGAGCGCGGTGACACCGTCGCGCTGCTCGCCCGCGGCGAGACCGGCCTCGAGGGCGCCCGCGTCGAAGTCGAGCGCCTCGGCGGCACCGCGGGCGTCTATCCCGTGGACATGTCGGACTGGCAGGCCGTCGACAAGGTCACCGACCAGATCGAGGAGGAGCTGGGCGAGATCGACGTCTGGGTCAACGTCGCCTTCACCTCGGTGTTCGCCAAGTTCGTCGACATCGAGCCTGACGAGTTCGAGCGGGTGACCAGAGTCAGCTATCTGGGCTTCGTCAACGGCACGCGGGCGGCCCTGCGCCGGATGCTGCCGCGCGACCGCGGCGTCGTCGTCCAGGTCGGCTCGGCGCTGGCCTATCGCGGCATCCCGCTGCAGAGTGCCTATTGCGGGTCCAAGCACGCGATCCAGGGCTTCCACGAGTCGCTCCGCACCGAGCTGCTGCACGAGAAGAGCAAGGTCAAGGTGACCATGGTGCAGATGCCGGGCGTCAACACCCCACAGTTCTCGTGGGTGTTGTCGAAGCTCCCGAACCAGGCGATGCCGGTCCCGCCGATCTACCAGCCCGAGGTGGCCGGGCGTGCCGTCGCGTACGCCGCGGAGCACCCGCGCCGGCGCGAGTACTGGGTCGGCGGCTCGACCGTCGGGACCCTGATCGCCAACGCGGTCGCGCCCGGGATCCTGGACCGCTACCTGGCGCGCACCGGGTTCGACTCCCAGCAGACCTCCGAGCCGCGATCCCCCGACCAGCCGGCCAACCTGTGGGAGCCGGCCGACGGCCCCGACGGGCGGGACTTCGGCGCCCACGGGCGGTTCGACGACCAGGCCAAGCCGCGCTCGGCGCAGCTCTGGGCGTCGCACCACCACGGGGCCGCCGCGGTGCTCGGGCTCGGCCTGGTCGGGGGCGCGGCCGCCCTGGTCCGCCGCGCCCGCCGCTGACCCTTCAGCGAGGACTCAGCTCCTCCAGACGAAGACCTCTTCCCAGTCGTACACGTCGCCGTCGACCAGGTTGGTCGCATAGGACTCGTAGACCAGGGTGCGGCCGTCGCCGCTGATCGCGGCCCCGGTGCTGGCACTCCAGCTGTTGCTCTCGGTGCCGTCCGGCGACTGCGAGGCGCGCGTGATCGTGCCGGTCTTCATGTCGGCGACGAAGGCGTCCGGGTCACCCCCGGTGTCGGGCGCCAGGTCGGTCGCATCGGACCCGAACCCGACGTACCGGCCGGTGGTCGAGAGGCTCGGCAGGTAGGAGTGGTTGTCGGCCGGGCCGTGCCCGGTCCTGCTGACCAGACGGATCGTGCGGTCCGAGAGCTTCATCCGGTAGACGTGACCGAACTCGCCGTCGGCGCCGTGGATCTTCGTCGAGCAGGTCGAGAACGCGACGTACTTGCCGTTGCCTGAGATCACCGGCCGACCGGCGCTCCCGGCCGGCAAACCTGTGCAGGGTGCCGAGTCGGGCTCGTGCCAGAACCGCGTGGTCCTCTTGGCGGCGATGTTGCGCACCCAGAGGTCGTTGTCGTTGCCGAACGTCACGAGGTTGCCGTCGTCGGAGATGTCACCATCGGCGACCGGGCCCTTGATGTCGCGTCCCTTCGGGGTGAGTGAGACCTGCTTGGTCCAGCCCTTGGCCAGGTCGTGGACGTAGACGTCCTCCTTCGTGTCGGCGTCCTTCTTGCCGAACGGCGCGAACGACTGGAACGTGACGCGCTTGCCGTTGCCCGACAGCACCGGGAAGAAGCTGTTCTGCTTGAACTGCTTCCCGTCGTTGTCGGTGGAGACCAGGCGCAGCCGGCCGGTGTCCATGTCCTTGACCAGCACGTCGAGCGAGCTGCCGTTGGTGTCCTTGAAGAGGTTGGTGGACCAGGTGGTGAACGCGACGAACCGGCCGCCGCCCGAGATCGTCGGCTCGAAGCTGTAGTCGTTGCCGATGGTCTTGCCCTTGCGGCTGACCAGGGTCGTGGTGCCCTCCTGGGTGTCGCGTAGGTAGACGTCGTCGAGGTCGTTGGTGTCCTTCGGCACCAGTGCGGCGGCGGTCGAGAACACGACGAACCGCCCGTCGTACGACGAGACCTGGGCGGTGCCGTTGATCATGCTCTTCGCGTCGGCCTGGGCGTTCGTGCCGTTGACCAGGACGACCTGCTCGTTGTGGGAGCCCGCGGCGTACGCCGGGGTCGTCCCGGTCAGGGTGGTGGCCGTGGCGGCGAGCGCGATGCCGGCCGCGACGGCCGGGGTTCGCAGACGGGTGCTGGGGTGGCGGTGGGTCATGACTGCTCCTTCGAAGTTCGGGTGTCGGACCAAGACGCGGCACCCCTGCCGAAGGTTGCAGTGGAGAAGTTTTGCCGTTCCGCCACCGGTTGCATCACCCCCCGGGGTGACCTGGCGGGTGGCTTCCCCTAGCCTGGGCAACGCTGCCTGCCGCGCACCGGAGGGCGTGGCGCCTGACCATCTATGTGTGAGGAAAGACGACCGTGCCTCGGGTACTACGCATGCCTGACGTCGCGGCCGACTCCGACGAGGGCGTGCTCGCCGAGTGGCTCGTCGAGGAGTCGGGGCGCTTCGACGCTGCTCAGACGATCGCGTACGTCGAGACGGAGGACGAGCTCTTCAGTGTCGAGGCCGGTCGGCCCGGCGTCCTGGTGAAGGCGCTGGTCGAGCCCGGTACGCCGGTGGAGCCCGGCACCCCGATCGGGATCCTGGCCGAGCCGTGGGAGCAGATCCGGGACCTCGAGGGGGTGCTCGCCGACCTCGGGCTCGGCCGCCATGCCCCGGTCGCTGCCGCCTCGTTGCTCGAGGCCACCGTCGCCGGCCACCGCGCCGATCCCGCGCCCGCGCCGTTCCCGACCTCTGACCCTCTGACGGTCGTCGCCGAGGTGTCGCCGGTGGTGGAGGAAGGCGCCCTGGCGCCTGCCTCGAAGCCGGCCGGCCATGCCGCCCCGGACGCGGAGCCCGAGCTCCAGCACCACTACCTGCGTGCCCGGGTCCGGGTCGACCGGCTGGTGGCACTCTCCGCACGGATGGAGCGCGACCGGCCCGACTCCAGTGTCATGGACCTGGTGGGCCGCTCGGTGGTCGCCGCGCACCGGCAGGTGCCGCAGCTCGGCGTCGCCCGGATCTCCGACGACACCTCTGCCACCGCCGGCATCCCGGTGACCTACCCCGGTCGCTTCGGGGTCGAGGAGGCGGCCGCGGTGGTCCCACCGGGTCAAGCGGCCGTTCTCGCCGTCGGCGACGTCCGCGACGAGCCGGTGATCGACGCCGGCGCCGTCGTCCCCGGCAAAGTGATGGTGCTGACCCTGTCGGTGCGGCCCGGACGCGTCGACGACGTCGTCGCCTCCCGCTGGCTCGCCGTGCTCGTGGCGCTGCTCGAGCGTCCCGAGTGGATGGTCGAGTAGTCCGTGAACCACGAGACGGTGCAGGCCTGGCTCGACCGGTACGTCGCGGCGTGGAAGTCCTACGACACCGACGAGATCGCCGCGCTCTTCAGCGAGGACGTGCGCTACCGCTTCTACTCCTACGCCGACTGGATCATCGGCCGCGACGCGGTGGTGGCGAGCTGGGTCGCCGAGGACACGGACTCCCAAGGCTCGACGCGCGACGAGCCGGGCACCTATGACGCCCACTACGCGCCGGTCGCGGTCGACGGTGACGTGGTCGTGGCGACCGGGACGACGACGTACACCGACACGCCCGGGGGCCTGGTGACCCAGGTCTTCGACAACTGCTTCGTGATGCGCTTCGACGACCAGGCCCGCTGCCGCGAGTTCACCGAGTACTACACCAAGCGCCCCTAGTCGTCGGTCGAGCCTGTCGAGACCACGCGTGCACGATCTCGCTCTTGACACAAGATTATAACTTTGTATCGTTTCTGTCGTGACATCCACTGTCGAGGAGCGCCTGGCACGCGAGGTGCATCGGCACAGCCCGGCGCCCCTGCACCACCAGATCAAGGTCGCCGTGCTGCAGGGCATCGAGCAGGGCTGGCTGCGCCCTGGCTCCCAGCTGCCGCGCGAGAGAAGGCTGGCGGAGGCGCTCGGCGTCAGCCTTGCGCCCGTGCGGCAGGCTCTGGTCGACCTCACCAAGGAGGGGTACGTCGACCGCACCCGCGGCAAGGGGACGTTCGTCCGCGAGCGGAAGCTGGTCGAGAAGATCCAGATCCTGGGCAGCTTTCACGGCTCGATGCGTGACCAAGGGCTGACCCCCGTCGTCCGCGTCCTCACCTCGGAGGTCGAGAAAGCTCCTGGGCCCGTTGCCGAGGCACTCCGCCTCCGTGGCCGGGGCGAGGCCTGGTGTCTGCGAAGGCTCGCGGCTTTCGACGACGTGCCTGTGGCTCTGCTCACCGCTTGGCTGCCGTCTCGGTACCAGAAGGGCATGGCGGCACACGACCTCGGCGAGGGCTCGCTGTACGACGCGCTGGCCGAGGTTCACGGAATCGAGATGACGTCCGCCGACAACATCGTCGAGGTCGGGCGGGCCGGCCTCGACGACGCCGACCTGCTCGCCCTCACCCCCGGCAGCCCGCTGCTCGAGGTCGTCGGCGTGACCCGCGACCAGACCGACCGGCCGGTCGAGTACTCCCGCGTGCTCTACCGCCCGGAGCACTTCCGCTTCGCCATCGAGAGCCGGCGAGGCGAGCACCACTGACTCGGGGCCCGCGCGAGCCCCGCGCGGCCATCCAGAACCCATCGCTGCACTGGAGGAATGAAATGGCAGAGGTCTCGATCCCGTCGGACTTCTCCGAGGGTGGACAGCTGTTCGTGCGAAACGCGACCGGCCTCGTCCGAGAGGTGTCCAAGTGGGACGCCCTGATCATGAACACGTTGGGCATGAACGTCGCCCTTGGCGCCGTCTTCATGCTCCTGCAGGCGCCGGGCAACTTCCCGGGCGGCAGCATGCTGTTGTCGATCGTGATCGGCACGCTGGTGATGGCGTTCACCCTGCTCTGGGTGTACGCCGAGTTCTCGGCCGCGATGCCGCGCTCGGGCGGTGACTACGTCTTCGTCAGCCGAGCCCTGCACCCGATCGCCGGCTGGCTGCTCTCGTGGAGCCAGGGGATGTGGCTGATCTTCTTCTGGATCGGCTTCAACGCTTGGTTCTGCCTGACGTTCGCGGTCCCGGTCGCTCTCACGACCATCGGCGCCGTCACCGGTCACGAAGGCTTCATCACGTTGAGCAACGACCTGGTGGCCAAGCACACGTTCCTCGGGATCACCACCCAGTGGTGGGTGATCGTCGTCGGGGCCGCACTGACATTCGCCTTCGCCGCGCTACTGATCTACGGCTCGCAGTGGTACTGGCGGATCCAGAAGTGGCTGTTCGGGATCGCCGGCTTGAGCATCGTGCTGGTGGCGGGACTGCTCTTGTTCAAGAGCGGCGACATCGCCGCGCAGTGGAACAGCATGGCCACGGCCAACCATGGTCTTCAGTACGACGAGGTCATCTCCGCAGCCCAGTCCGGCGGGTTCAACCCGTCGCACGGGTTCAGCCTGTCCGCGACGATCTTGATGCTGCCCTGGGTGTTCTTCGTCGTCGGCTATGCCCAGGGGTCGGCCCAGATCGGTGGCGAGGTGAAGCGGGCCAGCCGCACGCAGTACTTCGCGATGGTCGGCGGCGTGCTGATCAACGGCGCCGTGCTCTTCGGACTCGTGGCGATCTACCAGAACGCCGTGGGCTCGCAGTGGGCGAACAGCCTCAGCTATCTGAGCAACACCGGCAACGAGCAGCTGGCCACGCCTGGCGGCGTACCGCCGAGCATCAACATGCTCGCCAGCATCCTCACCGGCAGCGTTCCGCTTCTGTTGCTGATCGGGGTCGGCTTCATGTTGTGGGCGTTGATGGGCACGCCCCTGTCGACGCTTCAAGCGACGCGCTACATGCTCGCCTGGTCGCTGGACCGCACCGTCCCGCACCAGCTCGGCGACGTAAACGACAAGCGGCACACGCCGGTGAACGCGATCCTGCTGTGCGCCGTCACGGGCGTGGTCGCCCTGGTCTGCCTGGTGCAGATCCCCGAGGCGAGCCTGCTCGGCGCACTGCTCGCGCAGATCTGCGCCTTCATCCTGGTCAGCCTGGCCGGCGTGGTGTTCCCCTACCGCCTCCGGCAGATCTGGGAGGGCGGCGGTGGCCGACGGGTCCTCGGCGTCCCCGCGGTGACCCTGGCCGGGATCGGAGGCGTGCTCGCCCTGGGTGGCCTGATGATCATGTTCATAGCGGACGACACCGTGAACGCGACCTTCGCGGCCACCCGCGGACTCTCGCTGAAGTTCATGATCGGTGTGGTCGTCGTGGGCGCGGTCTGGTACGCCGTGACCTGGGCGCTGAACAAGCGGCGCGGTGTGGACCTGTCCCTCGCGTACCGCGAGATCCCGCCGGAGTGAGCAACGAGTGACTGAGGAGACCCGCCGAGGCCCGGCGTCGGCCACCCACCCTGAGGTGGTCGTCGTCGGCAACCTCACCATCGACGACGTGGTGCTGGCGGACGGCACGACCCTGATGGCGACGCTCGGCGGCAACAGCGTGCACACCGCGGCGGCCGCCGCGGCATGCGGCGCTCGAGTCGCACTGGTCGCCCGGCGTGGCGAGGACTTCCCGGCCGAGGCGTTCGAGCTGCTCACCGCAGCCGGCGTGGACATGACGTACGTCGTCGACGTGCTCGGGCCGACCGTGCGCAACTGGGTGATCTACGAGCCCGACGGACGCCGACACTGGGTCTACCGCACGCCGGTCACCCGCTCGGCCGAGGTCGCGCCGGTGCCCGCCGACGTCGCCCCGGCGGTCCCGGCCGCGAGGGTCGTGCACGTCGCAGCCATGCCGCTGGCGCGCGCCGAGGCGATCGTCGTGGAGGTACGCCGCGTCGCGCCGCAAGCCGTGGTCACGCTCGACACCCACGAGGGCTGGGCGTCCGAGCCGGCCGCTCGCGTACTGGCGCTGGCCGGGGCCGTCGACCTGTTCGAGCCGAGCCTCGAGGAGCTCCAGGACCTGACCGGCGACCGCACGCCGACCGGGGGCCTCCGCGCCCTCGAGCGGGCCGGCGTACGACGGGCGGTGGTGAAGGCGGGCTCGGACGGCGCCTACGTCTTGACCGGCGGCGACGTCCTCCACGTGCCCGCGCTCGAGGTCGATGCGGTGGACACAACCGGCGCGGGTGACTCGTTCTGTGGCGGAGTCGCGGCCGGGCTCGCCGCCGGCCTGGCGACGGTCGATGCCGTCGCGCTCGGGGTGGCAGTGGCGGGCACCGCGATCCAGTCGTCCGGGAGCCTGCGGCTCCTCGACCACGACGGCGACGTGCTGCGCGAGCTCGGCCGTGACTGCGCCCGCCGGTCGACGAAGCTGGCCTCGATGACGGTCACCGAGCCCGGGGCCCACGATGGCGGGGCCTACGACATCGACGTGATGCGACGTGAGATCGCGATGATCCCCGACGTCGTCGCCGACGTCCTCGACGACGAGGCGGGCCATGTCCGACGACTGGCTCGCACCCTGGTCGAGCGCGACGTCGAGCATCTGTGGCTGACGGGGTGCGGCGACAGCGCCTTCGCCGGCCAGGCCGCTGCACTCGCGTTCCAGCGGCACACGCCGGTCACGGTCCACCCGGTCCACGCCCTCGACCTCGCCCGGTACCTCCCGCGCAGCCTGCCGAAGGCGAGCGCGGTCGTCGCCGTGTCGTTCTCCGGCAAGGTCGGCCGCACGACCGAGGCCGCGGTCCAGGCCCGGCGCTTCGGTCACCCGGTCTTCGGGCTCACCAACGCTGCCGAGAGCCAGCTCGGGCGGGCCGTGGATGAGGTCGTGCCGCTCGAGGTGACGACGCTCGGCTTCTCGCCGGGCACCTCGACGTACGTCGCGATGGTCGGCAGCCTGCTCCGGCTGGCCGCGGAGATCGCCGAGCTGCGCGGCCACGAGGGCACGCTGGGCCGCGCGATCGGCGACCTCCCGGCGGCGACCGCCCGCACGCTCGAGCTGACCGACGGCCTGGCTGAAGACGCAGCACGGGCCTTGTTGGCGGGATCGTGGGCGACCTTCCTCGGTGCCGGGCCGAACGAGGCCACCGCGAGGTTCGGCGCGGCCAAGCTGTTCGAGGGCCCGCAGCGGCTCGCGGTCTCGACCAACCTGGAGGAGTGGGCACACGAGGAGTACTTCGTGACGCGGCCCGGCGACCCAGTCGTGCTCGTCAACCCGACCGGCGCCGGTCACGGGCGCGGCCTCGAGATCCTTTCCGAGCTGCGCTTCGTCGGCGCGACTCCGGTGGTGATCTCCGACGCCGAGCCCGACGGTCGCCGACCGGACGAGCGCTGGCTGCCGCTGGCACCCGGCGTACCCGAGGAGCTGTCCCCGGTGACAGCCGCGCTGCCGCTCTCGCTGATCGGCTTCCACCTCGCGGAGCTCGTCGGCAAGCGGTCGTACAACTTCCCGAGCGAAGAAGCTCGCTCCGAGCACTACGACACCATTCATCGCGCCACGATCGGAGATCCCGCATGAGTCCGCTCGCCGACGTCGTCGCCGAGGGCCGGCGGTTGGTCGGTTCGTCGGAGGACGTCCCGATCCGGCTGCTCGGTGGCGTGGGCGTCGCGCTGCACGACCACCGGCCGGTGCCTGCGGCGCTCGAGCGCGGCTACGGTGACCTGGACGTCGTCGTACCGCCGAAGTCGGCGCGGCAGACGACGGCCGTGATGGCCGCTGCCGGGTACGAGCCGAACGAGCGGTTCAACGCGCTGCACGGCGCGCAACGGATGCTGTTCTACGACACCGAGAACAAGCGACAGGTCGACGTCTTCGTCGGCACGTTCTCGATGTGCCACCGGCTCGACCTGTCCGGGCGGCTGGGCGAGCACGCGTACAGCCTCGATGCGGCCGACCTGCTGTTGACCAAGCTCCAGATCCACGAGATCAACCGCAAGGACCTCGTCGACGCGGTACGTCTGCTGCTCACTCATGAGAACGCCGACATCGTTGGCGGCGCCGGCGTGCTCGACGCGATGTCGCTCGACCGGCTGCGATCGGTGACGTCGTCGGACTGGGGTTGGTTCACGACGGTCACCGACAACCTGCGGCTGGTGCGCGCCGCTGCGGCCGACCTGCTGCACCCCGATGAGGCGTCTGTCGTCGAGGCGCGCGCCGACGCGATCGACGAGTCACTGAGTGCGGCTCCCAAGTCCATGCGCTGGAAGGCGCGCAGCGTCGTCGGCCGCAAGACGGCGTGGTACGAGCTGCCCGAAGAAGTAGGAGGTGCTCCCAGGTGAGAGACACGAAGATCTTCTTCGCCACCGACATCCACGGGTCCGACGTATGCCTGCGGAAGTTCCTGAACGCCGGGAAGTTCTACGGCGTCGACGCGGTCGTGATGGGGGGCGACATCACCGGCAAGATGATCGTGCCGGTGGTGGAGGAGTCGCCCGACCAGTACGCCGCGCACATCTTCGGCCGCAAGCGCGTCGTCGACTCGACCGGGTTGCCGGGGCTGAACAAGTTCATCGCCGACGCCGGCTTCTACCCGCACCCGATGACGCCCGACGAGATGGCCGCGCTGCGGGGTGACCCGGCCGCCGTCGACCAGTTGTTCCAGAAGCTGATGACCGAGACCATGAACCGTTGGATCGACATGGCCGAGGACCGGCTCGGCGGCACGGGCGTCGAGGTGATCTTCGCGCCGGGCAACGACGACCCGATGTTCGTCGACGACCTGCTGAGCGGCAGCGACGTCGTGGTCAACCCGGACAGCCGGGTGGTGGAGCTGCCCGGCGGCTTCCCGATGATCTCGGTCGGCTACTCCAACCGAACACCGTGGGACTCGCCGCGCGAGCTCGACGAGGAGGACCTCCGCAAGGTGATCGACGAGGAGGTCGCCAAGCTCGACGACCCGCATCGGGCGATCTTCAACCTGCACGTGCCGCCCAAGAACACCCCGATCGACCAAGCGATGGAGCTCGACGCGGAGTTCCGGCCGGTGGTGAAGGGCGGGTCGCCGGTGATCGCTGGTGTCGGCAGCTCGGCGGTCCGCGACGCCATCACGACGTACCAACCGATGATGAGCCTGCACGGCCACATCCACGAGTCGCGCGGCGAGGCGCGGATTGGGAGGACGGTCGCGCTCAACCCGGGCAGTGAGTACAGCGAGGGTGTCCTTCGTGGTGTGATCATCACGCTGTCGCAGAAGAAGGGGCTCCGTGGCTACCATCTCGTCTCCGGCTGAACCCACCGACTCGATGGTCGAGATCGGCGTCATCGGGTCGGCGCGGATCGGATCCGACGACCCGCGGTACGCCGACGCCCAACGCCTCGGCCGCGCCCTCGCCGGGGAAGGCTGGGCCGTCGTCACCGGCGGCTACGGCGGCCTCATGGGCGCGATCGCCGACGCGGCTGTGGCCGTCGGCGGCCACACGGTCGGCCTCCCGATGTCGGACTGGAAGCACCTGACCCCCCATGAGAGCAACGCCGAGCTCCGCTGGTCGGCCGACTACTCCGAACGCCTCCGACACCTCCTCACCTGCGACGCCGTCGTCGCCCTCCCCGGCGGCATCGGCACCTTGAGCGAAGCCGCGATCGTCTGGGCAGCCGCCCAGACCGAACCCGGAGCCGCGTCGTTGGTGTTGGTAG
>Ga0164241_10004076_pt1 | contig 14342 bp, 11 predicted proteins | sample OricomyardsoilBY_FD_108780 | JGI IMG/M metagenome (GOLD analysis project Ga0164241, IMG submission 108780) | Backyard soil microbial communities from Emeryville, California, USA - Original compost - Back yard soil (BY) | ecosystem: Environmental > Terrestrial > Soil > Unclassified | place: USA...
CATCGCCGACGCGCTGCACGGCAGCGGCTGGGCCGACCCCGGCCTCACGCGCAAGGGCCTGAAGAAGCTGCGCGCCGCGCTGTGCGAAGCGGGCAGCGCGAGCCGCATCGTGCTCCCGGGTGTCGACGCGGATCGCACAGCCGTCCTGCCTGGCGGCCTCGCCATCCTGCTCGCCGCCTTCAAGAGCCTCGGCATCGAGACGATGAGCCCGGCCCAAAGTGCGCTGCGCGAAGGGCTCATCTACGATCTCATCGGTCGCATCCGGCACGAGGACGTGCGCGAGCGCAGCATTCGCTGGCTCGCCGAGCGCTCGCGGGTGGATCTCGAGCAAGCCGCGCGCGTCGAACGGGCGGCGTTCTGCGCGCTCGGCGGCGTGGCCAAAAGCTGGAAGCTCGAGGACGAAGACGCGCGCCACTACCTTGCCTGGGCGGCGCGCCTGCACGAAATTGGGCTAGAGATTTCGCACACGGGCTTTCACAAGCACGGCGCGTACATCGTCGAGAACGCGGACATGCCCGGCTTCTCCAGGAACGACCAGCAGCTGCTCGCGTTCATCGTGCACGCTCAGCGCCGCAAGTTTCCGATGGAATCGCTCGTGGCGCTGCCGGAGCCGAAGCGCGAGCGCGCCCTGCGCCTCGCCATCATCTTTCGCCTCGCGTGCAGCCTGAATCACAGCCGCAGCGGCGAGCCGCCCGCCTTCGAGCTCCGCGCCGAGGGGACGCGCGTCGTCTTGCGCTTCACCGCGCCGGGCTACGAAGAAAGTCCGCTCCTCCGCGCCGACCTCGACGAGGAAGCTCAACGCCTCGCGGCGGTCGGTATCGACCTCGACGTACGCGTCGCGCTCCCCTGATGGGGAGCGCCGCGTTTACAGCCGCTGCGCAGCAGGCGGGCGTGAGCGACTAACCTTCGCCGCCTTGGCCGCCACCGCCGAAGCGACCGGCGCCGCCCGTGCGACCCGCGCCGCCGAAGCGACCAGCGCCGCCCGTGCGACCGGCGTCACCACCGAAACGACCGGCACCGCCCGTGCGACCGGCCTCACCGCCGAAACGACCACCGCCGCCCGTGCGCCCTGCGCCGCCGCCGAAGCGACCACCGCCGCCGAAGCGACCAGCGCTGCCGCCGGGGTTGTCGCCCGCTGCGCCCGATTGACCAGCGGCGCCGGTTTCATCGCCCGCCGCGCCGCCCAGAGGACCCGCGCCCGCGTCGCCAGTGCCGCCCGTGCCACCACTCCTGCCGGCAGCGTTGCCGGAGCCCGCGCTCCCGCTGCCACCACCCGTACCGCCGCCGGTTCCGCCGCTCGCCGAGGAGCCGCCCGTGCCGCCGGTGGTGCTGGAGCCGGCGCTGCCGCCGCTCGCCTTACCTGCACTGCCACCCTTGCCGGCCGTGGGCGGCTTGCCGCCGGTAGTGTCGTCGTCGTCGTCGCCGCCGCAGGCGGCGGCCAGCGACACCCCCACGACGAAAATACCCAAGCTGATTCCAGAAACTTTCATCGATGCCTCACGAAGTGGGTGGGGAGAAGTGGGATACTTCATGCCAGTAACCCCTTGCCTCGCGAGCAGGCAAAATCATGCGCTCCGCGCGCTACCCGCGTGCGGCACCACCTAAAATCAGCGCAGCGCGAGAGCGCGTGTTTTTTTTGTTCACGAATTACGCGCTGCGCGACACGCGCCGTCGAAAGATCCTTGCAGCCGACACTGCGCGGCGAGCTCGCGCGTGGACCTCCTCACGGCCGGGGCGTACGGTTTCCAGATGGTGAGGTCAGCTCGGGCGCGCGGCCGTGAAGGCGTCGTGCCGGCGGGGGTGGGGTTCGGCACCCGCGTCGCTCCCGCGCGGCAGGTCATTTCCATCGTGCACGGGCTCAGCGAGACGCCGCTCGCCAAGTTCCACGACCGCGCGCTGCGCGGCGAGCTCCTGCGTGTGCCCAAACCCATTCCTTGGGAAGCGTTCCAGCGCAAGCGCTATCCCGCGGCGGCGCTCGAGCTCGCGACGGACTTGGCCGCACGGCTCGCGAACGGCGAGTACGCGTCGATCGCGCTCTTCACGCAAATCACGGCGGGGCTCGCGCTCGGGGGCGCCCCGTTCGATCTGGTTCACGCGGCGACGCGCATCTCGAGCGACGAGCTCCGTCACGCCGAGTATTGCATCCGCATGGCCGAGCTTTGTTCGAACGGAAAGGTGACGCTCGAGATCGATCGCGAAGCGCTCCTTACCGACGTGCCGAACGCACTGAACCGCGAGGACGTGGATTTTCTGGTGCTCAAATACGCGTGCGTCGGCGAGACGCTCGCCGCAGCGCTCCTTACCGAATGCCGGCGCCGCGCTCGGGATAAAGTCGCCAAAGCGCTCTTCACGTCGCTGGCGGGCGACGAGGTGGGGCACGCGCGCTTCGGCTGGTATTACGCGGCGCACCGCGTGAAGGAGTGGACGCTCGCCGAACGGCAGCGCTTGGCCGATCGACTGGCTGGGTTCGTGAGCGGCATCGAGCCGACGCTGTGGACGGGCCGCGACGCGCCCGCAGGGGCCGAGGCGGCAACGCGCGCTCTCGGTGTGCTCGATTCGGAGACGCAGCGCGCTGTCGTCACCGACGTGATGACGCGCGAAATCATTCCCGGCCTCGACGCGCTCGGTTTCGGCGGCTCGGTCATGTGGGCCGCGCGCTCGCGAGCTTAATCTCCACGCACGGCCGCGAGGCCGGCACGCCGGACGCGACGCCGCGGCGCCGCAGCAACGCTCTTCCCAGTGCACGACGAGCCGAAAGCGCCGACGTTTGGCACTAGAGTCGGTCTCCCTTCCGCAATGAAGCCCCTGGTGCTTGCAGGCGCGCTCGGCGCCGCGGCGTTCGGCGTCGCGGCCCAGGTGCACGCGGAGTCTCTGCCCGTGCAGGTAGACTATGCAGCACCCGCGGGCTGCGGCAGCCGAGCGGCGTTCGTGCAGGAGCTCATGGCGCGCACCCCGCGTGTGCGCGTCGTCGAAGCGAGCGAGCCTGCGCCGGTCCTGGTGGTGACGCTCGCCGATCGCACGACCGGCGTCGTGGGAGAGCTTCGCCTGCGCGAAGGTGACGGAGCCGAAACCGTGCGCGCCGTCGCCGGCAAGACGTGCGAGGAAGTCGTCCCCGCTCTGGCGCTGATCGCCGTCGTGCTCGTCGACCCTGCAGCAACGACGCCGGCCGCTCCGCCCGCCGCGGCGCCGGCCGCACCCGCGCCGCCGCCTTCGCGCTCGCCCGCTCGGAGCACGCTTCGCTTCCGCGGCTCGGTCGGCTCCGGCGTCGCCCTCACGAGCACGCTCGCTCCCGATCTGAGCTACGCACCCTTCCTCGAGCTCGGCCTCGAGGCGGAACGCCAGCGCCGCCGCGGCCCAGCGCTATCCGTCGCGATCGAACGCTTCACGAGCGCCGCGGCCGAAACCCCGTACGGCCGCGCCGACTTTTCGACGCTACTCGGCCGCCTCACGCTCTGTCCGCTGCGTTGGCCGCAAACGGGCGCGGTGTTTCTCGCGCCGTGCGGTGCTTTCGAAGCCGGCGCGCTCCACGTGGACGTTTCCCAGACGGCGGACGAAAAGGAGCCGACGGTGCTGTGGATGGCCCTGGATGCCGTCGCCCATTTCGAGCTTCGCCCGCTGCGCTTCCTGGCGATCACCGCGGATGCCATGGGTATTTTTCCGCTCGTGCGGGATCACTTTTACTTCCAGCCCAATCTTCATGTATTCTCGGTGCCGGTGTTCGGGTGGACGGGCCGGTTCGGGGTGAAAGCCCTCTGGCCGTGATCGAATTGGTTGGGACGCGACATGGTGGCCAAGGTGCCTCCCTCATCTTCGAATTCGCTCGCCGCGACGTTCGCGCGCGCGGAGCTCCCGCACGAGCGGGCGGAGGCGGAACCGTTGGTGCGCTCGGGGACGCGCTCGGTCGAAGGGGACAGCGTGGCCCGCGAAGCGGCGCTCGCGCGCCTACTCACGCAGCATTTTCGCATGGTTTGGCGCGCGTTGCGCCGGCTCGGAGTCGCCGTCCACGCCGTGGACGACGCCGCGCAGGAGGTCTTTCTCATCGCCTCGCGCAAGCTCGACAGCATCGAGGCGGGCCAAGAGAAGCGCTTTCTGTACGGTGTGGCGCTCCGCGTCGCGGCCAACGCGCGCCGCGCACGCGCCGCGCGCCCTGAAGCCCCCTTCGGCGAGCTCATCGAGGAGACGGCGGCGTCCACGCCGTCACCGGAAGCGCTACTCGATCGCAAACGCGCACGGCAACTCTTGGACGAAGTACTCGAGCGATTGCCGGATGAGCTACGGACGGCGTTCGTGCTCTTCGAGCTCGAGGGGTGCTCGGGACCCGAGGTCGCCGAGCTCTGTGACATTCCCCTCGGTACGGCGGCGTCGCGCTTACGCCGCGCACGCGAGGCATTTCAAGCGGCGGTGGCCGAGCTCGGACACCGCCTCGGGCAGGGAGAGCGCTGATGAGCGATTTCACGCCGTTATTGGCCGGTGACCCGAACGAGCTCGAGGCGCTGCTCTTGCGGTCGGCGGACGAAGACGCGCCCGCGGACGAAGCCTTGTTGAAAGTCGGCTCGGCCCTCGGCGTGAGCGCCGCTGCGCTCACGGCCGCCTCGGCAACGGGCGCCCTCGCCGCTCCCGCTGCAGTTGCCGGCAAGGTCGCGACGCTCGCGAAGCCGCTCACGGTCGCCTCGCTCGCGAAGTGGCTCGCCGTCGGTGTCGGTGTCGGTGTGGTGTCGGGCGGCGCCGCACATGTCGTCTCGCGCGTCGCGGCGCCGCCGCCGCCGGCCGTGTTGGCACCGGCGCCGCGCGGCGTGCAGGCGCCGCGCGGCGTCGGCCCTGCCCGGCCGCACGAAGGCGCAGCGGTCCCCGCGCTCGAGCCGGCACCCGCAGCCGAACCGCCCGTGGCGAACGCGCCGCGCCCCGCGAGCGCGGCCGCGTTCTCTGCCGCAATGACGCCTCCGCCCAGCGTCGCACCCAGCGCGCCGGCCGCCGCGGTGCCGTCTGAGCACACCGGTTCCGCGTCGTTCGATACGGAAGCGGCGCGGCCTGCAGTCAGCGCGGAAGCGCCGCCGTCGACGCTCGGGGAGGAAACGAAAGCGCTCGATCGTGCGCGGCGGTCGCTCGCCGTGAAGCGCCCCGCCGAAGCGCTCGCGGCGCTCGACGGCTATCGGCAAACGTGGCCGCGCGGCGCGTTGCGGGCGGAAGCCGCGCTCCTGCGTGTCGAGGCGCTGCTACGCTTGGGAAATCGAAGCGCCGCCGAACGCGAAGCCGCCGCGATCATCGCACAGGCGCCGGGCAGCCGTTACGCGACCCGCGCGGCGGCGCTCCTTGCCGGCCCGCCCGCGCAGTGAAGTCACGGTCCCGCGAAGTGATCGATTCCGGAGCGCGGGCACATGAGGCCCTCCATGATCGAGCACTGGTGTGGGAAATTCAGGGGTTTGTCGGTTGCTCTCTCGGCCGCTGCGTTCGTGGCTTGCGCTCCGCGTAGCTACGATCTCGGCAACAAGGGAACGGGGGGAGGAGCAGGCGCGGAGGAAGACGGCGTGGGCGGCAGCGCCTCCGGCAGCGGAGGGAAAGGGGGCAAGGGCGGCACGACGGGAGGCACGGGGACGGGCGGCAGCAGCATCGTCGGGGGGGGCGGCGGCGGGGGGAACGTCGGGCAAGGGAGTGGAGGCAGCGCCGCCGGGACGACCGGTGCGACGGGCGGCAGCGGCGCGTTCACGCTCGTCGAGACGCCGCACGTGCTGCGCTTCAACTCGAACAAGCTCGACCTGCTGTTCATGGTCGACAACTCGCTCGGCATGGCCGAAAAGCAAGCGACGCTCGCCCAGGCGGTGCCGGCCCTCATGGCACAATTGACGACGCCGCCGTGCCTGGATGCGAGCGGCACGCCGACGGGCGACCGCGTGCCGCATTGTCCGCCAGGGAGCGCGCCCGCCATGGATCCGATCACGGACATCCACGCGGGCGTGATCACCTCGAGCCTCGGCGATCACGGCAGCGGCGACGTCTGCTCGGACGCGCAGGACGCCCGCAACCAGCAGGAGGGCCTGCCGCCCAGGGACTACAACGACAAGGCGCAGCTCTTGCCATCGGTGCGCAGCGGCCTCGGCACGGACGATTTTCTCGTGTGGGACGCGGCGACCGTGGCGAACCCGACGGCCAACGCCGCCCTCACCCAGAACCTCACGACGCAGATCCTCGCGGCGGGCGAACGTGGCTGCGGCTACGAGGCCCAGCTCGAGGCGTGGTACCGCTTTTTGGTCGATCCCGAACCCGTCGAATCGATGGACCACGACGAGAACGCGGCCTCGGTACGCGGGGCGGTCAATCAAACCGTGCTCGCGCAGCGGGCAGCATTTCTGCGGCCGGACTCCGTCGTCGCCATCGTGATGCTGACGGACGAGAACGACTGTTCGATCCTCGACGAGGACGGCTCGCAGGGATGGCTCACTGGTTACAAGGGGGGAATTGACAACAACAACTGGCGCATGCCGGCGGCCTCGGAGGCGTGCGCTCACAGTCCGAACGATCCGTGCTGCCGCCCCTGCGCCGGCGAGCCACCTGCCGGATGTCCCGACAACGAGCACGACTTGGCGTGCCGCAGCGGCAGGTCGCTCAGCGCCAACGACGACAGCATGAACCTACGCTGCTTCCACCAAAAGACGCGCTTCGGCGTCGACCTGCTCTACCCGACGGAGCGCTACACGGAAGCGCTTCAAAACTACACGATCCACCCGCGTCTCGGCGGCCCCGAGCTTCCGAACCCGCTGTATGTCGCACCGGATGGCATCATGCACCGCAACGCGCGAGTGGTCCTCGCCGGCGTCGTCGGTGCGCCGTGGCAGGACCTGGCGACGAATGACAGCCTTTCCGGGCGCCGTCTCGACTACCTGACGAGCTCGGAAATCGGCGCCGCGGAGCGCTGGAACCTGTTCGTCGGGATCCCGTCGATCAACCTCGAGCCGCGCGACCCGCTGATGATCGAGTCGATCGATCCGCGACCCACGGGCGCCGCGCATCCGGTCGTCGACGATGCAGCGATCGCCGCGTTCACCGAAGACGCAAACGTGAACCCCATCAACGGGCACGAGCAAGCCGTGCTCACGACCCGCGACGACTTGCAGTTTGCGTGCATCTACCCGCTCGCCGAGCCAATCGACTGCGATGACGGCAACGCGGACGCCTGCGACTGCAACGCGGACGAGGTCGACAAGCACAGCCCCCTTTGCACCGGCGTCACGGCGACCACCGACGGCACGCAGGCTTACGGCAAGGCCTACCCGAGCACGCGCGAGCTCGAAGTGTTGGCAGCTCCAACGAGCGTGGTCGCCAGTGCGTGCCCGAAAAACACCGTCGCTCAGGGCGACGACGATCCCGACGTGGGCTACGTCCCTGCCCTGCGCGCGCTCGCGGCTCAGCTGCGGGAGCCGCTCGGCTACTCTTGCGGGCCAAGCTCGGCCCGTGGTGCCGCCTGCACGATCGTCGAAGCACGGCCACTCGGGTCTTGCGACTGCGATCCCGACACGGGCCGCACGGCGCCGAGCGGCTTCGGGCTCGAGGTCGTCGACACGGGCGCCGCGGAACTCCGGAGCGTGGGCCTCGATGCCGACGACTACTGCTGGTGCCAGGTGACGCCGCTCGCAGGCGAAGCGCTCGCTGCTTGCACGAGCACCGCCGACGGCGGCGACGAGCCCGGCTTCTGCTTCATCGATCCCGAAAACGGCTCGGGTGACCCTTCACTCGTCGCCAGTTGCCCGGCAGATGGCAAATTCCGCCTCCGCTTCGTCGGCGACGACTTGCCGGCAGCGGGAGCGCTCACGTTCATGGACTGCGCGCGCGGGCTGTAGCAGGCATCACCCAGGCGCTCGCCGGCGAGGGGCGACTCCGCGGTGCACGGCTCCTCCGAGCCCGCAGCGGAGCGCCCCACGCGGCGTTTTGTCGAGCCCCGGCGCTCAACGCACGCAGCGGACGTTCGCCTCCGGAAAGTAATTCCAGTCGCCGCTCTTGCCCGCGTTCCACCCCGTGAAGCCGTCGCAATAGCTCAAGCCCCACGCCGTGCCGCCGACCTTCGACGCCTCCGCTGCCCAGAACCAGTACTTCGGCTCCTTGCAGCCGTTCGGATTGCCGGGGAACGCGGCCGCATCGACGGCGCCGCCCACCTTCGCTTCGTTCACCGTCGTCGCGAGCTCGTTCAACGTGGGCACGCGGAAGCCCGCATGCCCGCTCAGCACGAGCGCCGCGCAGTACGCGGGGGCGTCTTCCCAAGCCACGAGCGCCGGGGAAAAACCCTGCTGCCAGACGAGGCCCGTGTAGTTGTCGGTCACCTCGAGCTCGCCCGCGTCGCCCGCGAGGGCGTAGTGATTCGGCGGCGCCGCGGCAAGCTCGTCGGCCGCTTCGCCCGGGCCGTTGCCGCGCACGCAGCGGGCGACGTTGTCGCTGTTCGTCATCACGACGGCGTTGCTCGTGTAGCCGTTCGTGCCGTACCCAAAGTGGAAGTTCGACGTGCTCTGCCCGGTGATCGTCTCGAACCAGAAGGAGCCGGTGTCGTAGTAGCCGCTCGTCACCGTGAACGGCTCGGCGTAGCCCTTGCTCCCCCGCGTCACGTCGGTGATCGACGCCATCTCGATGCGCGTCGGGAGCCGCCAGTCGTCGAAGCCCGCGTAGCTCGTCGCCGCGAGCGCGGCGCAGCGGTCGAAGCTCTGTTGCCAGGTGCCTTGAGTCGCTGGGTTCGCCTTTTCCCAGACGAGGCACGTGATGTCGTCGCGCACGGCGCCGTTGCCGAGCTCCGTGTACTGCTGGTGGTTCGGCACGCTCGCGGGGCTCGAGGCGGGGTTCGGCATTTTCCAGCACGCCCATTTGTGCGTGCCGCACAGCGACTCCGCGCATGCACCAGCGCCCCCGGTGCTTCCGCCTGAACCATCGCCGCCGCTGCCCGCGCCAGCGCCGCCCGTCGTGCCCGCGCCGCTCGAGCCCGAGGGACCGCTCGCGCCCCTTCCCCCGTTCGCCGCCGTGCCCCCGCCGGCGCCGTTGCTGCCGGCCGCGACGCCGCGCCCGCTGGAGCCCGCGTCCGCCACGGTGCCGGTTCCCGCCATTCCGGCGTCGCCGCTCGCGCGCTTGCCGCCGCTCGTTCCGCCCGGCGCGGCGTCTCCGCCCGTTGCCGCGCCGCCGCGCCCCGGCGTACCGCTGCCGCCACCCAGCCCGCCCCCACCGCCTGCGCCGTTCGGCGTGGAGTTCTCCCGAGGGCTCGCGCACGCCGCGAGTGCAGCGGCGACCGCGAGGGACGCGCTCGTGAAAGCGACGCGGGGAATGCTCATGCCTGCGCGCTCATGGTTGCCGGAAGCCCCGACGTTGGGTCAAAAAGCGGTCACGACCAACGCACGAGGCCCGTGAACGCCGTCACGAGCACGATGACGCCGAACACGATGCGATACCAGGCAAACAGGCTGAAGTCGTGCCGGCTCACGTAACGCAGTAGCCAGCGCACGCACAAAAACGCGGATGTGAACGCGCACAGCGAACCGAGGGCGAAGATCGGCGCGTCGGCGGCCGTGAAGAGATGGCGACTCTTGAACGCGTCGTAGGCGCCGGCGGCCATCAGCGTCGGCACGGCGAGGAAGAACGAAAACTCCGCGGCGGCCTTGCGCGACAGCCCGCAAAAAAGCCCCCCGATGATGGTGGCGCCCGAGCGCGACGTGCCGGGAATGAGCGCCAAAGTCTGCGCGAACCCAACCTTCAACGCGTCGAGCGGCGTCATCTGGTCCACGTCTTCGACCCGCACCGTGTGCTTTCGACGCTCCGCCCACAGGATAATTAGTGCGCCCACGATGAACGCGAGCGCGACGGGGACGGGTTTGAAGAGCACGCGCTTGATGAGCTTGCCGAACAAGAACCCGAGCAGCGCCGCCGGCAAGAACGCGACCAGCAGGTTAATCGCGAAGCGTTGCGCCTTCGCGTCACCGAAGAGCCCCGTCACGACCCGCGCGAAACGGGCCCGATACTCCCAAACTACCGCGAGCACCGCACCCGTTTGGATGACGACCTCGAACACCTGCGCCTTCTCGTCGTTGAAGTGCAGGAGCGAACCCGCGAGGATGAGATGCCCGGTCGAAGAGATCGGCAAAAACTCCGTGAGTCCCTCGACGATGCCGAGCACGATCGCTTTGAGTGCTTCCGAAAAAAATACAGCCGCCATCCAATCGGCGCGCAACATCTCAGTTTTTGCCGCCAATGGCGAGAAGTAGCGATTGCTCGGCCGGGGTTCGAGCGCTAAAAACACTCTCATCCATGGCACGCACGCTCCTTTGCGCGGCGCTCGTCGCTAGCGCCACGTTCGCCTGTCCGGGCCTAGCCCAGGCCCACTTCCACCTGGACGAGCCGGCGAACTGGATCACCCAGCTGGAAAACGGCGACCCGCAGAAGACGGGCCCGTGCGGCGAGCTGATGGAAGCGAACAAGACGTACACGGCGAGCGGGGCAGTCACACCGTTCAAGGCCGGCGACACCGTCACGATCAAGCTCGAGGAAACGGTGACGCACCCGGGTCACTACCGCGTCGCGCTCGCCGTGACTGATCGCAGCGAGCTACCGGCCGAACCCAAGGTCACGGCGGGCGGCATGCCGAGCACGGCGTGCGGCACGGTTCCCATCATGGACCCGCCCGTGTTCCCGATCCTCGCCGACGGCGAGCTTCAGCACACGAGCCAGCTCAAAGGGCAGCAGACGATCACGGTGAAGCTGCCGGACGACATCGAATGCGACAAATGCACGCTGCAGATCCTCGAGTTCATGTCGAATCATGCGGCGCCGTGCTTCTATCATCACTGCGCTGACATCTCGATCACGAAGGACGGCAGCGGCGCGGGCGGCATGAGCGCGGGCGGCATGAGCGCGGGCGGCGCAGCGAGCGCGGGCACGAGCGGCGGCGGTATGAGCGCAGGCGGAACGGGTGCGGTCTCGACCACGGGCGGCACCGGCGGCATGTCAGGCCAAGCCGGCAGTCCCATCGTTCCGAGCGCGGGCATGCCGGGTGTTGCGGGCGGGACGGGCACCGGCGGGACGGGAACAGGCGGCACCACGGGCACCGGCGGCCCGAATACCGGCACGGGCGGCACGACGGCGCCCACGCTCGGCGGCAGCGGCGGCACCGGCACCGCGGCGAGCGCGGGCACGCCCACCGCAACGGGTGGCGCCGGCACGACGCCCGCGAGCCCCACCCAAAACGAAACCGACGAAGAAGGCGGCTGCAGCGCGACACCCGGCAAGAGCTCGTCGCCCTGGGTGCTCGCAGGGTTGCTCGGGCTCGCGGCGTGGCGCGCGCGGCGTCGGCGGTAGCGCCGCTCGAGTCGCTCGAAATTCCGACCATGCTTCGCACGGGTATGACTCGCGCCCACCCACTCCCACCGACGTGAGTGCGTCACAGGGTGTGAATCTGCCGGCACGGTGACGGGCTCCCTCATCCACGGCGCGCGCGAGAGCGCCGTACAAACTGCGGGAAATGACCAGCGCCGAGCCAACCCGCGCCGTGGGCACGAAAGCTGCACTCACGGCGAGGAACGCTTCGGCGTCGCGGCCTTCAGGGTGACGGCGCGACCCAAACGTCGTCATTTTGGTTATTCTCAGGTTTCTTCGGGATCTTGGCGGTGGGACCGCGAGAGGAGCGAGTCACAATGAACGAGCGAGCACTCATGCGCGCGGGCTTGGTCGGTGCGCTGTTTTTGGCCGGCTGCAGCCCGCAAACCGACGACGACGACGACGAGCCGTCGGCGACGGACTTGGCGGCGCTCGCGCAGCGCAACGTGGAGCAGGCGCTGCGCGGCACGCATCGGGCCGGAGCGTTCGTCGCCGACTCGACGACGCTCGCCAATGCGCTCGGGGCGATGGCCGGCTCGGACACGGACTGCCTGCAGGCGCCCTGCGACGTGAACGGCTGCCCGCCCGCCGAGTGCGTCACGACGAAGGAGGCCGTCACCGTCGAAGACCTGCGCGAGAGCCGCGACGACCTCGACGAGAGCATCGACGAGCTCATGCAGACGCTCCGCGAAAAGGTCTTCACGCCGGAGAACCTCGAGTCGGAGGGCGACGGGAGCGCCACCTACCGGCTCGGGCCGACGTTCTTGTGCACGCCGCGCTCCGACGCTGACGACCTCGGAGATCCTCCGGCGCCATCCGGATCCGGCGGCTCCAGCTCGAACGTCGGGACGCAAGGGACGCCTGCGCTCGATCCGGATTGCGTCGACGAAGCCAATCGTCTGCAGATCCGCCTGCGACTGAGCTCACCGAGCGAGGGCGACGTGGACGTCGAGCTCCTCCTGACGGCGTCGAAACGAAACCCCGCGACGCTCGAGCTTTACTCGAACCACGTGGGCGTGACGGTCGATCTCGGCGAAATCAAGGGCACGCTCGACGCGCTCGACGAGGACACGGGGGCGCTCACTTCGCTCGCGGGCAAGCTCGGCTTCGAGCTCAAGCGCAACGCGGAGCTCGACTTCAGCTTCCTCGCGAGCGTGCTCGCGGACGTGAACGTCGGCATCGAAAACGACGCGGGGGAGGAGGCCGTCGTGGAGGTCGGCAGGAGCGTCCCGACCTTCGAGCTTCGCCTCGACGGCAACGCGCGGAAGGTCACGGGCACCCTCGACGTCGGCGCCGTCACGGTCGCGGGCCCGTTGAACGCCTTTCGCGACCTGTTCGATCCGGAGCACTACGATGACTTCGGCGACCCGCTGCCGCGCCCGCACTACACCGGCATGGTGCACGCCCTACTCGCGGGACTCGAGGCAGGCATTACCTTCGACGGCTCGAAGGACAAGCTCGCGCTCACGCACCTTGGCCTGGGCGAGCAGAGCTCGACGCTCGAGCTGGACCAGAACACGCTCGTGAAGCTCGATCTGAATCCGTCGCAAGGGCGCCACTTCGATCTCGCGCTCGAGAAGGCGGGCGACGAAACACGCGCGACGCTCGTGCCGACGTTCGACGCGCAGGCCGTGCTCGGATTCGCGCCGCTCGCGAGCCAAATCAGCGACTTGCCGGCCTCGCTGCTCGATAACACCGTACATCTTTGGTTCGACGGTCAAAATCCGAGCGTCGAGACGCACGGGGACGCGCTTCGCGTCGTGACCGGCACGCTGAACTACAGCGACGCCTACGACCCCGCCCAGAACCTGACGGCAGTAGCCGGCAGTTGCGTGGCTGACGGCGACGGTTCGAGCTCGGAGTCCGTGCTCGGACTGGCCGTCACGGCCTGCCAATAGAAGCCGTTGCGCTTCGGGCCGCGCCTGCCACCGCGCCGTACATGGCGCCCGCAGCTGGGGCGGCCCGCATTCCCGGGCGTCTAACGAGCCTTTCAGCGCCGGAGCGCGGCGCCGCTCGACGCGGGCGCTCGTTCTCGTAGGCTAATGGGATGAGCCGAACCGTGGAGCGCTGCGCCGGCTTTGCCTTGGCCATAGGTGTGGGGCTCGCGTTGTTGGTCCCGCCGCACACGCCGCCCGTCTACGCGAAGGACGCCGTGAAGTCGCGCTGTCCGCCGGAGATGGCACTCACCGGCAACGTCTGCATGGACCGCTGGGAAGCACGCCTGCTCAAGAAAGGCGACGACGGGTCGCTCGCGCCGTTCCCCGCGTGCGACGTACCGAAGGGCGGCGGCTTCGTCGCCGAGTCACGCGCGGGCGTGCGACCGCAGGGTTACATCAGCCGCACGGAAGCTTCGAGTGCTTGTAGCGCCGCGGGCAAGCGCTTGTGCACGCTCACTGAATGGTACCGGGCGTGTCGTGGCGAGCGCGACACGCTCTTTCCCTATGGGGCGACGTTCGTGAAGGGTCGCTGCAATACGGGCAAGCCGCACCTCTTGTCCATCCTGCACGGTTCGAACGCGCGCGCTTGGAGCTACGAGGCCTTCAACGATCCGGAGCTCGACAAGCGCGAAGGCTTTCTAGCCGACACGGGCGAGTACTCCGGGTGCGTCTCGACCGCGGGGATTTACGACCTGGTCGGTAACCTGCACGAGTGGGTGTCCGACCGCGTCGATATTTCCATCATCGACAAGATCCCGCTGACGGCGGGCGTGAAGGCGCGCGTGCCGCGCAACTCCGGCAAGGGCGTGTTCATGGGCGGCTTCTTCAGCACCACGAACCAGCACGGCGACGGCTGCACGTACGTGACCATGGCGCACGAACCGTCGTACCACGACTATTCGACCGGCTTTCGCTGCTGCAAGGACTAGGTGTCCATGGGACTTGGCTCGTGGAACGGCGTGGGACGATGCCATTCCCTCCCGCACCAGCGGCCGCCTTCAACAATCACGCCTGCAAAAACGGCAAGATCTTGCTCGAGTCTGCAAAGTAACGTGAAGACGTGTCGCCGTA
>Ga0164241_10004077_pt1 | contig 14342 bp, 11 predicted proteins | sample OricomyardsoilBY_FD_108780 | JGI IMG/M metagenome (GOLD analysis project Ga0164241, IMG submission 108780) | Backyard soil microbial communities from Emeryville, California, USA - Original compost - Back yard soil (BY) | ecosystem: Environmental > Terrestrial > Soil > Unclassified | place: USA...
CGTGATGCACAATTTTATGCGTTAAATATGACTGACGGAAAACTGCAATGGAGTTATAACCTTCAAGGTTCCTGGGTATTGTCCACAGCGGCAATGGATGCAGAAAATATTTATCTTACAACGTCTGATACCGGTTTGGTTTTGACATTGGATAAAATCACTGGCGATGAAAAATATCGATTCGACACCCACTTTTGGAATTATGCGTCGCCGCTTCTGTTAGCTAATCGTTTTATATTTGCAGCGAGTATGAGTGGGAATCTTTATGGGCTGGATAAAACCACGGGCAAGTTAGTCTGGCATTATCAAACGCCGGAAGGAAAAACAGATAGCATGGATATTATTGATGATAAAACAGGAAAATTGCTAAACGACAAGATTTTTGCCCAAGATAGGCAACTACAAGCAAGCATAGAGCATGTAAAAGAATTGGGAGCATTTTTAGCTTCGCCTATATGGTTTGATAATCAGCTAATTGCAGTTACCGCCAATGGAAAAATATTGGTTTTTAAATAAAGATCACATTTAAAAATGTAAAACAATAACCAAGTAAACTCTGCCGAATTTTTATTCGGCAGAGTTTATATTTTTGATTTGGAAATCAATAGGCAAAGCATTCACAAGGGAGGAGATTCTACAGGATCATGATCAACTGCATAATCCTGTCTTTTAATAATTATTCAGCCAAAACGCAGCAATTTCTTCCATGATGTTTCGCTTCGTAAAGTGCTTGATCGGCGCGTTTAAACGTTGTTGCGAAATCTTCACTGGCGAGATGCTCGCTAACACCAAAACTGGCAGTCACATTTAGTGGGTTAGGCTGTTCAAATGTGTAAGTGAAAATAGCCATGCGAACTTTTTCCGCCAGCGCAAGTGCTATTTCTTTAGTCGCGTCAGGCAGTACGATAATAAATTCTTCACCGCCCCAGCGGCCCAGATAATATTGATCAGGTATTTCATTCTGGATAATTTCCGCCACTGCTTGCAGAACTCTGTCGCCAGTGTCGTGACCACGGCGATCATTAATACGCTTGAAGAAATCTATATCAATCATAATTAATGAGTAACATGTGTGAGCAGTGTGGTCAGGTGATTCCAATCGGGTGATGATTTGATGAACACCAAATCGGTTGTAACATTGTGTTAAGGGGTCCACAGTTGACAGTCTTCGAAATTCATTGGATTGTTTTTCAAGTTGAAAAATTCGACGATTATCTTCTTGGGTTTGCAATTTTAAAAATCGCAATTGACTCAATGCATAAATAAATATTCCCAGCATCCATACAGAAAGAATTGTCAGATACCAATTGGAAGACGATACCCATTCGCCCGTCAACTCAATACTTTTGACATAAATTTTATGTTCACTAACAGCATGGAAATCTTCCAGCCCAATGCCAACCTCTACAACATTGGTGAGATCACGCACGGCATGCTTTCTATCGATATTGAATAAGGCAACCCACCAATCCGCTACAGTAAACTCATCCAGATTGATTATTACAGAGGACGATAAATCTTTTTTCGCAATCAGGACAGAGTGAAATTTGGTGCTGTTTTTGTCTTCTATAGTGGTGTAGATTGGATTGAAATTCCGGAGGTAAATGCGAAGCTTATCATTGGGACCTTGATAATCCAGATTAATAATCATTTTATCAAAACCGGCTAAATCCATTCCGGTCATTAAATCGGGGCTGAGATTAACAATAAAACTGCATGCTTTTTCCTTATTAATCGGCTCTTTAATACTACAACCCCATTGGTGCAACTGTTGATCGCTCCAAAAACTGACAGCTGTGCCGTCATCATTGTTGGTACCCCAGAGAGAAGTAACGTATGAAGAAGGAATTAAAGAGAGACGCTTTATAGGAAGATAGCTGTGCAATACCATAGCAATGAATGTCAATAAAATTGCAAAGAGTAATAATTCATTAAAACGTTTTGCGTTCATTCGCGGCTCTATTTGGATGGATATTCTTTTAGCATCACACAGCAATTACGCCCCTGGTTTTTTGCTGCGTAGAGTGCATTATCAACCCGCTTGAATGTGGTGGCGAAATCTTCATTGGCTTCGCGTTGCGCCACACCAAAACTGGCGGTTACATTTAACGGATTTTCGCTTTCAAAAATTGTGTCATAAATTACAAGGCGAATTTTTTCTGCTATCGCCAATGCCATTTCTTTTCTTGTGTCAGGCAAAATCACCACAAACTCTTCACCCCCCCAGCGGCCCACATAATCTGTAGCACGAACCCGCTGTTGGATAAGAGTGCTCACTGCTTGTAATACTCTGTCACCTGCGTCATGTCCGCGGCGATCATTGATGCGCTTGAAATAATCTATATCGATTAATATCAAGGAATATACAGCTTCTTTAATATGGTCATGTGTTTCCAATCGATTGATAATTTGGTGTACACCGAATCGATTAAAACATTGTGTTAAGGGATCAACCGTAGACAGTCGACGCAACTCATCGGATTGTTGCAATAATTTTTTGTTTTGCTGCGCTAAATGATAAATACGTTTATTGTCTTCGCTGGTTTGCTCTCGCAATAATCGCAACTGATTTAATGCATACAATAAAATACTGGACAACCAAACAAATAAAATACTCAGGTACCAAGCTTCAGAACTAATCCATTCGCCCACAAATTCTATGCGACGCACTTCTACATCCTGTTGTCCGGCAACTACATTGCTTTCAAAGTCGATAGCAATTTCAGTGGTGTTGCGAAAATCCGGCTTGGACTCTGCGCGTGGAATGTTGTATTGCAATAGCCACCAATCAGCAACATGCAATTCGGACAGAGGTAGTTTGATCGGGTTAGTGAGATCAGCAACATCCAGATTAATGGCATTGAATTTATTACTGTTGGGATCGCCGGGGCGGGAGTAACCCGGATGATAATTGCGGGCATAAAAACGCAATTTTTTACTGGTGCCCTGGTATTTTATATCCAATAGCAGATGGCTGTAGGCGGATAAATCGACTCCAAAACCATCGTCACTCAACTCCATAATGTAGCTGCACACAAATACGCTGTCTTTAGGTCGCTCTGGAGAATTGCAGCGCCAATAGCGCTTGCTCTCGTTGAGCCAATAGGCTGATTGCGAGCCATCCGCCAACCTGGTGCCGTAAAGATAGCTGTAGGGCTGGATATCTTCAAAAATAACCAAATGTCTGGAGGGGAAAAAACGATGCACCCAAAGCGCCAGCAATGTAAAAAAGATGGCGCTAATAAGTAAGAGGTTAAATCGCTTTGCATTCATGCATTTGGCACTGGTAAAAGATTTTGATAAAAAACACTCTTTCGAAGTATTGATCAAAAACGCATTTTTACCAGCTTTTTATTGGATTATTGTGTCGCCTTTGGCAAGGTGAATTGCTCCCTGACCTCATAGTAAGTTTGTTCAGACATTTTTTGATAAGGCGTCGATTTTTGCATAAATTGTTTATAAGCGTCATAAACCTTCCTCACCTGCGGATCGGCGGCTGCTTGCTTCGCATAAACATCTTGGGAAATTTTATAAAAGTGTGCCAAAACATCATCCGGTAATTTACGGATAGCGACTCCCTGACGCTCCAATTCAATCAGAGCCCGGCTGTTGTTCTCGGTGTAACTGTCCAGCATGTCTTGATTCACCGCGCGTGCGGCGTAAGTCACTATGGCTTGAAGATCTTTTGGTAAAGATTCAAACGCTGTTTTATTCACAATTAATTCCAGTGTGGGGCCTGGCTCATGCCAACCGGGATAGTAATAATATCGAGCAATTTGTTGAAATCCAAAAGCCAAATCATTCTCCGGACCCACCCATTCTGCCGCGTCAATGACACCGGTTTGCAAGGCGGTATACAACTCGCCGCCGGGAATATTCACTGATGTGCCGCCCGCCGCATTAAATACTTCACCGGCCAATCCGGGAATTCGCATTTTTAATCCTTTTAAATCGTCAATCGAATTAATTTCACGATTAAACCAGCCCGCCATTTGCACTCCCGTGTTACCGCCTGCAAATGGAATTAAATTGAAGGGCTCATAAATTTCCCGCCATAATTCAAGACCGCCGCCATAATGCAACCAACTATTCATTTCTTGTGCATTCATGCCAAAAGGAATTGCGGTAAAAAATTGTGCTGCCGGAATTTTACCGCGCCAGAAATAAGCACCTGAGTGCCCCATTTCTACACTGCCCGATGACACAGCATCAAACACACCTAAAGCAGGTACTAATTCATTGGCACCGTAGACATGAATTTGTAAACGTCCCGCTGACATCTCGTTAATAATTTGTGCAATTTTTTCGGCGCTGACACCCAACCCGGGGGTGTTCTTGGGCCAGGAGGTCACCATTTTCCAACGATAAACCTGCGCAGACGTTGATTCAGTTGGTGTGGAAAATTTAATCTGAGGATCGTTGATTTTTTTTATTACCAGCATCCAGAACAACAATGCAATCGTTGCCAGTAATAAAACTATAACAAGCGGGTACCAATTTATTTTTGTTTTCATCATTATCATTCAGCTCTAAAAATTTTTAATTATTGTAGGTGGGTGCAAACCCCAGGTTAAATCGCTTGCAATCGTGCATATTGCATTACCAATCGTTTGGTGCCGATTTTAGCAAATTTTACTTCAACAACGGAATTGGGACCTTTGCCTTCAAATTGCAAAATGACACCCTCACCAAAGGTGGCATGGCTGACGCGTTGGCCCAATTTGAATCCGGTATCTTCACCTTCATCTCGCAATGGTGCGCGCGTGTTTTTTTGAAAACTGACGGGACGACTGATCGCCGTTTTCAATCTTACTTCTTCAATGCAGCCAACAGGAATTTCTTTTATAAAACGGGAAATGCGATTAAAACTTTCATTGCCATGCAAGCGGCGGGTTTCAGCGTAGGTGATAAATAATTTTTGCATAGCGCGAGTGATGCCGACATAACACAAACGACGCTCTTCCTCTATTCCGTCGGGATCGTCAATGGACATTTTGTGCGGGAATAAACCTTCTTCAACACCCGCTAAAAATACCAGCGGAAATTCAAGACCTTTGGCGGAGTGTAATGTCATTAACTGCACCGCATCTTCAAACTCTTCTGCTTGTGCTTCGCCTGCATCCAATGCGGCCGTGTCCAGGAATTGTTGTAACAGGGGTGACTCATCATCGGCTTCAAACGCACGGCAAGCAGTGATCAATTCCTGTAAATTTTCACCGCGTGCCTGGCCTTTTTCACCCTTTTCGCTTTGATGAAATACCAATAATCCGGTTTTATCCAATACTGTTTCGGCAATAAAATCCAGCGCCGGTAACTCGTCCGCTTCGTTCGGTGTACAAAGATCTTTTTGCAATTGCACAATCATTTGCATAAACATTTCTATGGCATTGTTTGCGCGCGCCGAAAAATGTTTGCGCAGAATTAATTGACCTGCTGCCGCCCAGAGTGAAAGATTTTCGGCACGCGCTACGCCTCGTACATCTTCCAGGGTTTTATCGCCAATGCCGCGTGTTGGTGTATTAATTACACGCTCAAAGGCGGCATCATCATGGGGATTATTTAACAAGCGCAAATAAGCAATTGCATTTTTAATTTCGAGGCGATCATAAAAACGCTGGCCGCCGTAAATGCGATAAGGAATGCCTTCACGCAATAAAGCTTCTTCCAATGCGCGCGATTGAGCATTGGAGCGATATAAAATTGCAGATTCACTGCGACGCTTGCCCTGATGAATCCAGGCTTGAATACGTTCAACAATAAATCGCGCTTCATCTTGTTCGTTATAGGCGGCATAGAGTGAAATGGGTTCGCCAGTTTCACCTTCTGTCCATAATTCTTTTCCAAGCCGACCAATATTATTGGCGATCACTGCATTGGCGGCTTGCAAAATATTAGCGGTAGAACGGTAATTTTGTTCGAGGCGAATAATTTGGCAAGGTGAAAAGTCATTACTGAAACAACGGATGTTTTCAATTTTTGCACCGCGCCAGCCATAAATCGATTGATCATCATCACCCACGGCCGTGACAACACTGCTTTTGCCGGCGAGCACACGCAGCCAGGCGTATTGCACAGAATTGGTATCCTGAAATTCATCGACCAAAATAAAATTAAATCGATTTTGATAATGTTCCAGAATATGTGGTTTGTTTAACCAGAGCTCATGCGCACGCAATAAAATTTCGGCGAAATCGACTAATCCGCCACGCTGACAATCATTTTCATAGGCTTGATAAATACTGCGCATGGTGCGAATAAAGGGATCAGCCGTTTCCTGAATATGTTTTGCGCGTCGGCCTTCATCTTTTTGTTCGTTGATAAACCATTGCGCCTGTTTCGGTGGCCATTTTTCGTCATCAATTTGCAAAGACTGATACACACGTTTTATCAAACGTAACTGATCATCACTGTCGAGGATTTGAAAATTTTGCGGAAGATTGGCGTCTTGCCAGTGAGCTTTTAATAAACGATGTGCTAATCCGTGAAAAGTCCCGACCCAAATATTGTGAATCGAAATCGGTTGCCCGGTTTGTTGAAATAAATCATCCAGACGATGCCGCATTTCCTTCGCCGCTTTATTAGTAAACGTCACCGCCATTATCGAATAAGGCGACATCTGCTCCACTTGAATCAACCAGGCAATACGATGCACCAACACACGGGTTTTACCACTGCCCGCACCCGCCAGAATCAATTGATGACCCGCAGGTGCCATCACTGCTTCACGCTGTGCAGGGTTAAGATCATCAAGTAAAAGGGAAACATCCATAAATCAATCAACACATAACTAAAAAATGGCCGTCAGCTTACTGGTTATGCGTACAGATTGCTATTTTTTTACCTCTTTCCAATTATCACCATCAGATGAGCTGTAACTTGAACCTTGAGAACAATTGAGCAATATTTCGTCGTCATTTAAATGAATTTTGCAGCGTCTATTAGGCAAGCGAACCTCTTTCCATTTATTTTTTTCGTCGATATACATAAACAAAAAGGCTTTGTTACCCAAGGTTACTGGGTCCATAAAAAGCGTATTATTTACTCGATGAAATACACTGTCAGTTGTTACGTGTTTGGACCAGTTTATTTCTTTGGCTTCAGCGGTAGTATGGTCGACCAAATAACCTACCAGTTTTGCGTAGTCGTTGTCATAGTCTGATGAGGTCACTGGCCCGAAGAGAAATTCTTTATTTGTAAGCGCGGATATGGTTTGAACATATTTGTTTTTAGATATTTTCGTTTCTTTTTTGAGCCATGTTCCCCCCAAATTATTTGAATAACTCAGGTTTCCTGTGTCCCCAATAGTGAATATCCATTCATTTACTTGTGCTCCATGCTTTGGAGGATTGCTCTCATCAATTGAAATTCGTTCGAATTTAGTGTCAAGCAGGTAAAGTTCAGATAACGAAGTAATGAATACGGGCTTTAGATGATTTGATAAATGCGCCAATTGTTTTAATGGATCTAAAATACCAGTATCTATTATTGTGGATTTGCCTGAATCAAGGCTCGCCAGCAATCCTAGCGCAGAAGAAATAAATTTTTCTTCATTATTAATATTTTTATGGTATTCGAGTAAATATTTTTGACGAATTTCGTCCAGGATATTATTTTGATAGCGCAATGTTGGATGCAATATTGGATAAGATGATATGGTCGCATATTTACTGGGAAAATATAATTTCGTATATTTTAATGCCGACTCATTATTTTTCAAAAAAAATACTGTATTTTTCCCGTAGTCGCTTTTCAGAATGGCAATCGTCCCTAAAGATGTAAGCTTATTTTTTTCAGTTACGAATCTAATGTTTGGCTTTATGTAATTATAAGATCCCTGATATCCATATTGTTTTAGCATCGTTAAGGTATGCGTACCGGAATTTAATGTGAGGAATGCATAACCATTAAATATTCTTCCTTTGTATTCGTCATCGACATATACCTCTCCATATCCCCATTCGCCAGCCGTTTGAAAAAAAACATAGCTGTCCTCTGTATTTGAAAAGCAAAAAAAACTAAAAAATGAAATATATACTACAACAAACTTAAAAAAGGTTTTCATAAAGTATCTTCTTATTTTAGCTTGGCCAGATGTTTTTTAGCAGATTTTGCATAATCCCGTATTTTTTCTGATTTGGCTTTTGATTCGACAGATTGAACCAATGGCAAATAGTTTGTATTTCTAGATTTTTCTATTACTTTACATATCCATGCATCAACCTCTTCCCTCCATACCTCATGGCGCATGTCCTCTTCAAGAATAGAGGCTAATTTGTCAAGCAACATTTTATTGTTAGGATATTTTTCAAATATTTCTTTCATGGCTGAGATCAATTCAATATCTGTGGGCAGCCCCAATCTATTATATAGTTGATTGATCTCCCAACTTTCCATGCTATTGAAATTTGCAGTGTTATGAATTCTTCGAGCTAACAGCCTGCGGTCATTATAAATGACCACACTGTCCTGAACTTCCTTTGCGACATCGGACGGAAGGTTGGGTATTTTTTCAATCTTTTTAAATATATCTATTGTGGATTCATCACCTAAAGATGCCAGCGCATTCATTGCATACCTAAGCTCTTTATTATCACTATCAGCTGTTGTAGTAAGCATTAATTCATTAATCTTATTAGTGATTGCGTTTTGTAGTTCCGGGGTGTAAATCCATCCATGTATTATTCGATTATAATTTTTAATGCGCTCTCTATCTTTTTTATTGTTTATGTCCGCAATAAGTGGGGCCGTAACCGAATCAGGAATGTACGTGTTTTTTGAATAGAGGAATTTTTTATTTATAGCTTCTACAAGCTGATTTTGAAACGCCAATAAATCTTCTTCTTTTACATCTTTTCCATAGTCAAAATTAGATGTTAAATCTGACAGCACCTGAACTATATGTCGGCCTAACAATATACCCGGAACTGCACAAACCACTTTTTCATAATCATCTATTGCTGCGCATTGATTAGAAAATGGAGCGCTTAATACTGGGCTTTTGTAATCTAAAATAAGAGAATTATCGCTGCTTCCTTGGATGATATATGACACAGCATCTCTTTGAGACAGATTAAGATGGAGAAATATTTCCAGATTCAATATTGGAGAATCAGGCGTTTTATTTAAGGGCAAGAATTTTTCGATGGTTTGCCGAGTCGCATATTCAATTTTGGCATCAGTTAAATAATTAAATCGGGATTTAGCTTGAATTAAATGTAGATTAAATTTAACTACTCGAAAATTATTGATTTCTGCTAATTCAATAGCAAATGCAAATGAATAGAATAAAACGTTAAATAGAATAGCAAGTAAAATTTTTAATAAAACCGACATTGACGACTCCTTTTTCCAATAAATTAAATTGTTATTGTATTGGCAAGCTGTCCTAGCTTACTGACTATAGGTACAGATTACTATTCAGGTCGTAAAAAAAGCCCCGTCTTTTCGAATGAAAAGGCGGGGCTTTTGTGGTCGGGAGTTATCCAGACAATACTGAATCCAGCTAGATGTTGAATCCGGGTAGCTGGATACTAAACCTGGATAGCTAAATACTAAACCTGGGTAAATAGTTGCCGGGAATAATGCCGAATACCGAAAGGACAATCAAAATAAGCAGCACGATAAACAAGACCCTGATAACTTGCGCAACAGGTGTTGGCAATGGCAATAGTGATACCAGCCACCAAATCAGACCGAATACCACCAGATAGACGATAAGGTTAATAAGAGAGTCCATAGGTTTTCCTTTAAAAATGGCTAAAAAAACGAACCAAACCAGCATAGTGACAGGTGGATTTTCTGACCGTGCGCTAACGAACATAGACTGCCTCCGGCGTGGCTAGCCCCTTGCTCCCATCTACAGTAGAATCGCCTCACCTTGGTTACTACTGGTTAGTTAATGACTGTATCTGAACCTGCGTCGGGTCATAGGCCTGCGCATACTGTCAGTTTGTCCTCTCTCTTGTTAGATTTCGCTCGCCAATTTCAGGGCGAGCGAGTTTCTGTTCGTGATATCAAAAACTCTCTTGGTCGACGTTCTTTTGGTGTACTCCTTTTTGTATTTGCGATTCCCAATTCTGTGCCATTGGGAATACCGGGTATTTCCACTGTGACAGGTCTGCCTATCTTATTAATAGCCAGTCAGATGGTGCTGGGGCAGCAGCGCATATGGTTGCCCGAATGGATTGCCAGACGCGATTTTTCCCGTGAAGGATTTTTAAAACTGATTGAAAAAACCATGTCCTGGCTTGCACGAGTGGAACGCATGCTAAAACCGCGTTGGTTGTGGCTGGTTAAGGGAAAAGTTGAACGCCTACTCGCTGCTGTTTGTGTGCTGATGGCTTTTTTATTAATTTTACCGATTCCGTTTGGCAATGTACCGCCAGGTTTCAGTTTGTTATTAATTTCGTTGGGATTAATTGAACGCGATGGACTTTGTGTTGCGGCAGGATTAACGCTGGCCCTATTCAGTGTTTTTTATTTATCCGGTTTGATTTGGGTGGGTATTCAAGCCGCCAGTGTGTTGTTTTCCAATTGGTTTTAATTTATCGAGGTTAATGTGGAACTGTTTATGGATCCCGGCATTTGGTTGGGATTACTTACGCTGATTGTTTTAGAGATTGTACTGGGCATAGACAATCTGATTTTTATTGCGATTCTGGCAAACAAATTACCACCGCATCAACGCGATAAAGCGCGAGTGTTGGGTTTGGGTTTAGCCTTGGCAATGCGCTTGTTATTACTGATGGGCATTTCCAAACTGGTTGCACTCACTGAACCACTGTTTACATTATTTGGCGAAGATTTATCCGGCCGTGATTTAATTTTATTATTCGGCGGAATCTTTTTGTTAGTCAAAGCAACGATTGAAATTCACGAACGCCTTGAAGGTAAAATTCTTGCACCGCGTGCTTCAAAAGTTCACGCCGCATTTTGGGCCGTAGTCACACAGATTGTAGTGTTGGATGCCGTATTTTCGCTGGATGCAGTGATTACCGCCGTGGGTATGGTTGATCACGTGGAAGTGATGATGACAGCAGTCATTATTGCAATGGTCGTAATGATTGTTGCCAGTAAATCATTAACAACTTTCGTTAATAAACATCCAACCGTAGTGATGTTATGTCTGGGTTTTTTATTAATGATTGGATTCAGTTTGATTGCGGAAGGTGCGGGTTTTCATATTCCAAAAGGTTACCTCTACGGAGCAATTGCTTTCTCAGTTTTAATTGAAATATTTAACCAATTGGCGCGCTCCAATCGCACGCGAAATTTAATTGGTGAAAAACCATTGCGTGATCGCACGGCGGAAGCGGTTTTAAAATTATTAGGCGGACGTTCCGATGCCGATGAAGTCGGACATGACATGGCCGCCATGACTACAGCAAACGGTGAAGAGCTCGCATTTGAACACAGCGAACGGCATATGATTCGCAGCGTATTGCAATTATCGGATCGCACAGTGCAATCGTTGATGACGCCCCGACCGGATATTATTTGGGTAGATTCACAAGCAACACCGACAGAACTGTTAACTATTTTAAAAACCACTCCACAAACCCGTTTGTTAGTCGCGCGCGAAGAATTGGATAATTTATTGGGGGTGGTACAAAGCCGCGATTTATTAACGGCCGCATTGGACAACCAACCATTGGATTTAGCAAAATTGGCACGCTCACCTTTGGCCGTTCCGGAAGGTACCAGTGCACTGCGTGTATTGGAAATGTTGCGTCAACAACAATTACCTCTGGCGATAGTGATCGATGAATATGGCAGCATAAAAGGGTTGGTAACTACAGGCGATTTACTGGCAGCGATTGCCGGTGAATTAGCAGACACTCATGATGAACCGCAAATGACTCAAGATCACGAAGGCTGGATTTTCGATGCGAGTATTGCACTGGAAGATCTTGAAGAAAAATTAGGTCTTCGTATTGATAAAGGTGAAAGTGATTATTTCACTTTGGCAGGATTATTATTGGAACAATTGCAACACATTCCCGTCATAGGTGAAGAAATTCATGTAGCAGGATTCAGCTTCCGTATTCTTGAAATGGAAGGCCGTCGTATTCATCAGGTCAGGGTCATCAAAGATGAAAAAGAATCCGGCATTACCCAAATTGGCTATTAATTGCTGATTATCGAGAAGAAGCGCACGCCTGCAAATCGATTTGTTTTGCATAATGTACAGACTTTTTTATTCACGTTTATTTATTGGAGACATCTATGAAAAAATTATTAATCACTTCTCTTGTTCTGGGTTCGGTACTTATGGCTCATCAAGCGGCTGCAAAATCGCCTATGGATTACAGCTATGCCGGCATTCGTTATTTCGATCAACGTTTGGATGATGCCGATTGTAGTCAGGACGGATTGAACATTTACGGCAGTTTGGAAATTAATGCTGATCTTTTCGCTATAGGTTCAATCACTGATGCCAGCGGCAATCGTAACTGCGGTTCGGAAACGATGAGTGCTGGCATTGGCTACCAAACTTTGTTTGGTGCAGACGGCAGTTTGTACGGCACGCTCAGTTATGAAAATACCAGTGTTGATCACGGTGAAAGTGATTCGGGATTTGTCGGTGCTGTTGGTATTCGCGGTTTTGTTGCCCGCGCATTGGAAGCAAAAGTTGAAGTTGCACATCACACTGCATTTGATGGCAACACCGTCATTAATGGCGGCGTGGTTTACTGGTTCAATCAACAATTTGCTGCAACGGGCGATGTGGGTTTGGGTTCAGATGTGTCAACGATTGCTGTTGGCTTACGTATGAATTTCTAAACCAATCCGGTTTAGTTAAATGAGTTAAATAAAAAAGCGATTTGTAAAACAAATCGCTTTTTTATTTTTCAGGGAATCTTCGTCATTGGCATACGCTGCAAAACGCGATGTGAATAACGAACGGCATACCGGGGCATGTTGCGTTCAAATTTGCGTGGATTCGGCAACATGACTGCCATTCGCGCCGCTTGTGCTGCAGAAAGATAGACAGCTTTAATTTGATAATGGCGTTTGGCAGCGGCTTGCGCGCCAAAGGTGCCTTCACCCCATTCCACGACATTTAAATAAACTTCCAATATCCGGCGTTTGTCCCAGCAGACTTCTATCATCAAAGTAATCACTGCTTCCTGTGCCTTTCGAATATAACTTTTGGAAGGCGATAAAAATAAATTTTTGGCTAATTGCTGGCTGATAGTGGATCCACCTGCAACACGTTTGCCCTTGTCTTGATTTTTCTCCAATGCATTTTCAATTCCATCCCAGTCAAATCCATTGTGCTCCAGAAATTTTCCATCTTCAGCGGCAATTACTGCACGTTTTAAATGCGGTGAAATTTTCGCGTAATCCACCCATTCATATTGCAATTTTGCATTGCTGTTTTTTTCTTGCAATTCACTCAATCGAATCGACATAAAATTGGTATTGAGCGGTGTATTCCATTTCCACCAAAGCACATGCGCAAAAATCCATAATTGATACAGAAAAATAATGAGCAACGCCCAGAGGAAAATTCGTTTGGTGATATGGAAAATGCGACGCATAGAGAATATATACAGTAAGCAAGACAGGGGGATTATAGCGCGCATAGATACAAAATGTTGCGCCTATGCGCGGTTACAAATCGTGAAGACGCAACATTTTACGTCTTTTGCTAGTATTGTTTTCATTTTCATTGATACTATCAACCAAAATAAATACTTCCCCCACTTTTATGCAAATTACCAAACCTCAAGATTCACTGTCGCTCGACCAAATCCCGGCCACACAAATAAAAGGGGTGGGGAGTGTGCTGGCTGGAAAGTTAGCGAAGATTGGGCTTAACACGATTCAGGATATTTTATTTCATTTGCCTTTACGCTATCTCGATCGCACTCGCGTGACACCGATTGGCGCATTGCAGCCGGGAATTGATGTAGTGATTGAAGGCGAGGTCCGTGCAAGTGATGTGGTCTTTGGCAAAAAGCGAAGTTTGTTGTGTAAGTTGCAAGATCATACGGGCACAGTGAGCTTGCGTTTTTATCATTTTAATAAAGTACAGCAACAAAATTTATCCGCCGGTGCGCGTATCCGCGTGTTGGGCGAAGTGCGGCGTGGCGCATCGGGTTTGGAATTTTATCATCCGGAATATGAATTTTTGGATGATGAAAAAAATCGGGATCTGCAAGAATATTTAACACCGATTTATCCGGCCACCGAAGGTCTGACACAATCGCGCTTGCGTATGCTGGCTATACAAGCCTTGAGTTGGTTGGATAAACACCCCCTGCGTGAATATTTACCGGACGATATGCGCGAAAAAAATCAATCCACGCTTGCTGATGCCATTCGTTTTTTACATC
>Ga0164241_10004078_pt1 | contig 14337 bp, 15 predicted proteins | sample OricomyardsoilBY_FD_108780 | JGI IMG/M metagenome (GOLD analysis project Ga0164241, IMG submission 108780) | Backyard soil microbial communities from Emeryville, California, USA - Original compost - Back yard soil (BY) | ecosystem: Environmental > Terrestrial > Soil > Unclassified | place: USA...
CCCCGGCGATGACCAGATCAGTTCCGGCGAGGGATGCGGCAATGCGGCACGCCATCACGTCCGCGTTGACGTTCAACACCCCCGTGTCGCCCGACCCGCCATCGAACCCGAGGCTGGCGACCACAGGCACATATCCGCGCGACGCGAGCAGTTCGACGAGCGCTCCATCCGCATCGATCGGATCGCCGACAAAGCCAAGATCGACCAGTTGTCCATCGGTCGTCCGATGCGCGGACGTCCGGACAGCACGCCCAAAGCCCGCGTCGACCCCGGTCAGCCCGACGCCCCTGACGCCCGCGGCCACGAGCGACGCGACCAGCTCCGTGTTGGCCGACCCGGCGAGGACGGACACAACGACGTCCAGCGTTTCGGCATCGGTGATGCGAAGTCCGTCGACCTTCCTGGGCGTGATCTGCCTGCGGGCCAGTTCGGCATCAATCGCGCGGCCGCCACCATGCACGATCACCAGCGGACGCGTACCCGCCGTTGCCGCCGCGAAGCCCGCGATCCGCGCGCGCTGCGGCGGCGTCTCGAGGAGTTCGCCGCCGAGCTTCAGGACCAGCGCGGTCACAGCAGCCCGGTCCGTTCGTCGTAGCCGTGCATCACATTGAAGTTCTGTACCGCCTGGCCTGCCGCGCCTTTCACGAGATTGTCGATGCACGTGACCATGACGAGCCGGCGCGACGGGGCGTCGAAACGCCAGCCGATGTCGCAGAAATTCGTCCACGCGACGTGCTTGATCTCCGGCAGCGCCTCACCCGTCAGCCGGATGAACGGCTCGTCCCGGTACTGCGCCTCGAGTGCCAACGCGATGCGATCCCCGGACGCCTCCGCCGTGGTCCGCAGGTAAACGGTCTCGAGAATCCCGCGGTCGAGCGGCACGAGATGCGGAACGAACGTGATCGTCGCGCCCACTTCCTGCTCCATCTCCGCCACATGACGATGGCCCAGCACGCCGTAGGCGGAGACCGAACCGTGATTCTCCGAGAAGTGCGTGCGATCGGTCGCCGCGCGCCCCGCGCCCGAAATGCCGGACTTGGCGTCGACGATGATGCCCGCGTCAGCGTCGATGAGTCCGGCCTTCACCAGGGGTACCACCGCCAGCAGGGCGCCCGTGGGATAGCAGCCGGGATTCGCGACGAGCCTCGCCGTGCGGACCTGATCGCGATGAAGCTCCGTCAACCCATAGGCCGTTCCCACGGGGAGAGTCTTCGTCGTCGGATACCAGCGCGCCCGACTGTCGACATCCTGAATCCGGAACGCCCCGGACAGATCGATGACGCGGACATTGGCCTCGACCAGCGGCGGAGCCAGATCCGCCGCCGCCTTCTCCGGAACGGCCAGGAAGACGACGTCCATCTCCTTTGCCAGGCGCACCGTATCCAGCGGCTGCACCTTGCCGTTCCAGATCCGTGCAAGGCGGGGAAGCGGGCGTTCGGCCGAATCGGCTGAGGACGACATCGCTGCCGCCAGATTCACATGAGGGTGCCGGGCGAGCAGGCTGACAAGTTCCTGACCCGCATAACCCGTCGCACCGGCGATCGCCACGTTGACTGGCGAGGAATAGGTATTCATCAGAAGAAATAGATATACATTCAATTTCCGGCAGCGTCAACGGTTTGGGCGCGCCTAGACAAGCCAGGCGTGAATTTTCTTGCATGGACGGTCATCCACTGCCTGTATAATCGGCCTGGCAGACTGCATACTTATGAAGTCCTGGCGTCAGTCTCAGATCCTTGACGTGATCGACCACGAGCCCGTGGCCTCGCAGGAGACGCTCCGGCAGCGCCTCCGCGACCGCGGTATCGACGCCACGCAAGCCACGATCTCTCGTGATCTCAAGGGTTTAGGACTGGTCAAACGCGCCGGGGACGGGGCATATGTCCGGCCCGGATCCGCCGATCGCGCGAGCGGCGCCGCCGTGGGCGAACAGCTCCAGCGCGCCGTGTCGTCGCTCGTGCGCGGGTTGGAGCGCGTGGATCCGTTGATCGTTGTGCGGACCGATCGCGGTCAGGCGCAGGGCCTGGCGGAATGGATCGACCGCGCGCAGCTTCGCGAAGTTGCCGGGACCATCGCCGGAGACGACACGATTCTGCTGGTGTGCCGTGGTGCGAACGGAGCCGCGGCGATTGAGGCACGGTTCCGCGAGATGGTGACGGGGTAGCGTCGGATGAAGAAGATCGTCTTTGCATATTCGGGCAGCCTGAACGCCTCGGCCGCGATCGCCTGGCTGATCGAGCAGCATCGCGCCGAAGTGGTCACGGTGACCGTGGACGTCGGGCAGGGACATGGCCTCGACGACGTCCGCGAGCGCGCGCTGGCGATCGGCGCGACCCGCGCGCATGTCATTGATGCCCGCGACGAGTTCGCGCGCGACTTCGTGCTCCGGTCGCTCCACGCGGGCGCCGTCGATGACGGCCAGCGTCCGCTGCCTGCCGCGCTGACCCGTCCCGTCATTGCGAGGCACATAGTGGCCATCGCCAGGCTCGAAGGCGCGCCGGTCGTCGCGCACGGGTGTGAGGACGCCGGGGACGCCGCGCGTCTCGAGGCGGCGATTGAATCGCTCGATCCCGCGCTGACCGTGCTCGCGCCGGTGCAGCAGTGGGACATGACGCGCGACGAGCTCGTGGCCTTTGCGCGGCACCGGGGGATACCTGTTTTTGCCGCCGGCCGAGCCGAATCGGTGCAGGCAAGTCTCTGGGGACGCGCGATCGGCATTCATCCGTCGGACGATGAACCCTCGGAGGACGCATATGTGCTGACGGAATCGCCGGCGAGCGCGCCCGACGAGCCCGCGTACGTCGAAGTCGCGTTCGAGGCCGGTGTGCCGCTCGCGGTCAACGGCGTCGCCATGCCGCTCACCGAGCTCATTGCGAGCCTTGAAACGATCGCCGGCGCGCACGGGGTAGGACGCGTCGACGGCATGACGCACGACAGCCACGGCGCCCCCGCGCGAGAGATTCTCGAAGCGCCGGCTGCCGTCGTGCTGCACGCGGCTCACACGGCGCTCCAGCGCACGGTCACCCCGCGCGAACTGCATCGGCTCGCCTCGGATCTCGGCCCGAAGTACGTCGAACTCATCGAACGCGGACTCTGGTTCACGCCGACGCGCGAGGCCAGCGACGCGTTGGTCGCCAAGGTTCAGGAGCGGGTCACCGGCACGGTGCGCGCGAAGCTCTTCAAGGGCCAGTGCCAGATTGTCGGGACCGAGTCGCCGCACGCGCGGCCGCGCGCGCCGCGGCCGGCGCGCCGGGTGGCCGCCGCGGGGAAGCGCTGATGTCGACGCTCTGGTCCGGCCGGTTCGCCGATCCGCCGGACGCCGAAGTCTTCGAGTACGGACGCTCGCTTCCCGTCGATCGACGCCTTGTGGAAGACGACATCACCGGCAGCGGCGCGTGGGCTGAAGCCCTTGCGCGTGCCGCTGTCCTGTCCGACGCGGACGCCTCGGCCATTCTCCGCGGCCTGGAGGACATCAGGACGTCGGTCCGCGCCAATCCGGATCTGATACGGAATGCGACTGACGAGGATGTCCATTCGTTCGTCGAACGTGAGCTCGTGGAACGGATCGGGGACGCGGGCAGGCGCCTTCACACGGGCCGCTCGCGCAACGAGCAGGTGTCGCTCGATTTCCGTCTCTACCTCAAGCGCCGGGTGCCGGCCGTTCAACGCGCAGTTGGCACGCTGATCGACGCGTTCGTGCACCAGGCCGAACTGGCTGGCGACGCCGTGATGCCGTCCTACACGCACCTGCGGCGCGCGCAGCCGGTGCTTGTCGCTCACGTCTTCCTGTCGCACGCGGCAGCATTCCGGCGAGATGTGGAGCGCTTCGACGTCGCGCGCGCCGAAGCGGACGTCATGCCGCTGGGATCGGGCGCCATCGCCGGAACCGCCTACGACATCGACGTCGCGTTTCTCGCCGAGCGCCTGGGGTTTGGACGGGTAGCGGCGAACAGCATCGACGTCTCGGGCGATCGTGACTTCGTGGCCACGTTCCTCTACGCGTGCGCCATGGCCATGATGCACCTCAGCCGGCTGGCCGAGGACATCATCCTCCTGTCGAGCGAAGAGTTCGGATTCTTCGAGATTCACGATTCGGTGGCTACCGGATCGAGCCTGATGCCGCAGAAGAAGAATCCTGACCCGCTGGAACTCGTGCGAGGCAAGTCGGGTAAGGCCATCGGGCTGCTCACCGGTTGGCTGACGTCGATGAAGGGGCTGCCGCTCGGCTACAACAAGGATCTGCAGGAGGACAAGGCGATTGCCTTCGAGGCGGAGGACGCGCTGATCGCGTGCGCCCGCACGACGGCGACCGCCGTACGCACGCTGACCCTCCGGCCCGAGGTCGCGCACCGCGCAGCCTCGGGATTGCTGCTGGCCACCGAAGTCGCCGACTACCTGGTCGGCCGCGGCATGCCGTTCCGAACCGCGCACGAAGTGACCGGCCGCATCGTGCGGGATCTCCACGCGGCGGGCCAGGACTTCTCCTCGCTCTCTCTCGACGGCTGGCGAAAGTACCACGAGCTGTTCGACGTCGCGATCTTCCGCGCGATCACGCCGGAGGCAGCGGTGGCTGCACGCCGGACGCCCCAGTCGACCAACCCGGGTTCGGTGGCGGCCGCGCTCGCAGAGCTGAAGGGCTGGCTGGTGAAGCGGCACGACGAATAGACAGGAGCTCCCCCCAAGAAAGCTGTCTGCGTCAGTCCGTTCGAGTTGCCTGACGCACCCTGCGCACGCGTCTTGACGGTTTGCTAAGATGCGCCCGGATGCCGAACGCGTCCAACATCGACGCTCCAATCATTCTGGTTGGCCCGGGCCGCTCGGGCACGTCGCTCATCTCGAACGTCTTCGGCCATCACCCGGACTGCGCCGCCGTCGGCGAAACGGTCAATTTCATCTTCGGGATCTGGACCGCGCTGCACACGAGCGCGTCGATGATTCCTCCGCTCATCGAAAACGGCCAACCGGTCCCTGACGAGGAACGCGCGGGGCGGCTGGTGCGCGAGGCGTTCCTGACGGCGTTTCCGGACAGTCGTGGGCGCTGGATGCAGAAGCCGATCGGCGTGCCGAACGCCGTCGTCGAGATGTTTCGCGACGATCCAGGGTCGGATGAGGCGGCGTCGTTTTACTGGCGTGTGTTCAGGTCCTCGTTTCCGCGTGCCCGCTACATCACGCTGCTGCGCCATCCGTGCGATGTCGTGTTGTCCGGCGTCGCGCACTGGGGACAGGACGAAGCGACGCTGTGGCGGCGGTTCAGCGATCTTGCGCGGTTTCTCCTGCATGCCGATGCGCCACCGATCCATGCGGTCCTGTACGAAGACCTCGTGCGCGATCCGGACGCGACGGTGCGCGCGCTCTGCGCGGCAGTCGAACTGCCCTTTGAACCCGCCATGCTGGATGCGTTCAAGGAAGTGCACGTGCCGGCGCCCGGCAGGGAAGCGCCCGAGCTGACGGCATACTCACGCCGGCACGAATGGGACACCTTGAACCCGGCGTGGATCACCAGGGCGGAGCGCGACTCACTGACCGCGCTGTTCACCCGATTCGGTCGGGAGCTCCACTGGCCCACGGCTTTCCTCGAGGCACTACCCGCCGCGTCCCATGAACCGTCCGACGCCGAACGCGTCCTCGAACTCGAGCGCCTGGTTGCCCACATGAAAGCGAGCTTCGAGCGGCGTCGCCTGGAGAACGAGGAGCGGGTGCGCGAACGCGAGGTCCATCATGGGCGGATCTGGCGCGAGCAGCGGGACTGGATTGCGGAACTGGAGCGCGGCAAAGCGTGGCTGGAGGAGCAGATGACCAACTGGCGCGCCGAAGCCGAGCGGCTGCAGCAGGACGCCGCCAGGAAGTAGCCCGTGGGCGTCACCACCTATCGTCCTTGCGTGGTCTGGTTGACGGGGCTCTCCGGTGCGGGAAAGTCCACGCTGGCGCTGGCTCTCGAGCACGCGATGGAATCACGCAGCGGCAGCGTGTACGTGCTCGACGGCGATCTCCTGCGGCGCGGACTCTGTTCGGACCTCGGCTACTCGCGATCGGATCGCGCCGAGAACATCCGGCGCGCCGGCGAAGTCGCGTCGATCGTGCTCGACGCGGGCTTGACGGTGGTCGCCGCGTTCATCGCCCCGTATCGGGCCGACCGCGACCGGCTGCGCACACGCTTTCCGCCCGGCCGCTTCATCGAAGTGTTCGTGAACGCGCCGCTCGCAGTTTGTGAACAGCGTGACGTCAAGGGCCTGTACGCGCGGGCCCGGCGCGGGGAAATCGCCGACTTCACGGGAGTGTCCGCGCCGTTCGAGCCTCCGCTCCATCCAGACATCGAGCTTCGGACGGATCTGAAACCCGTCGACGAATGCGTGGCGGATGTCCTCCGATTCCTGGACCGGCGCGCCTGAACCCAGCTCCCCTCGCACCGCTCGGAACCTCCGGCGGATAATCGACATCTGAACTGTTCGCGGCTCCCACGCGCAGACACGGAGTGTCCATATGAACGATCGAACGATTCTGATCACTGGTGCGACCGGAAAACAGGGCGGAGCCACCGTCCGCAATCTCATCGGCAAGGGCTTTCGGCTCCGGGGAATGACGAGAAAACCTGACAGCGATGCGGCCAGGGAGATTCGATCGCTCGGCGTCGAGATCGTGCCCGGGGATCTGGATGACGAGGCATCACTGAACAAGGCGCTCGAGGGAGCCTGGGGCGTCTACGCCGTGCAGAACACGTGGGAAGCGGGCGTCGAAGGAGAGGAAGCACAGGGCCACCGGCTGGCGAGACTCGCGCACGCGGCCGGGGTCCAGCACTACGTGTACGCCTCCGTGGGATCCGCGCATCGGAAAACGGGCATCCCGCACTTCGACAACAAGTTCCGGGTCGAAGACACCGTCCGGACGCTCGGGTTCCCCTCCTACGTCATCATCAGGCCCGTCTTCTTCATGGAGAACCTCGTGACGCCGTGGTTCCTGAACGGCGACGCGATCTATGCAGCGATGGATCCGGCCACCGTGCTGCAGATGATCGCCGTGGAGGACATCGGCAAGTACGGGGCCCGCGCGTTCACGGATGCCGCGTCTCTCAACCGCCGTGAAATCGATATCGCCGGAGACGCGTCCACGATGCCCGCGGCGGCGCGCGTGCTGAGCGAGGCGCTCGGCCGGCCGATCAACTTCGTCCAGATTCCCATCGCGGAAGTCCGCAAGAACAGCGAGGATTTAGCCATCATGCTGGAGTGGTTTGGCGACGTTGGCTATAACGTCGATATTCCGGCCGTCTCCCGCGAGTTCGGCATTCGTCCGACGTCGTTGAAGGAGTGGGCGTCGAAGCTGCCTCGGTGACACACCCGCGCGCCGTGTCCCACCCAAATGGGTGTGGCGCGGCGCCGCGTGGCTCTTCAGGATGGATCATGGCTTCCGCACGGTTCCTCCGCGATCCCCATGAGCCGGTCTCCGACCTCGACCTTCTCGACGCGTACTCGCGCGCCGTCATCGGCGCCGTCGAGGTGGCGGAACCCGCCGTCGTGGGCATCGAGGTCCGTCACGCATCCCGGAACACCGCCGGACGCCCCGCAGCGGGCCAGGGCGCCGGGTCGGGCTTTCTCTTCACCCCTGACGGTCTCATCATCACCAACTGCCACGTCGTCGAACACGCCGACGAGGTCAGTGTTCGGCTTTCCGATGGGCACATCTGCGCGGCGGACATCGTCGGAACGGATCCGGGCACCGATCTGGCGGTGCTGCGGATCAGCGGCGGTCCGTTTCCCTGGATGAGTCTTGCCGATTCGTCGACCGTGCGTGTCGGCCAGGTGGCCATCGCGCTCGGCAACCCGTACGGGTTTCAGTGTTCAGTCACGAGCGGGGTCGTCAGCGCGCTGGGGCGGACGCTGCGGAGCCGGAGCGGCCGCCTCATCGACGATGTCATTCAGACGGATGCGGCGCTGAATCCGGGCAATTCCGGCGGACCGCTGGTGACGACACGCGGCCAGGTAATTGGCGTGAATACCGCCATCATTCTGCCGGCGCAGGGGCTGTGCTTCGCGATTGCGAGCAATCTCGTCCGCCACATCGCCTCGACGCTGCTGCGCGACGGGCGCGTCCGCCGCAGCTACATCGGGGTCGCTGGTGAGCGGACCACGGTGCCGCGGCGTCTGGCACGTCTGCACCACGTGCAGAGCGAGACCGGTGTCCGTGTCGCGGCGATCGAGCCGAAGAGTCCCGCGGCGGCCGCCGGCCTGCGCGTGGACGATCTTGTCGTTCGATTCGACGATCAGTGGATCACCGGGGTGGATGAACTGCACCGGTTGCTGGACGGCGACCGCATCGGCCGCCCCGCGCGGATCACCATTCTGCGCGGAACCGAAACAGACGTCGTGACGATCGTTCCCGGTGCGGATTGGGCGAGAGAACGGCCACGGTGACGCGATCTGCACCGCGAGCGACCTGGCTGTTCAGATCGCGACAATACCCCGCCTGATCGCGATCCGAACGGCCTCCGTCCGGTTCGCGGCGCCCAGTTTTCCGCAGATCGCCGCGACGTGAAACTTGACTGTCTGGTCACTGATGCCGAGGCGCGCGGCGATGGCCTTGTTTGGCAGCCCTTCCGCCAGCAGCGCCAGGACGTCGAGCTCCCGGGCGGTCAGAGGTTCGGTTTCGGCTGGAGCAGCCTGCCCGGCGGTGGCCTCCCCGGTCGAACCCTGAAGGAGAAGAATTGCGTCCGCCCGGAGGCGTCTGGCTTCAGCGAGCGTTTCCACCTCACCGACCACGTCCAGCGCCGTATCCGCCAGCTCCTTCACGACGCGGTCGCGATCGTTCGTGTGTCCGACGATCACGACGCGCATGTGTCAGCCACGGCCCGAGGAACGTTCGCCAATCGTGACGGTGACCTGCTGCGCAATTCCGCCGCGCAGGATGCCGATCAGGACCGAACTTCCCGCACGCCGCTCCTCGAGCAGTCCCAGGATATCCATCGGCGATCGGACCGGTTTGTCATCAAAGGACACGATCACGTCGCCCACGAGGATACCGCCGGACTCGGCCGGGCTGTCCTGCGCGACGTCGACGACAACGACACCGCTGGTGGCGGCGTCGGCGCCGGTGTGCCGGGCGGGCACGCGAGCGGCCTGACCGGCGACGCCGAGGTAACCACGCCTGGGTGTGCCGTGTTCGGAAAGCGAGTGCGCGACGCGCCACGCGATGTCCGCCGGAATGACGATCCGCATGCCCCTGATTTCCGCAGCGGCAGCGATGCCGATGGCCCTGCCGTCCGCGTTGAGCACCGGGCCGCCCACGAATCCGCTGTGCATCCCGGCCGTGGTTCGGATGACGCGGTCGATTGAATGGCCGCGGCCCGTCGGCAGCGGCCCGCCGATGACGGAGACAATGCCTGACGAGGCCGTCAGTGCGCCGCTCCACGATCGGCCGACGGGAAAGACCAGATGTCCCACGCGTGTCTCCGGAGCTGGCGCGAGCGGCGGGACGTTCAGGCCGTCGCCGCGGAGCACGACGAGCCCGGTCGCCGGATCCCATCCGCGAACCTCCACCTCGACCGCACGGCCGTCATGCGTCCGGACCCGCAGCCCATCTTCGCCGCCGAGGGCTGGTGCCATCGTCAGGACCAGACCGTCACCGAACACCGTGCCGCTCGCGAGCCGGCGGCGTCCCAGAACCTGTACGACCGACGCGGCGGCGTGCGCGACGATGTCTGCGACGTGATCGGAGAAAGCGGAAAGAGAAAAATCAGCCATGGGCGCCATCGTTACAGAGCACGCCGTGCCGGCGCATCACCCGGATGGGGAGGCATCTGCACTTGCGCTTTCGCGCGACGCGCACCTATCGTGTAGCCGGCCATGAGTTACGCGTTTCCTGAGGAGCTCGCCGATCAGGTACTCGCGCGCTGGACGACATTCGTCGCGCGTCACGACCGCCCGGCGCCGCCTCTGCCATCGGTCCACGAGCTGCGATACATCCTCGAGACGGCGTTTTTCGCGAGCTTCGCGCGCGAAGAAGGCCGCAGCCTGCGGTTCGTGATGTGCTGCGCGGCATCGACGTCGGTGCCGCGCGACAGCGGCGCCGAGAATGTACCGGTCATGCCGTTCGTCGAGCCGCGGCCGCTCAGCGTCGATGCCATCCGGTCGCTCGCGCCGGCCGTCAGTTCGTCGAACGCGGCGATCCTCGTGCAGTACTCGGGCGCCGGCGGGGCGGACGCGACGCCGTCCATTGCCGGCGTGCTCAACGTCGGGTCCAGCCTGGCCCGTGTCCGCCGGGGCCGCTCGATCTATCAGCGTCCCACGCCGTATGCGCTGCTCATCGACGTGCGCGACGCCGGCGAAATACACGTCTATCGCGGCGGCATCAAGCTGGCGACGCTCAAGTCCGGCAGCCTGCAGGACCAGCTTGCGTTCTCGGAACTCGAGTTCCTGCCGATCAGCGGCGTCATCACGAGCGGCCTGGAGGCGATGCGGGCTGCGCTGACCACGCCCGCGCGCGAGCCCGCGCGCGAGACCTCGGACTTCGAGTGGACGTCCCTGCTGAACACGATTCTGTCGGTCGTCAACGGCCTCGAGGCGCACGGTCACGGAGGGACATTGCTCGTGGCGGCACCCGGCGCTGAGGGCACACTGCCGATCCGGGTGAAGTTCGACGTCGATCCTGCCAACCGGATGCTGCCGGATCGGTTTGCGGCGTTCGTGAATGCGCGCCACGCGCTCGTGGACGCGCGCCTGGCCCGAAAAGCGCGCGATGCGGATGCAATCTCGGACGCCGATCTGGCCCATCTGGAAGACGCCACGGCGATTGCCGAAGAGGATCTCTCCAACGCGTCGGACATCGTCGCGCGCTTGAGCGCGGTCGACGGGGCGCTGGTCATGGGATCGGACCTGCGCGTGATCGGGTTCGGTACGGAGATCGTGCTCGACGCGTCGCGGCCTGTGACGGCCTATCAGGTCACGGGCCACTCGCAGCGCGCGGACAACTGGCCCACGGTCGACAGCGAGAGCTTCGGCATGCGCCATCGTTCGGCGCTGCGGTGCGTGGCGGTGGCGGAGAGCACCGCCGCGTTCGTGGCGTCGCAGGACGGCACGGTCAGCTTTTTCTGGAAGCAGAACGGCCGCGTGCTGATCAAGCGCGGTGTGACGATTGCCAACCCCAACATGGGCGGCGCCTAGCTACTTCTCGGCCACGGCTTTCAGGTTGGCCAGTCCCTTTTCGAAGTCCGCGCCGATCATCTTTTCCATGTCGACGAAGATGCCCATGACTTTCGCCAGATAGGGATTCGGGCCGTCCAGCGCCCAGACCACGTGTGTCCCGCTGCCGGAAGGCGCGAAGGTGAATGTCGTGGTGTTGTGGTTCTCGAACGGCGCCAGGAAGTCGAGTTTGAGGGTGATCCGGTCGGCCGTCGCGGCCGTGATCTCCATTCGTCCGCTGCCGACGTCGCTGTTGCCGGCCCACTCATACACGGCGCCGGTGCCGCTCGGCGAGCCGCTGAACGTCCGCTGCATCGTGGGATCGAGCTTTTCCCACGGCGACCAATCGCGCCACATATGAAAGTCGGTGATGAACGACGCGATGCGATCCGGCGGCGCCGAGATGTCGACCGCGCGCTCGACGTGCAGCGTGCCCGGTCGCGTTGTCGCGTAGATCAGCACCCCAGCGACGAGAATCAGGACGGCGAGGAAAATCCTCTTCAACATGGCTGCTCCCTGGTTGCGTCAGGAAAGATCCAGCTCCCTGACGGGACGCACCTCGATCGAGCCCTCCCGCGCCGGCGGGATTCTCGACGCGACCTGGATCGCCTCGTTCAGGTCGCGCGCTTCGATCAGGTAAAAACCGGCCAGCTGTTCCTTGGTTTCCGCGAATGGACCATCAACCACGGAAACGCGGCCGTTCCTGACCCGGACTGTGGTCGCGGTGTCCACCGGCCGCAAAGCTTCGGCGGCAAGGAGATAACCATTCTGGCGGAGGTCATCGCCGCACGTCCGGCACTCGCGGTCGGGAACGGCCCGCAGTCGATCGGGCTCGAGATAGACGAGACAGAGATACTTCATGAGCGGACCCTTGAATCCGTGCGCACCGTTCATATCACTTCGTCGAACGGACGTCCGGGGAATCGACAGGGGAGGACGGCGGAGGTGCACCTGGTGCGCCGGCCCGCCAAGCCGCCGCCGGCGCCCGATTTAGCGAGGCTCGAGCTCCGCCAGCCGCTGCTCCAGCAGCCTGCGTTCGGGTTCGAGGCGTGTCAGAGCCAGCGCCCGGGAAAACGATGTGCGCGCGTCCGCCGTGCGGCCAAGGCGCCGGGCCAGCTCCCCGCGGGTCGAGTGGAGAAGCCGGTACTCTTCGAGATCGCCCTGTTCGGCGAGGGCGTCCACGAGCGCGAGGCCCGCGGCCGGTCCGTCTCGCATCGCAATCGCAACCGCGCGATTCAACTCGACGACAGGCGAGGGCGAAGTGCGAAGCAGTACGTCATACAGTCCGACGATCTCGTTCCAGTCCGTGTCGGCCGGCGCGGTGGCTTCGGCATGGACCGCCGCGATTGCCGCCTGAATCGCGTATGGTCCCGGACGTTCTGACGCCAGCGCCCGTCGAACAAGGCGTCCGCCTTCCACGATGAGTTCCCTGTTCCAGAGCGAACGGTCCTGGTCGTCCAGCAGCACGATCTGGCCGGTGGAGGACGTGCGTGCCGCGCGGCGCGATTCGTGGAGCAGCATCAAGGCCAGCAGACCGACGGCCTCGGGCTCTGGCAGCAAGCCGACGAGCAGCCGGCCGAGCCGGATCGCTTCTCCGGACAGATCCTGCCGCACGAGCAACGTGCCGGATGTCGCGTTGTAGCCCTCGTTGAAGACGAGATAGATCACGCGCAGGACGGCATCGAGCCGATCGGCCAGTTCGGACGGGGCCGGCACCTGATAGGGAATTCGCGCGTCGCGGATCTTCGCTTTCGCACGGACGATCCGCTGGGCCAGCGTCGGCGCGGGCGTCAGAAACGCCTGCGCGATCTCTTCCGTGGTGAGTCCGCAGACCTCGCGCAGGGTCAGCGCCACCTGGGCGTCGGACGCCAGCGCCGGATGGCAGCACGTGAAAATCAGGCGCAGCCGGTCGTCTTCGACACTTTCCGCATCTTCCAGTTCCGCCGGCGCCACGGAAGCATCGGTCTCGTGGCCTTCCTCGTCCAGCGAATCGAAGCGGGAGCGGCGCCGGATGCCGTCAATCGCCTTGAAGCGAGCCGTGGGGACGAGCCACGCGCGCGGGTTGTCCGGCACCCCGTCGCGCGGCCACTGCTCCAATGCCGCGCGAAAGGCGTCGTGCATGGCCTCCTCGGCGACGTCGAAGTCGCGCAGGAGGCGGATTAGCGTGGCCAGCACGCGACGCGACTCGCGTTCGTACACGGCATTCACCGTCTCCAGGACATGATCGGTCGCAGTCACTGCGACCGATCACACCACCGTCGATCGCCAGCGCGCAACTACTTGTCGCTGCCAGAACCGCCGCCCGATTCATGCGTGCTAGCATCCGGAGACGGCTGGCGCCGCATGTCCATCGGCCATCTCACACCTGTCCGGACCTTCGTGAATGGCGCGGAAGCCGACCTGGCGCGGTCCGCGCTCGAAGCCGCTGGCATCCATGCCGTAGTCCGGCGCGACGATTGCGGCGGCGTGCGTCCGTCACTCTGGCTGCTTGGGATTCAGCTGCTCGTGCATCCCGATGATCTGGCGGCCGCGGCTGCCGTCCTCAACACGCCGGCCTTGTATGTCGCGGACCCTGAACCCGATCTGCCGGGCAGCGCGCCGACGGTGTACGACTTTCACGCGCGGACGATCGACGGATCGGATCTGTCGCTGAGCGCGTTTCGCGGCCAGGTGCTTCTTGTGGTCAACGTCGCGAGCCGCTGCGGCTACACGCCCCAGTACGACGGACTGGAGCGGCTGTATCGCGCGCATCGCGACCGCGGGTTCGCTGTCCTCGGTTTTCCCTGCAATCAGTTCGGATCCCAGGAGCCGGGCTCCGAGGCGGAGATCCGCAGCTTCTGCACGGGACAGTACGGTGTCACGTTTCCCATGTTTGCGAAGGTCGATGTCAACGGACTGAACGCCCATCCGCTGTTCGAGTTCCTGAAGACGCAGCGGCGCGGTTGGTTTGGCGCCGCCATCCGGTGGAACTTCACCAAGTTCCTCGTGGACCGGAGCGGGCAGCCGGTGAAGCGCTACGGGCCGATTGATACGCCCGCGAAGATCGAGCCTGACATCGAGCGGGCGCTTGCTGGCGCGCGGGATGCCGCATGACGGTCGTCCTCGTCCACCACGCGGACGCCGTGGATCCATCCGTCGATCCGCAGCGCCCGCTGTCCACCCGCGGGCG
>Ga0164241_10004079_pt1 | contig 14337 bp, 10 predicted proteins | sample OricomyardsoilBY_FD_108780 | JGI IMG/M metagenome (GOLD analysis project Ga0164241, IMG submission 108780) | Backyard soil microbial communities from Emeryville, California, USA - Original compost - Back yard soil (BY) | ecosystem: Environmental > Terrestrial > Soil > Unclassified | place: USA...
CGAGCGCCACCGCCTGCTCGCCCATCGCCTTGCGGGTGCCTGGGTCGAGGAACGGCGAGGGCGCCTCCTCGATCACCTTCTGGTTCCGCCGCTGGATCGAGCACTCGCGCTCGTTCAGGTAGATGCAATGCCCATGGCTGTCGCCGAGCACCTGGATCTCGATGTGCCGCGGCTGGGTCACGAACTTCTCGATGAAGATCCGGTCGTCGCCAAAGGAGGAGGCGGCCTCCGACTTCGAGCGCTCGAAGCCCTCGGCGGCCTCCGCGTCGTCCCAGGCGATGCGCATCCCCTTGCCGCCGCCGCCGGCGGAGGCCTTTATCATCACCGGATAGCCGATCTCGCTCGCGATCTTCATCGCGTGGCCTGCGTCGTCGATCAGCCCCATGTAGCCCGGCACCGTCGAGACGCCGGCCTCGGCCGCGAGCTTCTTCGAGGTGATCTTGTCGCCCATCGCCCGGATCGCCGAGGCCGGCGGCCCGATGAAGGCGACGCCTTCCGCCGCCAGCGCCTCGGCGAAGTCCGCCCGCTCGCTCAGGAAGCCGTAGCCCGGATGCACCGCCTCGGCGCCGGTCTGGCGGATCGCGTCGAGGATCCTCTCGATGACGATATAGGACTGTGCCGCCGGCGGCGGCCCGATGTGCACCGCCTCGTGGGCCATCTTCACGTGCAGCGCGCCCGCGTCCGCGTCGGAATAGACCGCGACCGTGGCGATCCCCATCTTGCGCGCCGTCTTGATGACCCGGCAGGCGATCTCGCCGCGGTTCGCGATCAGGATTTTCTTGAACATTCCGCCTCCGCCGGCCCGAGCCTTCGCCGCTCGCCGATCACATCTGGCTTCCGACGCTGTCGTCGATCGTGCCCGGATTCATCGGGTCGGGCGACAGCCCCGAGTCGGTCATCGGATCGACCGGCGCCCCGATCGGCGCGGTGCCGGACGGTGCGTCGTTGCTGCAGGCGGCGAGGAATCCGACGATCGCGAGGGCGGCAGCGGTACGCAGCAGGGTCATGGGCTCGTTCCTTCGGTTCTGGTTGTTCGGTCGGGTTTCGAGGCACGCGATCGCCTGCCCCGGCCGGGTGCGGCCGCGCAGGTAGGCTCGACGGTGTGCAGGGGAATTGCATCTGGATCGTGGGGCGCGCCGCGCTTCTCGATGTCGCGAGACTGCCCCACGACAAGGGAGCAAGGGCCCGCTCCGGTCGTTCGGCGCATCATATCGACCCGGCGGCCTCGTGTCGCGCCGTGTGATCTGGCCAAATGCAATCGCCCTGCGAAGGACTGGCGCTCAGCGCACCGCGCCGATGCCGCCGCCGATCGCGGCGCCGAGCAGCGGCTGGTCGGCGATGACCTCGCCGGCGAGAGCGCCGCCCGCGGCACCGGTGACGACACGCGTCGTGCGCGTCTCACCGCAGCCCGCAAGCAGCCCGCCGGCGATCGCCAGGACTGCGAAGACCTTCCACATGATGTGCTTCCTCTTCCTCCATGGAAGCCCACGGCCATGGGCCGGGACTCCCCCGAAGGACAACGCACGGGCGCGAGGCGGGCTTCACGACGCATCGAAGATCCCCGGAAAGCTCGCTCGCGCCCGGTCGAGATCCACCCGCAGCATCGCCGCGTAGCTCGCGGGATCGAACGGATCCTCCGCCGGCACCACCTCGCGGCCGAAGAGCCAGCCGAGCCGCCCGGCATCGAGGTTCCCCCGCTCGAACGGCGCCTCGCCGAAATGCTCGATCAGCGCGGCGAGGAAGGCCTCGTCCGCCGCCCGGTCGACGGCGCGCCGGTCGGCGAAGCGCTCGCGCGCCTTCAGGAGCGTGACCTTGCGCGGATCCGCCCGCCGGATGGTGAACTGCAGGTCGGTCCCGGGCAGACGGCCGGGGAAGCCGCGATGCTTCAGCATGGCCCTGCCCCTGCGGTCAGTCCTCGCCCAGATGCATGACGGCGATCCCCATGGAGACCGAGCCGAAGGTGAGCGCGGTCTGGAAGAACAGGAGGAACGTGGCGAGCCCGCTCGCGTCCCGCTCGAGCATCGTCCCGAGTCCCCAGACGTCGAGCCAGATCATCCCGAACAGGAACAGGCACCCGAGCACCATGCCGTTCGCCACATGCGTCAGCATGAAGCGCACGAGCTTCGGCAACTGCATCCAGAGGCGCCGGATCATGGCGAGTGTCCCAAGGAGTCAGGAAACGACATAGTGCGGCAATTCCGCCCCGTCCAACGGCCGAGTCGACTCCGCGCCCCCCGAGGCCCCGAGCGACCGATGCGGGCTTTGCCCGCGAGTCCTGGCCCGACAAGCGAACGCACTGCGTTCGCCGCGCCAAGGGCTGGAGCACGGGACGTGCGGAGGCCCTCAGGGGTGCAGATTTCTGCGGAAGGGTGCCAATCCGTCCGCGGCTGCCCCGGCAGGCGCGGAATCGCGGCTGCCCCCCGCAGGGGAAGCCGCGGACGGATTTGTCGACGGACAAATCCGTCTCTCTCCACCGTCGCGACAAGCCGCCCGGCCGGGGCTTCGCTCGACTGTCGTGCAGTGTAAAGAAGCAGTTAACGCCAGACATTCTCACGACAGTCTTCCAAAAGCGGCACCCGCCATCTCGCCCGAAACCCCCCGCGTCACAGCGGAATGTTGTCGTGCTTCTTCCAGGGATTGCTCAGCCGCTTCGTCCTGAGCGAGGCGAACGCCCGGCCTACCCGCTTCCGGGTCGAGTGCGGCATGATCACCTCGTCGATGAAGCCCTTCTCCGCCGCCACGAACGGATTGGCGAAGCGCGCCTCGTAGTCCTTGGTCCGCGCCCCGATCTTCTCCGGGTCGCCGAGCTCGGATCGATAGAGGATCTCGACCGCTCCCTTCGCGCCCATCACCGCGATCTCCGCCGTCGGCCAGGCGTAGTTGAAGTCGCCCCGCAGGTGCTTCGAGCTCATCACGTCATAGGCGCCGCCGTAGGCCTTGCGGGTGATGACCGTCACCTTCGGCACCGTCGCCTCGCCGAAGGCGAAGAGGAGCTTCGCCCCGTGCTTGATGATGCCGCCGTACTCCTGGCCGGTGCCGGGCAGGAAGCCCGGCACGTCGACGAAGGTGAGGATCGGGATCTCGAAGGCGTCGCAGAACCGCACGAACCGCGCCGCCTTGCGCGCCGAGTCGATGTCGAGGCAGCCGGCGAGCACCATCGGCTGGTTCGCCACCACGCCCACCGTCGAGCCCTCGATCCGGATGAAGCCGGTGAGGATGTTCCGCGCGAAGTCCGGCTGGATCTCGAAGAAGTCGCCCTCGTCCGCGACCTTCAGGATCAGCTCCTTCATGTCGTAGGGGGTGTTCGGATTGGCCGGGATCAGCGTGTCGAGGCTCGCCTCCGCCCGGTCGTTCGCATCGAAGAACGGCCGCACCGGCGGCTTCTCCCGGTTCGAGAGCGGCAGGAAGTCGACGAGCCGCCGCACCTCCGCGAGCGCCACCAGGTCGTTCTCGTAGGCATTGTCGGCGACCGACGACCTCGAGGTGTGGGTCTTCGCCCCGCCGAGCTCCTCGGCGGTGACGATCTCGTTCGTCACCGTCTTCACCACGTCCGGGCCCGTGACGAACATGTAGGAGGAGTCGCGCACCATGAAGATGAAGTCGGTCATCGCCGGGGAGTAGACCGCGCCGCCGGCGCAGGGCCCCATGATGACGCTGATCTGCGGGATCACGCCCGAGGCCATGATGTTGCGCTGGAAGACGTCGGCGTAACCCGCGAGCGAGGCCACGCCTTCCTGGATCCGCGCGCCGCCCGAGTCGTTCAGCCCGATCACCGGCGCGCCGTTCTGCACCGCCATGTCCATGATCTTGCAGATCTTCTGCGCATGGGTCTCGCTGAGCGACCCGCCGAAGACCGTGAAGTCCTGGCTGAAGACGTAGACCTGGCGCCCGTTCACCGTGCCCCAGCCGGTAACGACGCCGTCGCCCGGAAAGCTCGCCTCGCCCATCCCGAAGTCGACGCAGCGATGGGAGACGAACATGTCGAACTCCTCGAAGCTGCCCTCGTCGAGCAGAACCTCGATCCGCTCGCGCGCCGTCAGCTTGCCCTTGGCGTGCTGCGCCTCGATCCGGCGGACGCCGCCGCCGAGCCGGGCCTCGGCCCGCCGCGTCTCGAGCTCGTCGAGGATGTCCTTCATGCGCCCCTCCCGCTAGTTGCGTTGCCATTGCACGTCCCATTTCGCGCCGCAACAAATCTCCGGCGGATTTGCAAAGTCGATTGCAAACCCACTTAGCAAAGTGCGAAGTTGCGAAGCATGTCCGCTCCCACCAAACTCTACGCCGGTGTGAAGCTGCGTGAGATCCGCGCGCGGCTGAAGCTCACCCAGGCGGATTACGCGGCGAAGCTCGGGGTTTCGCTGTCCTATCTCAGCCAGATGGAGAACAACCACCGCCCGATCTCCGCCCGGGTGGTGCTGGCGCTTGCCCAGGAGCTCGGCACCGACGTCACCGAGCTCGCCTCCGGCTCGACCGAGCGCATGGTGGCCGATATCCGCGAGGCCCTCGCCGACCGGGTGTTCGGCCCGATGCCGCCGCTCGGCGACATCCAGCTCCTCGCCTCGAACGCGCCGAACCTCGCTCGCGCGTTCCTCACGCTGCACCGCGAGCTCCGCGAGACCCAGGAGCGGCTCGCCCAGCTGAACGAGGCGCTCGGGCGCGAGGACGCCGTCCTCGCGCCGCTGCCGTGGGAGGAGGTGCGCGACTTCTTCCACTACTGCGACAACCACTTCGACGCCATCGACCGCGCCGCCGAGCACTTCGCCAACCGCCTCGGCGACGGCGAGCGGCGCCCGGCCCTCGCCGCCTGGCTCGAGTCGCGCCACGGCATCGCGGTCGCGTCCGACCAGGTTGCGACGCTTCGCCGCTACGACCCGCAGGCCAAGCGCCTGACACTCGCCGCCCACTCGGCGGCCCCGACCCAAGCGTTCCAGATCCTGCACCAGATCGCGCTCCTCGAGCACCACGACCTGCTGGAGGCGACGCTCGATCTCGCCCGCTTCCGCACCGAGGCGGCGCGCGCCATCTGCAAGACCGGCCTCGCCAACTACTTCGCCGGCGCCGCGCTCCTGCCCTACGCCCGCTTCCTCGACCGCGCCCAGGCGCTCCGCCACGACCTCGAGGCGCTGGCCGGGGCCTTCGACGCCTCGATCGAGCAGGTGGGCCAGCGCCTCTCGACGCTGCAGCGCACCGGCGCCAAGGGCATCCCGTTCTTCTTCTTCCGCGTCGATCAGGCCGGCACCATCACCAAGCGCCACTCGGCGACGCGGCTGCAGTTCGCGCGCTTCGGCGGCGGCTGCCCGCTCTGGAACGTCCACCAGGCGTTCGAGACCCCGGGCCGGTTCCTGCGCCAGCTCGCCGAGACCCCGGACGGGGCGCGCTACCTCTGCCTCGCCCGGGACGTCTCGAAGCCCGGCGGCGGCTTCCGCGTCCCGGTCCGCCGCTATGCGATCGGCCTCGGCTGCGAGATCGCCCACGCCGCGGCGCTGGTCTATGCCGACGACCTCGACCTCAGGAACGCCGCCGCCTACCAGCCGATCGGCGTCTCCTGCCGGATCTGCGAGCGCCTCGATTGCCACCAGCGCGCCCTGCCGCCGCTCGAGCGCCCGCTCACCGTCGACCCGAACGCCCGCGACGTGCTGCCCTACCGGATCGGGTGAGCCTCGGAGCCAGGGGCGATCGCATCCGGCCGACCTGACACGGATGCGTTGCCATGATATGATCTCACGAACGACCGAAGCGGGCTTCAGCCCGCGAGTCCTGGCCCGACAAGCGAACGCACTGCGTTCGCGGGGCCAACGGCTGGAGCGCGGGACGCGCGGAGGCCGTCAGCGGTGAAGATTTCTGCGGAAGGACACCAATCCGTCCGCGTGCGCCCCCGGGTGGGCACGGAATCGCGCCCGCCCCAGGCAGGGGCGTGCCCGGACGGATTTGTCGCCGGACAAATCCGTCCGGCGTCACCGTCTCGACCAGCAGCGGGCTCGGGCTTTTCTCCTCGGTGGCGGACCTCGCCGTCGAATCCAGTTCCCAGAGCCTCAAATCCCGATCCGCGCCCGGATCTCGGGGTTGCGGAGCGAGACCTCCTGCCCGGCGAACTCCGCCGCGTCCTCGGTCAGGAGCCAGACCAGCGCCCGCGCCGGGTCGGTCACGGGGGCGTGCTGGGCGAAATCCATCTGGCTGACGGCGTTGATCCCGCTCGCCTTGATCTTACGCTGCATGTCGGTCGCCACCGTTCCCGGCGACAGCGAGAAGACCCGGATGCCGCGGCCGCGGTTCTCGAGATGTGCGCAGCGCGTGAGCATCGCCGTCGCCGCCTTCGCCGCGCAGTAGTGGCTCCAGCCCTCGAGCGGATTGTGCGCCGCCCCCGAGCCGAGGTTCACGATCACCCCGGCGCCCTGCGCCCGCATCTCCGGCAGGACCGCGCGCATGCCGTTGAAGACGCCCTTGAAGTTGATGTCGGCCGAATGCGACCACGCCCGCGGGTCGACGCTCGCGAGCGAGCCGATCGGCTCGATTACGCCCGCATTGTTCACGATCGCGTCGACCCGGCCGAAGGCCTCGTGCGCCCGGCCGATCGAGGCCTGCACTTGGGTGAACTCCGCCACGTCGCAGGTCATCGCCTCCGCGACGTGGCCCGCCTTCCGGAGCCGCGAGGCGAGCGCGGTGATCCGCTCCGCCGAGCGGGCGAGGAGCAGGAGTTGCGCACCCTCCTCCGCCATCGCCTCCGCCGCCGCGGCGCCGATGCCGCGGCTCGCGCCGGTGATGACCACCGTCTTGCCCGAGAGCTTGCCCATCGCCACCGCTTCCCCAGAGGCTCCGTCGTTCCGACGCATCAAAGTCGGTCCCGCCGCGAAAGGCAAGACCCACGTGCGGCGACGCCGGCAAGCCGTTGATTTTACGCCCCGGCGTGCCGCCGGTTGTGCAGCGGTGCGAAAGCGCCTACGTAGCGACGGACGCGGATGGAGGGTGCGGGATGGCGGACGATCTGGCAGGCCTGACGGAGCGCCTCCTGGCCGCGGCGAAGGCCGCCGGCGCCGAGGCGGCCGACGCCATCGCGCTGACCGGCGAGAGCCTCGCGATCGAGGTGAGGAACGGCGCCCTCGAGCACGCCGAGCGCTCGGAAGGCATCGACGTCGGGCTCCGGGTGCTGATCGGCAAGCGCCAGGCCTGCGTCTCGTCGAGCGACACGCGCGACGTCACGCTCGCCGCCATGGCCGAACGCGCGGTCGCCATGGCGCGCGAGGCGCCGGAAGACCCCTGGTGCGGCCTCGCCGCGCCCGAGGAGCTCGCGACGGCCTGGGACGTCGCCGCCCTCGAGCTCGAGGATCCGGCACCCCTGCCCTCGCCCGCCGAGCTCGAGGCCGCCGCCCGCGCGGCGGAGGCCGCCGCGATCGCGGTCCCCGGCGTCAGCCTCATGGAAGCCGCTGGCGCGAGCTGGACGCGCGCCCGGGTGCACCTCGCCGCCACCAACGGCTTCTCCGGCGGCTACCGGCGCACCTCGCATGGACTCCAGGCGGTGGCGATCACCGGCGAGGGTACGGCGATGGAGCGCGACTACGCCTACGAGAGCCGCGTCCTCCACGCTGACCTGCCGGGCCCCGAGGCTGTCGGCCGCCTCGCGGGCGAGCGCACCGCGGCACGCGCCGGCGCCTCGAAGCCGCCGACCGGCGCCTTCCCGGTGATCTACGACGAGCGCGTCGCCTCGGGCCTCGTCGGCCATCTGGTCTCGGCGATCAACGGCACCTCCGTCGCCCGCGGCGCGAGCTGGCTCAAGGACGCCATGGGCGAGGCGGTGCTGCCCGCGGGCCTTGACCTCGTCGAGGATCCGTCCCGCCCGCGGGTCGGCAGCTCGCGGCCGTTCGACGGCGAGGGCCTGCCCGTGGCGCGCCGCGCTCTCGTCGAAGGCGGCGTCCTGAAGAGCTGGACCCTCGATCTCGCCACCGGCCGCCAGCTTGGCCTCGCGAGCACCGGCAACGCGGTGCGCGGCCCCTCCTCGCCGCCCTCGCCCGCCGCCGGCAACCTGGCGCTGACCCAAGGTGCGATCGGGCTCGACGCGCTCGTCGCCGAGGCCGGCACCGGGCTTCTCGTCACCTCGATGCTCGGCGCCTCGATCAACCCGACGACCGGTGATTATTCGCGCGGCGCCAGCGGCTTCTGGTTCGAGAACGGCGAGATCGTCCGGCCGGTGAACGAATGCACCATCGCCGGCAACCTCCGCGAGATGCTGATGACGATCCGCCCCGCCAACGACGCCCGCCCCTGGCTCGGCCGGGTGGTGCCGAGCCTCCTCGTCGAAGGGCTGGTCATTGCCGGAGACTGACGACGCCGAGCTGCTCCTCGCCGTGGTCCGCGAGGCCGGCGCCCTGGCGCTCGCCCGCGCCGGGGCGCCCGGGCTCGTCCGCGACAAGCCCGACGGCGGCGGCCCGGTCAGCGAGGCCGACCTCGAGGTCGACGCGCTGCTGCGCCAGCGGCTCCTCGCGGCGCGCCCCGACTACGGCTGGCTCTCCGAGGAGACCGAGGACGGCGCAGCCCGGCTGCGGGCGGCCCGGGTCTTCATCGTCGACCCGATCGACGGCACCCGCGCCTTCCTCGCCGGCCAGCCCACCTGGGCGATCTCCGCGGCGATCGCCGCCGCGGGCGAGGTGGTGGTCGGCGTCGTCCACATGCCGGCACTCGGCAAGACCTACGCCGCGCGCGCCGGCGCCGGCGCCACCCGCAACGGCCGGCCGATGGCGCCGAGCGGCCGCGACGCGCTCGACGGCGCCGAGGTGCTTGCGAACGCGAACCAGATGCTGCCCGAGTTCTGGCCGGGAGGCGTGCCCGCCGTCCAGCGCCACTTCCGCCCGTCGATCGCCTATCGGCTCTGCCTGGTCGCCGAGGGCCGGTTCGACGCCACCCTCACCTTCCGGCCGAGCTGGGAATGGGACGTGGCGGCCGGCGATCTCATCGCCCGCGAGTCGGGCACCGCGGTCAGCGACCGCGACGGCCGCCCGCTGGTCTACAACCGCCCCGACCCGCGCGTCGCCGGCATCATCGCCGCCCCCCCGGCCCTCCACGCTGCCCTGCTGGCGCGACGGTGATCGCGCACGCACCGAGCCCGCCGGCCGGAGCGATCGCACGCGTCGAGCGGGCGGGCAGCGCGTCCGCGGCGATTCCCGCTGGACGCCCGGAGTCGAGCTTGCTATAGGCTCCCGCATCCCGACGGGACGGCATTCCGGCGTAGCTCAGCGGTAGAGCAGTTGACTGTTAATCAATTGGTCGTAGGTTCGATCCCTACCGCCGGAGCCAACAAGTCCAGATAGTTAGCGGCAAGTTGGCGAGCCCGACCAGCCGGTTGGGCTCGATCCTTTCCAACAACTGAAGGCCCCTCGATCACGCCGCCCGGTAGGCGGCGAGGGCCGCGTCGATGTTGCGCTGCCGGTTCACCAGGATCGACGATCCGGCGTGGACGTAGTCGGTGCCGGCCAGGATCCCGTCGATCGGCTGGTCGGCGGCGAGGCCACCCAGAATCCGCTCGAACGGGACCGAGCGCCCGGCGTAGTTCGAGCTGACGAAGTAGCCATGGACGATCCCCGCCAGCAGGCGCGCCTGCCGCTCGGGGGCGCCTGCGATCCCGGGAGCGCGGAAGAGATCGCGATAGAGCTTCCGCGCGCCGACCGTCGCCACCGGCTTGTTGCGGATCTGGCCGAGATAGAGCGCATAGGCCTCGATGTTCGTCTCGATGGGCATCGCCTGGTTCCAGGCCGGGGCGCCGGCGCCGATCCAGAAGCCGATGTTGTCCGGCAGCGGGTAGAGGCCGATCTCGCCGTTCGAATGCCGGAACGACGGATCGACGCCGCCGGCGCCGAGCCCGGCCTCCGCGAAGGTGATGACCCAGAGGTCGACCTCGGTCAGCGGGGAAAGGTCCGGATACGCTGCGCCTTGCCGCGTCGCCACCTCCGCCAGGAGCCTCGCGAGGGCGGAGCGGTTGGCTGAAAGGAAGCCGAGCTTGTCGAGACCCCTCCAGGTGAGGCCTTCGGACCACGCCCGAGGCGACGGCGGCCGCTCGGTCAGAGCGTTTCGCTGCAGGTCGGCGGGAGGCATGCCGGCGCCGGCGAGCGTGGCGGCGAGAAGCGCATCGAGCCGCTCCGGCGAGGTCGTGTCGCGGCCGAGGTCGCGCGACAGCCTGAGCACGGCGGGGCGATTGTCGGCAAGCTTGTAGATGAACTTGTCGACGGTGCGGTTCTCGATGACCTCGAAGAAGTCGCCCTGGTTGTCGACGAGGCTCAGATCACCGGTAACGAAGACGTTGCGGATGCCGGAGGACGCGCCCCGCAAGTAGTTGACGGCGCTGCCCCGGCGCCTGTCCGTCGCGGCGATGGCCCGGTAGCCGCGGCGCCGGAAGGGCTCGAGATCCTCGTGCACGAGCGGAGGATCGACGTCGCCGCCGACGATCCAGTCGAAGCCGTCGCCGCCGCCGATCGCGAGGTCGATGGCCGAGACCATGAGCTTCGACGCCAGGCGGCGGCGCAGGTCGTCCGGCCGGATCGCCCGCAGGCTGACCGGCACGACGTTGACCTGCCAGTCGGCACCTTCCTCCGGAGTGGCCGCCCCGACCGGGCCGATCCGGAATATCCCCGGAGGCGTGGGGAAGAGCGCGCCCCGATCCTCGAGCGTCGGCACGGGACGGGTGAAGGCGGCGGACACGGGATCCGGCCAGCCCAGCTTGCGGCAGGAGATCGTCTTCGGGCGCCAGACCACGGCGGTGGCGAGCTGGCGCACCTGCGCATCCGGCTCGCCGAACGCGAACTGCACGTCCTCGCTGAACCGATCGCGCATGCCCTTGACGATCCGTTCCACGGCCCCCGGCGGCACGTCCGTCAGGAACCAGACATCCTGGTTGAGGTCGATCATGGCGGTCACGGCCTCTTCGGCGCTCACCGGCGCCCCCGCCCCCGGCAACAGCCATTGCATGTTCCAGAACCCGATGTCGGCGTCCTGCTCGGAGTTGGTGTAGACCTCGCGGACCCGCTTGCTGTCCTGCGTCGACGTGCTCTGGCGGCCGATCGCCCCGAAGATGCCGGTCAGCGTATCGGACCCGTCGATCTTCTCGAGGACCTCGGCGGCGCTTTCGGCGTCCTTGTTACCGCCGCGCATCCGGGTCTCGAGGTCGATCGCTATGGCGGAGATCTTCACTCCTTCGTTGCCGACGGTCACGGCCCGGCCGTCCGACAGCTGGGTGGCGGCATCGGGATAGAGGGTCTTCAGCTGCTCCCCGCTCTGGCGGGCGTGATGCAGGGCGACCAGACGGCCGTTGCGGTTGAACACGCAAGCCCCGGAGGAGCCGTTGTCGGTGTCGGCGGCATAGAGGATGTTCACGGAGTTCACCCCGAGCACCTCCGTATCGTCGACCGAGACCTCCTTGAGGCGCCCCCTCGGGTGATGGATGACGAAGACCGGCTCGAAGGGACTGATCATGAACGACCCGCGCTCCATGCGGATGGTCCCGAAGTGCTCCGCGGCCTTCTCGGTGATCCACACGAAGCTGTAGTCGAGGCCGCCCCCCGTCACCGGGCTGGTGATGAAGAGGCGCGTCGGGGTGAGCTCGAAGCGCACCGTCGCCGGCGTGCCGGTCTGGGCCCCGGCCACCAGCCGGTCGCCGGGGAGCTCGAAGTCGAACTCGGCCGTCGCCACCGCGGCGACGGCCTCACTGTTCAGCACGTGATGGTTGGTGAGCAGGAGGTTGGGGCCGACGAGGAACCCGGTCCCGGTCCAGCCGCCATCGCTGCGAACCCCCTCCCAGTCGGTCTGACCGCCGGGGACGACGATGCGAGCGACCGCGCGCCGGCTGCGGGACAGTATCTCGAGGAGCGCCGCCTGGACCGTGTTCCATTCGCCGACGGCCGCCTCGAGCTGGATGCCGCGGAGGGCCTTCTGCCGGGTGGCGGTCCAGCCATCGAGCATGGCTTTCGCATCCGAGACCCCAGCGTTGGCGGGAATGTCGGCGAAGGACGTGAGATCACGCCAGTCGGACGTGAAGGGAATCGCATCCGGGTCGGAGCGAAGCGGAGTGACCATGGCCAGGTCTCCTGGTCTGCCGGTGGAACGCGAGCGGGATCGGAACGAACGGGCCTCACCCGGCCCAGTCGGCGATCGCCCCCCGCGTGTCCACGTGCACGAACCCCCGGCCGTCGTACCGCCCGATTCCCCCGGTGAACTCCGGCGTCCCGCGGCGCACCTCGACCGCGACCCGGTGCCATTGCTCGACCGTCCCAGCCGCGCAGGTCCAGTCCACCGCGTTGAACCGCATATGCAGGCTGTGGTCCTCGCCGCCCACGCAGGCATTGTAGGACGCGTTGCGGTAGCAGGACAGGATGTCGATCCGGGCGCCGAGCCGCTTGCGAATCTCGTCGAGCATCCGGGCCGTCCTGGCGATGTTGTTCCAGAGCTCCGCGGAAGGCAGGCCGTTCCTGCCACCGCATCGGGCGCCGGGCGCGTTGCTGTTGCCGAGGAACAGGAATTCCGCCGGCTGGAAGTGGCTGAGCCCGAGACCGCGGATGAAGGCCTCGAACGCGGCCATGTCGAACCCGGCGCTTTCCACCCCGGCGAAGATCCGCCCGAGCACCTGCGTGTCGGCCTCCACCCCGAAGCCGAGGCGCGAGACATCGAACCCGGCGCCAGGGTCGACCTCGGCAAACTCATGGATGTCGTTTCCGCCGGAGGGCGCTGCCGCGGCTCGCTCCCGCGCGATGCTCTCGGCAATCTGCCGGGCGAAGCCCGCGCCGCCATCCGGCACGGCATAGGCCTCGACCGGCAGCGCGTTGCCCCCGACCCAGGCGCCCGCGCCCGCAGCGGCCGCTCGTTCCACCGGCGCCGCACCCGCCGGCCCGGACGCGATGGGCGTCGCCAGCCCGGACGGCGCCTCGGCAGCGCCGAGATAGACCGGCACGCTGACGCCGGACTGCATCGCTTCGAGCTCGATCGCGTCGCCGATGCCGTCGGTATCGGCCTCGACGGCGAAGCTTTCGACGCCGATGCCGAGATAGGCCTCGATGCCGCTGGCCAGCGCCGCAGCGATCCGCTCTCTGTAACCGTCGGTCAGCAGCTTCTGCTCCTCGTCGGCCCGATCGAGGAAGCTCACCTCGTGGAGGACGGCCGCGGTGCCCGCCGCATGGCTGGCACCGTTGATGACGCCGAACGCCCCCACCTTGACGTTGCCCGGATGGCCGGCGTTCCGGTCGCTCAGGCCGAGCTCGCCCACCATCGCCCGCTGGACCGCCAGGCAGAGCCGCCGCGAGGCCTGGCTGTGGCTGGTGTGGACGAAGGTCTCCGTGCCCTGCGCATTGTGCCCGGTCGAGGCATTGAAGTGGATCGAGACGAAGGCGTCGGCGTTCCTCTGCCGCGCCACCCCGGCCCGCTCGGCGAGCGAGGGGTTCACGTCGCCCGCCCGCGTCAGCAGGACCTGGTTCCCGCGGCTCTCGAGGATCGCCTTCGTCCGGCCGGCGACGTCGAACGTCAGGACCTTCTCGAGCGTTCCCTGCGGGCCGATCGCATTGTTCCAGCTCGATCCGCCGACCTTGGACGGCGGCGGGGCGCCGCCATGGCCCGGATCGAGCACGATCAGCCTGCTGCCGGCCTCGAGCCCGGCCGCCGGCGCAAGGACCGCGGCGACGTCGACCTCCGCTACCGTAACCGGGGGCGCGACGACGCCCGCCACCGGAACGCCGGGCACCGACCGGGTGACCGGGACCGCCGCCCCGACCCGGCCCGCCGACTCGACCACCGTCTCGGAGGCGAGCTCGGCGATCGCGTCGCGGAACGCCTGCGCGGCACGGCCGAAGCCCGGAGCTTTGGGATGCAACTCGTCGAACCAGCTGTTCCTGCCGCGGTCCACCTTGTCGCGCAGGTCGACGAACCGGAAGCTCGGGAACTCGCCCTCCAGGCCGAGGAGCTGCGTCGCGAATCCGTCCAGCACCGCCCGGACCACCGTCCTGCCGACCTCGAGCGGGATGCCGCGCTCGGTGAGCGGCTGGCCGATCCAGCGGCCGTCGCTTTGCGGATGCGCCACGTCATAGGCATGGCCGAGGACGCGGACCGCGGGGAAGCGCTGCTGCACCTCGCTCAGGATTCGCCGATAGTTGTCGATGGCCCGCCGGAGCTCGGCCTCGACGAGCGGCATGTTGAGAAGCTCGGCGCCCGTCTTGCCGTCCGAATAGGGCAGCAGGAAGCCTGCGAAGCGTCCCTCTCCGAGCATGTCGTTGCCGCCGCCGGAGAGCAGCATCACGCGGGCCCCGGTCTGCTCGAGCGCCTCGAGGTACTCGCGGCGATCGGCCATGGCGCCCAGCAGGTCGCCGGCGCCGCTCA
>Ga0164241_10004080_pt1 | contig 14335 bp, 11 predicted proteins | sample OricomyardsoilBY_FD_108780 | JGI IMG/M metagenome (GOLD analysis project Ga0164241, IMG submission 108780) | Backyard soil microbial communities from Emeryville, California, USA - Original compost - Back yard soil (BY) | ecosystem: Environmental > Terrestrial > Soil > Unclassified | place: USA...
TCCATACACGAGTCCTGGCTGGTCCTATTCTCGACACTCTTCCTTTGGGCCTGGTTCGGTCTATGGGAAAAGGGCGAACGTCGCTTTCTATTCGCGTTGTTCGCGGCTGCGACGGGAATGATCCTTACCAAGGAGACTTACGTGCTTCACGTCGGCAGCTTCCTGCTTGCCGGCCTTGTGCTGCAGATATGGCAAAGGCTGTTGCCTTCGCGTCCCGAGATGCCGATTGCGGATCAACATTGGGGTTGGAGGGACCTCGCGGCTGGCGTTGCGCTGTCGATTTTCGTGATCGTCTTCTTCTACTCCGGAACGTTTTTGGATTTCTCAGGCCTGAGCGGCCTCTACGAAACGTTTGCCGCATGGTTTCACACGGGGGTTGAAGCGGCGGGGCACGAAAAGTCGACCTTTCAGATCGGGCCGCTCAACTACTATTGGGTAGCGCTCATGGCGCGCTACGAATGGCCGGCACTACTCGGACTTATGCTTTGCTTCCGATACATTGGGCCGTCGGATGCACGCCTTCGATACGTTGCAATCCACGGGTCCGGTGTGCTACTCGCCTACTCCCTAATTCCTTACAAAACGCCCTGGTGCATAATTTCCATCCTCTGGCCATTCTATCTAATACTGGGCGCAGTTATGCTGGCGGATACATCTCTCGCCAGCCGGATTCCCCGCGCCATTCCCAGGCTCGTGCTTGCCATCAGCCTTGCGTGCAGCGTCTTTCTTTCAATCCGCCTGAATTTCTTCCGCTTTACAAACCAAGAGGAACCTTACGTCTATGTACAGACGTTCCCGGACATCGAGACCCTTACAAAGCCACTCCTTTCCATGGCCGGCAAGGATCCGCGCTACTATCACGTGCGCGGACAGATTCTGCTGGAAAGCTACTATCCACTACCGTGGATGCTTGGCGACTTCACCCAGACAGGGTACTATAAGAAGGATGAACTTCCCGAGAATTACGATGCGGATTTTGTTGTCGCAGAAGTAACTCAGATGGAAAAGATCGAATCGGCGCTTGTGGGAAATTACTATAAGCGGCGATTTCGACTTCGCGACTCGCAGGAGGAATGCGTCGTGTACTTTCGCAAGGAGAAATTCGACGCGTGGTTCAAAGGCGCACCTCCCTTTTTTCCCGCAGGGCAATGAGGCCGCTCTCTGCCGCTCTGGCGTTCGCATCCGCGCTTGTTGTCAGCACGACTGCCGGTGGATTCCTGTGCTCCGGGCTCAGCGTTCGGGTCGCGTGGGCCGGCATCGCATGCGGGGCCGTCACAGCGGTTGCCGCCTGGGTGAAGACCGTCCCACGCAAGCAAGTCAGGCTAAACTTTTGGGATTGGCTAATGTTTGGCATTTTCGCTCTTGCGTCGTTACGCGCCTTCTTGTGGATCATCTACACGCGTGGCGATGAGATTTGTGTGCTCTCACCGAACAACCTTGGAGATCTTTCCCTGCATCTTAACCTCATCCGCTATCTTTCAAGCGGGATCGCCTTCTGGCCGGAAAGCTCGATTCTAAGCAAGGTGCCGCTAACCTATCCAGTCGGAGCGGACCTCTTGAACAGCGTCCTTGAGACTTGCGGCGTCGAGACGATACGCGGACTCGTCTGGGTAGGGTTGGCAGGTGCCGCTTTGGCTGGATACGCACTTTGGCTTTGGGGCGGAGCTTTTGGAATTGCCGCCTTTCTATTCAACGGAGGCTTGGCGGGATTTGCCGTTCTTCGCACGCTACAGGTCGAAGATTTTCAGAGCGACATGGTTTGGAAGAACCTCTTTCTGTCCATGTTCGTCACCCAGCGGGGATTGCTTTTTGCGGTGCCCGCCGGTCTGTTTCTCTTGCATGCCTGGCGTGAGCGCTATTTTCGCGGCTCGGGTCACGTGATTCCTCTTTGGCTGCAACTCCTGATATATGCAAGCCTGCCCCTCTTCAACATCCACGCCTTTCTCTTTTTGAGTGTGGTGCTCTTTGCAATATTCGCGACGTCATTGCTAGATCCTAATCTGGGAAACGGGGTGCGCTTGGGGCAACGCGCTTCCGAAAAGAGACAGATGACGAGCCCTTCCAGCGCCACAATTGCTAATACAAACCGGCGTTTGGGCGATCTGCCGCGGATAGTAACCGGCCTCAGCCGTGAGGTGTTTGTCCTTGTCGCCCTCGCCGCTGTTCCCGCCACTGTCGCCATCCTCCTGGTGACAGGTTTCCTCTCCGCATCGTCAGGAATCCGTTGGTCTCCCGGCTGGATCACAGGGGAGTCGGGCTGGGATCTATGGGTGTGGGTATGGAATTTCGGCCTCGCCTTGCCTCTGTGCCTGGCGCTCGCGTTCATGCTTCTACTGGATCGCGACAGGGAGGCACGCTGCTTTGTCTGGACGGCGGTCTGCGTCTTCGCCTTGTGCTGCTTCGTTTCGTTCGCGCCCTGGGAATGGGACAACATGAAGTTGATGCTCTGGAGCTGGATTGTGATCGCACCATATCTGTGGGCGAAACTGCTGGCTCGTATGAAGCCAGCCGCGCGCGTTGCCATTTGCGTCGTCCTTTTCTTTTCTGGGAGCGTATCCCTGGTGGGTGGTTTGGATGCGCGCCACGGGTACGTGATCGCGCGCCGGTCCGAGCTTGACGGCTGGCGGCATGCCATCGGAGGCATCCCGGCCGCCGTTCGCTTTGCGTGCGTTCCGGACTACAACCACCCGCTCATCCTTTTAGGACGTAAGGTGGCCTGCGGCTATGAAGGCCACCTTTGGAGCCATGGGCTCGATTACCGCCGCGACCTCACCGTTCTTCGCGAAGCATTGGGGGGCCAAGCCAGTTGGCGCTCAGTTGCACCTTTGCTCGATGTCGAATGGCTCGCGTTACGAAAATCGGACATTCCTGATGCGAAGCCACCTGGGGATCCGCCGCCGGACGCGGCATTTGGAGCGTTGTACGATCTCCGCCCGCTTCTCAAACAAGGCCCAGCCAGCCAAGGAAGCCCGCAACTGCAACCACAACCAGTGGATTGATTTTAGTGAAGACAAAGATCAACGTGCAGACCCCGGTGAGAAGATAGGCGCGCCAGTCCTGATCGGCCGCCCTGCTCATTACGTAACCACTGGCTAGGACGAGGCCCACGGTGAGAGGAGCGAAGCCCTTCTCGATTGCGCGACGGACGCTGGAATTCTTTGCTCGCTCCCAGAATTGGACCACAAAATAAACAAGCAACCCAGCGGGCACCATCATCGCGACCGTGGCGAGAATCGCGCCCGCGATGCCCATGAACTCTCCTCCCGCTGCGAGCCCCGCCTTATACCCAATCAAGGTCACGATAAGAATGCTAGGCCCCGGGGCGGCTTGCGAGATTGCAAAGACATCGGCAAACTGGCTATCGGTCAGCCATTGGTAATCGACAACGCTCTTATGGTGCATTTCGGGCAGGACCGTGTTGCCACCGCCGATCGATAGCAGAGAGAGCGAACTAAACAGCAACAAGATCTGCAGCAGTGTCTTGGCGCTCATTGCTTCTTTGTCTTCGGCCATCCCCAGACAAGGCTAAGCGGCGCAAGCAGCGCAAGGCACGGCAGGAGATGCCAGCGCAGCAGACCATTCATCGCGAAAATTGCCGCGAAGAGAAGCAGCGGAACAATGCCGTTCAGACATTTCCGGCCAGTCTTGATGGCCATAGCAAGTGTGAGGGCTACCGCGGCAGCAGCCGCGCCGTGCAGCACACTCTGGAGGGCGGGAACCTGATGATATTGAAAATAAGCATAGCCGAGCCCAAGAATGATGAGCACCGGAACGAACGACAGACCGATGGATGCGGCGATGGCACCTGGCACGCCGCGAAACTTCGCTCCAACGAAAACCGCAAGATTCACCTGATTGGCACCCGGCAGAATCCGGCACATTGTAATCGCGCTGAGAAACTCCTCCTCAGCCATCCAGTTCTTCTCCACGACGATCACTTCGCGCGACCATGCTGAGAGGCCGCCCCCGAAGGAAGCCAACGCGATATGATTAAAGGTCACCGCAAGCTCAAGCAGAGTCGGCTTTACACCTCGATGCACCTCACTCATGCCTAAGCTCTTGATCGTGCGGAAAGTCCGTTTCCTTATGTTTCGAGGGATCAAGCGGATCCGGGGGATCATAGCTGTGAGACAGCTCCCAATCCGTGTTAAAGACATCGATGAGACGTTGCACCACAGCCTCGTCCTTGATCGTCGTGCCCAACTCTCGACGCAAATCAAATGCGCTTCGGTCGATATTCATCGATCCCACGAGCGCGTGTGAATCGTCGGCAATCAAGAGCTTGGCATGAAGCCGCAGGTTCTTCTGCTTATGAACCTTGACGCCAAAACGCTTCAGCACGCGCAGGGACGAAAACGTGTCAAGAACGTCCCAGTCGCTGATTCCATGCTTACCTCCACAAAGAACGCGCACGTGCACCCCGCGATCCGCCGCTTCGAGGAGGCGATCGAGAATGACGGCGTCCACGAATTTAGGATGCTGCACGTCCAGCTTGTGCTTAGCGTTGTCAATAAAGTGCGACATACGCAGACGTGAGTTTGCGTTGCTCCAGAGCAGGCCACTCTCGGGATTTGGCAGCCAGTCACGATGCTCCCAATCCGCCTCAAAGCCTTCAATGACCTGCGCCACCCTTACCGGGTCGTGTGTCACCACCCCGTAGTCGCGGGTTTGAGTGAAGTACTTGAGGCAAAGGTTGAATGTTGAGATCAGAGCGACCTTTTCGTCCACGACGATAGATTTCTCATGTGTAACGTAAAACTTGGGGTTCGCCCACTGGATCTCGACACCGTTCTTTTTGAAGTAATCGTAGGTGTCGTCGTTGGCACGATCTCCGCCCGAGCGCTTGGGATTCAGCATGACGCGAACGCGCACACCCGCGCTCTTGCGATCGGTCACCGCTTGCAGGAGGGTCGGCTCAGAAAACGTGAATTGCTTGATTAAAAGGCTTTTCTCTGCGGAATTGATAAGTTCACGCACAGGCCCGACACCATCGTCGGGCTCGACGATCAAATGAGGGATGGAAACAGACATAACTCTCGTGGCAACTCATACGACAACCCTGCAAAAAGAAAAGCCTCTCGTCGCGGCGGCGGTTTTTCCTTTCTACAAGACCGGCACCGGTCTTAGCTCTTTCTCCTAATGCAGAAGGAAACGCTCCCCCTGACGTCCTGGGCGTTCCTCGAGCCCAATTCGAGCCACTGGCTTACGGCTCAGGTGCCAGGCTGCATTCACAACGACCTTCTCAGGCATAAACGAATACCTGATCCTTTTTGGGGATCAAACGAGAAAGAGCTCCAATGGATCGAGGAGCGCGACTGGGACTATCGATGCCGATTCGCCGCGGAGGCAGGATTCTGCGATTACGAACACATCGAGCTTGTCGCCGACGGTCTCGACACGATCGCAAGTATTCGTCTTAACGGACACAACATCGGATGGACGGAGAACATGTTTCTCGCGCATCGTTTCGACGTAAAACACGCCATTCGACCAGGACGCAACATTCTTGAGATCCGTTTTGGCAGTCCGATCGCTTACATCCGCGCACGGAGGAAGCGGGGCGACATGGCGGAGTGGAACGACCCGGTTGGGGGTCGTTCCCATATCCGAAAGGAGCAATGTTCGTTTGGTTGGGACTGGGGACCCCGATTCGCGACATGCGGTATCTACAAGGCGATCCGCCTCGAGGCCTGGAGGAAGAATCGTTTTGAATCGGTGCGAATCAGCCAGCGGCATGAGGCGGGTTCCGTCGAGGGAAGCATTGAGGCGAGGCTCGCTGTCGACGGCGGGGAGGTTCGCGGTGTCGTCTGTCGGAACGATCAAATCGTCGCCGAGATTTCAAATCTCAAGTTTGGAATCTCGAATCCCGAGCTTTGGTGGCCGAACGGTCATGGAGATCATCCGCTCTACGAGGTGCGTCTGGAGCTTTCCGACGGCGGGGAGGTCTTGGATACATGGAGTGGTCGCATCGGCATTCGAACGATCGCTCTGGATCGGCATCCGGATGAATTCGGGGAATGCTTTCAGTTCGTAATCAACGGGAGACCGATATTCGCAAAGGGGGCAAACTGGATCCCTGCGCACAGCTTCGCTGCCAGCGTTCGTCGCACCGATTATGAGGGTCTGCTCACGAGCGCCGAAGAAGCGAATATGAACATGATCCGCGTCTGGGGAGGCGGCATTTATGAAATGGAAGAGTTCTATGATCTTTGCGATGAAAAGGGCCTGCTGGTCTGGCAGGATTTCATGTTCGCTTGCGCGATATATCCGGGCGGTCCGGAATTTCTCGCCTCGGTAAAGGCGGAAGCCGAACACCAAGCGAAGCGATTGGCGAACCACGCCTGCCTGGCCTTGTGGTGCGGCAACAACGAAATCGAGCAGGTGCCAAGTGAGATTACCAAGACCGCCCAGCGCAAGAAGGCATACGAGGACATCTTTTACCACATTTTGCCTGAGGCCGTTGCCCGTTACGATGGTGAAACGCCATATTGGCCGAGTTCACCGCATAATCCGGAGGGCTACACCAAGGGTCCCAACAGCGAGAAGGCCGGCGACAGTCACTTTTGGGACGTTTGGCATGCCAAACAGCCGGTCAAGCGCTATGAGAAAACAGGGTTCCGCTTTTGCTCGGAGTTCGGAATGCAATCCTTTAGTTCGCCCGCAGTCGCCGCGATGTTCTGCCTGCCGGAAGAATGCGACGCTTTCGGCCGCGCAATGGAGAATCATCAGAAAAATCAGTCGGGCAACCTCACCATCAAGGAGTATATTTCTCGAAGATACCGCCTGGCTCCGGACTATCCATCCATTGCGTATCTTTCGCAGATTAATCAGGCCTACTGCATTAAGGTCGCCGTCGAGCATTTCCGCCGCTCGATGCCGCGCACTATGGGCGCCCTCTATTGGCAATTGAACGATTGTTGGCCAGGGTTTTCATGGAGCAGCCTGGAATTTGGTGGGCGCTGGAAAGCCCTGCACTTTGCCGCGAGGCGCTTCTTCGCACCTGTCCTTGTTTCGGCTCATGTGCCAGGGGACGAGTGGATGGGCATGGGAAATATTTGGAGAAGCAACATTCGTGAGATTCATGTCCATACGGTTTGCGATGCGCCAGGCAAGACAACGGGGCTGTTGAGTTGGGCTCTTTTTCACCTCGACGGCCGCCTGCTTGAAGCGGGCGAGAAGAGCGTCTTCCTTGGATATGGTCAGTCCCATCGCCAGAAGACCCTGGATCTCTCAAGGAAGCTGAAGACGCATGGAGCCCGCAATATTATCCTGCGCATCCGGCTCGAGACCGAGCGCGGGGCCGTATCGGAGGACACCGTTTTTCTGACGGCGCCGCGCTTCATTGCGTTTCCGCGGGTCCCGATCTCGATCACGGTCGAACGGACCACACAGCGGGAATTTCAGCTGGGCTTTCATTCACGTGGTTTTCATCATGCCGTTCAAATTGATCTCCCCGGCATCGCGCACAAGTTCGAAGACAACTTCTTCGATTTGTATCCGGGAGAGATGCGCAAAGTGCGCGCGCGTACGGAAAAGGCGGCGATGCTGGCAGAGATTAAGCGCACGATCACGATTCGATCATTGGCCGACATCTGATGCCTCAAGAGGATCAAACCCGTTCGACGCCCTCGCACCAATTCGGTGCCGAGAATCGCCCGGCACGATTTTCCTTTTCCTTCACGTGAGAAACCTTGAGTGGGAGGCGCTCGATCTGCGAAAGGTCTCACGTGAACGACTCCTTTCAGCAGGCCATCACCAGGACCCTGTTCGTTCTGAAGCAAATCCGGGAGGGCTTCGGCCCGCATCCCACCGCGTCTGGCGCCTCGCTCGACAAGCTGAAAGCTGCTTGCACACGTACTGCTCACGCGACTGAGGAACCTTTACCGGTCCGGCGTCAGGAATCCCCGACAGACACGACCTTCGAGGCCTTGCGCGAAGCCGCGCTTGTTTGCGTCAAGTGCCCGCACCTCGCCAAGACTAGGACGCAGGTCGTCTTCGGCGTTGGAAACCCCAAGGCGGAACTCATGTTTGTCGGTGAGGCGCCGGGCGCCGACGAGGACGCCCAAGGCGAGCCGTTCGTGGGGCGTGCAGGTCAACTCCTCACGAAAATCATCCAGGCCATGGGATTTTCCCGCGAGGAAGTTTACATTGCGAACGTCCTCAAGTGTCGCCCCGACATGCCCCTGGGGGTTTCCGGGAACCGAAAACCGACGCCGAAGGAGATGAGCACCTGCCTGCCGTGGCTCGAGAGACAAATCAACCTGATCAAGCCCCGCGTAATGGTCGCACTGGGCGCTACCGCGGTGGAAGGACTGCTCGGCGCCACGACCCCGGTGAGCAAAATGCGTGGACGCTGGCTCGAATTTCGTGGGATTCCCGTCATGGCGACATATCATCCAGCCTACTTGTTGCGCAACCAATCGATTTCCGAGAAGCGCAAGGTTTGGGAGGACATGCTTCAAGTGCTCGAGCGCCTTGGAAAGCCGATCAGCGAGAGGCAGCGAAAGTTCTTCACAAAGAGCGAAGCATGAAGCGAATTCAGACCACTCACAGGACAGGAACGCGGTCGCCGTGCGACGACACAGTCATAGTTGGGAACGTCAGACACCGGGATTCGAAGCGCGTTTCCGCATCGACTATATTCAGATGAAGACCCGCAGCAAGCAGCGCATAATTGCGCGATTCCCGGACCGGCGCGAGGCCTTTGACCGAACCGAGGCAATGGTACAGATGGTAGAAGTGTGAACCTTGTGCGACGCATCTGGCGCGAATGTCTCTGGCACTTCGTCACCAAGACCTTATTCTTGCTCTTTGCGGCGGGTTCAAGGATTCGGGTTACCTATTATCACGAGATTCCAAAACACTGCGGATTCATCCTCGCCTCCAATCACATAAGCCACTTCGATCCGCCGATCATCACACCACGCTTTCCGCGGAGGATCGATTGGATTGCCATGTCGGATCTCTTTCGGGGACGCATCTTGAACGGATTTTTTTCCGGTCTCAATGTGATCCCGATCGAGCGCAACCTTCCCGACCGCGGCGCTCTGCGCATCGCGGTGAAACAACTTAAAGAGGGCCGGGTGGTTGGGATCTTTCCTGAGGGAGGCATTCGCGACGGCGCCGCTTCGATAATCAACGGCGCGGAAATGAAACAGGGAGTCAGCCTGCTGAGCGCGCTCGCGAACGCCCCGATCGTACCCTGCGTGATTCTTGGGAGTGACCGTCTATACAATCTGCGGAATTGGCTGCCATGGCGCCGTCCGGAAGTCTGGATCGGCTACGGCAAACCAATTCCGCCGCCAAAAGGTGCTGCAGATGGAGATAAGAAGGAGTCTACGCAAAAACTGCTCAGCTCGGAAATCGTCAAATTGAAAGAGCGTCTGTGCGAGGATTTTGGACTCGCTGAAGCCGACCTGCCGCATCCCCCCAAGGAACGGATGAAAGAGCCGTAAGAGCGAGATCGATGAATGAAACTTGGAATTGGCTGACGTAAAGATGAGGAACCTATGAGGCAGGCAGTTGAACGGGCCCTTGCCTACGCCGTGGACGGCGCAATGTGCGGCACCATGAACGCGCTGCAATGGCGTCATCGAGCCGATATCTGCTCCCTCGAGGAACTGCAGACTTACCTCTCTGCATGCTCGAGCCTTTCGCGCGAAGAATTCTACCGGCCGCCGCCCGTCACCGGCAAGCGCGAGAACGGAAACTGGGTCGAGTGGGACGCCCCTGTGCGGAGCGGATTTCCGGAAAACGACATATTTCGTGCGCGCTTTCAGGCCGGCAACCGCGGACCGTCGGGGCCCACAATCCTGTTGCTCCATGCCTTGATGAGTGCGAGCGATTTTGGCTACCTGCGGGTGGCACGCCAACTTAACGAACGCGGTTGGAATACGGTATTTCCCCATCTTCCCTTTCACTACTCGCGACGACCGCGGGGTTACCTCAACGGCGAGCTAGCGATCACCGCGAACCTGGTGCGTAATGGTGAGACGCTCAGACAGGGCGTGACCGAACTTCGTCAGCTCATGTCCATGTTGCGGGAAGGCGGTTGCACCGAATTCGGTCTGATTGGAACGAGCTTCGGCGGCTGGAATGGAGCGCTGCTAAGCTTTCTGGAAAGCGATTTTCGTTTCATCGCTCTCATTCAGCCGATTGTGAACATCGAGCACGCGATCTGGGAGAATCCGGGATCGATCTTGATGCGAAGGCTTCTTCGTTCTAGAGGCATCGCCCCAGGAGAAAGCGCCCGCCATGCGCACTTAAGTTCGCCGCTTCACGGCACACCGCTTTGCGGCGGTGACCGCGCTATCATTACCGCGGGAATCTATGACAGCGTCTCTCCGGCACGCGAACTCCTCAATCTCAAGCATCGGTGGGCGGGAGCAAAGCTCATCGAGGTCAGACAGGGCCATTTCGGCTATCGCGCGCTGAGAGAAACGCTAAAGGAGATCGAGGGATTCTTATAGGCGCAGGCGCAATTGAATTCGGACCCCTAAGCCGGGCTCAAATCACAACATTTTCCGAAAAGTGGACAGTGCGAGTAGCGGGAAATGCTGCCGGTACATGTCGTACTTGAGGTAGAAGACACAGGGACAACCGGTGCCGGTTGTGGAGTCTTCGCTCCAGGAGCCATCCTCATTCTGGGTGTGCAGGAGAAATTCGATGCCGCGACGGATGGAGTCGAGGCTTGCGTCACCGCATGCGCAGAGGCCCATCACCGCCCAAGCGGTCTGGCTTGGCGTGCTCGGTCCGCGGCCCTTGAGGGCGGGAAAGTTATAGGATTCGCACGTCTCGCCCCAGCCACCGTCGTCGTTTTGGCAACTCTCGAGCCAATCACGTCCCCGGCGGATCCATTCCTGATCCATATTCTCACCGATTGCGGCCAGTCCACGGAGGATCTGCCAGGTTCCGTAGATATAGTTGACGCCCCAGCGCCCGTACCAGGAGCCATCGGTTTCCTGAGTGCGGCGGATCATGGCGACCGCCCGCCGGACTTGAATACTTTGGCGATCAAAGCCGATGGTGCCTAAGAGCTCAAGAACACGGCCGGTCAGGTCAGAGCACGTGGGATCAAGAATGGCGTTATGGTCGGCAAAGGGGACGTGCTCGAGCCAGGAGGCGGTGACGTCCTTGTCGAAGGCGGCCCAACCTCCATCATCACACTGGAAGGCGAGGAGCCATTTGAGCGCGCGGTCTGTCTGCTCGCTCCGCTTGATGGGGTCCGCGGGCGCGACGTGCCGCAGCGCCATGAGGACCATCATCGTGTCGTCGGTGTCTGGATAGTACTTGTTTTCGTGCTCGAACGCCCAGCCGCTCGGCTCGACGTCAGTGACGTGCATGGCCCAGTCTCCTTTGAAGCGCACTTCCTTGTTCTCGAGATAGGTGGCGGACCTTTCCAAGGCAGGATGGCTTTTGGGAAGTCCCGACTCGGCGAGGGCGATGGTCGTGATCGCCGTGTCCCAAACGGGAGAGAGACACGGCTGGATGCGAAAGTCCTCCGGGTCGTCAACGAAGAAATGCGCGAAGTCCCGATCCGCCTTTTCAACAAGCGGGTGGTCGTCGGAGTATCCGAGAACGCGCAGAGCCATCATCGCATTGAGCATTGCCGGAAAGATGGCACTGAGACCCTCGCTCCCCTCTCCCATTCTCTCAACCATCCATGTCTCGGCGGCCTTGAGAGCGCGCCGGCGCAGCGGATGGATGGGGAAACCGTCATAGAGCTTAAGGAGCCTGTCGCAGCGCAGGAAAAAGTTCCTCCAGGCCCAGAACCGGGGATGTTTCTTGAGGGAGAGATTCGTATTCTCGAGGCCGGCCGGATACAGCTCATGAAGCTGCATGGCGGAGGGAAGGGTTCGCGTGGGCTTGTAATGGTTCAGGATCGTGAGCGGCGCGATAATTGTCCGGCTCCACGAAGACATCTCATACAAGTTGAAAAAGAACCAATTGGGAAAGAGGAAGATTTCCGGCGGGATTGTGGGAAGGTATTGCCACGGAAACTGGCCAAGCAGGGCGAGGTAGAGTTTTCCGTAGGTATTTATTTGCGGGATACCGCCGAGGCGTAGCACGTTGGCGCGAGCCTCTCGCATCCAAGCCGCATTGGGAGAGTCGCCCGCGAGCTTGAGCGCAAAGTAGGCTTTGACCGAGGCGTTGATCTCGCTAGGGCCGCCGATGAAGATATTCCATCCGCCGTCGGCGAGCTGCCTGCGACGGATGTGGGCCGCGCATTTCCTTTGCAAGGGCTGGTCGACCTTCCCCAGCCAATGCATGTAGAGAACATAATCACAGCAGAGTGTGACGTCGGCGATAAGTTCGCCCTCCCAATGTCCATCGGGATTTTGGAGGCGAAGCAAATTTGTCTGAGAACGAAGAATGCCTTCTTCGAGAGAAACCGTCCCCTTCAGAACGGAAAGAGCTGGAACCTCAAACGTAAGAACTTTGGAGGCAGCGACACTCATCGGGCTATCTCAAGGATGCCTGAGTTTTGAGGAGTTTGGCAATCTGTGAAAGCTGCGGCTCATTTCATGCCGCGGCGGGTTGTTGCTTCTTTGGACGTCCGGTCTTGTGACCGTTACCGGCTGTTACGCCGTTAAACGGATTGACGGCTGCGCCCTCAACGCGGGGCTCGGGCTTGCGACCAAAATTGAAAGCGATATTCTGCCAAGTGTCGCCGGGCTTGGCGCAATGACCCAGAGTGGCGCTGGGCTCGTATCCGCAGTGCACCATGCAATTTTCGCAACGCTTGTCGCGCGCCACGCCGTCAACGACGCCGTAGTTCTCCCATTCGGTCTTTTCGAGCAGCTCCCGATAGGTCGAATAGTGGCCGTCCGTCATGAGATAGCAGGGGGCCTTCCAACCGCGAATGTTGCGAGTGGGAATTGCCCAGGCTGAGCATGTCAGCTCGCGCTTGCCAGCCAGGAAGTCGAGGTAGATGGGCGTTCCGAAAAACGTGTATCGCTCGCCCCACTCCCGGATCCTCTTGAACTTCTCCTTCGTCATCGCGCGTGTCAGGAAGAAGTTTTCCGGTTCAAGGTTTAACCTCTTGCGCATGTCCTCTTTTGCTGCGTCGTAGTCGTAGCCCGGCGAAATGGTATGACCGTCGACTCCGAGCCACGAAAGGTAATCGTACATCTGCTGGAGCTCGGCCATGTCGGTCTCCTTGTAGACCGTGGTGTTTGTTGCTACCTGGTAGCCGAGGATCTTCGCCATTCGCATCGCGGCAATGCACTCCTTGAAGACGCCCTCCCGCTCCACAATCAAGTCATGTGTTCGCTCCATGCCGTCCAGGTGAACGTTCCAGTACATCCATTTCGACGGAGCGATCACGTGAGGTGGCAACTTCGCCTTTGGCTTGCGGATTTCTTCGATTTGCGCGGGCGTGACTAGCTCCTCGGAAAGGAGCATCTCAAGTTTTTCATTCAGCTCGCGTTCATTTGCGCTCGAGCGACTGTGAGCGAGTTGCTGCGCGAGGTAGTCGCGCATTTTCTTGCGCATGAACATCCCATTGGTGCAGACGTAGACGATGCGGTTCTGATCGAGCAAACCATTCACAAGCGCCTCGATGTGCGGATAAATCAGCGGCTCGCCTCCGCAAATGGAAATCATTGGCGCTCCGCATTCCTGCGCTGCGCCGAGGCAATCTTCAAGGCTCATGACGTCTTTGAGAGATGTCGAATACTCACGAATTCGACCGCACCCGGTGCAGGTCAGGTTGCAGGTGTGCAAGGGTTCAAGCTGCAGAACCGTGGCGAACTTCTCCACGCCCCGCAGCTTCTTGCCGATGATATATTTTGCTATCTTCGCCGTCAGGGGCAGAGGAAACCTCATGGGCCCGGATTAGAAGCAAGCAATGCGCCTCTGTCAATGTTTCTGAAAAATAGACGGCCCGCGATCAAGCTTTGGGCATGTCGATTCTTTCTAGAATACGAGTAATATTAACGTGTGTGCTGACGAGATTCTGAATACGGGCGATCTTTTCGGTATCTTCGGGGAGCGTCTTCACGTTCATGGATAGAATGCGGCTTGCGATCGAGTAGCTGTCCAGCGGCGAGCTCACGACGGGAAGCGGCGACTCGCTGATTTTGTCCATCAACGCTTCTGACGGCTGAATGTCATCCGACACAACGATCCCACAGAACGGAGAGGATTCCTGCGATGAGCGTTTCAGCGCCGAAAGAACGACATTCTCGCGATCTCCCGGCACCACGAGCAGTGTGTTCTCCCTGGCGCCGCGAAACACGTTTGCCGAACTCATCGCGCCGATCCTGACGTGTGCGACGCGGGTACGATCGTGTTGTTTGGTGCGATGCAGGAAAGATCCGCTGATGTCATCGCA
>Ga0164241_10004081_pt1 | contig 14335 bp, 13 predicted proteins | sample OricomyardsoilBY_FD_108780 | JGI IMG/M metagenome (GOLD analysis project Ga0164241, IMG submission 108780) | Backyard soil microbial communities from Emeryville, California, USA - Original compost - Back yard soil (BY) | ecosystem: Environmental > Terrestrial > Soil > Unclassified | place: USA...
CTGGCGTAGGGTCACGCAATTCACCGGCGCCTGAAGGCCCTCCGAAATGGTGACGAACGCGGTCTCGTCGTCGACGAATGCGATCGCTTCGCCCTGCGCCTCGGATGGGCTCGGGTAGGGGTGGGGGACGCGCCGCAGCGCGCTCATTCGGCGGAGAGCACGCAACCGTGACCAGGGCAAAACCGATGACGTAGCGCATGTCAAAAACGGTTGGGCCAGCCTTCGAGCGCCGCCGTGATGGCCGCGGCCGTGGTCGAGCGCGGTGTCGTGTCCGCAACCAGCGCCAGGTATTCGCCGCGAGAGACCTCGTAGGCGCCCAACGACGCCAAGTGCTCGGTCACGAATTGCACGTCGAAGGCCTGGATGCCGGCACGAAACAGCGTGTCGAGCGCGACCGTGAGCGCTACTTTGGATGCGTCGGTGACGACGTGAAACATGCTCTCGGCGGCGAACAACGCGCCACGCCGCACCCCATACAAACCGCCCGCGAGTCGACCTTCGCGCCAGACCTCGAAGCTGTGCGCGTGCCCCAATCGATGTAGCTGCGTGTACGCCAGCATCATCTCCGGCAAAATCCAAGTGCCGCCCTCGCGGTTCGAGGCGCACGCGGTGATCACGTCGGAGAACGCGGTGTCGAACGTCACTTCGAACGCCCCCGCGCGCAGCGTACGGCGCAAGCTGCGTGAAACGTGCAGCCGCTCGCGATCCATCAGCGCGCGCGGGTTGGGGCTCCACCACAGCGGCGGCACGCCGGCGCTGTACCAGGGGAACACGCCCGAGTCGTAGGCGAACAACAGCCGCTCCGGCGACAAATCACCGCCCACCGCCAGCAGCCCCTCGTCATCCGAGTCGTTCGGATCGGGAAAGGACAGGGGGCTGCCCGGGCCGAGGAAGGTCAGGCGGCGATTGCCACGCATCGCGACAGAATAGCGGAACTTACGCGCAGCGTCTGCCGGGCCCGTACCGCTCGCGGCCTAGCAAGCTTCCGTGGTTTGGGCGGCCGTGCTCGTGCGGCCGATGCGCGCGGCCAGCTCCCAGCGCGAGGAAACGCCCAGCTTGCGATAGATGGCGGCGAGTTGATTGGCCACCGTGCGGCATGACGTGCGACGCGCCATGGCGATCGCGGCGTTCGTACGACCGTCCAGCACCCCCGCCGCGACTTGGCGCTCGGCCTGGGTCAGGCGCGCGTCCAGCCCCAACGCCTCGACCGGCAGAAACAGCCAACAACGCCGCGCATCGCCGACCAAGCGCGCACCCGCGGCCAGCGCCTTCACGCGCAAGCAGGCCATCACCTTCAAGAATTCCGCGCGACTGGCGAAGCCGAGCTTGGAAAGCGCGGTTTGAAGTGACTCGCTCACGGTCGAGCAAGCCAGCGATTGGTCGATGGCGACGTGTTTATTGGCCACGCCCCCTTCCCCGGCCGCCAGCACCGAGAGCTCCCGTCGACTCAGCCCTACCGACACGGCTTCGAAACCGAGCACGCAACCACCTGCGCCGTCTTCTTCCCGGGAGATCAGCCGCATGTTGCCAGCCAGCAAGGCCTCTGCCATCCCTCGATTGCCGTCCATGCGGGGCCGTCAGCACGACCCATGCCAACGATTGCTGTACGGATTTCCGTACAGGTTACGGTGAGGCGAGCATCAGCAGGGTTTATGAGCCACCGGGAAAATTTTTCCGGGGTTGAGCAGACCGGCCGGGTCGAACACGCGCTTCAAGTCTTTTTGAAGCGCGATGAGCTCGGGCGATTGCTCCAACGGCAGGTACGAGGCCTTCAGCACGCCGATGCCGTGCTCCCCGCTCAACGTGCCGCGCAGGGCGATCACCCGTTCGAACAGCAACGTGATGGCGCGCTCGACGGCGGGCATCTCGTGGTCTTCGTTCCACAGGAAATTGCAGTGCAGGTTGCCGTCCCCCGCGTGCCCGTAGGTCAAGGTACGGACGCCGGTGCGCTCGCTGATTTCACGCACGAAGTCGAGCAAGGCGCCGATGTGCTGGCGCGGCACGACCACGTCTTCGCTCAGCTTTTTCTTGGTCAATTTGCGCACCGCGTGGCTCATGTCACGCCGCGCGGACCACAGCCGCTCGCGCTGCGCTTCGTCTTGGGCAACCAGCACTTCTAGCGCCTTCACGTCGTCGCACACGCCGGAAATTCGCTCGGCTTGGCGCTCTACCGAGGCGTCGTCGCCGTCCACCTCCATCAGCAACATGGCGCCTGCGGCCGGGTTGATGGGGTTTCCGGCCAGGCGCATGGCTTCAAGCGTGGCGTCGTCGAGCAGCTCGATGCAGCGCGGCGAAATGCCGGCAGAAATGATGGCCTGCACGGCTTCGCCGGCTTGGCGCACGTCGTTAAAAAGCGTGAGCAGCGTCATCACGCTCGGCGGTTTGGGAATGAGCTGCAGCGTGGTCGGGCCAAACACGGCCAGCGTGCCCTCACTGCCGACGAGCAACCCCGTGACGTCGTAGCCGGTAACGCCCTTGATCGTGCGTCGGCCCGCTTGAATGCGTTGCCCTCCGAGCAAGAATGCTTCGACGCCCAGCACGTAGTCGCGGGTGACGCCGTACTTGAAGGCGCGCGGCCCGCCCGCGTTTTCGGCCACGTTGCCGCCGATGGCGCACGACTTGAGCGAGTTCGGATCGGGCGGGTAAAACCAGCCTTCGGCTTCGACGGCGGCGTGGAGGTCGGCCAAGATGACGCCGGGCTCGACGACCGCCACGCCGTCCTTGCGGTCGATTTCGAGGATCTTGTTCATGCCGCTGGTCGCGAGCACGATGCCGCCGGCCATCGGTACGGCGCCACCGGTGCGGCCCGTGCCGCCCGCGCGCGGCGTGATGGGCACTTCGGCTTCGCGCGCCACCGCCAGCGCCGCCAAAATGTCCTCGCTCGAGGTCGCCAGCACGACGACGTCGGGCACCTCCCCTTCGGCCTCGGACTCGTCGCGCACGAAGCGCTCACAGGCGTCCTTCCCGGTCAAAACTTTCGAGGGGCCAAGCCGCTCGTCGAGCAACGATTTGGCCTTGTCGCGGGCGGTCTGCGAAGGGCGGGGCACGTCGGGGCGAGAGAGCAGCACGGGGCCCCAAGGCTAGCCGAGACCGCGCCGCCGCGCCCGATATACCGCTGATGTGCGCTTGACTCGAGTGCGAAGCTGGGACTTTGCTTGGGGGATGCTGAGCCGCAAGCGCGCTTGGTTCCTGCTTGGCGCTTCGGTTCTGGCGCTCGGCGCCGGATGCAAGGCGCGGGAAACCGCCGGACAAGATTCGCGTCCTTTGCCGACGCCCGAACCGCCGGCGTCGTCGGCCGCGCTCCCACGCGACGAGACGCCGGTCGCCCCCAAGAAGCGCGTGTCCGACGAAGGCACCAAGGAAGCGCCGTCGAAGGTGACGCGACCCGCCGACGTGCCGGCCTCGCCCGTGGGGGCTGCCGGCTCGACGACGACGGCGCCCGGTAATTCGGGGGGAGCGACCAACGCCGCAGCGGGCGGGGCCGCCAACACCGCAGTTCCCGCGTTGCCCTCCGCGCCAACATTCACGCCACCGTCCGCGGCGTGCTTGGCGCGCTGCCAAGGCGCCATGCAGGGGTGCCTGACCGCGCCCGTCGATGGCGGCGTGCCTGGCTTCGCCAATCTCGACTTGTGCAAGAAGGCGTTCGAAGCTTGCCAGTCCGCTTGTAAATAGCTGTCCGGATCTCCGTACAACGGTGTTCTGAGTTTCGGACACTCTGTCCGAGCGCGCTTGGACTACTCCGGCGAGGTCATGAGCCTCGCGTCACGAGTGACGCCGCCCTCGTTCGCGCCGCTCGCGGCGTGAGGTCGAGCCAACTCGAGCTCAGGGCGTGGCTTTGGCGGCCGCCAGCGCTTCGTCGTCGGGTGCGTTGCCGATCAGGATCGGTTGAATACCTAGGCGGCGCTCGACGAGCGAGTGGCATAGGTAGATCAACGGCGTCAGGCCGAGCGCGATCAAGATCTTCAGGCCATACGCCGTGTAGATGATGTTCACGATTTGCCCGGGAGTACGGAGGCCGGCCCAGGCGACGAACGTGATCGTGACGGTGTCGATGAGCTGAGATGCCATCGTCGAGCCCGTCGCGCGTAACCAAAGCATACGATTGGAGGTCAGTCGCTTCAGCAGCTGAAACACCCCGATGTCGACGAACTGGCTGACCAGGAACGCGCACAACGAAGCGATGATCATCCGCAGCGAGCCGAGAAAGACGTTGTCGAACGTGTGCTCGTTGACGCCTTGCCAGTCGGGCGCGCGCGTGAACTCAGCGAACGGAATGCTGGCGGAGAGGTAAATGATCGCGAACGACAGCACGCCCATGCCAAAGCCGACCAGCGTGATGAAGCGCGCCGCCCGTTTGCCATAAAATTCGTTGATGACGTCCGTCAGCAAGAACGTGATCGGGAACGGCACCATGCCCACCGTGGTCGTGAAGTTGAAGCCGAACATCGTCCACGACACCAATTTGCCGCCGATGATGTCGCCCACGACGAAGCACGTGATGAAGATGGCGGTCAGCACCAAGAACAGCTTGTGACGTTTGTCCATAAACATGGGCGGCGGCGCATCCTACACCTTTCCATGGGGCAAAATGGCTGCTATGCCTGGATGTAGTGATCGCGCTCGGCATCGACCCTGGAACTCGTCACCTCGGCTGGGGCGTCGTATCGCGGACCGGCAATCGCTTGCTGCACATCGCTCATGGTGTCATCGAGCTCGACGGCTCGGAGTCGATCGCTTCGCGGCTGGTCGAGCTGGAGCTGCAGCTCACGCAGGTCATTGCGGAGCACCGTCCGACGGTCAGCTCCGTCGAAAGCTTGTTCTTTCACAAGGATGCGCAAGCAGCGGCAAAGTTGGGCCACGCGCGCGGCGTGGTGCTGCTTTGCCTGGCCCGAGCCGGCATCCCCATTGCCGAATACGCTCCCGCCAAGATCAAGCGCACCATTGCCGGCAGCGGTCAGGCCGACAAGCGGCAGGTCGCCCTGATGGTGCGGGCCGCGCTCGCGCTCGACGGGCTGCCGCCGGCTGACGCAAGCGACGCCCTGGCCATCGCGATGACGCACTTGCGGCTCGGCGGCCTCTTGAGCGCGCTCGAAGAAGCGGGCGGCAAAGGCGGCAGCGGCGCCGCCGTGGACAGCCGGGCCCGGGTTCTTTTGGCGCTGCTCAGCAAAAAGCGGCCTCGCCGCGTCGTGCCGCGACGGCGGGCTTGAGCTAAGCGTCGACAAAACTTCATTGATATCCGATGGTTGGCGCGCCGTTGCGGGCCGCGTCCCGCCGGCTTGAAAGTCCTCTGTAGGGGAGCAAAGCTTTGCCGCGTTACAAGCGTAGAAACAAACGGCCCGACACGCGGGTCTCAGGGATTGCCATGAATCGTCGAAACTTCGCTGCTTACGCCGTCTTCGGCCTCGCTCTGCCGCTCGCCGCTGGGTCTTCCCTAGCTCAGGAAGCCAAAAAGGCACCCGCTGGCAAACCCGCTCCCGCCGGTCCAAACGCTGCTCTGAGCGCGGACGAGATCGTGACGCGCGTGCAAGCGTTCTACGACAAGACCACGACGTTCAAGGCGGGCTTCAAGCAGCGCTACATCGTGAAGGCGTACGACAAGACCAAAGACTCTGCAGGCTCCGTGATCTTCGAGAAGCCCGGCAAGATGAGCTGGCGCTACAGCAGCAACGGCAACCGCGTCGTCTCCGACGGGCAGCTGATCAAGATCTACGAAAAAGAGAACAAGCAGATGTACGAGCAGCAGCTCAGCAAGACGCAGTACCCCGCGGCGCTGTCGTTCTTGACCGGGCAAGGCAAGCTCAAACAAAACTTCAAGTTCACCAAGCAAGACTCGAAGCAGATGAAATTCGAGAGCGGCTACGTGCTGGCGGGTGATCCGCTGCAGCCCACCGCCGCCTACGAACGCGTGCTGTTCTACGTCGACGCGCAGACCTACCAAGTGCGGCGCGTGTTGATCATCGACGCGCAGGGCAACCGCAACCGCTTCGACTTCGTGACGAGCGAAGTGAACACCAAGCCTCCGCAAGGCGAGTTCGCGTTCACGCCTCCGCCCGGCACGCAGGTCATTCGGCCGTAAAAGAGCGGTGACGAGGGGGGCGCGGGGCGGAGCCGTCGGGCGCGCAGGCAGTCCACGGTTTTCGGCGGTGTCGCTGCGTTCGGCGGTTGCGGTGTCGGCGGGCCACGAAGCGAGAAGGTTTCGGTCGAGTCGGTTGCGCACGAGCACGTGCCGAGCGACGGCGTGCGGTTCGACGGCGCCAGTGCACACCCGCAATTCGCTCCCGCGTTCGCGTATGCGCCTTCGTCGCGCCTCGCCATCCGGGCGCCTCGACCACGATCTTCGACCGACTTAGCCATTCGCGGGCCCTAAGACGCTGGAGGGTCGTGCTAAACGCTCCGCATTGGCGCGCAAAAAGTCGGCCTTGAGCAGCAGCGTGAGCGCGCGCAGCTTTTGCTCGACGTCAGAGCGTCGCGTGGGCGGCGCCGAGCGCGGCACGCTCGCGCCACCACGTCGCGGCGTGCATGGGCCAGCCAAGGTGCTGCTCGCGAGCTGGACGAGCGGGGGGCGTTGCGGGACCAGCGATTAGGCCGGCTTTGGACAGGTGCGGATTTCAAAAATGTCGCCACGTTGGCGGGCACGTTGCTCAGCCGCGATTCCATGAACGACGTTGGATCGACGCTGCTTTTGGGGAGGCCTTGTTTGCGCGGGCAGCTGCCCGCGGCGCGCGCGGGCCTGCCCGCGCCAGGAACCAGGGCCTACCACCAAGGTCAGCTCGTGGAGCTTCAGGAATTTGGGCCACGGGCACGGGCACGGGCATTCGGCAGGGACGCCGCGGTTGAGAGCCTCCGCGGCGTTGGCGCGGGCGGACGCGCGAGAGAGTTGACGTTTCGACCGAGGCGCCCGAGGGTGCGGCGGCTTGAGGTTGCGATTGGGTTCCCTGTGTTTCTTGGCGGCGTGGTGCTGGAGCTTTTCGGCGCGCGCGGAGGAGCCGGTGACGATAACGGTGCAGGGTGATAGGAGGCCCGAGGGGGAGATAGCGAACGAGCCATTCGTGGCTTCGAGCCGAGTGACGCGGGAACGGTTGGCGGCACCGGGAGTGCGGGTGCCGGAGGTGTTGCGGTCGGAGGCGGGGGTGCAGATTGCGGAGGCGGGTGGGCTGGGCGCGCCGGCGACGGCGTCGATTCGGGGCGCGACGGCGGCGCAGACGCCGGTGTACCTGGGCGGCGTTCGCTTGAATGATCAGGTAGGGGGCGCGGCGGACCTGTCGACGATTCCGCTTTGGTTGGTGGAGCGGGTGGACGTGTATCGCGGCAATGCGCCGTTCGAGGCGGACGAGCTGGGTATTGGCGGCGCGATTTTTTTCGAGCCGCGGCGACCGAAGCGGAACGAAGCGGCGGCGGCCGCTACCGTCGGCAGCTTCGGTACTCGCGCTGGTTTTGGCTATTTTTCGCTGGGTGACGATGCGGCGGGAGTGCTGGTGGGGCTGTCGGGTGAGCGCGCCGACAATGATTACCAATTCACCGACAACCGCGGCACGTTGTTTCAAACGAGCGACGACGCGCGGCGAGCACGCTCGAACGCGGACAGCCGATTGCGCGATGCTTGGATTTTGGGGCGTGCACGTCCGAGCGAGCGCGTGCGCTTGGAGCTGACGTTGAACGACGTTTCGCGCGAGCAAGGCGTGCCCAAGTTGGCGCTGGTGCCTTCGCGCTCGGCGCGCGCCGAGCTGTCACGCACGTTGGCGGCGCTGACGGCGCGGCTCGGCTTGGGCGCATCGGGTCGCCATTTGCTGACGTTGCGGACGTCATGGCTGCGTGGCGTCACCAACTTGCATGATCCGGAGCGTGAGCTCGGCACGTTGACCGAAGAGACGGAGCTGCGCGGACGGCGCGTCGAGCAGCGCGCGGCGTTGGAGGTACCGTTGACGGAGCGCATCAAGTTGGCTCTTTCGGCCGACGGCAACGTCGAAACGCTGGCCCGGGCGGACGGCGGGGTGTCGTTGGCGACCAAAGCGAGCGCGCTGGCCGGGGTGGCGCGGCTGGATTGGAAATTTTGGCGAGAAGCCTCGGTTTTTGGCTTGATGGCGGCGCAGTGTCGCGCCACCGAGCCAGGAGCTCGCGGTTGTGCCAGCTTCGAGCCGACGGCGCGGTTGGGCGTCGGATGGCGTGGCGAAGGCTACACGCTGTTTGCCAACGCCAGCCGCTATCAGCGCCAGCCGACGCTGGGTGAGCTGTATGGGGCCGGCGTTTTGGTGCGCGGCAACACCCAGTTGCGGCCAGAGCTCGGGCTGTCGGCGGACGCGGGAGCGCGCGGCCTCGTACGGCTGGGTAAGTGGGCGCTGCACGCCGAGTCGAGCGTGTTCATGCGCGGCGCGAGCGATTTGGTGACGTATGTTCGAACCGCGCAGGGCTACGTGGTGCCGGTCAACGTAGGAAAAGCACGCGTGCTGGGTTTGGAGCTGGGGGTCGGGGCGCGTGCGTTCGAGCACGTGGACGTTGGGGGCAACGTGACGCTGCTCGAGCCGCGCGACACGACCGAAGGCCGGCGGCTGCAGAACGAATTTTTGCCGTTCATGTCGCGACTGGTGCTGGCGCCGCGCCTCGCGCTGACGACGGGTGACTTGCGCGGGCAGGCGCTGAAGCGCGCCGATTTGAGCGCTGATTTGACGTATTTGTCGAACCGCTTCGCCGACGCGGGCGGCTTGATCGTGATCCCCGAGCAAACGACGCTGGGCGTCACCGCCGCCGCCAGCTGGTTCGCCGGCATCGTGGTGACGCGCGTCCGGGTGGCCAACGTGCTCGACGCGCCGCGGTTCGATATCGTCGGTTATCCATTGCCGGGCCGGAGTGTCTACGCTTCGCTCGAGGTGCACGCGCCATGAGCTCGGTTCAGCGCTCCGCTTTGGCGGTGGCACTACTGGTGGGTTGTAACGTGACGCCGGCGCAGGTCACCGGCGGCGTTGATTTGCCGGCGCGCGGCGATTGTCCGCGCGGCACCGCCGTCGTGTCGACCGACTACCAATCGAGTGAGATCGCGCTGCTGGCTCCGAGCGGCGACGTGAAGAGCGTGGCGTTCATGTCGAGCGCTTCGACGGCCGCCACCGGCCTGGCGGCGCCGTTCTCCGGCGATCTGGGCGTGGCTTCGGCGCGCAGTCGCCCGGGAGAGTTGGTCATCATCGATCGTCTTTTTACCAACGTGTTGACGTTCGTCGACAGCCGGACGGCCGAGGTGCGGGCTCAGCTGCCGGTCGGTACCGGCTTCGAGTCCAATCCGCAAGACTACTTGGAGCTCAGCGACCACGTGGCTTTCGTGCCGCGCCTCGGTGAAAACAGCGCACCGGGGCGGGAGCCGTTCGACGCGGGCAGCGATTTGTTGGTGGTCGACCCGAGTGGGCCCCGCATTACCGGCTCGCTGCCGATGCCGCGCCGCGCGGGCTTTCGGCCGAATCCAGTCGCGGTCACGACGTTCGGTGATGACGTGCTCGTCAGCTTGCAGCAAGCGAGCGCGGCCTACGACGGCATGGCCGACAGCGAGCTCGTAGCCATCGGTATCGAGAGCCGAGCCACGATTTATCGGGTCACGCTCGCCGGGCTGAAGAATTGCGGACGCGCCGAGCTCTCGCCGAGCCGGGCGGTCATGGCGGTGGCATGCTCGGGCCCGCTCGATCGCTTGGGCAATGTCGTGGAGCCAAAGAGCTCGGGGCTGATTGTGCTCGATGCGCTCACCGAGCCGCCGCAAGAGCTTCGTCGGTTCATGGCGCTCGAGCTTGTCGGGACGACGATGCAATCGAGCCTGGAGTTCGTGAGCGAGCAGGTCGTTTTCCTCAAAACGCAAACCGCGCTCGGCGCCGACCGCGACAATCAGCTTTTTTCGCTCGACTTGGACAGCGGCAAAACCGAGCTTTTGGCGACCGCGGCGCGCGATGGCAGCGGCCTTGGTTTTGGCATCGCGTTCGGCGGAATGAGCTGCCGCGCTGGTTGCGGCGACCCCTGCTTGGTCGCGGATCGTTCTCGCGGCAAGCTGCTGCGCTTCCGCGTCGAAGACGGCATGCCCGTCCCCGATGCGGACGTGCTCATCGACGGCGCCGGTTTGCCCCCGACCGGAGTTACGCCGTTTTGGTGAACGTTACGCGCAGCGCAGCCGGATGCGGAACACGGCGCCGCGTTCGCTGGGGCCGAGGCTGAGGGTGCCGCCCATGCGCGACACCGCGTGGCGGACCAGCACGAGGCCCAGGCCGGTGCCGCGTTCGCCCTTGGTCGTGAAGAACGGCTCGAAGATGCGCTGTCGGAGCGCCGCCGGCACGCCGGGGCCGTTGTCGCGCACCGAGATGCGCGCCTCGCCGGAGGCGGTGTAGACCCGCACCAGCACGTGTCGGCGTTCTTGACCCAATGTGGCGTCGAGCGCGTTTTGCACCAAGTTGGCCACGACTTGCTCCAACAACGCCGAATTGCCCCAGCCGCGCACCGACTGCTCGCCCGCGATCTCGATGCGGGTGTCGTGAGGCCGGACGGCGGCGACCGCGCGTTCGGCGACGCCCCACATGCCGACCTTTTCGAGCGTGGGCGGCGCGCCCTTCACGAGCGATGACACCGCGGTCATGACGTCTTGGATGCGCCGTAGGGCGATGACGGTGTCGTCGATCGCGCCCTTGTGATCTTCCTCACTGAGCGGCAACTGCGATGCTTCGCGCAAGCTTTCCACGTTGGCCAGCGCGGCCGCCAACGGGTTTCTGATCTCGTGCCCGATGGTCGCCAGCACGCTCTCGATCAGCGGCGGCGGCACGCTGGGCCGATCACGGTCGAAGACGTCGCGCGACCGCGTGACGTGCTCGTGATGGGCGCGAAAGCGCTGCAGGCACGTCACGACATCGGACGGCGTCAGCGGTCGCTGCAGGGTGAGCTGGGCTCCGGCGGCCAAAGCGTGGCTCTCGGGGGCGCCGCGCGGAATGGTCACGATGGCGTGCAAGGTCATGCCGTGCGCGTTGATGCGCCGCAGAAAATCCAGCGCGCCCGGCGCGCTGCCGTCCAAGATGGCCAGCCGCGGCACGTAGCCGCTCGCCTCGGCCGCTGACGCATCGCTGATCGGGACGACGGTGAAGCCGTCCTCCTCGATCGCCCGCATCAACGGAGCCACGTCCGGCCCCGGCAGGAGCAACATCAGCACCGAGGAGTCGGAGAGCTGAAATACACCGCTATCCGCCTCGTCGCCTGGAAAGTCTTGGGGATGGAGGGAAGCCGGACGGAACGGCTTGGGCAGACTCTTGGGGGGGCTCTCCATCAGCTTTTCGGGGACGCTTTCGGTACGGCCGTCCTCAACGTTCCATTTAGGGTGGCGCGGCGGCGTCGCCCCAGTGCCCTCGATCTGCGCGAAAAGGCGGGCCTGGGGCGACGTCTCATTTTGAGCCGCGGCCTCTTGCCGAGCCACGGGGTGGATGAGGTAATGCGGGCGTCCGATGATCGACGAGAACGCGTTCGGCCTGTTGGTCTCCTATTTCAGCATCGAGGACGACGAGTACGAGGGCGAGCGGGAGCAGTTCATCGAGCGCTACGCCACCTTCACGGCGTTGATTCGCGATCGGCTGACCGAGAAGCCGCCCGGCACGTCTGCGCGCGCCATCGACTTGGGTTACGCCTTTTACGTGGAGCTGCCGGACGGCGAGCAGCAAGCTGACCTGATCGGCTGGCTGCGTGAGATGCGCGCGACCTTGGCCGAGCACGACTTTGCGACCGCGGCCATGCTGACCCACGGTAGCTGCTGGGTCGACGAGCAGGATCCGCGCCCGGACATCGTCGACTGCGGCAGCGTGAAGCTGTTTCGGGCCTCGCGGCCCAGCGAGCCACTGCGCCGTTCGCTGTTGGCGGAGGCCGCGACCCATGGCGACGAAGAGCTGAATATCGAGGGTTGGGGGCCGGGCTTGTACCTTGACCTGGAGGCGGTCGAGGCGCTGGGCAGAAAGCCCAAGAATACCCCGACGATTTTGCGCAGCGGCGGGGCCGAGTTCTTTCGCGCCGGCTCTTGAACTATAGGCGAACCGTGACGAGCCCGCTTCGCATCGGTGTGTTGGCGTCCCACGAGGGCACGACCCTTCAAGCCATTTTGGACGCTTGCGCGTCGGGCGAGATCACGGCGCGCGTGGTCGCCGTGATCAGCAACAACTCGGACTCGGGCGCGCTGCGGCGGGCGCGCGCCGCCGGCGCGGACGCCTTGCACCTGTCGAGCAAAACGCACCCCGGGCCCGGCGCGCTCGACGCCGCCGTCATCGAAGCGTTGACGTCGCGCGCAGTGGACGTGGTCATGCTGGCGGGCTACATGAAGAAGCTGGAACCCGGTTTGTTGGAGCGCTACCAGGGCCGCATCTTGAATACGCACCCCGCGCTCTTGCCCAAGTTCGGCGGTCACGGCATGTACGGCATGCGCGTGCACGAAGCCGTGCTGCGCGCGGGCGAAACCGAGTCGGGGCCCAGCGTGCACTTGGTCGACGCTGAATACGACACCGGCCGCGTGCTGGCCCAAGCTCAAGTGCCGGTCGAAGACGGCGATACGCCCGAGACGTTGGCGGCGCGTGTGCAGCAGTGCGAGCGCGGCTTGGTCGTACGCGTGCTCGGCCAAATCGCGCAGGGTCAGTACGCCCTTCCCGGCTTGCCGTCGCGCCACCAGCCGCACGACTGACGCCATGGCCGCAATACAGGTCATCGGTTTTTGGCGCGGCTTCGTGGTGCCGTTCGCGGCCTTGCGACGCCTGCTCGGGTTACCGCGCGCGTGGCCGTTCATGCTCGTGCCGGCGGTGGTGTTCTTGCTGCTCGAGGGCGCTTTCGTCGGCATTGCTTGGCGCTTTTTGAAGCCGTGGGCGAGCGAGCGCTTGGCGGCGGTGACCTGGCTACCCAACGCGCTGGCGATCGGCGCCTCGTGGCTGGTGGCGGCGCTGGCGGTGGTGCTCGGCTGGCTGCTGGCGGTCTTTCTGGCCCCGGTGTTGAGCGCGCCGGCGCTGGAGCGCGTGGTCGGCATCACCGAAGTCGATTTACGGGCGCCGCCGCGCGCGCCGCTGGGATTTTTTAGCGAGTTTTGGTGCGGAGCGCGCGCGCTGTTGTCGAGCTTGGCCGTCACGTTGCCGGTCGTCTTGGCGCTTTCTTTGCTCGAGCTTTTCGTGCCCCCGCTGGCCGTCATCGTCACGCCGTTCAAGCTGCTGTTGGGCGCGCTGGGCGTGGCGTGGGGCTTGTTCGACTACCCGCTCACGTTGCGTGGCATTGGCTCGCGCGAGCGCTTTCAGTTCATGCGCCGGCACTTTGCGGTGGTGCTGGGCTTTGGCATGGCCTTTTCGCTCGTGTTTTGGCTGCCGTGCTTGGGCATCGTCATGCTGCCGGTCGGGGTCGCGGCGGCCACGCAGCTGTACTGGGAAATCGAGCGCGCTCAGTAGTCGCTGAGCTTGCAGCCTTGCCACATCCAACGGAGGCCGTTGGGAAAGTCCATCGCCGACTGATCCGGCGGGTAGTGACCGCCGGTGCCGGTCATGAAACGCACGGGGTAGCCCTTGTCGGTTAGCACCTTGGCCATCTGGGTGTTCGATTCGAGCCAGTTACCGCGCGCGTCGGAGAGATCCATGGTCCCGCTGGTCAGCGCGACGCGAAAGCCCTTGTTGGGTGTTTGCGGCACCAGCGCGGCGTAGTCCACGCCATGATCTTTGGCGGCCGGAAAGCTGGTGTTGTGACCGATGAATTTGTGGAAAACGGGGCGATTCCACATGACCGTGAAGCTCTGTTCGGCGCCCGCCGAAAAGCCGACCGCGAGCCGCGCGTCGGGGTCGTCGACGAGCGAGTATTTACCGGTGATGGCACCCGGCAAGAGCTCTTCGGTCACGAAGCGCGCATACTTGTCGGTCGCATCGTCGTAAATGACGACGCGCTGGTCTTCGCACGGCTGCATGCAAGGGTCGACGAACAGCGCGATGGTGACGGGAATGGTGCCTTCGGCGATCAGGTTATCGAGCACCTTGTCGGTGAAGAACTTGGCGTCGGAGTTTTTGCCCAAGTAGTGGCTGGGCCCGTCTTCGACCAACATGAAGACGGCGCGCTGACCCGCCTTGTATTGGGCCGGCACGTAGATCTGATAGCCGAAGACGTGGTCGTAGATGGTGCTCTGAAAGGGTGTCAGCGCCGATAGCTTGCCGGTCGGAACGCCGGCTTTGACGGTCGCCTCGGGCGGGGCGCCGTACGGTCCCGGTTGCTCATGGGTGCCGTTGCCGTCCGACGACGGCGCGCAGGTGATGCCAGTCGTGGCCATACCGGCGGCACCGGCGCTGGCGCTGCCACCGCCGGCACCGCCGGCACCGCCGGCACCGCC
>Ga0164241_10004082_pt1 | contig 14333 bp, 12 predicted proteins | sample OricomyardsoilBY_FD_108780 | JGI IMG/M metagenome (GOLD analysis project Ga0164241, IMG submission 108780) | Backyard soil microbial communities from Emeryville, California, USA - Original compost - Back yard soil (BY) | ecosystem: Environmental > Terrestrial > Soil > Unclassified | place: USA...
CCGACGGCGTGAGTATGGCGAATGAAGCCATTCGTGCCGCCCGCGACGTGATCGCCGAGGATTTCGGCCGCGATGCCGTGCCGGAAAACTGGCGCGTTTACAAGACCAAGCAGAAGAATGCGCAGGAAGCGCACGAGGCGATCCGCCCGACCGATTTCTCCAAGGATCGCACCGGATCGGGCGATCATGCCCGGCTCTACGATCTGATCTGGAAGCGCGCGCTGGCCAGCCAGATGGCTTCGGCGCGGATGGAACGCACGACGATCGATCTGGAGGACGGCACCGGGCGCCACACGTTGCGTGCCACGGGGCAGGTGGTCCTGTTCCCCGGCTATCTCGCGCTTTACGAAGAAGGCTCGGACGACAGCGCGGACGAAGAATCACGCCGTCTGCCGCGAATGCGCGAAGGTGATGCACCCGCCAAGAAGAGCGTCAACGCCGAACAGCATTTCACCCAGCCGCCGCCGCGCTTCTCCGAGGCGTCGCTGGTCAAGCGGCTGGAGGAGCTCGGTATCGGCCGGCCCTCGACCTATGCGTCGATCATCCAGACGCTGAAGGACCGCGCCTATGTGCGGATCGAGAAGAACCGCTTTTTCGCGGAGGAGAGCGGGCGGCTGGTGACGGCGTTCCTCGAGCGCTTCTTCGAGAAATATGTCGGCTACGATTTCACCGCGGGGCTCGAGGACGAGCTCGACGAGGTATCGGGCGGCCGCGCACAATGGCAGGCGGTGCTCGACCAGTTCTGGAAGGACTTCAAGCCGCGCACCAGCGAGGTGATGGAGCAGAAGCCGAGCGAGGTGACCGCCGCGCTCGACCTGTTCCTCGAACCCTATCTCTTTCCCGCCCAGGCGGACGGCGGCGATCCGCGGCTATGCCCGAATTGCGGCGAAGGGCGGCTGTCGCTGCGCGGCGGCAAGTTCGGCGCGTTCGTCGCCTGCTCGAATTATCCCGAGTGCAAATACACCCGCCGCTTCGGCCAGCCCGGTGGCGAAAATGGCGAGACGCAGGAAACCGAAACGCTCGGCAAGGATCCGGAAACAGGCTTGCCGATCGAGCGCAAAGCGGGGCGTTTCGGCCCCTATATCCAGCTCGGCGAAGGCAAGGACGCCAAGCGCGCCTCGATCCCCAAGGATATTCCCGAGCTCGATCTCGAATGGGCGCTGAAGCTCCTGAGCCTGCCGCGCACGATCGGCGCGCATCCCGAGACAGGCAACCCGATCACGGCCTCGATCGGCCGCTACGGGCCCTATCTCGCGCACGACGGCAAATATGCGCGGCTGCAATCGACCGCCGAGGTGTTCGAAACCGGCATGAACGCAGCGGTTGTGAAGCTGGCCGAAGCGGCGGCCGGCGGAGGACGCCCGCAACGCGGATCGCGCGAGCCGTTGAAGGTGCTCGGCAAGCATCCGCGCACCGAGGCCGAGATCAAGCTGATGGACGGCCGCTACGGCGCCTATGTCACCGACGGCACGACCAACGCCACCTTGCCCAAGACGATCGAAAAGGATCAGCTGACGCTGGAAGAGGCCGCGCAACTGATCGATGCGCGCGCCGCGGCGGCCCCGGCCAAGGGCAAGAAGAAGGCGCCGGCGAAGAAGAAAGCGGCACCGAAAAAGGCCGCGAAGAAATAAGTTGGAAAATTGATCGTCACCCCAGCGCAAGCTGGGGTGAGCGCCTGTGGCTTATGCCGCGCGGCGGTGAGTCTCGGCAATCCAGGCGCGCGCGGCCTTCTGCGCTTCAGCGATTTCGCGTGCGGTCATGTCTTCCGCGATCTCGGCGCGACAATATTGCGCCGCCGGGTTGCCGCCGACCGCGGCGAGGTTGAACCATTTGTGCGCGGCGATCAGATCGATCTCCACGCCATTCGCCCCCGTCGAATAGACGATACCCAGTTCGTACAGCGCATTCGCATCGCCGCGGGCGGCATCGGCCAGCCGGCTGTCGATCAGAAACTGCGCGCTCTTCAGGCTGTTGCCCATCGTTAGCCCCCAATTCCACTTCCCTGTGCCTGTGGGTTTTGGGGGCGAGGTGTCTACAAATGGTTAACGCCGTTAACCCTGTTCGTTGAGGGTCGCGGCGGCGGGCGATCCGCTCTACAGCGCCGGCCAATGCTGAACGACCGCTCCTCGCCGCTCGCTTTCCTCGCCACGCGCCGCTCGGGCAAGCCGCGCGACCTTATCGCGCCGGGGCCGGATGCCGATCAGCTCGCGCAGATGCTGGCCATCGCCGGCCGCACGCCCGATCACGGCAAGCTCGCGCCGTGGCGCTTCGTGGTGATCCCCACCGAGCGTCGCGATGCCTTTACCGCGCTGTTGCGCGAGTCCTATCGCGCCGAGCGCCCCATCGCGTCGCGGCTCGAGATCGAGGCGGTCGAGCAATTCGCGCGCCAGGCGCCGACACTGGTCGTCGCCTTGTCCAGCCCGCGCCCCGAAAGCCATATACCACGGTGGGAGCAGGAACTGTCCGCCGGCGCCGCCTGCATGAACCTGCTCCACGCCGCCAACGCTCTGGGCTTTGCCGGCGGCTGGCTGACCGGCTGGGCGGCCTATTCCGATCGGGTCCGCGATGCATTCGGTTCGGCGCCCGAACGGATCGCCGGATTCCTCTTCATCGGCACGCCCGCAAAGGCCTTGGAGGAACGTCCGCGTCCGGAATCGGACAAAATCGTCCGATACTGGACAGAATAGGCATTTACGCTGGACGACTCGCCAAATTGCTGTATTAAGGCGGTATGACAGCGCTCAGCAACGAGGACAGCCCGGTTTACATCCGCCTGCGCGGCACGATCGCGGCCGCGATTCTGCGCGGCGAATATCGCGCCGGCGACCAGCTCCCCTCGGTGCGCGCGCTCGCGGCCGAACACGGTGCCAACCCGCTGACCGTCGCCAAGGCCTATCAATCCTTCCAGGACGATGGCTATGTCGAGGTGCGCCGCGGCGTCGGCATGTTCGTGCTGCCCGGAGCGGCCGAGCAGCTGCGTGGTGCCGAGCGCGAGCGTTTCGTCACACACACCTGGCCGCGCGTCGCTGAGCATATCGCCTTGCTCGGGCTCGATACCGCCGACCTGCTGGAGCGCGAGCGGGCCTGATCGCCGATTGCGCGCGTATCTCTCGCAAAATTACAAGATTCAGCATTTTTCCTGAGCCGGAGCCGGTCTAAGGGGGCTGCGGCGTCGCGCGGCGCCGAAAGCGAAAGGTTTTCGATGCTCTCGTGGTTCCAGGCGCTGATGCCCAAGCAGGGGCGCTTCTTCGATCTGTTCGAGGCGCACGCCGCTACCCTCGTCGCGGGGGCCAATTCGCTTTCGAAGCTGATCAACGGCGAAGGCGCGATGTCGGCCAATATCCAGGCGATCGTCGATCACGAGCACGAGGCAGACGATATCACGCGCGACGTGTTGCAGGACGTGCGCCGCGTGTTCGTGACGCCGTTCGACCGCTCGGCGATCACCGATCTGATCGGGGTCATGGACGATGCGATCGACCAGATGAATCAGACCGCCAAGTCGATCCAGCTTTACGAGGTGACCAGCTTCGAGCCGCCGATGCGCGCCATGACGGGGATCATCGTCGATGCCGCGCGGATTACTGCCGAGGCCATTCCGTTGCTGCGTTCGCTCAACACCAATGCGCAGCGTCTGCACGAACTCACCGCGCGGCTGATCCGTATCGAAGGGCAGGCTGACGAGTTCCACGACGCCGGCATCAAGGCGATCTTCAAGGCGCATGGCGCGCATAATCCGATGGCTTTCATCGTCGGTCGCGAAATCTACAGCCATCTGGAGCGCGTGGTCGACCGCTTCGAGGACGTCGCCAACGAGATCCAGGGTCTCGTGATCGATCACGCCTGATCGCGCGGCGATGACGATTTCCTTCCCCTTGCTGGTCGCGCTGATCGCGGTGGCGCTGGCGTTCGACTTCCTGAACGGGTTGCACGACGCCGCGAACTCGATCGCGACGATCGTCTCCACACGCGTGCTCAAGCCACAATACGCCGTGATCTGGGCTGCATTCTTCAATTTCATCGCCTTCGCGGTGTTCGGGCTGCACATCGCCAACACGATCGGCACCGGCATCGTGGAGGCCAATATCGTCGACGCGCAGGTGATCTTCGGCGCGCTTGCCGGGGCGATCAGCTGGAACGTCATCACCTGGCTGCTCGGCATCCCCTCATCGAGCACGCATGCGTTGATCGGCGGCCTGCTCGGCGCCGGCATCGCCAAGGCTGGGGTCAACGCGATCGTGTGGCATGGCGTGACCAAGACCGCGGTGGCGATCTTCACCTCGCCGCTGGTCGGATTGCTCATCGCGATGATGCTGGTGCTGGTGGTCGCGTGGACCAGCGTGAAGCTTACCCCGATGGGGGTCGACCGCCGCTATCGCAAGCTGCAATTCATTTCTGCCGCGCTCTATTCGCTCGGCCATGGCGGCAGCGATGCGCAGAAGACGATGGGGATCATCGCGGTGCTGCTTTATTCGCAGCACATGACCGGCGGCAGCTTCCACGTGCCGTTCTGGGTGGTGCTCGCGTGCCAGACGGCGATGGCGCTCGGCACACTGTCGGGCGGCTGGCGGATCGTCCACACGATGGGTTCGAAGATTACCCGCCTCACTCCACCGCAGGGCTTTTGCGCGGAAACCGGCGGCGCGATCACGCTGTTCATGGCGATCCTCGGCGGCATCCCGGTCTCGTCGACGCACACGATCACCGGCGCGATCGTCGGCGTCGGCGCGTCACGGCGGCTGTCGGCGGTGCGCTGGAACGTCGCGTCACGGATCGTCGTCGCCTGGGTCGTCACGCTGCCGGCCGCCGCGGCGATCGGCGCACTGGCTTATTGGGCAGTGAGCCTGGTCGGTTAGAACAGTCGCCCGCCGTTCGGCACTGGCTTGGAGGGCGAGACCAGCACCACTCTTCCCTCAGGATCGGGGAAGCCGAGCGTCAGCACCTCGGAGCGCATCGGGCCGATCTGGCGCGGCGGGAAATTGACGACCGCCGCGATCTGCCGCCCGACCAGTTCGCCCGGCGCGTAATGCTCGGTGATCTGCGCCGAGGAGCGTTTCGTGCCGATCACCGGGCCGAAATCGATCACTAGCTTGAACGCGGGCTTGCGCGCCTCTGGAAACGGATCGGCGGCGACGATCGTGCCGACGCGGATATCGACCTTCAGGAAGTCGTCGAAGGCGATCGTCTCGGCCGCTGGTGCCGCCTGATCATGCGTGACATGCATCAGAAATCGACGTCGGCATAATGCGGCGCGGGCGGGATCATCTCCATCCGCTCGCTCAACAAGGGCCGGAAGCTCGGCCGGCTCTTCAGCCCGCGATACCAGCGCGCGGCCTGCTCGTGCCCGCGCCAGTCGATCCCGCCGAGATAATCGACCACGGAGATCTGCGCCGCCGCGCCGAGATCGGCCAGGCTCATCGTCGCTCCGCCCAGCCAGTTGCGATGATCGAGCAGGAACGCGACGTAATCGAGCTGCTCGTTCGCAGCCTTCATCGATTCGCGCATCGCCGTGGAATTGGGCGCGCCGAGATTGGCCAGCCTTTTCTCCATGCGTTCGTGGAGCAGCGGCGCGGTGACGAAGCGATAGAAGATGGTATCGAAATAGGCGACCACCCGGCGGATCTCCGCGCGGTTGGCGGCGGTGCCGCTGATCATCGCCGCCTTGTCGACCGTCTCCTCGAAATATTCGCAGATCGCCATCGAATCGATCAGGGGCGGGCCGGGCCGGCTGGTATCGGCCATCACCGGCGTCTGCCCGGCAGGATTCATGTCGAGAAACTCGTCGGTCGGCGCCCAGGGCGATTCGCGCTTCAGCTCATAGCCGACGCCCTTCTCGCCCAGCAGCAGCCGGACCTTGCGCGAGAACGGGCAGAGCGGGAATTGATGGAGCAGCCACATGGAATGCGTGTTAGAATTCCAAGCGCCGAGAGGGAAGCGCTATGAACGAAGGTGTCACGATTGAGTCCGACGGCACGGTACGGATCGACCATCTGCGGATTGAAGCTCAACTGGCAAAGCTCGCGCAAATTTGGAATGTGCCGGCCGATCGAGCGCTCATACTTGCGGTTGAGCAAGCACTCATGAGGGATCAGGATCGCGGGCGCTAATTCCGGCCTGAGACCCTGATCACTCCGCCGCGACCAGCTCCGTGCTGTCGTCGAGTGGGTGTTCGAGCCGCTCGAGCATCTCCTTGGGCACGACCTGCCAGAATCGATCGGCGATGCGGCCCCAATCGTCGAGCAGGCTGGCCGACCATTTGCTGTCCGTCGCCGCATGGTGGGCGCGGACGAGGTTGAGCAGCACCGATTCCCAATGCAGCGAACGCAGCCGCTGCCAGACGATGCTCTCGGAATTGGCCCGGCGCTCGAAGCTGCCGTCCGCGTCATAGACGAAGGCCATGCCGCCGGTCATGCCCGCGCCGAAATTGGCGCCGACGGCCCCCAGCACCGCTGCGGTGCCGCCGGTCATATATTCGCAGCCGTTCGCCCCGCAGCCTTCGACCACCACGGTCGCGCCCGAGTTGCGCACCGCGAAGCGCTCGCCGGCCTGCCCCGCGGCATAGAGCTGGCCCGAGGTCGCACCGTACAGCACGGTATTGCCGATGATCGTGTTGTCCTGGGAAGCGAGCGGCGAACTGACCGCCGGACGCACCGCGATAATGCCGCCCGACAGCCCCTTGCCGACATAATCATTGGCGTCGCCGAACACCTCGATCGTCACGCCCTTGCACAGGAACGCGCCGAGGCTTTGCCCGGCCGAGCCGCGCAGGCGGACATGAACGTGGCCGTCGGCGAGCTTGGACATGCCGAACTTGCGCGTGATCTCACTCGATAGCCGCGTGCCGACCGCGCGGTGCGTGTTCCTGACCGAATAGGTCAGCTGCATCTTCTCGCCGCGCGAGAAGACGGCGGCGGCATCCTTGATGATCTGGGCATCGAGGCTGTCCGGAACCTCGTTGCGGAAGGTCGAGAGCGAGAAGCGGCGCTGGCTCTCGTCGGCATCGACCTTGGCGAGGATCGGATTGAGGTCGAGATCGTCGAGATGCTCGGCCCCGCGGCTGACCTGGCGGAGCAGCTCGGTACGCCCGATCACGTCATCGAGGCTCTTGAAGCCGAGCCGGGCGAGGATGTCGCGCACTTCCTCGGCGATGAAGGTCATCAGGTTGATGACCTTCTCCGGGCTGCCGGTGAATTTCTCGCGCAGCTTCGCGTCCTGCGTGCAGACGCCGACCGGGCAGGTGTTCGAATGACACTGGCGCACCATGATGCAGCCCATCGCGACCAAGCTGAGCGTGCCGATACCGAATTCCTCGGCGCCGAGAATCGCGGCAATGACGATGTCGCGCCCGGTCTTCAAGCCGCCGTCGGTGCGCAGCTTGATCCGCCCGCGCAGCCCGTTGAGCGTCAACGTCTGGTTGACCTCACTCAAGCCCATTTCCCACGGCGTGCCAGCATATTTGATGCTGGTCTGGGGGGAGGCGCCGGTGCCGCCGACATGGCCGGCGACCAAAATAACGTCGGCATGCGCCTTCGCGACACCCGCCGCCACCGTGCCGATGCCCGCCGACGAGACGAGCTTCACGCACACCCGTGCGCGCGGGTTGATCATCTTCAAATCGTAGATCAGCTGCGCCAGATCCTCGATCGAATAGATGTCGTGATGCGGCGGCGGCGAGATGAGCGTCACGCCCGGCGTCGCATGACGCAATTTGGCGATGAACTCGGTGACCTTGAAGCCGGGCAGCTGGCCACCCTCGCCGGGCTTGGCGCCCTGCGCGACCTTGATCTCGATCTCTTCGCAGGCGCCCAGATATTCCGCCGTCACGCCGAACCGCCCGCTGGCGATCTGCTTGATCGTCGAATTGGCGTTATCGCCATTGTCGTAGGGCTGGTAGCGCGCCTTGTCCTCGCCGCCCTCACCCGACACCGCCTTGGCGCCGATCCGGTTCATCGCGATCGCCAGCGTCTCATGCGCTTCCGGCGATAGCGCGCCCAGGCTCATGCCAGGCGTCACGAAACGCTTGCGGATTTCGGTGATCGCCTCGACCTGCTCGACCGGAATACCGTCCTCGGGAAAATTGAACTGCAGCAAATCGCGCAGATAGACCGGCGGCAGATCGGCCACGCCACGCGAAAATTGCAGATAGGTCGAATAGCTGTCGGTCGCGACCGCGGTTTGCAGCAGGTGCATCAGCTGCGCCGAATAAGCGTGCGTCTCGCCGGTATGGCGCTGGCGGTAGAAGCCGCCGATCGGCAGCGTCGCCACGCCCGCGTCGAACCCCGCCTGGTGGCGCAGCTCGGCATTGAGGTGGAGCGAGGCGTAACCCTCGCCCGAAATCTTCGCCGGCATCCCGGGGAACAGATCGTTGACCAGGGCGCGCGAGAGCCCCACCGCCTCGAAATTATAGCCGCCGCGATAGCTGGAGATCACCGCGATCCCCATCTTCGACATGATCTTGAGCAGGCCTTCGTCAATCGCCTTGCGATGGTTCTTCAAGGCTTGGTCGAGGCTGAGATCGCCGAACAGCCCACGCGCCTGGCGATCCACGATCGCCGCTTCCGCGAGATAGGCGTGGACGGTGGTCGCGCCGACGCCGATCAGCACCGCGTAATAATGCGTGTCGAGGCATTCGGCGGTCTGGATGTTGATGCTGGCATAGGAGCGCAGCCCCTTGCGCACCAAATGCGTATGCACCGCCGCCGCCGCCAGCACGCCGGCGATCGCGACGCGATCCGGTCCGACATCCCTGTCCGACAGGAAGATTTCGCTGCGCCCCTCGCGCACCGCCTGTTCGGCCTGGTTGCGGATGCGCTGGATCGCGGCACGCAATGTGTCGGGCGTACCGCCCGCCTCGAAGGTGCAGTCGATCTCCGCCACCGCGCCGCCGAAATGCGCCTTGAGCCGCGCCCAGTCGGCGCCGGTCAGCACCGGGCTTTCGAGCACCAGCACGCCGTCCTGCCGCTCGCCCGTGTCGAGGATGTTGGCGAGATTGCCGAAGCGCGTCTTGAGCGACATGACGTGGCGCTCGCGCAAGCTGTCGATCGGCGGGTTGGTGACTTGGCTGAAATTCTGCCGGAAGAACTGGCTGATCAGCCGCGGCTTGTCCGAGATCACCGCGAGCGGCGTGTCGTCGCCCATCGAGCCGGTCGCTTCCTTCGCGCCCTCGACCATCGGCGCCAGAATCAGTTCCATGTCCTCGAGCGTCTGCCCGGCGGCGACCTGGCGGCGCGTCAGCTCAGCGCGCTCGAAGCGTGCCGGCCCTGCCTGTTTGGGTAATGGCAGATCATCGACCGCGATGAACTTGCCGATCATCGCGCCGTAATCGTGCTCGGCGGCGATGCGATCCTTGACCTCGCGATCGTGGAGCACCTGCCCCGCGTCGAGATCGACCGCGATCATCTGACCGGGACCGAGCCGCCCCTTCTCCAGCACGATCGCTTCGGGCACCACCACCATGCCCGTTTCCGATCCGACGATCAGCAGCCCGTCATTGGTGCGGGTGTAGCGCAAGGGGCGAAGCGCGTTGCGGTCCATGCCGGCCACCGCCCAGCGCCCGTCGGTCATCGCCAGCGCGGCGGGGCCGTCCCACGGCTCCATCACGCTCGCCAGATAGCGGTACATGTCGAGATGCGGCTTGGGCATCTCGCCCTTCGGCCCCCAGGCCTCGGGCACCAGCATCAGCTTGGCGGTCGGCGCGTCGCGGCCCGAGCGGCAGATCGCCTCGAACGTCGCGTCCAGCGCGGCGGTGTCGCTCGCGCCCGCCGGAATCACCGGCTTGATGTCCTCCGAATGCTCGCCGAATGCCAGGCTCGCCATCTTGATCTCGTGGCTGAGCATCCAGTTCCGGTTGCCGCGGATCGTGTTGATCTCGCCATTGTGCGCGAGGCAGCGGAACGGCTGCGCCAGCCACCATTGCGGGAAGGTGTTGGTCGAATAGCGCTGGTGAAAGATCGCGACGCGGCTCTCGAAGCGCTGGTCGGTCAGGTCGGGATAGAAGACCGACAGGCTCTCGGCGAGAAACAGCCCCTTGTAGATGATCGAGCGGCAGCTGAGCGAGCAGATGTAGAAGCCCTGGATCTGCGCCGCGATCACCCGCTTCTCGATCCGCCGGCGGACGAGATAGAGATCCTTTTCGAACTCGGCCGCCGATTGCTCATCCGGAAGCGGCCCGGCGATCATGATCTGCTCGATCTCGGGGCGCGTCGCCTGCGCCTTCTGCCCGATCACCGACACGTCGACCGGCACCTGGCGCCAGCCATAGATGGTGTAGCCCGCCTCGATGATCGCGCTTTCGACGATCGTGCGGCAGCTCTCCTGCGCGCCGAGATCGGTGCGCGGCAGGAAGATCATGCCCACCGCGAGGCGATTGGGCAGCATCTTGTGCCCGCCCGCCGCGATCGCATCGTCGAAGAAGCGGCCCGGCAGATCGACATGCACCCCCGCGCCGTCGCCGGTCTTGCCGTCCGCATCGACCGCGCCGCGATGCCACACCGCCTTCAGCGCATCGATCGCCGACTGCACCACGCGGCGCGACGGCCGCCCATCGGTCGCCGCGACGAGCCCGACGCCGCATGCGTCGGACTCGAATTCGGGGCGATACATACCCTCACGGGCGAGGCGGTCACGCTGGTTTGTCATGTCGTGCTTTTCGGATCCTGCAGCTTGCTCGGGTCGACGCCCAGCGCCTTCGCCAGATCGGCCTTTTGCTGCGGCGTCAGGTTCTCAAGCTTGCGCGGCGGGGGCAGACTGGCGGTCGCCTTCTGCGCCGCTTCAAAGAACTTCGGCATCTGAGCCATCATCTTGGGCATCATCGATTTCATTTCGGCCATCATCGAAGGATCGGTCATGATCGTCATCGATCGGCCGGCGAACTTGGCGCCGGTCGGCGTCGCGAAATAACGGTCGAGGTCGGTCAGTTCTGCCATAGTGAACTGATTGGCATAAGCGTGCGCCACCGCATCGCGCAGTTCGGGCTCGATGGTGGTGAAGAAATCGCCCATCGCATCGAACATCGCATGCATCGAAAGGGTCGTGCGCTCCTGCCAATGCGGGTCGTAGATCGCCATGACCTGCGCGAGATCGACCTTGTCGAGCGCCTTGGCCTTTTCCGGGCTCAGGCCGCCGAGTTCGGCGATCTGCTTCAACGGCATGGCCTTCAGGCTTTCGCCGAAATTGTCCATCATGCCGCTCATCGTGCCGCTCATGATCTTCTTGTAGGTGCCCGGCGGAATGATCTCGGCGGCGACCAGCCTGGCCTCGGCGAGCGTCGCGGGATCGACCGGCACGGCGGCGGGCGTCGCGGCCGGTGACGCCGCTGGCGCGGTCTGCGCCACGGCGGGCGCCGCCATCGCCAGAGCGGCGGTCGAAAAGAGAAAGGCTCTGATCATTGCATAGTCCTTCGTCAGGCGGCGGCGCGGACGGCCGACGCGCGTTGCTTCAGAAAGGCATGCATCTTCGCCGCGACATCGCGTCCGTCGCGGATCGCCCAGACTACCAGGCTGGCGCCGCGCACGATGTCTCCGGCGGCGAACACGCCCCCTAGCGAAGTCTGCATCGTAGCGTGGTCGATTTGCAAGGTTCCCCAGCGGGTTACGGCCAGTTCGGGCGCATCGAACAGCCGCGGCAGGTCCTCCGCGTCGAAGCCCAAAGCCTTGATCACCAGATCGGCGGGCACGTCGAAAGCGCCTTCGGGGTCGATTTCGGGCGCGCGGCGGCCGCTGGCGTCGGGCGCGCCGAGCCGCATTCGGCTGGCCTTGACCCCGGTCACGCGACCAAGAGATTCATTGGCGCCGGCGGCGAAGGCTTCGGGGGCGGAGAGCCAGACGAATTCGACGCCTTCCTCCTCGGCATGGGCGACCTCGCGCTGCGAGCCGGGCATGTTGGCGCGGTCGCGGCGGTAGAGGCATTTCACCGAGGCGGCGCCCTGGCGCACCGCCGTGCGCACGCAATCCATCGCGGTGTCGCCGCCGCCGATCACCACGACATGCTTGCCGGCCGCATCCAGACTGCCGTCCTCGAATGCCGGCACAGCATCGCCAAAGCCCTTACGGTTCGAGGCGGTGAGATAATCCAGCGCCTCGACCACGCCGTCGCTGCTCACGCCCGGCGCCTTGATCGCGCGCGGCTTGTAGACGCCGGTGGCGATCAGGATCGCGTCATGCCTGCTCCGCAGTTCCTCGAGCGAGGCGTCGCGGCCGACCGCGAAGTTCGGATGGAATACCACGCCGCCCGCGGCAAGCCGCTCGACGCGGCGCATCACGATCTCCTTCTCCAGCTTGAAACCGGGAATGCCGTAGGTCAGCAGGCCGCCCATCCGGTCGTGCCGGTCATAGACATGGACATCATAGCCGTGACCGCGCAGATATTCGGCCGCGCTCAATCCGGCCGGGCCGGCCCCGATCACGCCGACCGAAGCCCCGCGCGCCAGCCCTACCGCCAGCGGCTCGACCCAGCCTTCGTCCCAGGCGGTGTCGGTGATGAACTTTTCGACCGAGCCGATCGTCACCGCGCCGTGGCCGGAGAATTCGATCACGCAATTGCCTTCGCACAGCCGATCCTGCGGGCAGATGCGCCCGCAGATTTCGGGCATGGTCGAGGTGGCGTTGCTCAGCTCATACGCCTCGCGCAGCCGTCCTTCGGCGGTCAGGCGCAGCCAATCCGGAATGTGGTTGTGCAGCGGACAATGCACCGAGCAATATGGAACCCCGCATTGCGAGCAGCGCCCGGCCTGGTCCTCGGCAACGCGCGGCGCGTAGCGCGCGGCGATCTCGCGAAAATCCTCGGCGCGCAGATCGGCGGAGCGCTTCTCGGGATAGGATTGCGCCCGTCCGACAAATTTCAGCATCGCGTCGGCTACCATCGCGCGCACCCCTTTCGAGGCGCGCCTAGCCATGCTCAAACCCGCGAGTCACGTGAAAAGCGACAATTACGACAGTATATCTGACCTACAAATGGCGATTTTTGAGCGCATAATCGATCCTTGCGCGAGAAGGCGCGAATATTAGTTCCGTATCGGACTTAAAATGTCTTAAGCCAGATCAAGGCCACGATTCCGACCACGATCCGGTACCAGGCGAACGGCCCGAATCCGCGGCGGCTGACGATGCCGACGAACCAGCGCACCACGAGCAGCGCGACGACGAACGCGACGACGAAGCCGATCGCCACGTCGAGCAGGCTCGTCCCCTGCCCCGCCATCAGCGTATCGTGGTGCTTGGCGATCTCGAGCACGCTGGCGCCCAGCATCGTTGGGATGGCGAGGAAGAAGCTGAATTCCGCCGCGGTACGCCGCTCGACCCCGAGCGACAGCGCGCCCAGGATCGTGGCACCCGAGCGGCTCACGCCCGGGATCATCGCCAGGCACTGCAGGAAACCGATGCCGAGCGTCGTCTTCGCCGGGATCTCCGCCACGCCGCGCGTATCGGCCGGCCGGGCAAGCCGCTCGATCACCAGGATCGCGATGCCGCCCAGGATCAGCGCGACCGCCACGATGTCGGGCCTGAGCAGCAGCGCCTCGATCTGCTTGAGGAACAGCACGCCGATCACCGCGGCGGGCAGGAACGCGATCAGGATGTTGCGCACGAAGCGGATCGACACCGGATCGCGCCGGAACAGCCCCATCAGTACCGCCCAGAAGGTGCGCCAGTACAGCACCACCACGGCGAGGATTGCGCCCAGTTGGATGACGATGTCGAACAGCTGGAAACGGCTGTCGTCATAGCCGAGCAACGCGCCGGCGAGGATCAGATGCCCGGTCGAGGAGACCGGCAGGAACTCGGTCACGCCTTCGACGATGCCAAGCAGGATGATGGTCAGAAGGTGGGTCACGCACGTCTCCTGTGGCGTTATGATCCGCTCACGCGGATGGACGGCGCCGGCCCGCTCCCCCACCCGACCACCCAGATGATACTGCCGTTGGGTGGCCGGGTGGGGGAGCGGGCCGGCGCCGCAACCGTTTCAGCTCCGCTGAAACTAAGAGGCTAAGCCGCGGCGCGGGCGAAACGCCCGTTGCGGCGATAGCGCGTCAACCAGGCCGGCGCGACCGCGGCGAGCGGCGTCGGCGTCACGCCGAGCGCGCGCAGGGCATCGCCCGCCGCGACATTGTCGCGCTTGAGCATCAGCCACTGGTCGCGCGTGATCGGCATGCCGGGCAGGAAGCCGAAGCTGGCGAGCGTCGCGCCGGCCGGATCGGGCAGTTCCACGATCGTCGGGTCGCGGCCGATCGCCTGCGCGATCCAGCGGATCAGTGCGCCCATCGCGATCACGTCGGGCCCGCCGAGCTCGATCGTCTTGCCCGCCTGCGCCTCGGGATCGCGCAGGATCGCGCTGATCGC
>Ga0164241_10004083_pt1 | contig 14333 bp, 17 predicted proteins | sample OricomyardsoilBY_FD_108780 | JGI IMG/M metagenome (GOLD analysis project Ga0164241, IMG submission 108780) | Backyard soil microbial communities from Emeryville, California, USA - Original compost - Back yard soil (BY) | ecosystem: Environmental > Terrestrial > Soil > Unclassified | place: USA...
GCACCGATGTCGCGCAGCGCGGCGCAGAGCGCCGGATCGGGCCGCTTGATGGTTGGAATGTTCGACTGGTCCAATATCTGCAAATTCATCGCGAATCCTCCCGCAGGTTTTCGACCAGCTTCGTCCAGTCGCGCCGGAAGGCCAATGGTGAAAATCGCAAGCCTACCCTGCCGCGTCCTTGCTTTCGCGGGTGCGGTTGAGCTGACTGAAGATGACATTCTCCATTTCGGCGTTCAGGGCCTTGGCGCGCTCGATATAGGGGTGGTTCTCGGCGACCGGCAGATCGGGGTCCCACAGCTTGGCCAGATCAGCCATCGCGGCCCGGTCCATTTGGAAGAAAGTCATCTCGGCGTCATGGGCCTCAAACTCTGAAAGCCCCATCTTTTCAAGTACATACCGACCAACACGCAGCGAGCTGTCAAAGGTTTCGCGGACGATCTGGTTGGCCCCGGCCCGGTAAAGCTGAAACACATGCATCCGGTCCCGCGCCCGCGCGATGATATGCAGGTCCGGCCGTTGGCTGCGGGCATAGGTGACAATGCGGGTGATGGCGGCAGGGTCGTCCAGTGTCACCACCAGAATTTCAGCATTGGCGAGCCCTGCCGCATGCAGCAGGTCGGGCCGCGTCGGATCGCCAAAGAAACTTTTGACCCCGAACTTGCGGATCATCTCGACGGTGTCCAGATCGTTATCGATCACCGTGGTGCGGAAGCCAGACGAGGTGACCAGCCGGTTGACGACCTGCCCGAAACGGCCAATCCCGGCGATCAGCACCGCATGCTGTTCGTCAATCGTGTCGAAGTCAGCGGTTCTGCCCCGGCTTTTCAGCACTGCCGCGATCTTGCGGTGCAGGATGAACGCCAGCGGCGTCAGCAGCATCGAGAGCGCAATGACAAGCAGAACGCGCGAGGAGGTCTGTTCCGACAGGATGAACCCGCGTGTCGCCAGCGCGACAAGCACAAAACCGAACTCGCCCGCCTGCGCGAGACCCAGCGAGAATAACCAGCGGTCCTCGCCCTTCAGGCCGCCGACAATCGCGATCACCCAGAGGATGGCGAATTTGAGCGCCATGAGAGCGAGCGTCAGGCCAAGGATCAGGAGTGGCTCACCGGCCAATGCGCCAAGGTTGATCCCCGCACCAACTGTGATGAAGAACAGGCCGAGCAGCAGACCTTTGAATGGCTCGATGCTCGATTCCAACTCGTGCCGGAACTCGGTGTTCGCCAAGGCGACACCCGCAACGAAGGTGCCAAGCGCCGGCGACAAGCCAACCATCGTCATCAGCAGCGCAACACCCGTGACAATCGCCAAAGCCGTGGCGGGGTATAATTCCCGCAAATGGGCCTGATGGATGAAACGGAACAGAGGCCGCGTCAGGAAGCGCCCGCCCATGACCACGGCGATCACCGCGCCCGGAACCACAATCGGCGCGGCCCAATCCGGCAGCGCGTCCAGCAGCAGCCGGTCATGCGGTTCGGGGTTGTAATAGGCCAAAAGCGGGATCATCGCGAGGATCGGGATCACCGCAATGTCCTGCGCCAGCAGGACGGCAAAGGCGGAACGACCACCCTCGAGCTTGACCAAGCCACGTTCGGCGAGCGTTTGCATCACAATCGCCGTTGACGACATCGCAAAGACCGCGCCGATCGCCAAGGACTCTCGCCAGTTGAAGCCGAGCAGTGACGCGGCAACAGCAACGCCCGCCAAGGTCAGGGTGATCTGCGCGCCACCCAGCCCGACAAGCTTTTTGCGCATGTCCCACAGGGTGCGCGGCGTCAGTTCAAGCCCGATGAGGAACAACATCATGACCACGCCAAACTCGGCGTAGTGCTGCAATTCGGTGGTCTCGGAGCCAACCTTGCGGATCAGCGGCCCGACCACAACACCGGCCATCAGGTAGCCGAGCACCGAGCCAAGACCAAAGCGCATCGCAAGCGGCACCGCCAGAACGGCGGCCATCAGGTAGATCACTGATTGAAGAAGAAAATTGTCCATCACCTGCCTTGCCGTCCGGCAGGATTTTCGCTTGCCCCCCGACCGGGCGCAACCGCTAAATCAGGCGTGCGACGGGCGGTTCAGAATTTGACCGGGCGCAGTTCGGGCAATGCAATCCGGCTGACCTGTTCGGCAATCGGATCGGTCAGGGTCGGCTTGGTGGCAGCGGCGAAATCGTCCGGTTCGCGCATCTTTTGCCAGCGGCCCTGAAAGAACACTTCAAGCGCCGGGAACCGCGCCTTGTAGCCCATCTTCTGGCTGCCCGGCACCCAATAGCCAAGGTAGACATAGGGTAGCCCCGCTGCTTTCGCCATGCGGATATGATCAAGGATGATCCAGGTGCCAAGCGAGTCCTTCTCACGCTCGGGCGTGTAGAAGGAATAGACCATGCTCAGCCCGTCATCGAGAATATCGGTCAGGCAGACCGCCTGCAGCGGGCGGGTTTCGCGCCGGGTTTCCCGGTCGCCCGAGCGGTATTCGACGACACGGCTTTTCACCGGCGTCTCTTCGATCATCGCGGCGAATTCGAAGATATCCATATCGGCCATACCGCCATCGGAATGGCGCAGGTCCAGATACTGGCGGAACAGGTCGTACTGATCTTCCGAGGCCCAAGGCGAGGTCGCTTCGGCGACCAGATCAGCGTTGCGCTTCAGGACCCGGCGGTGCGATTTCGACAGTTCAAAATCTTCGACCCGGATGCGGGCTGACAGGCAGGCCGCGCATTCTGCGCAGGACGGGCGATAAAGGACGTTCTGCGAGCGCCGGAAGCCCTGTTTTGATAAGGAATCATTCAGCCGCGCACCGCTTTCTGGTTGCAGCGCCGTGAACAGCTTACGCTCCATCCGCCCCGGCAAGTAGGGGCATGGCTGCGGTGCCGTCACATAAAACTGGGGCGCTATCGGGACTGTATGACGCATGAGTGTGCTTGATTTGACCGGACCCTAGCAAAGGTCCTGCCGGTCCGCCAAGTGCTAAGTGTAAACAGGGTTGATCAAACCTTTGGAAGGTCCCGACAATTTGCGTGATCCGGGATGATTGGGCAGCACACGAGAGGTTTGTTGTGAGAGTGGCGCAGGCCCGCAGTTTGCGCGCCCGCTGTTTGGGCGATTCGCGCGCGCGCGACTCAGGCCCCTCCCTATTAGGCAGGCGGCCCACCCTGCCGACCAATCCTCAAAAAAAACACGTTAAGGAACGGGCGGCGCGCGATAATATTTTCGGCGCAGTGCAGGGATATCACTGGCAGGTTAAGGAAGTATGACCGCCCACCAGAGCCATCAACACGCTAAGCGCGGGCCAGGGCGTCAATGATCGGCCGGAAATCGCCCACCTTCAGCGAAGCCCCCCCGACCAAAGCGCCGTTTACGTTGCCGACGCCAAAAATCTCGGCCGCATTCGTTGGTTTCACCGATCCGCCATAGAGCAGCCTGACGTCCGCCCCGGCTTTACCAAACCGTTTGACCAGCCGCGCGCGCAGCGCGTCATGTACCTCGGCAATCTGCTCAGGTGTCGGCACTCTACCGGTGCCGATCGCCCAGACCGGCTCGTAAGCCACGACGACATTCGCGCTGTCCGGCAGCGAGCGCGCCAGTTGGAACGTCACCACCGAGAGCGTCCGGCCCGCCTCGCGCTCGGCCAGCGTCTCGCCGATGCAGATGATCGGCACCAGACCCGCCGCCAGCGCGGCTTCGGCCTTGTGCTTCACATGCGGGCTCATTTCCTTATAGGCGGCGCGGCGCTCGGAATGGCCAAGAATGACGTAGCTTGCGCCCGCGTCCTTGAGCATCTCGGCGGACAAATCACCGGTATGCGCGCCCGAAGCTTCGGCCCGGCAGTCTTGCCCGCCAAGGCCAATCGTCTCGGTCTTGATCAGCGATAGCAGCGTCGCGGGCGGGCAGATGACGACCTCGACATCCGGCGGCACATCCGTCGCAATCGCGCTGATTTCCGTCAGAGCGGTGCGCAGCCCGTTCATCTTCCAGTTTCCGACCGCGAGCTTGCGCATCATTTCCCCTTTTTGGCCTTAGTGATGCGTTTCTTGTCCGCCGCCTTGCGCGCAGGTTCAAGCGCCAGCCGCGCCCATGTCAGCGCCTCGTCAGCATCGTCCATCGCCGCTTCCGGCAGGCTCATCAGGCTGGTGACGCGCTGCGCGCCGGTGGCACGGTCATAGGTGAAGGGGCGTGATCCGGCGGCTTCAAACTGCGCCAAGGTCGAAGCATCGGATTTCAGCCAGACGGTTTCGCCGAGAATGCAGGCGAACATCACGTCACCTTCGACATAAAGCGCGGTGCCGGAAAACATCCGCCCCGTGGTGATCCGGCCAAGGCCCTGAAAAAGATCGAGAATATGCTCCAGAAACTCTGGATCAGTCGGCATCAGGCAGACGCGCCAAGCTTTTCGTCAAACTTGATCGACTCGCCACAGCCGCAGGCTTCGACAACGTTCGGATTGATGAACTTGAAGCCCGATTCCAGCAGCGAGGTTTGATAATCAATCTGCGTGCCAAACAGGAACATCTGCGCCATCGGCGCAATCATCACCCGCGCGCCGTCCTGTTCGACGACTTCGTCGAGCGGGTTCACTTCGGTTGCGTAGTCCATCGTATATTCCATGCCCGCGCAGCCGCCCTTCTTGACGCCAATGCGCAGACCCTGATGACCATCACGGGTCATCAGCTTGGCGATTTCCTTCGCCGCAGCCGGTGTCATCGTCACCGCTTGTTTTCCCGGAATCCCGAACATGCTGCTAACTTAAGGCGTCAGGTCCGGTATCTCAATCCCCGGCAGGTAGCGCAGCGCCACAATTGTCAGTGAGGCAACGCTGATCGCCCAGGCAAACGACGCCAAAGTGCCAATAATGACGTATTCACTAAACTTGCGTTCATCCTTGACCGCCGTGAAGCGCAACACCGATTTCGCTGCGATCAGGAAGCCGATTGAACTCGCCTGCCCGGTCAGCAGCATCAAGAACACCAGCGCACGTTCCAGATTGCCGATCAGCCGCCCGCCGCCCGGCAGGCCGCCCTTCATTGCATCGCTCCACGGTTCCATCAGGAAGCCAACCGCAAAGCCGCCCGCGCGGGTCGCAACAATCAGCCCGGCAAACAACGCCATAACCGATGGCACTTGCGTCGCCAGTGGTGTCTCGCCACCAAGGATGCCGCTGAAAAAGCCACCTTCAACGCCGCCCATCCAGAAGCCACTCGCCCACAGGTCCGGTTGCCAGATTGCAATCGCAATCAGGCTGACAAGATGCAGCGCCTGATCGCCAAGATAGGCACCAATGCCGGTCAGCCCGGCCCAGGTCTTCGCCGCGTCCAGCGCAAAATGCAGGACCGCAAGCAACAACAACGCAGGGTTCAGCGAGCCGAGGCAAACGCCCGCCGTCACCAGCACAACCCCGGTATGGGCCAGCAAGATCAGCGGATTTCGCTTATGCGTGACCATCCACGTCGTCTGGAACACAAAATCCGCCAGCACATGCGCAAAGATCAGAACGGCAAGGGTTTCACTCATTGCGCTGCCTCATAGGATGTCAGGGCGTCCTCAATAGCCTTGAACCCCGCGCCCGCCAAAGACTTTTCAACGGCCTGGCGACTGATTTTGAGCAGCTTCGCGGTTTCGGCATGCGGTTGCCGATCCGGCGCAAGTGACAGCGCCATGCTGCGCGACTGCGCCGTGGTCCAACTTTCGGTGATATAGCCAGAAAGCCTGAAAAGTGCTTGCTTTGGTCCAGTATCGGTGTGAGTTAGCCGGGCATTTTGTTGCATTTTGTCAAGCAATTGCCCCGAAGCGACAAACGCTTCTCCAGTGGCGTCCGCGAGATCGGGGGGCGAAAATCGCCCCACGCCTTCCGCAACAGCGATCCGTGTCGCATGGCCTTCGCCCAGACTTTGCAACCCAGCCATGATCTGAAAGGCGGCGCGCAGCGCCAGCTCTGGCCGGGTCAGGATCATCTGCCAGCCATCGCCGCGATAGCGGGTGAACAGCGTCGGTGCGTCCTGCCATGCGGCAATATCATTGGCGGTCGCTGCCAGCATGTCGAAGCTTTGCTCAAGCGCGGCACTGGACAGCGCGCGCGAGTCAATCAGGTCTCCGGTCAGGACAGCAATCTGCATAAGCACCCTTTAAAGGATGCTTATCTAAAATGCAACTATTTTTGGATGCTTCTTAACAATGCAACCTATTAGGGCTGCTTACATAAAGCCGAGTTCAAGCCGGGCTTCATCCGACATCATCGACATGCCCCATTGCGGTTCCCATGTCAGTTCGACATTGACCAGCTTCACGCCGGGAACCATCTCAATTGCATTCATCACCCAGCCGGGCATTTCGCCTGCCACCGGGCAACCCGGTGCAGTCAGGGTCATCACGATACTGACTTCGTTTTCTGTCGAAATATCAATGGTATAGACCAGACCGAGGTCATAGATATTCACCGGAATTTCCGGGTCGTAAACTGTACGGCACGCATTCACCACCTGCTCATACAGCGCATGATCCGTGCTCGACGGGCGGATCAGCGGTTCGCCTTCCAAGGGCACATGGGGTTCGGCAGTCATCAGTTTCCTCAATTCCTGACGAAAGATATAAGGATAACGCCCGAAAACGTCCAGACCCGCCGGGTCATTCCCGCGTGTTCACCGCCAGCTGCGCCGCAAAGGCGCGCTGATAGGCCGGACGGGCTTCGCCACGCGACACATAGGCATCAAGACGCGGATATTCGGTCAACAGGCCGGACGGCCTTGCCCGCAGCAAGACCGAGACCATCATCAGATCGCCCGCGCTGAACGCGCCGTCCAGCCACTCGGCATCGCCCAGCCGGTCGGACAGTTGCGTCAGCTTCGCCTTCAGCCGGTCAATCACCAAGGGCAACCGCTCGGCGGCCCAAGGCTTGCCGCCCTCGTGGATCTTCGCAATCGACAGGTCCAGAACGGGCGGCTCAATCGTATTCACCGCAGCAAACATCCAACTGACCGCCCGCGCTCGCCCCGCAGCATTATCAGGCAGCAAGCCCTGATAGCTCTGCGCCAAATGCAGAACGATTGCGCCAGTTTCAAAGATCGCAAGATCGCCCTGTTCAAACGTCGGGATCTGTCCGAACGGCTGCAACGCCAGATGCGCGGGCTCCTTCAGCGCGGCAAATGTCACCAATCGGACATCGTAGGGTTGCCCGACCTCTTCCAATGCCCAGCGCACGCGGGTATCCCGCGCCAGCCCTTTGCCGCCATCAGGCGACCTGTCAAACGCAGTGATGGTGATTGTCATTTTCCGCTCCAGTTTTGCGAAAGATGACACCGCGCGGCAAAGAATTGTCAACACAATGGGCGGACATCCCCCATCGATGGTGCTAGGGTCCCGTGACCTGCAGGGACCATACAGATGACCGTGACCCACCCCGATGAACTCGACGGGCTGAAAGCCATCGGCCGCATCGTCGCCAATACGATGCACTCGATGGCGAAAGCGATGGAACCTGGGATGACAACGCGCGAGCTTGATGACATCGGGCGCGCGCTACTTGAGCGGGAGGGCGCGCAATCTGCCCCCGAAACCACCTATGATTTCCCCGGCGCGACCTGCATCAGCATCAACGAGGAAATCGCCCACGGCATCCCCGGCGCACGGGTGATCCGCGCGGGCGATCTGGTGAATATCGACGTCTCGGCCAGCAAGGACGGCTATTTTGCCGATACCGGCGCGACATTCCGCATGGGGCAGGTTCACCCCACACTGGACCGGTTGTGCAAAGACGGCCAGCGCGCGCTGCAAATCGGCATTGCCGAGGTTGGCAGCAACAAGCCATTGGCCGGGATCGGCAACGCGATTGGCCGGTTTGCCCAGCAGCGGGGCTATACGCTGATCCGCAACCTTGCCAGCCACGGGGTTGGTCGCGCCCTGCACGAAGAGCCGACGGAAATCCCAACCTGGCCATCGCGCCGCGAACGACGGCGGATGCAGCCGGGTCTGGTGCTGACGGTCGAACCGTTCCTGTCGACCGGCGGACTGGCGGCGACCAGCGGCAAAGATGCCTGGACGCTGTTCAGCGATCCCCCCGCGCCCGTCGTGCAATACGAACATACCGTGGTTGCGACCGCGCGCGGCGCGATCATCGTCACCCTGCCCGGTTGAACGCTCTGTCTTGGCGGACCGGCGCAATGGCGATAGACGTTGTGCGGATCAACCGAAGGCCGCGACATGAGCATTTCGACACTCGACCCGAAGCACATCATTGCTGACGAGGCCGCGCTGCGGGCACGGTTTGCAGCAACCCACGCCATCGCGCTGAACAAGTCGCTGCCCGCGCTCGACAAACACGCGCGCGACTTCATCGCCCGTGCGCCGTTTGTCTGCCTTGGCACCCAAAGCGCCGATGGCCGTGCCGATGTTTCGCCGCGGGGCGATCCTGCTGGCTTTGTCAGGATTCTCGACGACAAGACACTGGCGATCCCCGACCGGCCCGGCAACAACCGGCTCGACAGCTTGAGTAACATCATTGCCAATCCAAATGTCGGGTTGCTGTTCATCATTCCGGGCTTTGACGACACGCTCCGCGTCAATGGTCAGGCGCATCTGACGACCGATCCGGATCTTCTGGCGCAGATGACGGTGAACAACCGGCTGCCAAACCTTGCGATCATCGTGGAGGTTTCCGAGATTTTCCTGCACTGCGCCAAGGCCTTCCGGCGGTCGAACCTCTGGAACCCCGCGAGTTTCCAGAACCGGAAAGAAATGCCGTCGCTGATGCAGATCATCCTCGACCAGACCACTGGTGCCCCGACGGATGCGCAGGAAATCCGCAAGATTGATGCGGACCTCGAGGAAGAATACAAACAGTCGATGTACTAGCTGACGGCGCGCGCAATCAGCCAGATCAGAACGCCGACCAGAACGGCGGCAACCGCCAATCCGGCATGGACGGCTGTCTTCAAGCCCTTGATCCGGCCAAGGAATTCGGCGCGGTCATTGGTTCTGGGAAATGGCGCGTCGGGCACCGGGACACCCAGAAACGCGCAAAGCGGCCCCCAGCCCTGATCGACAGAATAGACCAGCAGCTGTTCGGGCGGAATCGCTGCCTTGACCTCGTCCGCATGCGCTTCGTAGCGCGCGACGGCCTTCGCGCGATCCGGCATAGTGCCCTTCAGCGCGCGCTCCCAGATCACCACATGCGTCATATGCCGGAATTTCCGCATGAACGGCACGACAAGGCCCATGACGCGGAACTGCCAGGTGCCGTCGGTAAACCAGATCGTCTCGATCGCGCTGTCATACCAGCCCGCCGCACCTTTCGGATGCAGGCTGAGGACCACCTTGGCGTCGGGATATGCCTGATGCAGCTCGCGCCAGACGCTGCAGGCCGGGAAATCGGTCGTCGCGGTGTAGTGCGGCTCAAGGATCATCGGCCAATCGTGCTGCTCACCCGCAGGCGCATTAGCGACCTTTGTCCAGAAGCCGAGATGATCAAGGCCATGCGACCGATCAAACACCTCTTTCATGTGATAGGCCGGAAAGCCGAGCATTCCCAACGCGACCTGCAGCGAAGCGGTCCCGGTCCTGCCAAATCCAGCGCCAATGATCTGCAATGTCATCAGGCGACATTGCTCAACACATGACCTTAGGGCAACTGAAATTACATGCGGGCAAATGTGGCGTCCCTGTCGGGCGATGGCGAACGGCTTTGCGCGGTTTGGTTGGCGGGTGCGGAACCCCAACGAGACCCCACTTGCGCCAGTTCGATCAGCTTTTGTTAACCGTCTTGTTGTATTAACAGCGATGTTGGTGCCGATTTACGCCGCGCCAGATTTATTCGGTCATACCCTCGCGATCTTAACGAAATGTTAATGATTGGTCGGCAGGGTGGGCCGCCGCCCTATAGGGCGGGGAGTCGCGTGCGCGCGCGAATCGGTGCCGTGAAAAGGCCCGGCCTTACCGCCGGAGCCACAATCAGGAAGCGGTCAGACGCCGCGATCAATATAGGCGATGAATATAGGCGACCAGATTGTCGAGCGTGCGCGCCGTCCCGTCGGCAATGCCCATCTTCAGGAACTGCTCAAGCTGGTCCGCCGATCCGCAACGCATCACCAGAGTCATCTGCGTCTCAGCACCGTCCGCGGCAAAGGTCAGATCCCCCTTCGTCCCCAACGCGTCAAACGCCAGATGGTGGGGCGGTTCGATGACGCGGAACGTGCCCTCAAACGCATGTCCGTGACCAGCATTCACAAAGCGCAGCTTGCCGCCGAACCGCAGGTCAATCTGGCAATCCGCCAAAGGCGTGCCGACCGGGTCCCACCACAGCGTGACCTGTTCGGGTGTCGTCCAAGCTGCGAACAGGCGCGCGGGCGTGGTCCTGATCCGGCGCGACAGCGTGATTGTGTTCTTGGTCCGGTCGATCTCGAAGGCTTGTGTTGTCAGCATCAGCTTCACTCCTGGGATTTGGGTTTAGGGGTTGGTTTCGGTTCGGCCACGAACTCTTCCAGCCGGTCAAAGCGGTCCTGCCACTGTTGGCGGAACGGGCCGATCCAGTCATCGACCTGCTTCAGCGCCTGAGGCACCAGCCGTCTTGGCCGCGTTTGCGCATGCCGCAGCGTTTCGATCAGCCCGGCTTTCTCCAGCACTTTCAGATGCTTGGAGATCGTCGGCTGGCTCAGCGCATGCGGTTCGGCCAGCTCGGAAACCGTCGCCTCGCCCTGCATCAGCCGGGCAAGCATCGCCCGCCGTGTCGGGTCGCTAAGAGCAGTGAATGCCAGATCTAGGGCCATATCGAACCTCCGTTGATTCGTACATCGCCTATTAGCTATATTACTGTCAAGAAATATATAGGTGCAACAAAGGCCCCGGCGTTTCCACCGGGGCGCTTCATCTCCTCCGCATCTTCAGCCCGGCATCGGCAGGCATTCCATGATCTCCACCGAGTCGCCGGGAAAGATCGTGAAATGGGGGTGGTTCACGAACATCTTCGCCGCAGCCTCATGCGTTTCGGCCCGCACTATCACATAGGCCGCCATGACGTTCCGGATGTCGGAAATCCCATCGGGTGTCACCGCCTTGGTCTTGCCCAAAGGCCCGCCCGGATTGACGATTGCACCCGCATTGTCCGCCATCCATTTGCCCCAGACCTGCATCGCCTCGGCCTCACGCGCCGTGCGCTCGGTGTCGCTCAACGCATTCCAGCGCGCCTGTGCCATCGATTCGGGCGTGCCGGTATAAATTGCCATAAATGTCTTCATCTCTTGCTCCTTTGATCGATTAGTCCTAATCTAGGACTACATAATACCACGACGCAAGAAGAGAGTTTTCACATGACCGGCACCCGCACCTACGGCGACCCCTGTGGCCTCGCGAAAGCGCTCGATGCCATCGGCGAACGCTGGGCCCTGCTGATCATGCGCGAACTGGCGTTCGGGCCGCGCCGCTTTACCGATCTTCGTGCGGCGCTCAGTGCCAGTCCGAATGTCCTGTCGCAGCGGCTGGATGAACTGGAGCAGGCAGGCGTCGTCGAACGCCGGAGCGCTGGTGGCGCGCAATACGATCTCAGCGACTGGGGGCGCGCACTGCATCCTGTGCTCGTGCAACTGTCCGCTTGGGGAACGCGCGCGCCGACCCGCCCAACTGGAGAACCCAGCACACGCGCCTTGATCATCACTCTTGAGGCCCGGTTTCGCCCCGATCGCGCCGCGGGTTTATCCGCAACTTGCGAGCTTCGGGTGGGTGATGAGGTCTTTTCGATCTCCATTAACCGCAAGATGATGACCGTGGTTTCTGCACGCCTGCCTGGCCCGGATCTGATCCTCACGACTGATCAGCCGACCCTTGCCGCCGCGCTTTCAGACGTCGGCGATCTTGGAACTTTGGCTTTGAACCTTGTGGGGGATGCAAAGCTTGGTCAAGCATTCCTCGGCGTATTCGCGCGCCCGTAAGGAACTGCCGGCGACAAACAAAAAGCCCCGGTGTTTCCACTGGGGCCAGTCAATATTCCAAGCACAAAGGTCAATCACTCGCGCAAGCCAAGCGCGATGACCGTCGGTCTGCGCATGATCCGGGTCGCCTTAAAGCATGATCCGGGTCGGTCGTTCACCCCCTCCTTGCGATGTCGATCAGGCACGAAAAAGGAGCAAATTCATGCACAACCTGCTAAAAGACAAAGTCATCATCATCACCGGCGCATCAAGCGGAATTGGCGCTGCCGCAGCGCTGCTGTTTGCGAAAGCAGGTGCGCGTCTGGTCATCGGCGCACGCAGTGAGGGTGGACTTCGCAACGTCGCGGACCAGATCAGGCAAGCAGGCGGTGCCGCCTGTGCGGTGCCGGGTGATGTTACCGATCCGAGCTACGCCTTTCAGATGGTCGAGATTGCGAAAGGTGAGTTTGGCGGCCTTGATGGCGCGCTCAACAACGCAGGCACGATGGGTGCAGGTGCCGGAGTCGCTGACACCTCAGCCGAAGATTGGGACACGGTTCTGGCGACAAATCTGACGGCCAGCTTTCATGCCGCAAAGGCACAGATTCCTGCGATGCTCGAACGCGGTGGCGGGTCGATTGTCTTCACCGGGTCATTTATCGGCTACAGTGCGACCTTGCCGGGGATGGGACCTTATGCGGCCTCGAAGGCCGGGCTGATTGGCCTTGCCCAAGCCATTGCAGTTGAATCCGGGACGGATCGCATCAGGGCGAATGTGCTGATGCCGGGCGGCACTTTGACCGCGCTGGTCCCCGATGCGCTGACCAACCCTCAAACCCGGTCGTTTATCGAAGGCCTGCATGCGCTGAAGCGGATGGCACAACCCGAAGAAATCGCCAATGCCGCGCTGTTTTTGCTGTCGGACCTTTCGAGTTTCGTCACTGGCTCTGCGATGTTGGTTGACGGCGGGAATTCAGTGTCAAAAGTCTAGCATCAGTGCGGTCGTCTGGTACAAAAATGGCCAGCGCAATCTGCGCTGGCCACACTGCATTCATGGGCTGAAAAGCTTTCGGAAGCGTAAGTCTACTCAGCCTCAGCCTTTTCGGCTTCTTCCTTGGTCAGTTCCTTGCCGGTCGACTGGTCGACCATCTTCATGCCCAGCTTGACCTTGCCGCGATCGTCAAAGCCCAACAGCTTGACCCAGACGTCCTGACCTTCCTTCAACGCATCCGACGGATGGTTCAGGCGCTTGTTCTCGATCTGAGACACGTGGACCAGCCCGTCGCGCTTGCCAAAGAAGTTCACAAACGCGCCGAAATCGACGAGCTTCACGACCTTGCCTTTGTAGATCTTGCCATCTTCCGGCTCGGCGACGATCGAGTAGATCATGTCGTAGGCCTTCTTGATCGACTCGGCATTCGCCGACGCGATCTTGATGACTCCATCATCGTTGATGTCGACCTTCGCGCCCGACACTTCGACGATTTCGCGGATGACCTTGCCGCCCGTCCCGATGACTTCCCGGATCTTGTCGCTTGGGATCGTCATCGTCTCGATGCGCGGTGCATGCGCCGAGAACTCGGTCCGGCCAGCGGCCAGCGCCTTGTTCATCTCGCCCAGAATATGCAGACGTCCGTCTTTGGCCTGCGCCAAAGCCTGACCCATGATTTCCGGCGTAATCCCGGCAATCTTGATGTCCATCTGCAAGCTGGTGATCCCGTTTTCGGTACCCGCGACCTTGAAGTCCATGTCGCCAAGGTGATCCTCGTCGCCCAGAATATCGGTCAGAACCGCCCATTCCTTGCCTTCCAGGATCAGACCCATCGCAACACCCGCGACAGGAGCCTTCAGCGGCACCGCCGCGTCCATCATCGACAAGGACGAGCCGCAGACCGTCGCCATCGAGGACGAGCCATTGCTCTCGGTGATTTCCGACACCAGACGGATCGTATAGGGGAAGTCCGTCGCCGCCGGCAGAACCGCCTGCAACGCGCGCCATGCCAGCTTGCCATGGCCAATTTCCCGACGACCGGGGGGACCAAAGCGGCCAACTTCACCCACCGAATAGGGAGGGAAGTTGTAATGCAGCATGAAGTTTTCGCGGTAGTTGCCATGCAAGGCGTCGATGATCTGCTCATCTTCGCCCGTGCCCAGCGTCGTCACGATCAGGCCTTGCGTCTCGCCCCGGGTGAACAAAGCCGAACCATGTGTGCGCGGCAGAATGCCGACTTCCGAGACAATCGGACGCACCGTCGTGTTGTTCCGACCGTCAATCCGGGCACCGCCCTTGATGATGTCGCCGCGCAGAATGCTTGACTCAAGCGACTTGATCGCCGGATAGAGGTTCGCATCCGCCCGATCCTCTTCGCTCATCGCCTCGGTGATCGCCGTCACCGCAGCTGCAATCGCGGTTGTGCGCTCCTGCTTGTCCTTGATCGCAAAC
>Ga0164241_10004084_pt1 | contig 14329 bp, 8 predicted proteins | sample OricomyardsoilBY_FD_108780 | JGI IMG/M metagenome (GOLD analysis project Ga0164241, IMG submission 108780) | Backyard soil microbial communities from Emeryville, California, USA - Original compost - Back yard soil (BY) | ecosystem: Environmental > Terrestrial > Soil > Unclassified | place: USA...
GAGGGGCAGGGCAGCGACACGCTGACCCGGGCCGACCATCCCGTCACCCAGGTCGCCTACGACGACGCCGTCGCCTACGCGGAGTGGGCCGGCAAGGCGCTGGCCACCGAGGCCGAGTGGGAGCGCGCCGCGCGCGGCGGGCTGGAGGGGGCCGCGTTCGCCTGGGGGGACGAGGAGGTTCCCGGCGGCGTGCGGATGACCAACTCCTGGCAGGGCGAGTTCCCGTGGCAGAACACCCGCGAGGACGGCTACGAGCGCACGTCCCCGGTCGGCAGCTACGCGCCGAACGGGTTCGGCCTCCTCGACGTCACCGGCAACGTGTGGGAGTGGACGGCCGACTTCTTCGCCCCCCGCGGCGACGGCCCCGAGGAGCGCGCGTGCTGCGCCCCGCCGCCCCGCAACCCCGTCGTCCTCTCGCCGGATCGGAGCTACCGGGAGGCGGACATGCTGCCCGGCGTCCCCCCGACGCCGCGCCGCGTGATCAAGGGCGGCTCGCACCTGTGCGCGCCCAACTACTGCCTGCGCTACCGGCCCGCCGCCCGCCAGGGCGAGGCCGTCGACACCGCCACGTCGCACATCGGGATGCGGTGCGTCGTGCGGGTCCAGCGGGGCTGAGGCCGCGGCCGGGGCGGGCTGATCGACCCCGGGCGCCCGACGTTCGTATCCTGTCCTGTCCATGCCCCAGTCCGCCCCCACCATCGTCATGAAGTTCGGCGGCACGTCCGTCGCCGACGCCGAGCGCCTCAAGAGCGCCGCCGCCAAGATCGTGGCCAAGCGCGAGGCCGGTCATCGCGTCGTCGCGGTGCTCTCCGCGCGGGGCAAGGAGACGGACCGGCTGATCGCCGACGCCTACGAGGTCTCCGCCGCACCGGACCCGCGGGAGATGGACATGCTGCTGTCGACCGGGGAGCGCGTCTCGTGCGCCCTGTGCTCGATGGCGATCAACGACCTCGGCCACCGGGCGATCTCGCTCACCGGCTCGCAGGCCGGCATCGTCACCGACACGTCGCACACCAAGGCCCGCATCCTCGACGTGCGCGCCGATCGCATCCGCCAGGCGCTGGACGAGGACAACATCGTGCTCGTGGCCGGCTTCCAGGGCGTCTCGACGTCGAAGGACGTCACCACGCTGGGCCGCGGCGGGTCGGACACCACCGCGGTCGCGCTCGCCGCCGCCGTCGGCGCCGACGTGTGCGAGATCTACACGGACGTGGCCGGCGTCTTCTCCGCCGACCCGCGCATCGTCCCGGACGCGCGGAAGCTGCCGATGGTCTCCTTCGAGGAGATGCTCGAGATGTCGTCGTCGGGCGCGGGGGTGCTGCAGTTGCGCAGCGTCGAGTACGCGCGCAACCACGGAGTGCGGATCCACTGCCGATCCAGCTTCGAGGACGGGCCAGGTACAGTCGTAGTCTCCGAAGAGGACACCGTGGAACAGCCCCTTATCACCGCCGTCACCCATTCCACCGGAGAGGCGCGGGTCACGCTCAAGGGCGTGCCCGACACCCCGGGGATCGCCGGGCGCGTCACCACCGCGCTCGCCGAGTCGAACGTCAACATCGACATGATCATCCAGAACGAGCCGGTGACGGAGGGGCAGCGCGCGGACATGTCCTTCACGGTGCCGCGCGAGGACGTGCCGGCCGCGCAGGCCGCACTCGCGCCGCTCGCCGCCGAGCTGGGGATCGAGCTGGCCACCGACGAGTCGATGGGCAAGGTGTCGATCGTCGGCGCCGGCATGAAGTCGCACCCGGGCGTCGCCGCCAAGGTCTTCACCACGCTGGGCGAGCACGGCATCAACATCCACATGATCGCCACGTCGCCGATCCGCATCTCCTGCGTCGTCCCCGGCGAGCAGGTGCCGGATGCGGTGCGCGCGCTGCACAGCGCGTTCGCCCTGTCGGGCCCGGACACGATCCGCCCGGAGCAGCCGTTCGGAGAGTTCGCATGAGCGGCTCCGCTGGTCTGCGCGTCGCCGTCGTCGGGGCCACGGGCGCCGTCGGCTCCCTCATCCTCAAGACCCTGGAGCGGCGCGGGTTCGCGGCCGCCGAGGTCGTCCCGTTCGCCAGCGCGCGCTCGGCGGGCAAGGAGCTGCCGGGCTACGGCGTCATCCAGCCGCTGACCGAGGAGACCGTCAAGGGCTTCGACCTCGCGCTGTTCTCCGCCGGTGGGGGCACGTCGCGCGAGTGGTCTCCGGCCTTCGCCGCCGGCGGCGCGATCGTCGTCGACAACTCGTCCGCCTTCCGCATGGACGACGAGGTGCCGCTGGTCGTCACCGAGGTCAACCCCGAGGCGATCGACCACGCGCCCAAGGGCATCGTCGCCAACCCCAACTGCACCACGATGGTCGCGATGCTGCCGGTCAAGGCGCTGCACGACGCGTTCGGGCTGACGGCGATGGTCGCCACCAGCTTCCAGGCCGCGGGCGGGGCCGGGCAGAAGGGCATCGACGAGCTCGCCGAGCAGGTGCCGGTCCTGGCCGAGTCGGTCGACATCCTCGTCAACGACGGCCGCACCGCCGCGCGGCTCGTCCACGCCGAGGTGCACGCCAACACGCTCGCCTTCAACGTCGTGCCGATGCTCGGCACGCTGGGCGAGAACGGCTACACCGACGAGGAGATGAAGCTCCAGAACGAGTCGCGCAAGATCCTCGGGCTGCCCGACCTGGCGATGAGCCCGACGTGCGTGCGCGTGCCCGTGATGGTCGGCCACTCGATCGCCATCCGCGCGTCGTTCGAGCGCGAGGTCGACCTGGATCGCGCGCTCGAGGTGCTGGCCGCCTTCCCGAACCTCGTGGTCGAGGAGGCGCCGACGCCGCTGGAGTGGGCGGGCCGCGACGAGACGGTCGTCGGTCGCGTGCGCAAGGACCTGGGCGATCCCCGCGTCCTCAACTTCTTCGTGGTGGGCGACAACCTGCTCAAGGGCGCCGCGCTGAACACCGTGCAGCTGGCCGAGCTGGCTGTCACCCGGGGCCTCGTCGGCTCCGGCGCCGCGTCGGCCTAGCGCTTCACCAGGAGGCCCGGCCCCGCCGGTGAGTGTCGCTGGGCGGTTGCGCTGCAACCACCCAGCGACACTCACGAGCGGGCGCTTTCCGCGCGCCAAAAACGTGTCGTGATTGGCACGAAGTTGGTGCAGAACGTGCAGTTTCAAGCCGCTAGGTTGGATCGTCTAGGGCGGCGGGCTAGCGGCACTCCACTCGGATCCAGGGGCATCGATCGGGCTCCAACCGAGAAGGAGGTGAGACCGATTGAAGCTGCCCTAGTGATTGCCCTGCTGGTGATCCTGATCCACGAGATCCGGACCCGGTAGGGCGAAAGAAGAAGCGCCCCGAAAGGTTCACAGCCCCGGGGCGCTTCACTTGTCGACCTCTCGGCCGACGGAGCGATCGAAACCGCCCTAGCCCGGCGAGCGTAGCACCACCGCGCTTGCGTTCGGAACTGGTCCCGGTAGATCTGGCGCCCCCGTACTTGGATCTTCTCTGCCGAGCCGTACATCACGCCCGCTGGGCGGCCCTGATGTACGCCTCGATCGTGGGCTGGCCGCTCTCCACGACGCTTGCGCGCACCGAATCTCCGGAGGCCCGTAGCATTAAGGCGCGTTATTGGACAGGGTGCCAACAAGTGTGCTCCAATGGACGGACCGTCCAGGAGAGAGAGTTCGATGAAGCCCCTACCCTTCGTCTACCGAGCCCCGAAGAAGACGCTGCTGTCCCTCAGCGCCTTCGCGGCCGCCGCATCGCTGGCCCTGACCGCCCAGGCCCCCGTCGCCGACGCGGCCGCCGCCCGCGCCGACACCCGTCCCAACGTCGTGGTCGTCATGACCGACGACCAGGACTTCCGCTCGATGAGCACCCTGCCCAACGTGCGCAAGCTGATCGGGGACAAGGGCACGCAGTTCACCACCAGCGTCGTCAACACGCCGCTGTGCGGGCCGTCGCGCTCCACGTTCCTCACCGGCCAGTACCTGCACAACCACGGCGTGATGTGGAACGACGCGCCGCTCGGCGGCTACGACCAGGTCGACAACGCCAACACGCTGCCGGTGTGGATGCACCGCGCCGGCTACCGCACGATCCACATCGGCAAGTACGTCAACGGCTACGGCGAGGACCGGCCGACCGAGGTCCCGCCGGGCTGGGACGACTGGCACGGCACGGTCGACCCGAGCACCTACTTCTACTACCGCACCACGTTCAACGACAACGGCAAGCTGACGACCTACGGGACCAAGCCCGCCGACTACTCCGTCGACGTCGCGTCCCGCAAGGCCGACCGGGCGATCCGCACGGCCGCGACGAAGAAGAAGCCGTTCTTCCTCAACCTCGCGCCCATCGCCCCGCACACGCAGGAGGCCGAGGACGCCCGCGTCGAGGGCACCCCGGCCGTCCCGGCGCCCCGGCACCAGGACGAGTACGCCAGCGCCTCGCTGCCGCGGCTGCCCAACTTCGACGAGCTGGACATCTCCGACAAGCCGGCCACGCTCGCGCAGTTCTTCCCCAAGCAGCTGACCGAGGGGCAGATCGCGGACCTGACCCAGCACTACCGGGGGCGCATGGGGTCGCTGCTCAGCGTCAACGACATGGTCGGCAAGCTCGTCAAGACGCTGCAGGCGACGAAGCAGGACAAGAACACCGTGGTGATCTTCACCTCCGACAACGGATGGATCCTCGGCGAGCACCGGATCAACGACCCGGTCACGTCCACGGGAATGGCGGCGGGCGGCAAGTGGGTGCCGTTCGAGGGCTCCTCCCGCGTACCGCTCTACATGGCCGGTCCCGGCGTGCCGAAGGGCAAGCGGATCCCCGGCGTGGTCACCAACGCCGACGTCACGTCGACGATCGTCGCCCTCGGCCGGGCGCGGCCCACGCATCCGCTCGACGGCCGGTCACTGCTGCCCGCGCTGAAGAAGCCGTCGGTGCTCGACCGCCGCGGGGTGCTGATCGAGGCGATGACGAACCCGCGCAACCTGCCCAAGTACGAGTCGGTGCGCACCGAGCGCTACCGCTACGACCTGCAGGACGACGGCGCCGAGGGGCTGTTCGACCTGAAGAAGGATCCGTACGAGCTCACCTCCTTCCACGGGGACACCCGATACGCGAAGATCAAGACGATCCTGCGGACGTATCTCCTGAAGCTGCAGGGGTGCAAGGGGGAGACGTGCCAGACGCCCGTGCCGAAGCTGCCCGAACCCGGAGCCTGATGCCATGACGCCTTCGCCGAAGATCCCCCGCCGCCCCGGCATGGACGACTACACCCGGGAGGCGGCGGACGATCGGCGGAGGTTCGCGGAGCAGCAGACGGGGGCGACCCTGGACCACGTCAGCGCGTACTCGATCGACCCGGCCACGCTGGCCGGCAACGTCGAGCACTTCGTCGGCGTGGCCCAGGTGCCGATCGGCCTGGCCGGGCCGCTGCTGGTGGACGGCGAGCATGCCCAGGGCGAGTTCTACGTGCCGCTGGCCACGGCCGAGGGGACGCTGGTCGCCAGCTACAACCGGGGGATGAAGCTGCTTCACGAGGCGGGCGGGGTGAAGACGACCATCCTCGCGGACCACATGCAGCGCGCCCCCTCGTTCGTATTCGAGAGCGCGCGCGAGGCGCGGGCGTTCGGCGCGTGGCTCACCGCGCACTTCGACGAGATCAAGGCGGTGGCGGAGACGACGACCGGCACCGGCAAGCTGCTGGAGATCGAGCAGTACAGCGCCAGCCGCATCCTCTACACGCGCTTCAACTACTCCACGGGCGACGCGGCCGGGCAGAACATGACGGGCAAGGCGACCGCGGCGGGCTGCTCGTACATCACCTCCAACTACGAGGGGATCGTCAACTTCTACCTCGAGTCGAACTTCGCGACCGACAAGAAGAGCTCGCAGGTGAACATGCTCCACACCCGCGGCAAGCGGGTCGTCGCCGAGGCCACGCTGCCGGCGGCGCTGATGGAGGAGCACATGCACGCCAGCCCCGAGCGGATGTTCCGGGCGCGGCAGGTCTCAAACCTGGGCGGCTTCATGTCGGGCGTCAACAACAACGGCGCCCACTCGGCCAACGGCATCACCGCGATGTTCATCGCCACCGGGCAGGACGCCGCCAACGTGGCCGAGTCCTCCGCCGCGTTCGTGTTCGCCGAGGTGCTGGCCAACGGCGACTACTACTACTCGATCACCATCCCGTCGCTGATCGTCGCGACGTACGGCGGAGGCACGGGACTGGGCACGCAGCGCGAGTGCCTGGAGCTGCTCGGCTGCTACGGCCAGGGCGGCGTGCGCAAGCTGACCGAGATCGTCGCGGCCACCGTGCTGTGCGGCGAGCTGTCGCTGGGCTCGGCGATCGTCGCCGAGGAATGGGTCCGCGCCCACGACCTGTTCGGGCGCAATCGGCCGTAGGCCTGGGGCCGGGGCGGCCCGGGGCGCCGAGTGTCACTTTTCAGGTCATATCGACCTGAAAAGTGACACTCGGCGATTGACCCCACCCACCGCACCAGTCGGATTTAGGGTAGCCTAAGGCGTTAGGGTCACCTAACAGCACAGGACCCTTCCGCGCCCACGACCTCGTCGATGGGCCAGGGCGCCGGACAGGGGTCGCGGCGCCACTTCACATCAGGACATCGACGGTCTGCGCGGCGACGCGCGACAGGGGTCTACTTCCATGGGAACCAACTTCGGGGGCCGCCATCGGCGTGCCCTGATCACGACGGCGCTCACCGCGCTGGCGCTGCTGGCCACGGCCACGACGGCCACGACGGCCAGCGCGGCGCCGACCGGCACGATCGCGCCGGACACCACCTTCGACTTCGGCAACCGCCAGGCGGGCGCCGGCGCGCTCACCCAGGCCTTCGTGGTCACCAACTCCGGCGCCGTGGGCGCCGACCCGCTGGTGATCGGCGCGACGACCATCACGGGCGCCGCCCAGTACACCGTCTCCGCCAACACCTGCGCGGCGAAGAAGGTCTACCCGGTCGGCACCCCGACCCCGCTGCCCACCGGCGGCGTCACGACGTGCACGGTCACGGTGTCGTTCAACCCGGCGACGGGCATCGACGGCGTGCTGAACAGCACGCTGAACGTCGCCACCGACGGGCCGACGTTCTCCGTCGCCCTCACCGGCGCAGCGCGCAAGCTGACCCCGTCGGCCACGGCGATCGACCTCGGCGTCCGCCGGGTCGGCACCACCTCGACGTCCAAGACGTTCACGATCAAGAACGAGGGCACCTCGTCCTACACGCTCGGCGCGGTCAGCCTCTCCAACGCGCAGTTCACCAAGACGGCTGACACGTGCACGAGCAAGGTCATGGCGGTCAACGCGACCTGCTCGCTGACCGTCACGTTCACCCCGTCGTCTCCCGGCGTGAAGACCGCCACGGTGGCGATCGAGAAGTTCGGCCCGTCCACCGCGCTCGGCCTCACGCTGAGCGGCGAGGGTGAGCCGCAGTCCTCGGTCTCCGTGTCCCCGTCGACCCACGACTTCGGCGTCCAGCGCCTCGAGGCCGGGGCGACCGCCACGCAGGAGATCACCGTCACCAACAGCGGCGGCGCGCCGCTCGACGTGCGCGATGTGCGCCTCGTCGGCGATGACGCCGCGCAGTTCGCGCTGGCCAGTGCCCCCGACGAGTGCACCGCCGAGACGCTCGCGCCCAACCAGAGTTGCGACGTCGCCGTGCGCTTCGACCCGAGCAGCGCGGGCTGGAAGTCCGCGCTGGTCCGCGTCTCCACGAACGCCTTCGTCAGCCGCCACCACGTCCGCGTGACCGGCCGCGGCAAGGGCGTCGCCGACGACATGGCGTTCACCGATCCGCTCAACCTGTCCGCCACGCCGATCGCCCGCCTCGTCGGCGACGGTGGCGACACGCTCGGCTCGCAGTTCTCCTCCGGCGCCTGCGACGTCAACGGCGACGGCATCAGCGACGTCCTCACCGGCGTCAGCCTGTGGTCGCGCACCCCGGCCTCCAACTCCTGGGAGGGCGGCGCATACATCTACCCGGGCCGGCCCGACGTCGGCGGCGCCGACCTCGCCCGCCATGACGCGGAGGGCTCGCTGCTCATCGAGGGCGAGAAGGCGAAGTCCCAGACCGGGGCCGTCGGCTGCGCCGACGTCAACGGCGACGGCATCGACGACATCCTGATGGGCGCCTGGGCGTACGAGTACGACGGCCGCCCGACCGGGACCGGCGCCTCGCGGGGCGTGGCCTACGTCGTCTTCGGCACGAAGACGATCTTCGAGGACGGCACGATCGACCTCGGGCACCTCGGGGACGGCGGCTTCCGCATCGAGTCGCCGAACCAGTCCGCCACCTACGGCAACGCCGACCAGTACGACCACCTCGGCTACGCGATCACCAACGCCGGGGACGTCACCGGCGACGGCAAGGACGACATCGCCGTGATGGCGAACACCGGCGACTCGCTCGACACCACGCCGGTGCGCTCCAACAACGGCATCGTCTGGCTGATCCCCGGCCAGTCCGGGACGCAGACGGTCAACGTCGGCGATCCCACCCAGGTCCTGGCGACCATCCACGGCGCCTCGCCCGGCTCGACCGTCGCCCCGTTCGGGCAGATGAACGCGTTCGTGTCGGCCGGTGACGTCAACGGCGACGGCGTGCCGGACCTCGCCATCGGCGAGTACACCGCGGTGGCCTTCGGCCGCTCGACGGCGTCCGGTGCGGCCTATGTCGTCAGCGGCACGACGCGCGGTCGCATCGACCTGGCCGACCCGGCCTCGTCGATCTACGCGGCGGGCGGCGCCTACGCCGGCCACCGGTTCGGCATCGGCATCAGCGCCGCCGGGGACGTGAACGGCGACGGGCTGGCCGACGTCATCGTCGGCGCGGACCCGACCTCGGCGGCCAACACCGCCGCGGCGTACGTGATCTACGGCGCCAAGCCGGCGGATCGCCCGGCCGGCACGCTGCTGGACACCGCCACGCTCGGCACCGCCGGGTACCGCATCGCGGGCCCGACCGGCTCCCACGCCGGCTTCTCGGTCGACGGCATCGGCGACGTGAACGGCGACGGGCACGACGACCTGGTGATCGGCGGCTACAACAACGCCGCTCTGTCCGGGGCGGGCGCGGGCTCCGCGTGGATCGTCTACGGCGTCGCCGACCCGACCACGCTGCCCGCCGGGCAGCCCAACCTGGTGCCGGCCAACGCGGCCGACACCACCCGCTACCAGCTGCTCGCCGACCTCGGTGAGAGCGGGGGAACGCGGATCGACGGCCAGACCGCCGGCGAGCGCCTCGGCCGGCAGGTCGCGGCCGTCGGCGACATCGACGGCAACGGCGCGGGCGACGTGGCCTTCGGGTCCGACTTCGCCGCCCGCTTCGGGCGCAGCAACTCCGGGGAGATGAGCATCGCCCTCCTCCCCGGCAAGCCGGTCGCCGATCCGAACCCGGATCCGACGGTCATCGTCGACCCGCCCGGTCCGGAGCCGGAGAAGCCGGCCCCGGACGTGGCCCCGGCCAACGTGGCGGCCCCGTCGGTCTCCGGCGCGGCCAAGGTGGGCTCGACGCTGACGTGCGCGCCGGGCACGTGGAAGGGCGCGCCCGCGCCCGAGACGACGGTCGCCTGGGTCCGTGAGGGCACGCAGGTCGCCACCGGTGCCACCTACGTGACGCGCACGGCCGACATCGGCTCGCTCGTCACCTGCCGCGTGGCCGCGGCCAACCGGGCCGGCGCCGCCGGTGCCGTGGGCGCGGGCGACGGCGTCCGCGTCACCCAGCCCGACGCGACGACGTCGACGGGCCGGGTCGGCCAGGCCGGCTCGGCCGTGGTCACCGTCAGCAAGACGGCGAGCATCTCCAAGAAGACCGGGAAGGTCTCCCTCGGCACGGTCCGCTGCGTCCGGGACGGGGCGGGCTCCTGCTCGGTCACCGCGCGGCTGTACCTGCGCATCGGGGGCAAGAGCTACTCGGCCGTCGCCCGTCAGGGCGTCGCCGAGGGCAAGACGGCGCGGCTGACCGTCACGCTCAGCGCGAGCGGGCGCAAGGCGCTGAAGAAGGCCACGCCGAAGCAGGGCGCCGTCACCGTGTCGGTGACCGACGCCCAGGGCCGCGGCGGCAGCCGCACCAGCCCCATCGCGCTGAAGCGAGCGAGCCGATGAGCCCCGCCGGTCCGGCCCCCACGATCACGACCCGTCCTGCGGCGCGCGCCGCGCGCCGGGGGACGGGGGCAGCCGTGCTCGCCGCGCTCGTCCTCGTCGCCCTTCCGGGCGGCGCAGACGCGGCGGCGAGCAAGGTCGCCTCCTGCCGCACCCAGACCGCGACCGTCACCGCGGGCCAGACGGTGAAGCTCGCCCTCGACTGCCGCGTCGCGGCCAAGGGGGCGCTGAAGCGGATCGCGGTGGGCCGGACCGGCAAGGCCGTGCGCAGCGTCACCACGCTGCCCCGCAACGGCCGCCTCAGCGGCCTGAACGCCCGCTCCGGCACGGCCACCTACCGCCCCAACGCCTCCTTCTCCGGCACGGACGTCGTGCGCTACCGCCTGCGGCTGCCCAGCGGCAAGCGGTACGCCGGGCTCCTGCGCGTCACCGTGCGCGCCCGGGCGACCGCCCCCGTCGCGCCGCCCGTGCCCCCGATCGTCATCGAGCCGGACGTCCCGGCAACGCCCGACCCGCCGGTCACGACCCCAACCACCCCGACGACCCCGACCACGCCGGTCGATCCGCCGCCTGTCGTCAGCGAGATCCCGGCCGAGCTCCCGCTCGCGCCCCTGTCCGTCGCCGCCGGGACCCGCGCGTGGACGCCGACCGCGCGCGACACCTGCCCGAAGAGCCTGCACGATCGCTTCGCGGTGATCGGGCCCGACGGCAAGCGCTACCCGACCTGGCATCCGGCCACGGTGGTCGACCCGGCGACGGGCCAGCGGTGCACGTTCGGTCACGAGCACGGCCGCGACCCCCACCAGTCGAACCTGTTCCGTTGGGCGGCCGATCACCTGTCGACCGCGGGCCGCGAGGAGTTCGCGGGCGTGCCGTTCGGCCTGGCCACCGAGGCGCTCGACCAGTGGCGGGTGGACAACCCGACGCCGGCGCGCGCGGAGGACAACCCGGGGTACAAGGTCGACTTCCGCAACGACGTGCGGCTCGTCGCCCAGGACGGGCAGGACCTCGGCGTGACGTGCGACTACCTCGTGCGCGTGCACCAGGGATCGCACTCGGCCGATGCCGCGTCCAACAACGTGCACGACCTGCTCTACGCGGTGCGGTGCAGCGACGGGACGCAGCTGATCAGCGACACCGTCGCGCGCTTCGGCGACCCGGGGAAGTACCAGCGCGCGTGCGATCCCCTCACGCAGGTGACGACCACGGACAACGGCTACCCGGGCGGGCCCGGCAGCCGCCTGATCCCCGATCGCACGTGCGTGGAGACGACGTTCCTCGTGCCCACGGGCCGCACGACCTCGGCGTACGCGCTGTGGGAGAAGTGGACGGCCGACAACTCCCTGCACCACGGGGAGGCGGGGGAGGCGATCGCCGACTTCGACACCGGCTTCGCGGTGTACGACCCGGCCCGCTACGCGGCGACCGGCGGCCTGGGCCGCTCGCTGACCGCCTGCTGGGAGACGCTGCCCAACGGCAACCGCGCCAACGGCGTCGCGTGCGACGAGGCGACGTCCGGGGGCACCATCTCCGTGGCCTACGCCTACGACGACCCGCGCTCGCCGTTCAACGGCACCGACCGCGAGACGTACCTGGGCGGCACGACGCTGCGCAACGGCGGCGGCCCCACCCGGTGGTACACCGACCCGTACGGCGGCCACGCCTCGACCACCCCGTTCCCCGGGGCGGTCTGCCAGCTGGTCGGCGCGGTGGACACGTCCTCCCGCCCGGCGCTGCGCGAGCAGAAGTACCGGCACGACAGCCAGGCGACCGGGGTCCACGCCCCCAACTAGCCCATCCGGCCGCCGAGGGTCACCTTATGCCGCCATACGGCGCATAAGGTGACCCTCGGCGATTGGGTGGCCGGGCGTCAGGCGACGTCGACGCCCTTCCAGAACGCGACGCGGTCCTTGATCTCGGCCGCGGCGTCCTTGGGGTCGGGGTAGTACCAGGCGGCGTCCGCGTTGCGCTCCCCGTCCACGACGACGGTGAGGTAGCTGGCGGTGCCCTTCCACGGGCACACCGACGTCAGTTCGCTCTCCTCGAATGCGCCCTCGGTGAGCGCAGCGCGGGGGAAGTAGTGGTTGCCCTCGACGACGACGGTGTCGTCGGATTGGGCGATGACGGTGCCGTTCCAGGTGGCGGTGGCCATGGTGAACGTCCTTTCGGAGGGGTCTCCAGAGAGTACGGGTGCCGCCCATCGGGGATCACGGGGACGCCGAGTGGCGCTTTATCGCGCCATGCGACCTCAAAAGTGACACTCGGCGCTCAGGCGGCGGCCGACTGGCCGGGCCGGAACGCACAACGGGCCACGCTCCGAGGAGCGCGGCCCGTTGGGCGCAGCGGAGATGCGGGGCGGCTGACTACCAGCCGCCGCCCGAGCCGCCGGACGCGCCGGAGGCCGCGGCGACCTTGCCGCCGGCGACGCCGCCGACCGAGCCGACGACCGAGGTCGTCCAGTCGATGACCGCGGTGGGCTTGACGACGTGGCGCTGCAGGCCGAGTTCCTTCGGCGACAGGCCGAGGGCCAGGCCGACGAGCTGCGGGAGGTGCAGGACCGGCATGTCCAGCGTGCGGCCGACCTGCCGCTCCGCGAGGGGCTGCTGCAGGTCCAGGTTGAGGTGGCACAGCGGGCACGGCGTGACGACGCAGTCCGCCTCGGCGTCCTTGGCGTCGCCCATGTGCCGGCCGGCCTGGGTCAGCGAGGCGGCCTTGTTCATCGTGATGATCGGGAAGCCACAGCACTTGTGGGATCCGGCGTAGTCCACGACGGTGCCGCCGAGGGCCTCGATGACCAGCCCGAGGTACGTGTCCCGCGGCTGCTCGTGGCCGATGTCCAGGCGATCCGTGGGCCGCACGATGTAGCAGCCGTAGAACGGGCCGACGCGCAGGTCGGTCAGCGGACGCTGGACCAGCGACGTCAGCTTGTCCAGGCCGATCTCCTCCACCAGCACCCAGAGGAAGTTCTTGTTGGCGATCCCGGCCTCGTAGGCCAGGCCCTCGGGAGCCAGCGTCTCGTTGACGTGCGCGCGGTAGTCGGCGCTCGCGTCGAGGCGCTGCTGGCACTCGCTCTGCGCGCCCTGGCAGGTCGAGCAGATGTTCATCATGAGATCGGCCCCGTTGGCGATCTCCTTCTGGGCGAGCGCGAACGTGCGGGCGTTGAGCGTGTCCGCGAGCTCCTGGGAGTGCTCGGCGATCACGCCGGCACCGGAGCAGCAGGCGCGATCCAGCGGCACGAGGTCGATGTCCAGGAGCGGGGCGACCTTCGCCATCGAACCGTGGAGCTCAGGGGTGAAGCCTCGGCTGACGCAGCCGGGCCAGTAGGCGACCTTCATCAGAGCGAACTCCCTTCGGAACCCGCAGCGGCCGTCTCGGCGACCGGCTCGGGCGGAATCTCGGCGTTGTCCTCGTCCGTGCCGAAGTAGAGGTTGAGCTCGTAGGGCTGCTCCTCGTTGTCGACGTGGTCGAAGATGCGCTGGACCTGCTTGAGGTCCGGCTTGGCGAGCTTGTGGGGCTTCAGGGCGACCATCGGCTTGACCTTGCCGCGCAGCACCGCACGGGTGATGACGGGCAGCGAGTCCAGCAGCTCCAGGCCGGCGGGCGGTGCGAACTTGCCGAACCACGAGTCGCCGCCCAGCGAGCGGGGCAGCAGCTCGGCCTCGTGCAGCAGGCCGCCCTGCTTGACCAGCGTCACGAACGCCCGCTCGTGGCGGTTGCCGTTGTTGCGGTCGTTGATGCCGGCGTGGCCGGCCTTGCGGCGTAGGCGCATGATCTGGTTCATCGGGGCGACGCCCTTGGGGCAGGCCTCGATGCACTTGAAGCAGTGCGTGCAGTCGTACATGCCGTGGGGGTCCTCGGCGAGGTCCTCCAGGCGCTCCTGGTGCTGGGCGTCGCGCGGGTCGCCGGCGAAGCGGTAGGCCTTGGCCAGCGCGGCCGGGCCGATGAACAGCGGGTCGACCTCCATCGAGAGGCAGTCCGAGACGCAGGCGCCGCACTGAATGCAGGCCATCGTCTGCGTGACGTCGACCATCGACTCGCGGGGCACGATGTACTCGCGCTCCGGCACCGGCTCCTTGGCCAGCAGCCACGGCGTGACGCGCTGGATCTTCTTCCAGTGGACCGCGTCCATGTCGACGATGAGGTCCTTGATGACGGGCATGTTGCCCATCGGCTCGACCTCGATCACCCCGTCCTTGGACGAGCGGAGCGCCGCGTCCAGGTGGGTGTGGCAGGCCAGC